>PPYE01293296.1_pt1 | contig 39432 bp, 46 predicted proteins | sample 1559881 | NCBI WGS metagenome assembly PPYE01 (sample SAMN08240022, study PRJNA423297) | Human gut metagenome, whole genome shotgun sequencing project. | reverse complement strand
TTGAATCTTGTAACGGACGCAAGAAAGTTCGTTCTTTGTAGGTTTGCTATATGTTTTTTCATACTATATATAGAAATTAAAAGGAGGGAATTGTAGTGAAATATTTCAAAAAACGGATTTTGGCGTTATTACTCACAGGATGTATGTTGGTTCCGTCTGTTCTTTCTGAACCGGTTCATGCACAAAATGCAGCAACTGAAGAGACAGAAAACCAAGAATCAAAAGATTCAAACAGCTCTGCTGAAGGGAATAGTACAACACCATCAGTTAATGAATCCGGCGAAGAATTGAATGATATCCAAAAAGAAACGGATAAGGGTGCTACTCAGCAAGAATCAACAGTGTCCGGAAATGGAGAAAATGATTCTGCCAATACCCCGGATGAAAGTAATGTTAATTCAGATGAATCTGTTTCGGATACAGAAAAGAAAGAGGATTCGTTTACAGTACACCTGAACGATACAGAAAATGGTAGTTTGGTATTTCCATTTGAGGAAGAGCCGGTTATGGCAGATGAAAATGACCCGATGAAAGCCATGGAAGAAGCCATTGCTCAAATGGAACGACAGGAAGAAAAAAGAGATAAAACGGTAAAAGCAGGAGATGAGGTAAGTATCCGCGTTGCATCAGCATACGGATATGAACTTTCAGACCTTGCTGCAATCGTGACTGACACTGGAGAAGAAATTCAAAAACTGGAATGCGATGAAAAAGGAGAACTTTTGTTTACAATGCCGGATATGGATGTTACGATTTCCGCAGAATTTGCAGAAATAAAGATATCTGACAAGGAGAAAGAAGAAATTGATGTTGCAAAAGAAAATGCTTCCGTAACAGAAAAAAAGGCTAGAAAGGCATCGCGTGCTGCTGCAAGTAAATCCATTGGGTTAAATGTAGGAGCGACTGTATGGTATGGGGCGTATCTTACAAACTACTTCACAACAAGTGAGGGGTTCTATGCATACTGTTTGGAACCGAAAAGGGCTACTCCGTATGCAGGAACTTATACAGCTTCTCTGGTTAACAATAGTTATGTAAGAAAGGCTGCTTTTTATAGTTATGGCGGTCCCGGCTATTCCACATATAAAGCGAGATATGGAAATATCGGAGATGGTTCTCAGCAGTATGAATATTGTTACAGCCATGTAGTTCTTTCTTATATATTTGCAAAATACTATGTAGGTAGCGATTCAGAGGCAAATTATGCGTTTCTAGGATTGGATGAATATACAAAACAGGCTTTGCTTAATGTTGCCAATAACATGATGAGTATGTCAGCTCCGCCCGCTACTTATTCCTGCTACTATATGAATACAAGTTATACCGGCGGAAACGGATGGACACAGAGTATACTTTGTCAGACTTACAATCAAGGAAGTTTAAAGTTAAAGAAAAGCTCATCGAATCCATCTATTTCTGCAAATAATAAATTATATTCATTAGCAGGCGCTGTATATGGTGTATATACCGATTCGGGCTGCAGTAATCAGGTGACAACTTTTACAACCGATGCAAACGGAAACAGTAATACGGTAAATCTGGATGCCGGTACTTATTTTGTAAAAGAAAAAACTGCACCAAAAGGTTTTGTTTTAAATAAAGAAGTAAAAAAAGTTACTGTCGTAAGTTCTCAGACTGTTACTGTGAATGTATCAGATACTCCAATAAATGACCCGGCTGCAATTACTATAAGTAAAATAGATGCAGAAACAGGTGAAAAAGTGCAGGGGGCAGCCTCGCTTGCGGGTGCTCAATTTACATTGAAGTATTATGATGGATTATATACAAAAACAAATTTACCAAAAAAGGCAACAAGAACGTGGGTTATAGAAACTCAAGAAAAGGTAACAAGTTCAGGAGAAATTAAATATTACACGAGATTGCACGAAGACTATAAAGTAAGCGGCGATGCACTGTATTATCAAAATGGTATGCCGACAATTCCTAGAGGAACGCTAACGATTGAAGAAACTAAAGCTCCGGAAGGATATAATAATAACTTAGTACTTGAAGATGGAAATGGAAAAACAGAAGATTCTTTATATTTGGTACAAATCCAAAAAGCAGGAGATGTTGTTTCTCTTACAGGCGGTAATACTTTTAAAGGTCAAGATACTGTAGTCCGCGGCGATTTCAGTTTTACCAAAGTTAATGGTAAAACAAATGAGGTGATGGCAAATATTCCGTTCCGGATTTATTGTAAGGAGACAGGACAGGAAGTAATTGTTCGAACAGATGAAAACGGGTATTTTAGTTCCCAATCCAGTTATGCGAAGCACTCTTATAAGACAAATAGTGGAGAAGTTGGTGCGGGAATCTGGTTTGGAGATACAGACCATATAGATGACAATGTTGGAGCACTTCCGTATGGGTCTTATTATATAGAAGAATTAGAATGTAATGAGAACATTGGATTAAAAATGTTTACCGGAGAATTTGTTATCAATGAGAATGAAACGGTATTTGATTTTGGCAAGGTAGTCAACAATTCTATCACTATTGATACAAAAGTTTATACCAATGGATATAATTCTACTGGATTTACTGGTGTCGGGCTGATAACCGATACGGTAAAAATTTCCGGCATGAGTGAAGGGTATGTGGAATTGACTCTGATGGATAAGGAAACTGGTGAGACTCTGACAGATGAAACTGGTGACATCATCAAAGGCGGAACAGTGGTCACAAAATCAAGCGAAGCTGGCATTGACGGGGAAGCATCCCCTAGTCTTACCCTAAGTGAAAAGACACTTGCGGATTTGAGAGGAAAATCCATTGTCTGCTGTGTAAAACTATATAAGCGGAACGCAGACGGCACGCCGGATTATTCCAGAATCTACGCTGTCCATAATGATATAGAAGATGCGGATGAGACCTTGCCGTTTGCAAAGGTGGTTACGGAACTTACGGAAAAAGAAACCGGGCATCATGAAGTGCTGTTGAAGAACAGTGATACGGTATTGACAGACACCGTAAAATTTGAAAACCTTCCGAAAAAAGGATTCAGCAGCAATATGAAGATTACAGGAACGCTTGTGAATGCAAGTGGCAGTCCGGTTAAAGCGGAAGATGGAACACCAATTCAAGATACTATCAGTGTTTCTGAAACAGAAGATTTCAGTAAGACCTATACATTGGAATATACAATCCCTTCTTCTATTTTACGGAAGTATGAAGGGAAAAGCATGCATTCTTTTGTAGAAGTAAAAATGGGCGAAGAGATTTGGACGTATGAAAAAGATACGAAAAATGCAGCCCAGTCCATTACCATACCTACAATCAAAGAGACACAGACCGATAAGGATATTCTAGTATCCAAAGATACCGGCATCACAGACCTTGTAAAAATGGAAGGACTTATAAAAGGCAACACCTATACTTTAGTAGGAAAGATTGTTGATAAGGCGAACGGAAAAGTCATTCAAATTGACGGAGAAGAGCTTTCCTCCTCACGTACCTTTACAGCGGAAGAATCGGTTTCAGAACAGGAAGTACATTTCAATTTTGAACCGGAAGATTTAAGAGGAAAAGGTTATGTTGTTTTCGAATATCTGTATTTAGGGGATGGTAAGACAGACAAAATGCTTGCAAACAATAAAGCATCAGAAAATCTCCTTATGGATGGCATCCGAGCTTTTGGAAATTCGTTAAAAGGAGCAGTTAATAACCTGCTGGGTAAAGGAACAATAGAGGAGACTAAAGCGGAAGAGTCTCTGACAGAGACACAGGATATTGCAGTATCTGATGTCGAGGAATCACCTGTCAGTGAAAATACTGAGGCAGAAACAGGTATGGATGCTGATAAGGAAAGCTCAGAAAAGAAAAACGCAGAAGAGGAAGACTTAAAAGAGGTTCGAGCAGATACAGAGACTCTGGAAGAGAAAGAATCAGAAAACATGGATGAAACCGAAACTGTAGTGGACCCGGATGACCCTTCTGTTGTCTATTCTATGCCAGAGAAAAAGAATAATCCTAGTTTATTTGAAAAAGCCGGGAACGCTGCAGGTAGTCTTTTTGATGCAGCAAAAGCCAAAACAAAATTGTTCATCGAAGAGGCAGCTAAGATGAGTGAATCTGACATTCAGGAAGGCTTGGGGCGGACGGTTATCAAGGATTTTATTGATTTCGAAGAAACAGGAACTGCAGCCTATACATATCGTCAGATTTTGAAAGACCAAAAAAGCGATATCACCAGTATGTTACCAGTTTCTCTGCCAATACAGACAGAAGACGGGGAACAAAGCATGGCGGTAACATGGGAATGTGATGATGATGTCATACATACGGAATATGATGAGTACACATTTTATCCAAAATGGAATGACAGCTATGTTTTATCGGCAGAACTGCAGAAACAGTATGATGATGCTGAAATCACTCTGCCTTTCGTGACAGTAAAGATTCTGCCGTCTGTAACTGCACCGATAGATGAGAAAACATCCAATACAATCCTTGAAGCCGTAAAAGCGGTTGAAAAGAAAATAACAGATAATAACTTTACTTATAAAGAAATCAGGGATGAACTGTTAAAAAGCGGTTATTTTTATGAAACGTTCGGACTTATAGGAAACGAAGGCAGAGCGGTTATCCTAGATTCTTTGAACAATGAGGAATTAAAAGAATTCGCAGATATCTGTGTTTCCGAATTTGCTGAAGACATCCCGAAAAGCGGCGCTGACATAGAAGAAGTATCAGTTGCAGCAAATTCTGCATCTGTATGCATGGAAGTATTAAACAAAATCAAACAGTTCAGCCTGAATGACTCGGGGTTTAAGAAGATTGTCGAAAAGACAGAAATGGATATCTTAGGGATAATAAACTCGCTTATATCCTCAGATTCATTTGATGAATTCAAGACACAATTTTTTAATGCATATGGCTATGACGTTCCTGCGGGAGAGCGAAAGCAGCCTCGCGGAATGGTAGCTGTAGCCTATGGAGACTGGGCAGGTCCGGGACCTTCTTATTTCCGTACTGTAACAGAAATATTTAATAACGGAGATAATGGAAGTGGATACAATCTGGAAATTCATCAATGGGTTGAAGTAAAAAGTGGAAGTAGTTTTGGTGGGACAGCTCTTACACTAAACTTCGGACCAAAAAGAGTAAATGTTTATGGTTCAGGACAGTACTATGCCTTAACAATGACATATGCTACTGTTCCGTATGGTGGGACATATAGTTGTCCATGGACACAGGCTGAGTATACGGGAGGCACTTGGTATGGTTCAGGATGCGCTGCAAGTTGGAAAGCTCCAAATCCGATTTATAATTTAACTGTTAATTATTACAGTAATGGAGCGACTAGCGTAAACGGAAAACCTGCCACTTCCAGTAATCAATATCTTGGAAATTATGTATATCCGGCGAATAAAACAAGCAATCACTATAATTTCAGCACATGGAAACTGCAACGGACTGGATATATAGGAACAAAAACGTGGGGAACTACCACGACAGGCGGATATATACAAGGTGAAGATACAAATATGCTTGGCAGAGATATGGCGAAAGGCTTAGGCGTTGATATATCGAAAGGCCATAAATCAGTAAATGTCTATGCGATATGGAAACCTATTAGTTATTTTGTTCAATATGATGGAAACGGTGCAACAAGTGGTACAACTGAAAAGAGCAGTCATACCTACGATGCGGCTAAGCCCCTTTCTAAAAATGGATTCAGCCGACCAGGTTATGCTTTTGCCGGGTGGGCGATAACTCCGGAAGGAGACGTGGTTTATACAGATGAACAGTCAGCTAAAAATTTGACGACAACAAATGGTGCAACTGTCACTTTGTATGCGAAATGGGTTCCATTATGCACTATGGATATATCGTTAAATGTGAATGGAATTAAAAAAGATAATACGGAGGGATATTTTGCCTTTGACGTGTTGTTGGATGGCGAATTAGTTGCTGATAATGTAACGGATTATTACAATACAGAAGTGCCGTATGGTACAAAATATGAAATAGCTGACATTGATACTTTTCCTGATGTAAGATACGATGAGAATAGTTCAGAAAGCACAGGTACAATCTCCGGTTCAAAAGAGGTAGTATTAAATTGTTTTACTCAATATCAGATTATTTTTAATGGAAATGGCTCTACAATTGGATACATGTCTCCACGTTCCTCGTGGTATGACTCACCTATAGTATTGCCTAATAATCAATTTCAAAAAACGGGATATATTTTCGATGGATGGAATACCGAACCAGATGGAAGCGGCGTATATTATGCGGATACGCAGACCATTACAAAGCCATTACTAAGTGAATCTGAATCGGGTCAGTCTCAATTAATATTGTATGCACAATGGCTTGACCCGAACCTATCCAATACGCACAACAGCCTGCAGGACGAAAAGCAGTCCTTCTATGTTCCAGAGATTGTGAAAACAGTACTGACGACAGCAGAAGGGGAGAAGTTTTTCAGCCCTTCCGGAACTGGAACACTTGTGGATACGATTACATACAGCGGATTGAGTTCTCATATCGAATACACGATTAAAGGACAGTTGGTCAATAAGGATACAGGTGCTGTAGTCGAAGAGACAAGTATGAAGTTTACTCCTAATATTATGGATGGAAGTGAAGGCACAGTCCAGTTTGAATATGTGATTGATAAATCGAAATATGCAGGAGTTACTCTTGTTTCCTATCAGACACTTTATGCAGATGTAATGGAATATGGAAAACCAACTGGAAAACTGACAGAATTGACATCTGAAAAAGACATTAATAATGCAGACCAGACCGTAACCTGTATGCAAATTGATACTTATGCAAAGGACAAATCATCAGGAACAAAAATCATCAGTCCAAACAGTAACACCATTGTTCAAGATACAGTCACATATCAGGGCGCTGTAACAGAAACGATGTATTGTCTGGAAGCAACACTGATGGATAAATACAGGGAAGAGCCTGCAAAAGATAAGACCGGTAAAGTTATTATGAAAAGGGCTTTCTTTACAGCAGATGCATCCAGTGGTTCTGTAGATGTGGAGATTGCATTTGACTCCACAGAATTGCATTCCGGTGAGTATGTCGTATTTGAACGGTTGTATGAATTAAAACTGCCGGGCGCTCAGCAGATATTCTATACTGCACACGAGGACTATAACGATGCGGACCAGACGGTCTATATTGCCGGACTTGATACCAATATTTACAATACCGATAATAGGACAAACGTAGCGTATCCCTCCAAAAACTTAACGGTACGTGATATCATATCATACAAAGGTTTTCTGACAGACAAGACTTACACAATTGAATGGAGCCTTTATGATACGGATACAAAGAAAGTGTATCAGGACGCATCCGGTAATAAGGTGACAAAGACGCAGACGTTTAAGCCAACCTCCATGAATGGAGAGTTTGAGTTGGAAACAACATTTGATGCAAGCAAGCTCAACGGAAAGGCGTTGACAGCTGTGGCAAATATTAAGCTGGATGGCGCTACGGTGTTGCAGCACAATACAGCATTGGACAATGAATATGAAACCCTCTTATTCCCAGAAGTAACGACTAAGGCGTTTGATACCAGAAATAAAACGCAGGAAGCTATGGCAATCAAGAACGCCTCCGTCACAGACCAAGTTTCCTATACAAGACTTCAAGCTGGCATGGGTCATATCATCAAGACAACTTTGGTGGATAAATCAACGGGTAATGTATTAAAAGATGCAAAAGGAAAGGATTTGATATTTACAGAAGAGTTCAAGCCTACTGCATCAGAAGGCAGCTATGATGTCGTATTAGAATTTGATGCCACTAATTTGATTGGTAAGACCGCGGTGGTATATCAAGAAATTTTTATGGGAGAAAATATTGTTGCACAGCACAAAGATATCAATGCAGAATCCCAGACATTGACGTTTACAGGTGTTGGTGAAACAAAAGCATCTGTTACAAAACGCATCAGGGCAAAGGATTTTTATGAAACGCATGGAGATGTAAGTTTCATCTTTAAGATGACCGGTGAGGATTTAAGCGGAGAAACACATACCTTCTACGAGGCAGCGACTTTCACAGAAGAATATGTTAAAGCAAATACCGGCAAAGACGGCTGGGTAGAAATTGAAGTCATTTTTGATGAAATACCATGCGGCGTTTACATCGTAACGGAAAGTGATGTTAGTAGGTATCATCTGGTAGATATACAGTCAGACAGCAAAGAAGTCAAGGTTTTTGATGACCATGCTGTTTACACGCTGGAAACAATCAATGACACAGAGTATCCGACATCCATCTTTACGAATGAGAAATATGAATGGCAGGATTATTCGGACAGCACAATGGTAATTAACAACTTCACTACCCCTCCTATACAGAAAGAGCTGAAGGCCTTCGCAGTTTACAGCGCAGATGACCAGTCGTTGAATTTCTACAAGCGGTATGAAGTGCCTGAGCAAGGAAGTCAGTTTGAAGGAAAGACAGTGACGGATATTTACATTGATATCGAATTTATAACGAATGGTAATTGGGGAATACCTTGGTATGACATTAGAGAAAATATACAAAGCGTAAAGGTTGTTGATGAGATTGCTCCATTAAGCTGTGAAGAATGGTTTGGCGGATTTAACAATGCTACAAGCATAGATGTATCTAAGTTAAATACATCAAATGTTACGAATATGGATAGAATGTTCGTCAATTGCCGCGCATTACAAACATTGGATTTAAGCCAGTTTGATACATCAAATGTTACGAGTATGGAAAATATGTTCAGTTATTGCGAAACATTACAATCGTTGGATTTAAGCCAGTTTGACACATCAAATGTTACGAGTATGGAATATATGTTTAATGATTGTTATTCATTACACTCGTTGGATGTAAGTAATTTCAATACATCAAAAGTTACGAATATGTATCGGATGTTTGAGGAATGTTCTGTGCTGCAGACATTGGATTTAAGTAGTTTCGACACACCAAAAGTTACAGATATGTATTCTATGTTTAGTGGATGTGGAATGTTGCAGACACTGAATGTAAGCAATTTTGACACATCAAAAGTTACAGATATGCGGTATATGTTCAACTCATGCTCCGCATTACAGACTTTGGATTTGAGTAATTTTGATGTTTCAAATGTTACGAATATGAAGAGCATGTTCGCTAATTGCTCTAATTTGAAAAGTATTAAGACTCCTAAGAATATCAAAACACCATATATGGATTACATTACATCAAAGACGTTCTATGATGCGTCAGACAATTATAAGAAATACCCCAGCGGAACATTTCCTAAAAATATTACTGAGAGCCATACTTTGGTGGTGAATGCCCCATATCGCATCACATATGATGTAAATGGCGGAACAATGCCAAGTAATTATCCAACTGAATATTTTACAGACTTAGGATTAAGCGCATTGCCAATACCTACAAAGCCGGGCTATGAGTTTGAAGGCTGGTTCGAACGAACAGGAAGTCGGGATGCTAACTTATCGTTAGTCAGTGGCAGTGAGTGGCAAATGCAATATGATGGAAGCTTTGGATTAGGCCTGCCATGTCCTGACGGCGGGGAAGGTTATCATTCTTCAGAATTCACATTCGAAATGCCAGAAGACGGACAGGTTAGTTTTAATATGAGTTTGATAATGCAAGGAGGGCGCGTTGTCGAAATTGAAAGCATGGCCATTGATGGCAAGAATATTGTGAATGATGTGCCAATGAATTTATCGAAGGGTCAGCATACGTTTAGTACAAGTTGGTATTCAGATGGCGGATATTGTCGAACATGTTTTTTTCAGGTGACAACCGTTGCGGTAGTCGATGAAGGCCAATACTTCATTTCTATTCCGGTAGGCACGACAGGAAACAAACAATTCCTTGCGAAGTGGCGTGCACAGAAATAAAAAGGAAATATGGAACTTGTTACAAAAACGTGGTAAAAATAAGAATTAATTGACAATTTTTTAATTATGAAAAGCTCAAAGAGGTCTTGTTTCATCTTTGGGCTTTTCATTTTGTCTGGCGCGTTATATCTTAGATATACGATTTCTCATACTATAATCAGATATATAAAATAGAAGAAAGGAACGAAAAAGATGAAAGAATTTAAAATGTTTTGGAATTATCAGAAAAGAAAGAATGGAGAAATCGTGATTGACCAGTCCGAGATGGAAGCCATGATAGACCAGGCTTATGAGAGTGGCTACAACAGCGGGCTTGTGGAAGGAATGAAAGCTGAAAAGCCACTTATGGTATCACTGAAAGCAGGAAAGCCGGTTGTTGTATCAAAAACGGAAGCAGTAGAAAAAGCACAGGAGCTTACTCATGAAATGACAACAAGCAATGCAAAGAAAGCAGACACAGAAGATGCAGCAGCAGAATCGGTGATGCCGGAAACGGAAACAGAAGGCGTTCCAGGATTTGATGACTTTACACTTCCAACAGGTTTGGAAGATGAACTTTCAATATAGTTTGCCAATATTTATATATATAAGAGCATTATAGACCCTGGTTTTCTTAACTGGGGTTTTTATTTCGGGAAAATTCTGTTGTCCGAGAAATCGACAGTTTGCTCTCAAGTAGATATAATGAAAACATAAAATATAAAATAAAGTGAGCGCTTCGCTGAAAATCTTCTGTAACCAAACGGTGAGGCTCTCGAACCATTTCGATAAATAACTAAGAAATAGGGGGAGGCCCCGCACATTCTGTATGAATACCGCAGGGACTCCCCGTTATCCTCCCATAGATTAGAACGAAAAATTGTATACTCCCCTCATAAAAAACATCATGTTGGCAAAAGCATCCGGGTTCTCCGGGTGTTTTTGTTTGCGAAAATAATTGCCATTCTATCTGTAGAACCAATGAATGATGAAAGGAGATGTTTGAAAATGAAACAGAAAAAATGGACTGGACGTAAATTCAAAGCAGTGTATGGAGTAGATTGTGGAGATGTCTACAAAATTACATCGGAACCGTATGCTTGTAACAGAAAAGGAACCTTGAAAGTGCAGGCGGAACGTATAAGTCCAACACGCGAATCCGGTTTCGAATTTGAATTAGATGAACTTTTACACTCAATTTATTATGAAGAATTTCGCCAATCATAAAGCTGTTTCTGCACAAAGGTTGTCAACTATGGCAGCCTTTTTCTTATATATTGTTTCTTAATTTATTTTCCACACTAAAAATAGAACTAAATTTCAAAGAAGAAGGGAGAATATAAAATGAGTAAATTCAGGTTAAAATTTGGAATAGATGTTGATGACATCTTATTCCAGTGCAATGAATACGCAGTGACTCTTGCAAACAGGGAGTATGACTTTGCCCCTCCGTTGTCCATCAATGAGATTAAGACGTGGAATCAGAGGGGAGACAGAAGTGACATCATCTTTAAGTATTACAGCCGTCCGGAGTTCTACCGCAACCAACCATTGATGAAAGGTGCAAAGGAGTTTATCCGGGAATTGTGCCGCATGGGGGAAGTATTCTTCATTACGGCGACTAGCCCGGAATTTATGAGTATTCGCGCACAGAGGCTGATGAAGGAATTTCCGGAAGTACCGAAGGAAAATATCATTATCAGCTCTTCAAAGAATCTGGTGAAGGTGGATGTGCTGCTGGATGACGGCGCACACAATATTCTCGCATCAGAATCCGCTTACCCGGTTTTAATGAGAAGACCATGGAACTCCCATATGACGGGCTGCCTTGCGGTCAACAATTACGAGGAGTTCTTAACACTCATCCGGGTCATTGCCGGAAAGTACCAGATGAGGGAGAACAGCCCTGGCGACCGGCATCTGATTGCCTTAGTAGGGCCTTCCGCATCTGGAAAGACCGCATTGATGAATTGCATCATCGAGCATGGACTTGCATCAAAAATCCGCGCATATACCACGAGGAAACCCAGAAAAGGGGAGGCGAAGGACGCTTACTATTTTGTAGATAAGGAAACATTCCTGAAATTGGAAGATGCGGGCGTCTTTTTTGAAACCACGCGGTATGCAGGAGAATGCTACGGTTCCAGACTGGAGACGATAGATAAGGCCATTTTCAATGGAAACGTGGTTATGGTCGTGGACATCTGTGGTGCCATTGCCTTAAAACAGGCATATCCGGAAAATGCTCTTCTTTGCTACATCGACCGTCCGAAAGCGGATTTGCTTGGAGCAATACTTGATAGAGACTGTTCCAACAGAGATAAAGTTAACCGCATCCTTTCACTGGAGGACGAAGAAAAGAATGAAGCACTCTGCGATATTGTCATCAGAAACAATGGAAGTATCAAAGAGATGTTTGAGCAACTTGTAAGGAAATTAGAAGATTTTTAGGAGGATAACAATATGATTAACCGAGAAATACAGGGAATCATTGACGCTTGCAACGGGTTAAAACCAGGTCAAAGACTGAACGTAGAGGCATTCGGCAGCAGACGTGACCTGACACTTTCCATTGAAAAGGACCATGCATATAATGTTTTAACAGGGTATGCTAATCTGGTGGATATTGTAACGTTACGAAATGGAAAAGCGGTAGATGATGCCGTTGGCATCTATGTGACAGACGGACAGCTTTTAAGGGAACTTGTTCGCATCTATAACTACCGCAATTTTTCTACATTATAAAGGAGGATACCATGAGTATTGAATCAACATGCAAAAAATATTTAGAAGAGTTTGAGAAAATTAATGACTTCCATTTTAAATTCGGAGTTGTATTATTGGATACATTTATGGAAGAAGATAATATTATGCCGGATGTTTCAAAAGCTGTAATACGAGTGCTTGAAAGCTGTAATTCTGAAAAAGAATTTGAAATTGCAAACAATATGATGGATGCCATATTCGGTTATCATTTTGTAACTCTTGCAGAAAAACTCATGATTCAGGAATTAAAACAGGGGGATGACAAATGGAATACAGAAAATTGACTGATTTGACAGATGAGGAAATCAGTATCATTATCAAAGAAATTTTTCCAAACACCCGCAAGGTGGACCATATCGAGCGGGATGAAAATGCTAACTTTCCGTTGTCCTGTGATATCTATATCATGGAAGAGTATCCAGATTATGCAGATACATTGGATTTATCGCCCACCTCTATGTCTACACATGATTTTACATTTACTGATGAAGAACTCTGGAAATGGCGACAGCGTATGCTGGCAGAAGGATGCAATCCATTACTAGAGGATAATCCATATTTAAAAACGGAACACATGGTGACGGAATGGTGCAGCGAATGCGAATATGAAGTGACGTTCGAGTGGAATGTGGAAGAGTATGGTTATGCTGCTTATTGTCCACATTGCGGAGCAAAGCTGATGCTCTGCAGTGAATGTCCATTGCTGAACAAAATAGGAAACTGCAGTTACAATTCCAATGCAGGAACGTGCAGTATGGATGCTACAAAACGAAGTGAATGATTTTCTGAATGACTCATACAAAAAGGCTTGCTTATTATGGCAGGTCTTTTTTATATTCGGAATTATTTCTCATTCTATTTTTAGAACCAATTTAATGACGAAAGGAGAATCAAATAAAGAAAGGAAAATTAGGTTCAATTACTATGGATTTAAGGAGGATAACAACATGGCAAACATCATTGTACAGGTATTAGAAAACATGAATACTAAGGAATTTATGAAACAGAAGGAATGGCTGGCTGAACAGGTTGCTGCATTGGAACCATCTGGTTCTGAAGCTACAAGGTTCCCAGAAGGAATCCTGAACTTCATGGATGCGATTCAGGACGCAGCAGAATTTGAGCTTGACCTGAAATTCCCATCTGACCTGGAATCATATCTGATGAAACAGGGAATCTGGGAGCGCGAAACGGCCGAGATTCTGGAAAACTTCAATGATGACGTGACGGAGGATGATTTGATAGTTTCCGCCATCTATGATTCGGTGTATGAGCTGGGAGAGAGACATATTAACAATGTAGTAGGCACATTAGACCCGTATGTTAATGCAGTGTTGGATTACAGCACGCTGGGAAAATATATTGCTGAGAACGAGGATGATTTATATCTCTTGGAATCCGGCAGGGTCGTAAGGTTTGAAAATTAGGAAACGGAGGATAACGATATGAAAAATGGGGATTCCACTGTTAGATTAAACGACTTTAACGGTACTCCTACCGTTTCATACAATTTAGTAATCATCCAAAATACATCCAAGGTTGTCATTGATGGAAAGTCATATGATGGATTTTATGTCAGCTACAATCAACATGACATTGCAACTTATGGAGATGTAACAACTGCATTGGTTCTCGGACAAATGCAGAAATTTTACATTCTGAATGGAAACCATTCAGAAGCGTATAAAAAGCTGGAAAAAGCTGGATTCTTAAAATGCATGGATTATTTTAAGCAGCACATCAATCAAATCAATAAGTATAGCGATTTATCATGATAAGGAGGATAATAAATTGAAAAATACAAAACTATTGTATCTGTATACCGATGCGGATAATTACAAGCAGTGGAACGAAGCTGTTTTGGAAGGTGAAATCACCGAGGAGCAGAAAAGCATTATCATGGATTCGCTTGATGCGGATAATATGTTCATTCCAAGTCTTATCGGTCTCCCAGAAAACCGTTTTGAACACCTGACCACAGCCGACCACATTTGGTTCGAGATGAAAGAAATTATTTTGACGGATGAAGAGGCTGATACGGGACTTACTGTGGAAGAAGTCGTAGAAGGCTTTCAAAAACAGAAAGGAATTTGGGAAGTAAATGCAGATTTAATTGCATTTGAAATGCGGATTGCGGAGGATACAGATGATGAGTAAAAAGATGAATACTTTTTTTGAATATGAAGTCAATAACATGTGGAAACGTGAGATTTTTCTCGGGGAAGTTACAATCGAAGAGGTTCAAATGCTGGACACTTATAAAGAAGGACAGGTTTACTTTATTGACGGAGAAATGCTTCAGAAAACATATGTGACATTAACGTCTCTACCGGCTACGATTGAACAGTCCATCCATGAACTGTATTCTTCCTTGTTGAAAAAAGGAGAGTATAACATCCATGGGAGCAATAAGCCAAAAACAATAACATTAAAATTTCATGGTCAGTCCGATGATACTTTTGGTGAGTACGGCGAAACATATCAGGATTATGATAATTGTGCGTCCGGGAAACCGATTCAGTGCATCATTGACTGCGAAGAACATGGAAGACTGCTGGTCGTTGGCCAGTATTCTCCGGATTTAAGCAGCGGATGCTGGGTCATCAGTATTGGAAAAGTCGAGGATGCGGATGTATTTCCAGAATGGAAGATAAAACTGGGAGAGTGCCAGCATGTTCCATATTCTATGGAACTAGAGATTGAGATTCCGAACTGTGATTTCAATTTGAAATGGTATGATAACGGAAAACTGGTCATGTAAAGAGGGAGAATAGAAAAATGAGAGACAGAGATACATTGAGAAGTTTTGAGGACATGAAAATCCTGTATCAGTATCTGTATATAAGCGGAGAACGTGTCATTGTCATACACAATGTAATAGATGTTCCGCTGCGGTTGCGAATGAATGATAACGGAGTGATTCTCTGTAAGAACATGAACTTTCCGGAAGGAGAGGAAACTGATTATACGGAATATATGACTATTCAAACCGTAAAAGCAATTGTGGAACAGTTGCAGGAAACTCCGGCAGTGGAATTCCCAGACAGCTTTGCGAGCCGTTGGGAAGAAATCAAATCTATCTGTTGCGCGGATATGTCGCTGAATAAGCCAAAAGATTATTATCAGATAATCAATTAATAATTATAACAAAGGACAAGAAGGTCAATTGTTATGGAGATGAAGAAGATGTTAAAAATTAAAAATAATCAATATAGGCGATACTGTGATGACTATGCTTTTATATCAGAACCACATATAGACAAAGACGAAACTGTCTACTATGGGTTTGATATTCCTTGTGAGGATGACATAGAGTGGCGGTTCTGGAAGTTGTTTGAAAATGAAAATAATGGTGAAAGCAACACAAAAAAATGGAAACTGACAGAAACAGAAAAGGCAGAAATGAAAGAAAGGATTATACGTTATTTAAGGAAAAACGGCTATGCGTATAATGGTAAATATTTCAAAGTCTTGTAAACAATTATAATACAATAGCATGTGAATATGCTTAATGTGCAGAAATAAGACAAATAAGGAGGATACACTATGTTATATACAGAAATTATCAGAAGAGTGGATGATTTTGGGAGAATCGTTATCCCAAAAGAAATCAGACAGCGTGCAGGAATTACAGAAGGCACACCGATGGAGATTATGATGGAAAAAGACACTATCGTACTTCGGAAATATCCTTCAGGAAATCTGTTATCTGAAACTGTGCAGATATTAGAAACACAGATAGAAGACTATCTTTCGGAAGGTTCAAAATTAGAAAATCTTATGGAAGTCAGAAAGCATATAAATGCAGTGAAAGTACTGTTAAAAAAGGAGAATAAGTGATGGAAGAGAAAAACGTGGAATTCACATTAGAAGAAGTGCGCTGCATATATCATCTGATTGGTGCAGCTTATGCTTCAGAAGACTTTCAGCCAACGGAAAAGTCGGAGAAGGTTTTTGAGAAAGTAACAAACGTACTTGTTGAAATGCTGACTAAACCAGAGAATCGAATTAAACAGGGCGCTGTTGTATCTGTAAACACAGATTCTAAGTATCTGGATAATCAGCTTGCAGGAAAAAAGGGTGTGATTACATACCTTCGTATTGTTGGTCCATCCGTGCTTTGTACTGTGGTATTTGAGAACGGACGGGCATTGGAAATAAATGCGATACATCTGCATCCAGAAAAGGGTGTACCGGCGGAAACAATAATTAAAGCCGCTACAGACTGTTTCTAGCCGCAGCTCCAGGCGGATAACAGCAGGTAAACACAAGGAGGATTATCATGAAAAAAAAGAAGAAAACGTACAATTTTTATCAGGTAAGCATCTGGTATCCAGCGGCATCAGGGTGTGAAGATGCTGTCGAAAGAGATGTTTTGGTCGTTGCAAAATCAAAGAAAAGCGCTTTAAAGAAAGCAAAGAAATATATCCGGGATATGGAAACGTACGGAGTGGAAGATGAGGCTCCGTCTCGCATTGAAGTAGAAAAACTCCACGGCATCCCGATGAAGTGATAATCAAATGAATCAACTTTCCTACAAGAGAAAAGTCTGTTTGTAAAACAGGCTTTTTCTTTGTCCGGATAATAGACAAAACTTCGGATAGGATGTTATACTTGGTTAGGAAAAAGAAAAGGAGCTGAAAAGCCATGACTGGAAATACATTGAAACAAATCCGCGATATTGCCATAACACTATTGTATACGGATATTCATCCGACCAACATTCCATTCATTGCAACGCATCCGTTTACAAACAATTATCATGTGACGATTCCCAACCAAGAGGGACAGCCGGAATGGGTGGATTTGCATGAGGAAGAAAAAGCAGATGTATGGAGACGTTTTATAAAAACACTAATCAAAAACTCTACCATGCAGGAAATTCTTCTAATGATAAATTATCAATATGCACTTACCTATATCAAATACTGCGCTGATTGTCTCAATGATAAGGAACTGGGAGAGGCTTTAGGATTTATCTGGGATAGTATCGAAAACATCAGCGGAGATGTCAACGTATCTTCGAAAGAATTGGTAAAGATGTTCAAAAGAGCAGACAAATATTCTTTGATGAGTCCGGAAGATTATGCCGTATATGAAAGCCTGCCGGATGAAATTGTTGTTTATCGGGGAGTGACGGATTATAATAAGAAATATACAAAGGCGATGTCGTGGACGCTGGATAAAGAAAAAGCAAAGTGGTTTGCAGACAGGTATCAGACCGGAACCGGAGAAGTCTGGGAAAAGACAGTGCCTAAAAAGAAGGTACTTGCGTATTTTGGAGGAAGAGACGAATCAGAAGTTGTAATCAATCCATATTGATGCAGACAAAAAATGACGGAGAATGATAAAATGAGAAGAATGGAATTTACAATCGAAAATCCCAAATTATTTACCATTGGACAGGTGCTAAATGTAACAGAAGGAAAGCTGCCGTCATCCTATTACTATACCATTGAACATGCTTTGGGGATGAGCGGAAATTTTAAAAGCTGGGAGCGATTAAAGACATTTACCGGAAAGGTCGTAGAATTGACAAAGAGTCCACGATTTGATATTGTAGTGTTAGAATTTGATGAATAAAAGGAGAAAATATGAATCCGTTAGAAAAATTCAAAGCAGGAAGCATTATCCAGTATCCGGATGGAAAACTAGATTATCTGATATTTATACCGAACGAAAATGGGCTGTGGGTCAATGCTTGCAACCCTGAGTGGGTGAGACAAGGACGTAAACGCTTTGGCGAAGAGTGTTATCCTTTTTTTGTGAACGAACTGTATGAAGGAGCTGAAGTAGTAGGATATTTTGGAGATGGTTCGCTCGATGATGCGCGAAGATGGTTCGAAGGACAGCAGGATGGCGCAGAATGAAGATAAATCAGAAATTATTGATGAGCTGGTCAAGAGACCGGCTTTTTTCATGTAAAATAGTTGACGGATATCTCTGTGTCTGAAAAATTCAATTTAGTATTCATTTATCATACTATTAATAACGGCTGATAGGAATTGGAGGAACTGGCCGAAATAAGGGAAAAGGAGATACAACGTAAAACCTCCAATAAAAAATGAACCTTGAAAACATCAAACAGAAGGAGAAGTGAGATATGATACAATTTTTAAACAGCTTACTGGGAATTTTAGTTCCTGCTATTGCGATTATTATTATTGCCGTAGTGGTTTTGTCATTTGGATATGTAAAATCCCCGCCGGATACCGCGAAAATCATTTCCGGTCTTGGAAAGAAGCCGCGTGTGCTGATAGGTAAAGCCGGTTTCAAGATTCCATTCTTTGAACGAGTGGATGAGTTGAAGATTGGACAGATTGATGTGGATATAGTAACAGAAGATTATATCCCGACCAAAGACTTTATCAATATCCAGGTCGATGCCATTGCTCAGGTGTCAGTGGATTGTTCGGCAGACAAGATTCAGCTTGCAATGAAAAATTTCTTGAATAAAAACCAGAATGATGTCCGTACGACTATCTGCAAATCACTGCAGGGAAACTTGCGTGAAATCATTGGAACCATGTCTTTGAAAGATATCTGCCAAAACAAAGCACAGTTTTCTACTGAGGTAAAAACCAATGCGGAAGAGGATATGGCAGAACTGGGTATCAAGATTCTGTCCTTTAATGTGCAGAATATTAATGACAAGGACGGTCTGATTGACGACCTTGGAATTGATAACAGGGAACAGATTCGAAAATCTGCATCCATCGCCAGGGCAGAAGCCGAAAAAGAAGTCAACATTGCAAAAGCAAAAGCAGAGAATGAGGCTAACATTGAAGAAGTCCGCAGCCAGACCCAGATTGCAGAGCGCAATAATGAATTGGAAATGAAAAAAGCGGATTTGAAGGTGCAGGAAGATACAAAGCGTGCGGAAGCAGATGCAGCCTATAAAATTCAGGCGCAGTCTTCTCGTAAGACACTGGAAGTCAAACAGCAGGAGGCTGATATCGCAAAGCGTGAAAAAGAAATTGAACTGCAGGCAAGAGAGGCCGAGGTCGCAGAAAAGAAACTGGATGCAGAAATCCGAAAAAAAGCGGAAGCGGAGAAGTATGCTGAACAGCAAAGAGCAGATGCGGAAAAATATGTCCGTGAACGAGATGCGGAAGCAAAACTTTTTGAGGAAGAAAAAGAGGCTGCAGCTATCCTTGCAAAAGGAAAAGCTGAGGCAGAGGCTATCAAACTGAAAGGTATTGCGGAAGCAGAAGCTATTGATAAAAAAGCAGAGGCCATGAAGAAATACGGAGATGCTGCAAAACTGGAAATGATTATCGGTATCCTTCCGGAAGTTGCAAAAGCAGTCGCTTCGCCGATTGCTGCCATTGACAAGGTATCCATCATAGGTGGAGATTCCAACGGAGTTGCGGATGTATCAGGGAATGTGCCGGTAGTAATGGCGAAAACATTTGCAACTGTAGAAGAGGCAACCGGAATTAATATGGTTGATATTGTAAAAGCGGATACATATGACGCAAAAGTAAACCGTAAAGTCAGCATCGAAGGAGCTGTTCCTGTCATTGAGAAAACCATGGGTACAGTGGAAAATAAAATGGAAGAATCAACTGGAATTTCCGTACCTGAATTATAAAATTGGGGAAAAGAGTCTGTTACAGGCTCTTTTTTTCTTGTCTGAAAAAAGTGTTCCTACAATTATTTTCCATACTATGTATTGTAAGGAAAAATATTAAGGAGTTGATATAGATTGAAAAGAGTAAACATCACAGGGGAATGTATTCAACATTATGCTGATATCATGGGGATACCAGTTGCTCATGGTTTCGGGGAGCAGACAATGAAAAATCCACACTTGGTACGAATGGTATCGGAGATACAGCAGATGTATCTTGAAGGCAAAAAAATTTATACAGGAAAGAATTTTCTGGATAATGAACTGTACAGGGATATTGTCAGCTTGTACATCTATGATACATGGGTATTGGTCTATAACGAAGAAATGCGGCTGATAGCAGATTGTTTCAGGATTGATTTAGGGCTTGGCGAAGAATTCAATCATGCTTATGTTGAAAATTATATGGATAAATTGCAGGAAATGGACAAATGTGTTGCTGAACGCAAAGAAACCCTGTTACAAAGCCAGAAAGAGCATGAAGAGGCGCTGGAAGTAAAAAAATCAACCATTGAGGGGTATCAGAAACTGATTCAGAAACTCCGTTCTGATATCCAAAAGATTCACATAGAAGAAAGGAAAGTACTGGATGAGTTGGATGAGGTGGAAAAATGCAGACAGCAGCTTGTAGGTTCGCTAGTAAAAAATAAAATACGATAAAAGCATAAAGGAGTATTTTTAAAGATGGATATTCATGGGCTAAAATTATTATACGAATTAAAAGCAGGTACAAAAATGCTTGCGGAAGAACATCCGGAAATGAACCTAAATTACTGCATGTACCTGCTTGATAACATGACAGAACTACTGCGGGGAGAAGAAAAGAGAAGAGCAGTATTACAGACAGATGCAGATAGGTTACAACAGGTGTTGGAATATCTGGTAACGCAGGGGTTTGACGGTATTGGCTGGGCTTGCGTGACTGCAGATAATCTGGGAACATTCACGTTTTGTAATCAGCAAGGGAAAGGGTTTGCCGTATATACTGATGAAAAACATACGCATCTGACAAGCTATACTGTTTTGTCTGCGGAGCATCAGCCGGAAAGTTGGGAACCCGATTATGAAACAGAATTAGGAGGGATATTTTGAAAATAAAACGAAATATGTCCATAGTGGGAATCTGTGCATGTATTCTGTCAGGCAGCATTATAGGCTGTGCTAAAGCGACTGTTCCAGTATCGGAAACAGTAAAATTAGAGCCTTACTACGAAAATGACGCAAAAAAAACTTCTATTTATGAAAACCTTATACTTGTAGAACTCGGAAATGAAGATATTTCCATAAAGACCTATTTACCAATAGATGATAAAATGAAACAGGATGAAATGTCTGCTTCGTCAGAAAAGGATGGTGTTTCTGTTGAATTATCCCTTTTAGCAGAAACAGAGAAAAAAAACGCCGGAAATATTATGGAAGAAGTTTACAAAAAAGAAAAAGAACGTATCTCAAAGTTAGAAAATATTCAAGATTTTAAGGTATATGATTTGGAAGAATACGATGGGTACTGGATGTTAGAAATGGATTACAGCCTTCATGATGGGAATGGCACTCTGTATCCCTGCATTTCCATTATCAAGTTGGATGAGCTGGACGAAGGGTTCTTATTGTCTTCCATCATACGGGTGGATAATTCAACGGCAAATGAGAATACAGGCTCTGTATTAAAGGAAACTATGGATGTTTATGGAATACATATGAAATGACAAAAGACTTGGGCGCTAACCTCAAGTCTTTTTTTTCACAGCGGTTCTACAATATCACGGTCTACAATGGAGTATATCCATTTCTCACTGCTCTCGTTCTCATGGAACCGTTTTATCTTATTCAGTTCCAATTCGGCCTTGTGGCGAGTCGTATATCCGTTTTCTAAATAGTATTCGCCGTCCGGATGAGCGATACCCTGTGAAAATATCACGGTTTTTCCGTAATGCTCTAAATCCGTACCGTTATTTTTCCCAGTTACAAAAAACATATAGCTGTCCTCCTTATACGAAGATTATATCAGCCGGATGAGAAAACTACAATGCCTTGTTTCTGTTAGTTTTTGTTTTCCTAATCATTTTTCATTCTATGGGTAGAGATAAATTTATAGATGAAGGGAGATTGAAAATCAATGATTAAAAAGGAAACAAAAAGAAAAATTCTCACATGTGCTGCTGTATCTTGTATGTGTCTTGCTCTTATTTTCATTGCAGGCAGTGCCGGGGGGTATTCGGAACACCAGATGCAGACAGGACAATTTTTGCTGATGTTTTCCGTAGGACTTGGATTTGGATTTGGCTTCATGATAACGGCAGGAAAATTGTGGGATATGGAAATGGAGGATTATTTGGATGATGAAAGAAGGAGTTAAAGGCTCGATGTATTGGGATATGCATGGAGATTTCTTTCGTCTGATGCAACGGTTCATTAACGGAGACGCAGACGGTAGCTATCTCAAAGATGCATATTGGCAGAATGTAGCAGACGAATCAGATGCGTTCTATAAGAAATACAATTGTAAATATGCACAGTCGTTGGCAATGACACTGATAGATGAACTGGAGCGCAGGAGCAAAGCAGAACGGAGCATACAGAAACACATGCAAAGTGCTTAGTAAAAGTAAGATTTATAAAGGAAAGAATGGAGGATAACTATGGAACGCGAAGAGAGAGAAGAACTCTGTATGATAGGTAGACAGTTAGGAACTTTAAATGCAGAAGATATTGCGTTTATCATGGATGAAACAAATGGGGCGATTGCAGTAAACCGCCGTATGGCAACCGCCAGAAACCGCGCGATTGATACGGAAATGAGTGCAGGGAAAAAAGTATCTCAGGTTATGCGTATCAAACATGAAACATTACCAGTTTTAAATCTATTTTAATCTTGATTTTAGAGAAAGCCCAAAAACAGGGCTTTTTCTCTTGTCTAAGAACACAAATTTGTCTACCTCTTTTTCCATACTATTAACTGAAGAATTAAAATCAGGAGAAAAAGGATGAAAAAGAAACGATTTGGAATTGAAATTGAATTTACAGGAGTTCGGAGACGTCTGCTTGCTCTGAAACTGGAAGAGACTTTGAAAATGAAAAGGGATAGCCGTCTTTACCGGTATTCAAATGGTGATACGGATATTGATATCATTTTGACAGATAAATATGGAAAGGAATGGACTCTTCATAGGGACCGCAGTATCTGTGCGGAAAGCCGACACATTATGTCATCTAAGGATGAGTATCAAGTAGAACTGATTTCTCCGGTGCTTACTATTCAAACTTTGTCCCAGCTTTTAAAGATATTGCAGATTATCCGGGAAGAGGGGGGAATTGTCAATGAAAGCTGTGGTATTCATATCCATGTGGACAATCCCGGAGAAACGTATATCCTTCAAAATATGATTCTGGTATTTGGAGAGCAACAGGAAGATATCATGGAACATTTTGGTGTAGAAAAGACCCGTAGGGAAAAATATTGTAAAATGCTGCCAGAGAGCTTAATTGAACGCATGAAATCAAAACAGTATTATTCTCAAAAAGAGCTGCAAAATGACTATATTCGGATTTTATCAGACGGCACACAGGAGGAATCACACGCCCGCCATCAGTCCAGATATTACGCAATGAACCTGCATTCATTAATTACCAATAATACAGTGGAATTCCGTTTTTTTAATTCTACATTGAAAGATGCAGAAGTGTGCAATGCGATATACTGGACATTGGGTTTCACCGCATTTACAGCTTACACGGAAAATCCAAAAGAAATATCTGGTTAATCTGGATATTTTTTATTGTAGAAAATATTTTTCATTCTATTGATAGAACATAAACTGCAGACGAAGGGAGCAAAAAGTTTATACTGCATGGTTCAAAATTATAAAAAATGGAGGATAACAATATGAAAAGTATAAGTTATGAGGAATTTCAGAAACTGGTAAAAGATTTATTTCCAAAGTATTTATCGGAAATCGTTAAAAATTTCAATTGTAAAGTTGAATCCGTTCCAAAATCAACGAAAGTAGGGAACGTGGTGCAGATTTCTGTGTGTAAATCTGATAATACAACACCGTATTTCACAACCTACTTGTTTTTAAAGGATATGTGGAATGAGATGGATAACAACGAAATGGATAGAAATCAGAGTATTCGGAATATGGCAGAGAGTTTTGTGCGATTGGTAAAAAGAATTGAATACGCTGATGCACTATGCTTCGATAAAAACAAAGTATTTCTTGAAGTCATCAACAGGAAGAATAATGAAGAACTGTTAAAGACGATTCCTCATCGGACATTTCTGGATTTGGCAGTTACTTATAGACTTCTAATAAAAGCAGATGATGAAGAGTTTCGTTCTGTAAGAATTACCAATGAATATCTGGATACTTTTTCACTGACGGAAGATAAACTGTTTCAGCTTGCTGTCCATAACATGCCAAAGCTATTGCCTGTTAAGGTGACAAATATGCGCGGTTTTATTTTAAAAATCGAAAGTCAAGAATCTTTGTCGGATATGGATAAACTGCCGGAAGCCTATATAGTATCCAATGTCTACCAAAATAAAGGAGCTGGATGGCTTCTTTATAAAAATGTGTTTTCTGAGCTTGCTGAAAAACTTGATGGTGACTTACATATTTATCCATCATCTATTCATGAGCTGATAGTAAAGAAAGCTGAGGATGACGACTATATGCTTACACTTACACCGAAAGTAAACGAAACACATGTAGCCGAGAAACAAAGATTATCTAATCAAGTATATTATTATAGCCGCGAACTTGGGGATTTCTTTGTAGTTTCCCATAACAAAGAAACAATTATATGATTTACTGGATAAAATAAGGAGAATGATTATGCAAAAATATATGAATGAAGTAAAATATGAAGAAACATTTGAAAATCAGGAAGAAACGATTTTAGAGCATTACTTTATAGCTCCAAAAGAACTTTTAAGCGAATTTCTGTCAATAAAGTATCCGGATGCTGTTTCAGCAACCATTCTGCTGAAAATACCTATGGATACAGAAAAACCAATACAGGATGCCGTAGCACTGGTATCTCCTACAAAGGAGACAGAGGAAGACTGTTTAGAGGATTATGACTGGACAGAGATAGACGGAATGCTAAAAGGGGACGATATTAAAAAACTCTTGTCATTGCTTTTGGAAGAAATACTGGAGGATGCTGCTCGTCAGTGGTGTGACTTTATCGAAGAAGCACGGAAACGAAAAACCGGCGAAGGGTTTGCTGAATTCTTTTATGATACCCTTGAGCAGACAGGATGTAAAAAATATTTGTCAGTTGTTGTTTTGGAAGATATCGAAGAATTTGAGAAAATACTGGAGGAAAGTTGCCGCCAGTGGTGTGACTTCATTGATGATGTACCGGAACGAAAAACCGGCGAAGGATTTGCACAGTTCTTTCGTGAAATAAGGGAACAGAAGTTGTAGTAAAGAATTTTGCGGTCCGGTAGCGGTTATATACTGGACCACATTATTATAGGAGGATAACGATGTATTTACAAACCATTACTTATGAAGGCACAGACTGGCACGACATTTGCACAGATACTGAACAGATTTCAATTTGTAACGACCCTCTCTTTTATGACGTGGAAAGTGTCATTTATGCACATATGAAAAATCTGTTGTTAGATATGAATTTCGATATTCCCTGCAACCATTTCGGATATGATGATTTTCTGGGATTGCAGCATAAGCCGTATGTTTGGAATGATGGTGGTTCTGGATATGTAAATATCAATTATTGTAAAGATAAAAGCCAGTATGTCGTTCATATTAATATCAGTCAGTATGATTTAAAAAAATATTATCGGGTATATGATGCAAAAAAACCGGTTTATCTGCCTGTCGCACAATACAAGTATGGATTAAAGGATGGCGATACAAAGACACGTTTTTTCTGTGAAGATTATTTCATTTCCTACGAGGAGGCTGTCCATTTTATAGAACTGGAAAAAGCGGCACAAAATACGGAATTTATGATTGATGCATATGATGACTATCAGGTCATAGTGTTTGACAGAGAGCAACTTGTTAATACAGAATGGTATCAGCTCAATAAGCGAGTAAATGAAAAAATCAAAACAATAGGTAAAGCTGCTTATAAGGAAAAAGCAGTTCCATCTGTGATTTTCGATTATGAAGAATTTGTGGAACCGTATAAAACCAAACTTTAATGAGAATGCAGTATAAGAAAAGTCTCGGATTGTCCGGGACTTTTTTCATACTAAAGATAGGAGGGAAACCTTCTGTGGGAGTATTTTTTATATAACGGGAGTTCGCAGGAGACTGCGGACTCTTTTGTATGTTGTGTGTCCAGCGAAGCTGGACCACACTTGCCGGTGCAAGTCCGGTCACGGTAATCGCCAGTGAGCCGTGTAGCTAAACTCGGTGCGTTGTAGTAATACAGGGTGCTAAGCGAGTGGATAAAGTAACCTTGATAAGAGGAGCGAGCAAACATGCAGACCGTAACATAAAGTGAATTCTGCCGTATCGTTAAAAAGGTCTCGAAAGAGAGCAAAGAGAAGTTGAGCCTTGAGCATATGGGCGAAAACCAAGGAACGTGTGAAGAAACTGGAAAAGCAGCACGGAAGAATCTCTCGGTATATGGGAAGCGGTATGTATGGAAAGTGTGGTTCGGAACTGGAGAGACCCTACCCATCACCGAAAGGTAAAGAGAAAGCGTATAAGCTTGGCGAAAGCGTATTCTGATGGGAGGGAGTCGGAGGGGAACATAGTACCGATTATAACTGTGCAAGAAAACGCAGTTTATGGGAAGGTTCCTTACTTCATTCATGTTTGTAGAGAGGGTAAGAGTGAGAGAATGTCATGTTGACTAACAACTCCAAAGGAAAAATTCGACAACTTCAAAACAAACTATATCTGACAGCCAAGAAATGTGACAGCCGAAGATTTCATGCACTTTACGATAAAGTATATCGGGATGATATACTTTTCGAAGCATGGAAACGAGTAAAAGCTAACAAAGGTTCTAGTGGAGTGGATGGTATCAAGATTGAAGATATAGAAGAGATGGGAATTGAGAAATACCTATCAGAAATCAAATCGGAACTGAGGGAGGGAAAATATAAACCATCCCCAGTAAAAAGAGTAATGATACCAAAACCAGACGGAAGTGAAAGACCTCTTGGAATACCAACGGTCAGGGATAGAATCGTGCAGATGGCTACAAAAATAGCAATAGAGCCAGTATTCGAAGCTGACTTTAGAGATTGTTCATATGGTTTTAGACCGAAAAGAAGTGCAAAACAAGCACTAGAAAAGGTCAGAAAAGCATGTAACAACAAAGGCTACTATGTAGTGGATGCAGACATTGAGAAATTCTTTGATAACGTAAACCAAGACAAACTGATGGTGTTAGTGGAACAGAGAATATCAGACCGAAGAATACAAAAACTGATAAGGCAATGGCTGAAATCGGGAGTATTGTACGGAAATATACTGACAATCTCTGAACTGGGAACAAGTCAAGGTTCGGTCATTTCACCGTTACTGGCAAATATTTACCTGAATACACTAGACAGACTGTGGGAAAAGTATGGACTTACTCACGGTATTCTTGTAAGGTACGCAGACGATACGGTAATCATCTGTAAAAATAAGAAAAGTGCAAATCATGCATTGAACTTACTGCGGTATATCATGGCAAAACTGGATTTAAAGTTACATCCGGTAAAGACAAAGATTGTCAGTATGTGGGATGGAAAAGAGGGGTTTGATTTTCTGGGAATGCACCACAGAAGAATGACAACGGAAACGAGCAAAGGACAGCTGTATAAGGAAACTTATCAGTACCCAAGCAGAAAAGTCATGAAGAAAATGAAAGCAGAGATTAAAAGGAATGTAAACAGTCGTAGCCTACTGGTTGCAAAGGAGGAAGATATAATAAAGAATCTGAACCCCAAAATCACAGGGTGGAAGAATTACTATTCCACCAAGACAAATGCAAAGTGGATGCAAGCAATAGACTGGTATATTATCTGTACTTTTACAAGGTGGTATAACAAGAAACACCAAAGGCGAAATCGTATGTCAAAGGTGGGATTTGTTAGAAATAGCATTTATGAAAAAGGGTTAAGGAAAATGGCTGGAGCATGACGTAATGCTGTAGAAAGAAGAATGTCGGAAAGCCGTGTGAGGGAGAACCTCATGCACGGTTTGATGAGGGGAAAGAGGGCAGAAGCCCTCTAACCTACTCTACATCTCTTATTTTATTTTACATTCTATCAATAGGACAAATAAACGTGAAGAAGGGAGTTTATAAGTAAATATCACATGTCTGAAACTAATTTTTTATAAAAAAACAGAGGAGAATAACTATGATTTTAGAACAATGTAAAAATTTATTAGAAACAAACGCAACTGCAATCGCACATCAAGTAAATTGCCGCGGAGTCATGGGAGCAGGAGTAGCAAAACTGATTCGCAGCGAAATCATAAGCGATTCACAATATGAAATGTATCAAAATCTTTGCAAATCAAAGACCGCTTATGAACTGATGGGCCATAATAAGGTAATGAGCGTACCACAGGGCAGGATTATGACGTATGTTGTAAATATGTTTGCAGAAGACATCCCTACAGGAAAAGGTCTGGATACAGACTATAAATCATTATATTTATGCTTGCAAGAATTTGAAAAATGGTGCAGGGATAATCATATCATGCACGCAGCAATACCTGGATATCTGGGATGCGGGCTTGCAGGTGGTGACTGGAATCTCGTTTACAATCATATGATTGTGCCGATATTTAAAGACTCCCCGATTCTGCTGGAGATTGATTATCTGCCAGCGAGTGTGGAGCTTTTAATACAGGAATTTGAAAGCCTGTCTTTGACTGATGACAGCAGGCTTACTTCTGAATGGCATGGATTTAAAGCTGGTACAAGTACTGTACAAATCCATGCATATCTTGCAAAAACCTTTTTTTAACGAAAGAGAGAATGGTATGTATAAAGAAGGACAAAAAATCAATGTTGACTATTCTGTTGGACAGATTATCAATATTGGATATTATGGAGGAACTCATAGTCGGACATTAATCAAAACACAGGCGGAAGTTACGAAGATATCCTCGGAAACGGGGCTTATCTATATCCGCATCAAACTCTCTTATGGAGCTTATAGAACGATGTTTGGGTATGAAAGTGAACTGAAAGAACTGGAGAATAACTATAATCTGCCTTTAGAGTGAAAATGGAGAATTGAAAATGACGTATGATGATTTAGAAGTAAATATGAGGCTACTGTGCCATCGGACAGACAGAAGTAAGAAAATAATGAAAGTAGTAAGAAAGGGCGTGGATGGGTTTGGTCAGCATTCTGTTGTCTTTCAAAGTACAACTACTTGCGCTCAAGCATACTGTATTGCGAAACATGTTCCTATTTGGAACATAGAGGAGGCTAAAACCATTCGTTTGATTTCCATAAATATTGACGGAATAAAACTTGACAGGACTTTTACAATCAAAGAACTGGAAAAGGATTTCCGGGATGAGTGCATGCTTGTTCCATCAAACGATGATGAAATAAAATTGGTTGAAATCAATGGAACAAACATAACAGATTTTGTGGAAACTAAAAACAGCGTATTGACATTTGGAGACATAGCAGCATATTTCAACTGGGAATAGGAGGATAACAATGAGTATATTTGATTTGAACGGTCCGAAGAAAATCGTAGCAAATGAAGAGATTCAGATTACGGAAGAAAACCGTTACTTCTTCCCCGGCATCATCCATGGCGGCGAAAAATACGTCATTCAGGCTTATGGCTGGGACGTTGGCGACAGACCAGAGGATAAACGGGTAGAAGTCAAATACCTGTATGCAGAAGATATCGTGGAGCTTGCAAAAAGATACACATGGAAAGAAGGATATCTCAATGAAGAGAGATTCAAAGAAGGCTTTAAGGTGTTGGAAGAAGAAGCTGAGTCATTTCTGGTTGAAAATGATGGAAAGGGAGGTTATTACACCCTGAATCAGATGTGGGAGAAAGCGGAACCGGAAGACTATGAAAAATTGACAAAATGGGCTTTAAAAGCCTGTACAAAGTTATTCGGAGCCTCTATATATGTAGATTTAACAGGACATGAAATAAAATTCCAGTTTGAGGAAATCCCCGTTGTAGATGTGAGTATTGCAGGAAGAGGATGTAGCAGCATCATTTATGTAGAACATCCTATGTTTATCTCACAGGACTGTTCAACAACTATTTTTAAAAAGGATTATCTGGATAAAGTATTAAACATCACAAATAAGTTATCTGTTTTCTACTCATCTTCAGAGGAAATGTGTAAAAATTGGTTGAAATCATCAAAAGCACATTTAGAAGAAGTGACAAAAGAGACCTATGAGCTATTCAAAAAGACTTATGTTTTAGCCAAAAACACTGCCGTTCTGGATAAACATGGAAATATCATGGTTTTGGATACTCCTTCAGCAGATAAGAAACCATCGGATGCAGAATTGAATGCTCTGGTATGGAAGGTAAACGACCGGGTGCAGGAAATTGAAGATTGTACTGTACCAGACAAGGTGCTTGCGGAAATGGTCAGAAGCAACGATTTTTCCTATCCCGGATTTGCAAATGATATTTTTCGTATCTACGAACAGAGCCAGGACAAAGCGACTTTCCGCTACCTGTTTTTTGAATTCACTGGAAAGGAATTTGAGGAATACCTGCAGAAATGTATCAGGGAAATGGAAGAGTAGCATCAGACAAAGATATTGCTTAATCAAGAAGAGACCTGTTATGGGTCTTTTCTTTTTTTGTCCAAGAATTGTACAAAACAAAAATAATTTGACATACTATCATTAAATGATAGGCCGTCTTGCCGGCCTGAAGGTGAGATAGTGCAGTGCGTCCGATAAGACAGCTGACCTCTCGCCAAGCTCTCTGCGAAAAGCAGTAAAAAGTTGCAGCAAAAGTACAAAATGTTCGGAGCGCTGTGAAGAATCTGTTATTTGAAGTTCTAGTACCATATAAAATAACGTGGGTCTCAAGGTCGCAACCTATCTTTTCATATGTATGTAAAGTTCTGGAGCTATATAATATAACAGGAGCCTCAAGGTATGTGGACTCATTAATAAATTTATTTTCCGTTTTGGAACCATATTAAATAACATAGGTCTCAAGATACTGAGCGAATCGCCATAAATAGGATTCTAAAAACACGATTCCAAATCCTGCCTAGTCCGTAATGTCCATGTTCACGATAGAAAAAGATTTTCTGCTGTTAGCAGCATCCTTTTCTGTAGGGAATAATTCCTTTTCAGAAAGTGTCAAAGCCCCGCAGGCTCCGATTCTCTGAACAATGTAGGTATTTCCCTGTTTACGCATCACTTTTACTTTCACAATTTTCCCGGTTTCAATCATATAACAGATATCGTTTGTAACAAATTCCATAATAAATCCCCCGTCTTTCTCATTCTTGTAAAACCGTAGGGAATATTATACCCTATAAGAAGAAAAGAAAAAAGTGGAAAATAAAAGATATGCATACTATTTTTATAGAATATACTAAAAAAGTTAAAGGATGTGAAAAGGTCAATGAAAAAAGAGAAAAGAGACATGCAGGACAGAAAAGATATGATAGGATTTTTTTTCTATCTTACACTGGTGATATTGATTCTGCATGAGGTTTATCTGCCGAGAATAGGCATCGGCGGTATATTCGATGAATTACTGGACGTACTGGTGCTGCTAATTTTCTGCGGATTCTGTATAAAGATGCTGATAAAAGAGAAGACCCGCGTAAAAAAAGTTTTTGCCTGTATTGCGTTCTGCGTATGCCTATGCGTGGCAGTGTATCTTGGCGCTGTCATTACTGCAGATATAAAGGATGGGCCGGTTACGGATACTTTTACGCAAATCGAAACAAGGAGTTCCCAAGGAGTCCGGTTTATATATTATTACCTGTACGGAATTGGAGATGAGTGCAGCAGCAAAGAATTCCCTGTCAGAAGCAGCCAGTATTGGGATTATCAAGATGCCGGTCCATTACAAATCACATACTATCCCCGGATGAATCGGATATGGAAGATTGAGGAGATAAAATAAGATGCTATTTATGAAAGAAAATTTTGAAGAATCGAAAGCTGCCTGTATTCAGATTTTTAAGGATATGTTTGGAGCAGAAATTGAATATGTCGTATCCAACAAGAAGTTAGGTCCGATGGGGCAGTTTATCATGGATTTTAAATATCTGCCGGATGATATTTTAATCAGACTAGATATCGACCGGGGAGCGTTTGGAATATATTTGGAAGATACAGAGAAAGATTGGGCGTTTTTGCAGCAAATGGAAGAGTACGAACATTATGTTACAGAAGAACACATCCGGAAAGCGGCCCGACTTACAGCCTGCCATCTAAGAAAAAAGGATTTTAGCTTTTATCAGAGTCGAAAAGGGAGACTGTATCGGAAAGAACAGGGAAAATATTATCGAGTGAAAGAATAAAAGGAACGCCTATCAGGACGTTCCTTTTTTTGAACCCACGCCATCTGAAAAATGTATTTATCACCGAAGGAATGGCAATGATTAAGAGGAATACAATTATCTGAATTAAAAAATCAAAATTGGAATATCCGTATTTTAATTCTTCTTTATATTCTAAAATCGCATAACGAATACAATAAGCTGTAATACCGAGCTTCAGAACACTGCTGGCAAACGAATACAACCACTATGAACAGCAGCGTTTATAGAATTATAAATGTCGGATATGCAAATCGTTAGTACGACTGGGTAGTTACAAGCCCATTACCTTTAGGTGATGAGTAGTTGACAGAAATACTGCCTTTTAAAAAATCTTAAAAATAGTATGCTGAAAATTGCAAAAAAACAGCGTAAGTTTTTTCCTATTCTGTTGTCTTATTATATATAGGATATCCGCGTAAGGCTCGTCCGGACAAATTTGGACCGGGAACGGAATGTCTGCAGCATATCCAGTTTCAATATCAATGAGGCAGTAATCCTGATGATACGCAGGAACTGTCTTCTTTTTGTGTAAATTAATACAGTCTCTTATACTAAAAAAGACTGCTCTTAGCCAAGTTGAGCAGTCTTTCAACAAAGGAGGCGATTTGCCTATACCAGAAGACAGTTCATCACGCTGTCTTACTGGAACAACATGGCATAAGAAAAGCATGCTGTTTTACCAGAATACAGAAGAAACTGCTTCACAACAACTTTTTCTGTACCCCGGAACTGTGCAGGCGGGAATCGAACCCGCAGTTGTTATATCCAATTCTACTAACACCTGTAATCCTATGGATTCGGAGGACTTGAACCTCCTCGTAGCTCTGCACAAAAGGGGGGAAAGGTTCACAATATGTTTCACTACAATACAATGAGGGGGAAATTTCGAAAAAGCACTTTATGAACCTTTCATATATAGTATGTCAAAAGAGTATGCGAAACTCAAATTTTCGGACAGTACTTTTTGTATACCACAGGTAGATGGACAGAAACTGTCATATCGTATTACAATCTTATCAGAAGAAGAAATACGCAATAGTCCATGCGAAATGAAGTTGACCTGAAAAATCAGGTGCGCTCGGTTTGGCCCTGGGATTGTGTGTAAACAGGTGTAGCCAAGCGGTATGGCAGCCGGCTTTTAACCGGCATAGCGCAGGTTCGATTCCTGTCACCTGTATTCCGGCTCGATAGTCTAAAGGTAACGACACCGCCCTTTCAAGGCGGAGGTACTGGGTTCAAGTCCCGTTCGAGTCATTTTGGCGCATTCGTCTAATGGCAGGATAGCTCCCTCTCAAGGAGCAGAGGCAGGGTTCAAGTCCCGCATGCGTCATATATCGCATATTGGCCTAATAGCAGGACATGTGGCTTTGGTCCACAAGACATGGGGGCAAATCTCGCATACGCTGTCCCGCAAAAGCGCTTGCTATTTGTAATTTGACATACTATAATTAAGTGGCAAGATGATTTCCATTTTAGAAGGGAGTAGTTTTTATGTTACGTTTGAGCACACGAAAACCGAATCAGGAACGAAAAGAATGCTGTGAACAACAGTTTATTTTGTATTGTCCTTATGTTCGGGTTTGTTCGGTAAGCGAATGTAAATAGGAATATTCCTCGCATCCTTTTTTAGAATCCCGTCCGTAAGGATGGGATTTTTTATTGAAAAGGAGATGAATAAAAAATGACACCGATTTTAGACCCGGTTGCAACCGGAAGAAATATAGATGATATTCGAAGAGACCGCAATCTAAGCGTGGCTGCATTGAAGGATGCTCTGGGATTATCTACAACTAATGCGATTTATAAGTGGTTCCGCGGCGATTCCATGCCGACCCTTGATAATATTGTCATTCTTAGTTCGATTCTGAAGGTCAGTATCAATGATATGATTGTCACTAAATAAAATATATAGAACAGCACCGGCAGTCAGCCTGGTGCTTTTTTTGTCCGGAAATTTCTTTTTTTATTTCTTTCCTCATACTATCAGTAGCTGATAATTTTTAAGGGGAGAAAAATATGGTAGTAGAAATTAAATTGATAAACAAAATGTTCTTCAAAGAACTGGAAATCTTCTACACATGCCGTTTATCCAGAGGCAACCCAATGCGAGCAATCGGAGAATACGGGATAGAAGACTCGAACAGGATAAACCGGAAATTCAAAAAACTGATGGGCGGCAGAAATCTGTCTGCTGATGAATTGGAGGAGCTGGAATCTATTGTCTGGATGGCGTGGCGGCAATACGTGGATTTATATTCTGGCTGGTTTGAACGGAAGGTGTATCTCCGGTTCTTCCGCTGTGCTGTCTATGAGGTATGCAGGGAAGAAGAGAAGAATGCCATTTACCTCGTGACAACACCGACCAGACCGAAACAAAAAAAGGTAAGGTATTCTTTATCCGCAGCTATAACGAAGAAAATCAACAGTCAGGAGTTACAGGAGGTTGTTTATTTATGAAAGTCATTGTAAATATTAAAAATCAAGGTATAACAGAAACACATCGCATCATGATTGGGAAAGATGCGTATTATAACCCATGGCTGACCCCGCCGACCGTATCCAAAGATTATTGGCGCAGCCGTTTACAGAGTTTTATGTCAGAGACCTGCAATTTGAAAAAAAGTGATTCAGAAGTCTTAGGTCTGGTGTATGATGTTGCCACAGGAATACATAATGACAAGATTTATTTCGGTGAGATTTTCGACCTGCTCGAAGAAAAAAATGAAATGATAGATAAGGAAACAAGAAACAGAATTGTGCAGATTCTGGAACAATATTACGGGGATGAGATATGGGAGCAGCACTATGCAGACTATGAATCTATGAAGAACCCATTCCAAACTTATACTTTTGCAGACCTCAGTTGTCCGGAGGATGTTTATGAATTTATAATACCGGATGATAGGACAAGAGAGTATCAGAGAATGATATTGGAATGTCTCTTAACTATCTTTGCTCATGGAGGATTTTAAAAAAACGGAATCAAGATAATTGGAGAATAAAAAAAGACTGGCAAAAACCAGTCTTTTTTTAATAACGTATACAACTAATTTTGAATAACTTCTTCTATCTTAAAGGAAACTTCGTAATAAGAGGGATGTGCATCGTGTATACGGCGCATAGTGTTTGGAATCGTCACTTTCATCAAAAACAGGCCGCTTTCCTTTTCTGGTATATAATTAAAGTCGTAAGACGTGTGTTCTAAGAGACTGCCCATTGCTTTTCCGTATAAGCCCACAGATGCTTTTATTTTATATTCTTGTCTTGGTTTTAAATTAGAATATTTACAGGGGAATGTATCGGCACTGCGCCCGGCTTTGCAGGAATCTACCATTACCGGTTCTTCTGATTTTGTTAAATCTATTACCGGAATGGAATTATAATACATATTCCCGATGCCGGCCAAAAGGAATACCGTAATCAGGATTCCAACAATGTATGTCCTTCTTTTTTTCATGAAGTTTGCCTCCTTTTCTCTTTTTAACATTTCTTATGGCAAGTATAATGAAAGTTATTACAAACCGCAAATTTTCAGACAACTAAAAAAAGACCGGTTTAGGCAGTCTTTTTTATATGATACATGAGGCTAGATGGAGTCGAACCATCGACATCATAGACGCATGGCTGATTGACATTGCATACGCCCGGCCCTCTACCAACTGGGGTATAGCCTCCCATCCGGAACGGAATCTGATGAACGCTGAGAGAGGGATTTGAACCCCCAACCCGTAACCGAGCAACGGTTTTCAAGACCGCCTGACTACCAATTATCACATCTCAGCATAGTGAATCATGTTTTTGACGCGGACGGCAGGACTCGAACCTGCACAACATTTGCATGTTGGATGGGTTAGCAACCCACTGCGATACCGATTACGCCACGTCCGCAGGATTTCAGGATACCCCGGATTATAATAAATATTGAAAGACTTCACCTTGAAAACCACCCCGGAGCCGCCCAGCAACTAACCTATGTTACTTCCGGTGAAAACTCAGGTCTCCGGACTATTGCAATCACCGAAATTGTCTTATCTCCCTAAGTTAAGTTTTTTACCGGGCATATAGCATTGCAAGACTTCAGCCCGGTCAAGAGTGGAAAAGTACCTTCCGATTTTGGAGTAAAAATCTGTTGCCAAAACTCAGAGTTTTTCTATGATTATTATCCATGATAATCTGCCTGAACAAAAACTCATATAAAAAAGAGGCTTATCCCATGACAGGGAGTCGAACCCTGCTATTCCCAGTTTTTGACTGTAGCATTGCCAATTATGCTATCATGGGTACTTCTGCAGAAGTCAGTATGCTTGTTTTTCTTCCCTTTGAAAAGGAGTGGTTTGAAAACAAGAAAAAGTCAACATCTCCAGTAGCTGAAGCCGGAATTGAACCGGCGTTATATGCAGATACTGCAACCAACATGCCTGTTTCCAGGGCTATTCAGCTAATTGTTCCGGCTGCGGCTCGCCCGGTGAAACCGCCGATTTGACCGCATTTAATGCACAACCCCATGCTCTCGGCAACCGGAATTTGAAAAGCCGGTAATTGCAATACAAAAACCAGATTCCTGTTCTATACATGGTAGATAGGTTATTTTGCTGCACACACCCTCGCACAAGGTAACACGCTGATAGGGTTATTTAATGATGTGTGCGTGCCTGCTACTTGTACGCGTCCTTTTCACAGACATTTTCTTTCTCAGCATATTTGTCCCACTCACGAACTCCGCAAAGTTCCGAGACCAAACCACTTAACCTCAGTGGTCAATATCCTTAGTTCGTTCCATTGAAACCTCTCCTTTCAGTATATTTTTGAAAAGTATCTTCTGTAGCGCATACTGCAGATTTGAACTGCCTCTGCAAAACGTACTGGACACCAATCGGCTAGTAGACTGATGGTTTTCGGCAATGCAGTTCCCTGTTCCATATCCTACTGCACAGCTCCACTAGCAAGATGCTGTGGGTCAGTTAGGGAAAGTATGCGAAATTAGAATGACAGAGCTTTAACCTGTCATTTCAATGGACGAGTGAGGAGTCGAACCTCACACTATACCTCCGTCCACCGAGAACAATCTGAAAGGGGCATACTATTGCGAACTTGCGGCATACCAGCGCGTCTCTTTTGATTTCAACTACACGTCCATCCAAGCCGTGTGTCTGCGCCGCAGGGACATACCTGCGGAGGTTTAGAAATACGATTTACAGGTACGGGTGTATCTGTCGCACCTGAATCGGAATGGCGGGATTCGAACCCGCAGCCTCTATCAGACGAACCTACAAGTCTTTAAGTGCTCTCTCCATATTGAGCTACATTCCGTTTTATGCACCGCTTTTCTCCCGGCTAACCCAAATTTACTGAATGAAGAAAGAGCGATGCATACAAAAAATGATACACGAGGGGGCGATTGCTATGAATGCAATACCCATGCAAGATGCTTTCCCAAACACCTTACACCTATAGTATGCGAAAAGATGTTTCATTTGTCGATTTCTCGGACAGTACTTTTTGAAAAATTCTCCCAGCGGGATTTGAACCCGTAATAACAGTGTTTGAGACTGGCGTGTATTCCAGATTCCACCACCGGAGCTTAATCTGATTTTTCAATGGATACCGTAGCCTTTGCCGTTACACCATCTTTCTAAAAAGCCGAAGCTGGGATTCGAACCCAGAACCTGCTGCTTACAAGGCAGCCACACCACCAATTGTGCTACTTCGGCAGAGAGCATATGACGGGACTTGAACCCGCGCTGCCTGCTTGGAAGGCAGGAGTGCTAACCATTCACACCACATATGCATAGTTGCAGCTTGCCCGCAAGCCGGCTGCTCCGGTAATTTTTCCCGGTAAGGATATAAAGGAAGTGCCTGTTTTCCTTTTATATCGAAAGTGGGATGAGAAGGTGTCGAACCTTCATCCTCCGGATTTTCAGTCCGGCGCTCAGACCGCATAAGCTATCATCCCAAAGTCCGCGGGGTGAGACTCGAACTCACGATGTTTCCAGTGTGGCAGATTTACAGTCTGCTGCATTCGCCGCTATGCTACCCACGGTCATTTCCTGATATGCATAATCAGTTTCTGTAATTATTAATTTTTCTTATTGCTGCATTCTTCTGTATGAAGTGCCTGATTTCATGCAGAAGAGGAGCGGAGATGACAGGAGTTGAACCTGTAGCCACCCGGTTAACAGCCGGATGCTCTGCCGATTGAGCTACATCTCCAAAAAAATACCGCCTGTCTCAAGAATTAGACAGACGGTACAAATCATTATATTCAAAAAGCGCAGAACACGTTATCACGGAATTTCCGCATTTCTGAATACACCATCTGTCGGACGCTTATTAAAATACCCGTATAAAAATGAGCATGACAAGCAAAACAGTCCTGTAAGTGTGAGACTGTTCCAGAATGTGTTATTCAGAGCTCTTATGATAACTGCTGCTTTCATCTTTTTTCTTCCTTTCGTAATTTTCTAAATAAAAAAGCCTGTACGAGTTCCACACGAAAAAACATGTAGATATCGGACAGGCACTTCCTTCATCTGACAGTATAGTAGCATACATGTGTTCGGTCTGTCAACTGTTTTGGGAATTTTTTAAAATTTCCTTAAATGAAAAACTAAATTCCACCATCATGCTGAATTTAGTCTTACTCTCTTCTTCTATATCCTATATTATTTTAGT
>PPYE01311276.1_pt1 | contig 39513 bp, 33 predicted proteins | sample 1559881 | NCBI WGS metagenome assembly PPYE01 (sample SAMN08240022, study PRJNA423297) | Human gut metagenome, whole genome shotgun sequencing project. | reverse complement strand
AATGGATAAAGTGAGGGTAGGAGGGGATTGGGGGATAGGTGGATTTTTGGAGTGGTGGGGTTGGGAGTTTGGTTGGAGTAGTTACGGAATATTGATAGGAGAGATGTGGGATGGGTGGATTGATTGAGAGCAGGAAGAGGATTTTGAAGTGGTTTGCGGGGTTTTTGGTGGGGATGTTGGTTTTGACGTTGGTTTCGAGGGGGATTTATGCGAATGGGCTGCCGCGGGTTTCTGTGGAGAATCCGGGGCAGATGGCGGTTGAGCATGTGGTGGAGAAGGCGGGGAATGTGAAGGGGAGCGGGGAGCTGGCTGTGAATGTGGCGGAGGGGCTTCGGGTGAGTGAGGTGTTTGTGGTTCCGGGGGAGCGGATAGAGGAGGGAACGGCGCTTTTTTCGTTGGATGGGGAGTATCTGATGGGGAGGGTGCGGGCTCAGGAGCGGAGTATTGCGAAGCTGGAGCTTCAGGTGGCAACGCTTGAGGGGAATCTGGAGCTGGCAGGGGCAGAAAAGAATGTGGAGATGAGCAGGGCCGGGGAGGATGCGGTCCGGGTTGTGGAGCAGGCGCAGAAGGCGCTTGACAGGGCTTTGGAGGATGAGGCGGCTGCGCGGGCGCAGCTGCAGGAGCATCTGGATAAGAATTTGAAGCTGACTTCGGAGGAGGAGCGTAAGCGGCAGGAGGAGGCTTATCAGGAGTGGAAGGCAAGGCTTTCTCAGGGAACGCAGGAGGTGCAATCGGCTTCCGGCAGGGTGCGGGAGCTGCAGAGGCGGGCGGAGAGTCTACAGGCTGAGGTGGATGAGCTGAAGAAAAAGATTGCGGATGCGCAGGGGAGCGGTTCGGGCCCGGATGGCGCAAAGAGCGGAGGAGATAGGAGTGAGGGGAACATATCGGATGGGGGAATGGCGGAAGGTATGGTTATAGAGGGGGCGCAGGATGGCGGTTCCGGTTCGGTCAGCGGGAATGGCATGGCTGGGGGGACACAGGAAGGTGAGTCGGGTCAGGATGGGGGCTCGGGTGATGGAGGAAGTGGCAGCGAAGGCTCGGGCGGAGTGGATAAGGATGAGGTGGAGGCCTGGAAGGCGGAGCTGGCGGAGAAGGAGGCGGAGCTTTCACAGGTAAAAAAGGAATTGGCGCAGGCGGGGTATGCGCAGGAGGATATTTCTGAAGAGGTGGGGGCGCTTCAGGGGAATGCGCCCGGGCAGCCTGACTTTACGTCTGAGGATGCGAAGTGGGAGAGCTGGAGAAGTACCAGGAAGAGTCTGGAGGATAAAATCATGGCGGCCCAACGGGCTGTGGAGGATGCGGAGGATGCTTTGGAAAAGGCGAAGCTGGAAGCGGATCGGGGGCTGGAGGACAGTATCCGTCCGGAGCTTTCGGACAGTTCGTTAGGGATTTACCGGCTGGATTTGGAGGCTGCGAGAGAAGAATTGGCAAAGCTTCAGGAGCTGGTGAAGGCAGAGGGGCTGATCAGTGCTGAACAGGCCGGGATTGTGACGCGTGTGGGAGTGGCGGCAGGAGAGAATACTCCGGCAGGTGCGGCGGTAGTGTTTGCTGATACTGAAAAACCGTTGCAGTTTGAGGTGATTTTGGATAAAGAGGATAAGAAATATGTGAATCAGGGAAGTAGTGCAAGTGTCAGCCTGGGCAGCGTGGAAACGGAGGTAACAGTGGATTATCTGACGGAGGAGGAGTCCAGTCCCGGCAGCTTCCGGGCGTTGATGAACCTGCCGGAGGGCGTGGGTACGATAGGGCAGAGCGGCAGTTTCCGGTTGTCCGTACAGTCTGAGCTGTATAACTGCTGTATTTCCATCGATGCGCTTCATACGGATGAAAACCAGCGTAATTTTGTGTATGTGCTGGGGGAACGGAGCGGGATTCTTGGAAAAGAGCTGACGGCGGAGAAGCTTATGGTAGAGGTTCTGGATAAGAATAACAGGTATGCTGCGCTGCAGTCAGGGGCACTGGATGGTAACACTAAGGTTATCAATGCGGCGGACAGGGATTTTGCAGAAGGAGATCCGGTGAGAATGAAGGAATGATGGTTGGGGAAATTTGTGAGGATGGCCGCAGGTATGGATAATTGTGAAAAAAGTGCTGAATTGTCGGTGAGAAAATTGTTTGAAATGCCTATAAAATTGCGCTGATGCTATAAAAACTTGTAAAAATATTCCAAAACATTTATAATAAAAGTATGATTCGAAGTAAAAGTGATTCCCTGACAGGCGCATTTTTCCGGTATGGTGGAGAAACAGGGATGCAGGAGAAGCGGGAATGTAGGAGAACCGGGTATGCAGTAGATGCGGATGGGCAGGAGAACCGGTTATACAGGAAGAGTGGATTGCCGCGGCAGCAGGGGGGTTATACTTCAAATTGTAAATCTGGTAGAGGTGCGTACGGCGCAGGGAAGGAGAAGGTATGGAAAATAAGGTGATGAAGTTCTATTCAAAGGCCGGAAGCAATATTATTCTCAGGGCAATACCGGGCCATTTTGCAACGAGTCACTCCCATATCAATTACTATGTGGATATGACGGGGCTGAAAACAAGGCGCAGTGAGGCTGCGGCAGTAGGTAAGGCCTTTGTGCAGAGACTGCCCATAGAGACGGTGGTGGATACCATAGTCTGCCTGGACGGCTGTGAAGTAATCGGGGCATATATGGCGGAGGAGCTGGAAAAAGGGAGTTTTCCTTCCATGAATATGCACAACACGGTTTATGTGGTAACGCCGGAGTTTAATGTGAATAACCAGATGATTTTCCGGGATAACCTGGTTGGGGAGATCCAGGGGAAAAACGTTCTGCTGCTGCTGGCTACTGCAACTACCGGCATGACGATGCGCAGGAGCCTTGAGTGTATTGAGTACTATGGCGGACAGGTACAGGGGATCTGTGCGGTATTCAGCGCTATTAAGTCTATTAATGGCATGAGGGTGGAGTCCATGTTTGATACCAGCGACATTCCCGGGTATCAGGCATATGAGGTACATAATTGTCCGTATTGCAAGGCAAAACAGAAGCTTGACGCCATGGTGAATGGGTATGGCTATTCCAAGTTGTAGAAGTTAGCTGGGCGTTTACACATTTTTTCCGAAAGTTCATAGATTAAGAGTAAGAGTTGTGCCGGCGGAACGTTGCTTCCGCCGGCTCTTTTAATCCTGTAGTGCATTTTGCTTTTTGCCGGAAGGGGGAAATGGGATGAATTCACAGAAGCTGGAAAATATTCTGAATCTGAGCCTGGATTCCACGCAGGAGGAGCGGGAACTCTCCAGGACCCTTAACGTGGGCTTTGATGTTTCAGACAGGACCTGGGAGCTGATCGTTAAATTCCATGGTGATATCGGCAGGCTGGAAAATGAATATATCAAGGTGGAAATTCTGCTGGCCGGTTATGCCATAGTCACCATACCTGAGAGCCTGATTCCGGTGCTTGTGGCAGCGGAAGGAATCGAATATGTGGAAAAACCGAAGGAGCTTTTATACAGCGTTTATGATGCTAAACAGCAATCCTGTTTCCCTACGGGCGGCGGGAGTTTTACGGGCGGACAGACGGACAGAGGGGGGCTGACGGGAAGCGGCTGCATTGTGGCTGTGTTTGACACGGGAATTGATTATTCGTTGCCGGATTTCAGGGACAGTGCAGGCAGCCGGATTCTTTATCTGTGGGATCAGACACTGGCGCCGGATCCGGAAAGGGGATTTTTCCCGCCGGAAGGGTTTTCCGTCGGGGTGGAGTTTACGCAGGCGCAGATTACGGAAGCGCTGGAGGCTGGCGGGGAGGAAACCTTCCGCAGAGTGCCGAGTATGGATATTTCCGGGCATGGGACTGCGGTGGCCGCCATTGCTGCGGGCAGTAATCCCAATGCCCGGTATACGGGTGCGGCGCCTGGTGCGGCCCTGCTTATTGTAAAGCTGGGGCAGGCTGGCAGCGGTGCTTATCCGCGCACGACCCAGTTAATGCGGGCAATGACCTATGCGCTGGGCAAGGCGCAGGCTTTGGGTATGCCTATGGCCGTAAATTTAAGCTTCGGGAACAGCTACGGCGCGCATGACGGCAGTTCCCTTCTGGAGCGTTTTATGGATAATGCTTCTGAGATTTGGAAAAATGTGATTTGTGCGGGGAGCGGCAATGAGGGTGCTTCTGCCGGCCATGTTTCCGGGAGGCTTTCTGAAGGCGGGCCAGGGCAGCCTGCCGGCAGGCAGAGCGTGGAGCTGGCTGTGGGAAATTATGAGAGCACGACCAATGTCCAGCTTTGGAAAAACTTCGCGGACAGCTTCCGGGTGATTCTGCAGGCCCCTTCCGGGCAGAGGGAGGAGGTCCCGATGACCAGGCCGGGGCGGACGGAGCTTGTTATCGATCAGACGCGGATACTCATTTATGTGGGGGAGCCATCGCCTTATTCAGTAAATCAGGAGATATATTTTGATTTTATCCCTGTGGAAACTTACATTAACGCTGGTATCTGGGTATTTCAGCTGGAGCCTGTCTTTCTGATAACAGGGGAATACCAGCTGTATCTGCCCGGGCAGGCGGTACGTTCGGCGGATACCCGTTTTTTTGCCCCAACGCCGGAGCTGACGCTTACGGTCCCGTCCACGGCCGGGAAGCTGATTACGGTGGGCGCTATTTATGGAGCCTACGATGCTTATGCGGATTTTTCAGGCAGAGGGGTTCGGGGAGAAGAGGAGCTGCCGGGGTTTCCCAATACCAAGCCGGATCTTGCCGCGCCCGGCGTGAATATTGTAGCCGCCCGGGCCGGCGGCGGTTATGAGGCGTATACAGGTACGTCTTTTTCCGCACCGCTTGTCACCGGGGCGGCGGCGCTGATGATGGAGTGGGGGATTGTGAGGGGGAATGATCCATATATGTATGGAGAGAAGCTGAAAGCGCATCTGCGCAGAGGAGCCAGGAGCGTGCGGGGGGAGACGAGATATCCGAATGAAAGGACTGGATATGGGGCGTTGTGTTTGGAGGATAGTCTGCCTGGGTAAAGGGCAAAGGGAAAGACCTGTTCTTAGATTAGTATGTTCGATTCGTAAACATCACAATATAATGAATATCCGATATTGTCAGGGGAGCCAAATAACTATCATTGCCTGGCAATATCGGATATTTTTATAATAAGAAATATCTATTCACTGTTTTAATTCATCTTTCATCTATGAATCTGTCCTGAGGAGAATCAAATTTTAAAAGAAGCTTAGCCTGTTCGATTAACAGTGATTTCATTTCAGGGCTCAGGCACTGATAAAAGTAAAGAAGTCGCTGCGCGTCATGATTGCCTGCAATATCCGACATTATAGGAACTGTGGATATCCCAAGCAAATAGTCAGCTGAGACATTAAAGTAATTAGCAAGCAAAGACAGAGTTAAAAAGTCAGGCTCCCTGTAGTCGTTGGCATAACCGTTTAATGTTGTAACAGCAATATTGAGTTCTTTTGATATCTGTCGCTGGGTAATATTCCTATCATCCATTAACTGCTTTAAACGTTCTCCGAAGGTCATTCTTGTACCTCTATTGATGAGTTGATTTTATTTTAACTTACATAAATTCTGTAGTCTTTAATAATACGCGAATCGAATGTATAATATGCTATACGCGCAAATAACTATATGAGTTTTAAACGTATTTTAAACAGGAATAAATTGCCAAATTAACAAATAAATACTCGATTTGAATTGACAATACACGAATTGCGTACTAATATAATAAAAAAGCGTGAAATTTAGTATAAAGAGCGGTCTGTGTCGGAGGAGATTATGAAAATCAAATTAGTTGTCTATTCAGAGGATATACAGTATGTAGAGCATTTGGTTAACTATCTCAATATTCATTACAGTGATACGGTCGAGTTGAATGTATTTGATGAAGAAGAAGCTTTGAAAGAATATCTGGATCGTTATAAAGCAGATATTATCCTTTTAGATGACGGATATAACAGCGTGTTTAAGAGTAATGCCATAACAGTATATTTAACGAATGAACCTGATGCAAAAAATGAACAGATATATGTTTTCAAGTATCAAAAAGGGGAATTGATTTATAAAACCATTTTAAATATATATGCATCAGGAACAGATAAGAGTTTACATAATCTAAGGGAAAAAAGAGAGGGAGAAGCAGGAATACATATGTTTCTCTCGGTAAATGGCGGAGCTGGCGCATCAACAGTAGCAAAAGCATATGGAATAAAAATGGCAGAAGAGAAAAGAATTTTATATTTGAACCTTGAAATGTTTGGAGACTGTGAAAAGGTTCTGAAAGCAGAGGGAAAATTCTCTTTGGATGATATTTTGTATACATTAAAAAGCAGGAGAGGAAGTCTTCCTTTGAAGTTGGAGAGTGCTGTGAAGAAAAGCCCGGAGGCTATTTGTTTTTATGCACCATCAGCCAATCCGATTAATCTTCTGGATTTAACAGGAGAGGAGTTTCTCCGGCTTTTGACAGAAGTAAAAAGCAGTGGATTGTTCGATGAAATTGTACTGGATACGGATATTTTTCCTTCGGTTTGGATGCTTGAAGGATTAAAGGAAGCGGATGATATATGGCTTATAGCAGACGGGACAGCAGCTTCTGCCGAAAAGTATGGAAAATTTCAGGAGTTTATAACTGCTCTTGAAAAGAAATATCAGTTGAGAATCTTTCCGAAAATGAAAATTTTTTATAACAAATATAGTAGTAAGACAGGGATTCCGATTGAAAACTGTGGGTTGGAGATAGGAGGAGGATGCCCGCGTTATGAGGGGATGGATGAGAAAACCATCATGAAGAAAATAGCTGATTCGAATGCTTTTACAAAAGGATTCCTGTAAAGGGCAGAAAGTGAAATGTGTGGAGTAAATTAAAAGGAATAGCGGAAATGAAAAAGGAATGGGTAGAAAAAATTCGCTCCTCCGTATTGACGAATGCGGATTTTGCAGGAATGTCGGATGAAGAACTTGACAGATGGATTGTCAGTGAAACAGAACGTCTGCTGGCTGATGAGCAGCTGACAATTGGCGAAAAAGCGGAGCTTGTGGATCAGGTATACAGTTCTATCCGTGGCTTTGGGCTTTTGGACAGTATTTTAAAAGATGATGATATCACGGAAGTAATGATAAATGGTCCGAAAGAGATTTTTATTGAAAAATCGGGCCGGTTAAAGAAGCTGGATGAAAAATTTGAAAGCGAAGAAAAACTGGTTGATATTATTAGAAAAATTGTAGGAATGGCGGGGAGGGAAGTCAGTGAAGCAAATCCTATTGTAGATACACGTCTGCCGGACGGCTCCCGCGTAAACGTAGTGATGCCGCCTATTTCTTTAAAAGGGCCGATTGTGACAATCAGAAAATTTTCCAAAAATCCGATGACAATCGAAAAACTGCTGGAATATGGCTCCATAACTCAGGAGGTGGCTGATTTCCTGGAGCTTTTGGTCAGGGCAAAATACAATATCTTCATTTGCGGCGGTACTGGCAGCGGCAAGACCACATTCCTTAACGCTGTGACGAATTTTATTCCGAAGGATGAAAGAATTATTACGATTGAGGACTCGGCAGAGCTTCAGATAGCTGGAATTGAAAACCTGGTGAGCCTGGAAACCAGAAATGCAAATACAGCCGGTGTGGGAAGAATTACAATACAGGATTTGATTAAATCCGCGTTAAGAATGAGACCGGAGAGAATTGTTGTGGGCGAAGTGAGAGGGGCGGAAGCGTTGGATATGCTGCAGGCCATGAATACAGGCCATGATGGATCTCTTTCAACCGGCCATGCGAATTCTAACAAAGATATGCTGAGCAGATTGGAAACAATGGTTTTACAGGGAGCGGAAGGGCTCCCTCTGGCGGCAGTCAGGCAGCAAATTGCATCCGCCCTGGATATTCTGGTGCACTTATCCAGACTGAGGGATAAAAGCAGGAGAACCATGGAGATTTCTGAAGTGCTGGGCTATGAAGGCGGAGAGATTTTATTGAATCCTCTTTATAAATTTGTGGAGGATGAAAAAAGCTCCCTGGAAAAAGTCAGCGGAAGTCTGCTGCGGACGGAAAATCCTTTCAGGAATGACTATAAACTCAGGCTGATGGGATACAAAGGTACGATTTAACGGGGGTGGATATGAAAAAAAAGAAAGAAAAAAGGGTCAGGGAAGTTTATGAACCTAAAAAAGGCTTAACAGGGCAGGGAGACGATTACCATATCTATACGATGAACGGCAAAGAGAAAGTCACCGCTTTCTTATTGGGAATGGCAGGCACATTTGTGGTAGTTTATCTTTTTTTTAAGAGCATGCTGTTGGGGCTGGCGGCAGGAATTGCAGTGGGAATTCTAATTCAGAAATATTATGCGCTCCATCTGTGTGAGAAAAGAAAAAATACGCTGCTGATGCAGTTCAGGGATATGCTGGAAGCCCTGACCTCATCTTATTCATCAGGGAAAAATACCAATGGCGCTTTTTCAGATGCCTATGGAGACATGATACAGATTTACGGAGAAAATGCGGACATTGTTCAGGAATTGAAGATTATATTAATGGGAATCAACAGCAATATCAATATTGAAACTATGCTGGCTGATTTTGCAGACCGAAGTGAGCTTAACGACATCAAGAGTTTTGCAGATGTGTTTGAAGTGAGCGTGAAACAGGGCGGTAATATTAAAGATATTATTTCAGCCACCAGGGACATTATCAATGACAAAATAGAGATTGAAATGGAAATAGGAACGCTGCTTTCAGGCAATAAAAATGAATTGAATATTATGATGATTATGCCTCTTATCATTATTGTGAGTATGGAAGGCCTGGGAAGTGAGATGACGGTTACCGGAAATTCTCCGTTGAATATTCTGATTAAGATTGTGGCACTGGGCATGTTTGCAGCGGCATATATTCTGGGAAAGAAAATTACAACGATAAAGGTATAACGGGGAGGAAAACGTGAGCAGTACATTTCAATTAACAATGCTGGTTCCGGCAACAATCCTTGTTCTGCTGTGGATATGGATGGCAGCCAGATATGAAGGAAAGTTTGAATCCATAACGAAAACACTGAAGGAAAGCGGATATCCGATGTATGAGCTTTTTTACATAGGTTTTGAAGTGCTGGAACTGGTGCATTTTAATACCAAATCAGACTATTCCAGAAAAAAAGTGAAGGAAATGTCCGAGGTGTATGGGCGCAGATATGCTGAATATTATTATTATGTCCAGATGGGAGGAGAGGTTACCTATGCGTTAACGGCGGTGCCGCTGATTTTTGTTCTTGCAGTATTGGGAAACAATCCCATGGCTCTCGTGTTCGGAATCGTTTTGGCGGGTCTGTTAGTGTGGTATCTGGATGAAATGTTTAAGGACAAGCTGACGGCCAGAAGAGAAGAATTATTGGCGGAGTTTCCCCAGGTCTTATCTAAACTGACGCTTTTGGTTAACTCTGGCATGATGCTTCGCAATGCATGGAACAGGATCGCAAAGGATGGCAGCGGGATTCTTTATCAGGAAATGTCAGCCGCGACAGCAGAGATGCAGAATGGTATTTCCGAACCGGATGCCTACCGGAACTTTGCTGAAAGATGCGGACTGAAAGAGATGCGGAAATTTTCTTCTCTGGTTACACAGAGCCTGGCAAAAGGAAGCGGCGATTTAAGTTACTTTTTAAAGGATATGTCTGATGAAATGTGGGAAATGAAAAAAAATCTGGTGAAGCAGAAGAGTGAGCAGGCTAATTCCAAGCTTCTGGCGCCTATTGTAATGATTTTCCTGGGTATATTAGTCATGATTATGGCTCCCATTTTAGGGGGTTTATAATAACAAAAAGAAAGGTGGAAAAGAATATGAGGGATTTTTTAAACGGTAAACTGATTGGTATGCAGTTGAGAGCGAGACGGTTTTTATCGCAGCTGGCAGAGGAAGAGAGAGGGGATACGAATTTTGTATCAATTATTCTTATTATCGTCATTGTTATAGGAATTGCAACTGTATTTCGAAAAACGTTAAATGATGCGGTAATAGTTGTAATGAAAAAATTTACGGATTTTCTTAAATAAATAATTAATGATAACAGGTGATGTACCTGATAACAAGTATCAGGTGCATCACAAAATTTAATTTGAGGAAAATATGAAAAATCAAAATAACGAAAGAGGTTTCATCATGATAGAAGCGGCAATCATTTTCCCGATGGTCCTGCTCGCCGTGATGGCGATGCTTTATTTAGGATTGTTTAAACTTCAGGAAACAGCCATGCTTTATCAGGTACAGAGAGTAGCGTCAGAAGGCAGCCTGCTGGCATCCAGTCCAGGGTATGCAAACATGACTAGAAACGGAACAATGTTAGACGGTAAAAATATAGATTGGTACTATTTTCCGGAAGGAAATGAGATTGCAGAATACTACAAGGCATATCATAGTAATTTTGCAGTATTATACCGGGAAATTTTCGGATGTACCTGGATCGACAGCCGGGAGGTGGAGAGCTTTGGAGAAAAGGTTCTGAATACGGTATCCGTTCTTGCGGCAGGCAGACTGTTTCAGACAAAGGTGGAAATTAATCGTGATTTCTGGGGGGCCAGTGTGGTTGCGGAAGTAAAGTATGAGGTAAGGACCCCGGGAGTACTGCGTTTTTTTGATTTTCCTGACACCATTTCCATAAAGCAGGGTGCCTACCGCAGAGCGGCAAATCCGGCAGGCTTTATGAGAAATACCGATTTGGCTGCAGATGCCCTTGTTTTTGTCAGTAAAAAACTGGGGCTTGATGAACAACTTGGAAAAATAACAGAAAGCCTTGGGAAAATCAGGGATATTCTGTTTTAAGGAATAAAAAGACATGTTGAAATTTTGCAGAAAACATGATGGCGTGATTTCCATATTCCTGACGCTGATACTCATTCCAACCCTCCTGTTTGCAGGAGTGGTAGTAGACGGCGCCAGAATTTACGGAAGCAAAAATATGATATCAGGCGCAGGAGATCTGGCAATGAATGGGGCGCTTGCAGGCTATGACGGCAGTTTAAATGATGCCTATGGCCTGATTGCCATGTCTAAAACACCGGAGGAGCTTAGCAGTAATCTACAGGATTATTTTGAAGCTACCCTGACAGCCAATGGCCTGACACCACGGGATTTTAATAAGGCGCTGATTAATCTGGAGCTTTTAGAAGGTTCTTTTCAGGCATCCGGAGTGGAGGGTACGCAGATTTATCAGACCGAAGTAATGAAACAGGAAATTCTGGAATACATGAAATACAGGGCGCCGGTAACCTTTGTAAACCGGGCGATTTTGAGTAAACTTGATCAGTTTAAAGGAATCGATAAAGAAAAGAATGCTGTTGAAGATCAGATAAAATTTGAATCAGAGCTGGCTGAATTGCAGGAGGATTTCGATGAACTTCTGGAATTGGTGGAACAGCATACAAATGTTTACAAAAATATCCCCTCTTCCTCACAAATAAGCCAGCAAATACAGAAAACGAAAGATAACTATCTTAGAATGTGTCTTCTGGCAATTGGATATGAGAGACTGGCTACTTGTGAAGAGGCTCAAGCTGGTGATCTGCGCAGCCTTTTAGAAGAGTATAACGATGTGGCGGGACACTGTGAAGGAGGTATTCAGGGATTTGAAAAGCTTCTTCTTATGGAGAAAATAGACTGTGGTATGGATGCTCCCTATTCTCTTCTGAGTGGGCTGGATACAGATTCAGACGAATATAGGGAAATTCAAAAAGAACTATCTGATTATGAATCTAACCTGGAAATGTGGGGAAACCAGCTGGAAATAATCAATGATGAATATAAGGCGTTATCCTATGCAACAAGCTCACAAATAAAAACAATTTATAAGTATGCAGTGTCGGGTTATAGTTCTGCACAGAATATCGAAACAAAAATGGCTGAGATGAAGCAGAAGTTGGAAGAATGCAGTGACCTTTATGGTGATTGGCAGGAATCAATTTCTGCTCTGGATAGTTCTGATACCAAACAGGAGATGTCTGAGCAGTCAAAAAAATATGCCCCTTTTTTTGCAAAAGACAACACAGACGAATTTATGCAAATAATTGAAAATAACAAGCAGTATTATGGTGAAGTCAAAGAAACGCTTGAGGGGATGGAATTTGCGGGAAAACAGGTAGTTGCAGAAGATATGGATCCGAAGATGGTGATAGATCCCCTGGCAGCGCAGGCCGCAGCTGCTGTCAATACGCAGAAGGAGCTCACGAATCAGGCAATAGCAATAAATGACTGGAAGGGACCATATCAGTTTTCAACGGCAATAAATAAAAAGGACATTGAGACAACAGAATTTGTCAAATATCTGCGGGAAGAACTTTGCAAGCCTGATGACAGTTCGGATAAAAAGAAGAGTAAGGAAAAAGCAAAAGAATGGGATGATAATCTTGCAGAAAAGCTGAAAGAGTATGTAACCCTCTTTACTACAATGGATATTGACGATGTAAACCTTCAGGAAATCAGCAAAGGAGACCTGCCGACTAATTGGCTGAATACTAAGCTGGATTCCCAGGATCCTTCTTCTGCAAATATTAAAGGTGGTATGGCTGATAAAAATGCAAGAAAAAATATAAGCGGCAGTGCTACGAAGGCCATGAATACAGATAATTCCACACTGAATGTTCTGAGTGGGCTGGCTGATGCAATTCACCAAGGGGCAGAGTCAGTATATATGACGGAATATGTCATGGGAATGCTTTCCTATTATACAGTTAACCAGGACGGAAAAGGGAATACCATAGAGAATCCATTGTCTTTAAGCAATGACAGTCTGAAAAGTCATGAGATATACCGGGCGGAAGTGGAATATGTAATCTGGGGAGATCCGGATGCCAGAGATAATGTTACGAAAACAAAAGCCATGATATTCGTGATTCAGTTTGTATGCAATACCATTTTTGCATTTACAAACGGAACATTAATTGGTGATGCTACAAAGATTGCCAACTTTTTCCCGGTAGGGGTATTGGGCAGGGCGGCGATTAAGGCGGCACTTTTGGCGGTGGTTTCCATTATAGAGACTACAGAGGATTTGAATCAGCTGGTTAAGGGTGAAGCGGTCGATTTACGAAAAAATGATAATAATTGGGAAACCTGGATTATAAAAAAAGGAGGCAGCGGTGATAAGGAACATGGGATGACGGCTGTAAAGTACGAAGATTATCTGTGGATTATAATCTGCGCGCAGCTGACAATTTCATCAACACAAGCAGGCATCCTGGCCAGAACCGCCGACTGCATTGAACTGAATCAGACCAATGGAAAGAAAAATGCGGAAAATACTCTAAGGACCAGATTTACCATGGTGAAGCTGTCGGCTGATGTCAGAACGGATACATTTTTTTTACAGAAGGTCGGGGAACAGAACGGAACGCCTGTGGACGGCAATACTTTCACCATACATTATAAGGGAATCCAGGGGTATTAAGTATGAAAAAAGAAAGAGGAAGCATTACGCTGGAAGCGGCAATTTTTCTGTCCATGTTTCTGCTCGCTTATCTGGCATTTATGGATCTGGTACAGGTGGCCAGGGCACAGATGATTCTGCAGTATACTCTGGATGAAACTACAAAGGAACTGGCGCAGAACAGCTACATACTGACAAAAACAGGCATTGTGGGCCAAAGCATCCAGACCGGTCAGAAAAGTCAGCAATTTAAGGGAAAAACAGAAGAGATGCTTAATTCCGTAGTTGATTTTGGAAATGCACTTTCCGAAAATGGAAATGGAAATGTGATTCAGTCCGCCAATGTAGCCTATAGCAATCTGGAAGACTATTTTTCCAACAGTGATGATATTGTACAGGGATTAATAGCAGTTGCTAAAAATCAGGCCGGATCCATGGCGAAGGAATATGCTGTGGGGCAGGTGTGCAGAGGCAGTCTGAAGAAACAGCTGAGTTATATTACATCGGAGGATCCGGATGCATATCTGAAAAAGCTGGGAATCCAGGGAGGCCTTGGAAGCATTTCCTTTCAGGGAACGAAATGGTTTGACACAAGCAGAGAGCTGGATATTGTAATGACCTATAAGATAACCTATAACTTCGGCATCCTGGGAAAACAGGAGAGAATTTTTAAAGTGAGGGCAAAAACGGCGATATGGTAGAAAAATATCTGGTTTCTGCATTTGCAGCGGTATTGACCGCCATTGTAATGGCAGTGATTTCTTTCTGGGTTCTGAAGCGGGAAGGCATAACTGCAGAAAAGAAAAATACCTTCTTGTGGATAGCCGGAGCAGTTATCTATATCGCGGCGGCGTTCCTGTTTGAATATTATGGATATTCGCTGTGGAAAAAAGTACGTTATGATGTCCTTTTCTGTGCTTTGCCGGTATTGTCGTTGACTGACAGGAAGGACAGAAGAATTCCCAATCGTTTTCTGGTGATACTGGTAATACTACGTTTGTTTATTTTGGCAGGGGAGATTATTTCCTACCCGCTGCTGTGGACCGATTTTTTGGCTCATGCCTTAGGCGGAGCGGCCGGAAGTTTTCTTTTGATGATGGCGGCCTGGTTTTTATCCCGGAAAAAGATTGGGCTTGGTGATGTGAAGCTTCTGACAGTTATGGGATTCTATCTGGGATTTTCTTTGAACTATATTATTCTTTTCCTTTCATTAATTTTTGCCGCGTTATGGGGCGTGTGGAATGTATGGAGAAAAAAGATGGATGTGAAGGATACAGTTGCGTTTGCTCCGTTTATTACGGCAGGACTTTTTACCGCTCTGATTTTGGGCCTGTAGTTAATCGGCAGGTGGAATTCTGGAATAGCTTTTGTTAATGCGGGGAGAAAATAATGAAGAAGAATATGATTCTGCTTATGGCTGTTTTACTTGGTCTGTGCTGGTATACAACAGTGGGAAGCTTATTGAGCAGCGAAAACAAATATCAGGAATATATGAAAAATGCGGAAAGCTTTGAAGAACGGGAATTATATCTGGATGCCATTGCAGAATACCAATCCGCTATGCAGTACAGGAAGGATACATCAGAGCTGCTGCTGAAAATCGCGTATGATTACCGGGCTTTGGGTGATATGGATTCTTACATAACCCAGTTAAAAAGCATTGTTTCACAGTATGGCCCAAGACAGGAAGCAGTAAAGAACATTTATGATTACTACTCTGAAAAAAAACGGGAAGACGACGCCATAGAATACATAGCAGGTTTGAAGGAGAAATATCCGGAGGATGCTGTAGTGGAACAATATTACACACAGATCAGGAAAAATTATTACGCATTATATCATTCCTTCCAACATTTGAATGCATTTCTTGGTGAATATGCCGTTTATGAATATGAAGGGAAAAAAGGGATTGTTGATTCGGCAGGAGAAATTATACTTGAGGCGGCTTATGACGAAATACAGGTCCCTCTAAAAGTGACAGACGGTTTCCCGGTAAAAGTGGGAAATCAGGTTTATATGATTTCAGAAAAAGGTTATAAAATCGCACAGCCGGAGGATTTTTATGACGAACTTGGAATTCTGTCAGGTAGCAGAATCGTTGCCCGCAAAAATGGAAAATATGGTTATCTGGATAAAAATCTGGAAGAGATGACAGAATTTGTCTGGGATGATGCAACCAATTTTTCCAATAAAATTGCTGCTGTCAAAAGCAAAGATAAGTGGGCGTTGATAAATACAAAAGGAGAATTCCTGACGGATTATATTTATTCGGATGTAAAGCGTGACAGCAATAACTTCTGCAGCCGTTACGGGCTGTTATGGGTGAATGAAGGGAACGGCTACAAGCTGATTAATACGGAACTGGAAATAGTCTGTGAAGAGGTTTATGAAGATGCCAGATGTTTTTATGAGGAAGGGCCGGGGGCAGTCTGCCAGAACGGTCGGTGGGGATTCGTTGACAGACAGGGACAAGAGATAATCTCACCGGTATTTGAAGATGCGGATTCATTCCAGAGAGGCTATGCGCCTGTTAAAAAGAACGGGCTTTGGGGATATACAGGAGAAGACGGAGAAATACTGATCGATTATGTATTTGAGGAAGCCCTTGGCTTTAATGAAGACGGAAGCGCACCGGTAAAACGGGGAGAGGCCTGGGAACTGATAAAACTGGGGATATACAAATAGGAGGAAGTCCAAAATGGAATTTACCTTTGAGGCAATCGGGACAAATACTTTTTTGACCTATATGGCGGATATTGAAGAATTTGACGAATTTTCCATGAAAATGCTGGAGCATAACGAGATTGAAGGAATACTTCCTTTTTCATATCTACAGGAGAATCGGAAAAAGAAAATACGCTATGCCATAACGTCATATGAAACTTTGGAATCGTATATCCGCCGTCCTTTGTCATTGCCTAAAATTCTTAATATTTTGGAAAGTATTGCGAGAACGGCACTGGAATTGGAAGAGTATATGCTTTATATGAATGGGATTGTCCTGGAACCTTCCTATATGTATACGGAGATTGGAACCGGAAAAACCCGATTGGTATACCTGCCGGTAAAGAATACCGGAAATATTGATGTATTCGGATTTTTAAGGAACCTGCTGGGAACGATTCAATACGAAGCGCCGGAAAACGCAGTATGCATACTGAGAATATCTAATGATATAAACAGCGGAAAGATTACCGGGCTGGAACAGCTTTTGACGGCCGTCAGAGATGCGGAGGGTGACAGAGGAAAGATAAAGATTCCACAAACGGACAGTCCTGTTATACAGCAAAAGACAGCTGAAAAACCGGAGCCTGTTTGGGAACCGGAGCCGGTTCAATACATGCCGGTTATGCAGCAGCCAATTAAAGCGGAAGAAGAAAAAACTAAAGAAGAAAAACCTAAAGAAAAGGGGAAAAAATCCTTTGGATTATTTGGCGGTGAAAAGAAAGAAAAGGAAAAGGCAAAACCAAAAAAGAAAAAGCAGGATGCGAAAATGATATCTCCGGGTTTTGCAATTCCTGGAATGGGTCCGGAAATAACAACTCTCCCGGTAGCTGACGCAGTAGAAATTCCAGTTTCTTCCGAAATACAAGGCGGTAAAAAAGGTTTTACCGGATTTAAGAAAAAGGCTAAAACTGAATCTGCTTCTGTGGTGCGTAAGGGAGCGTTTCCTATGGAAGCTCCGTTGATGAATATTCCTGACTATCCGTTGAAAGAAGAAAAAAAGCTTGATTTTGGAAAAACAATAATCTCACAGCCTGATGATGAGGTAACAGTAGTGGAAGGCTGCGGGGAGAATCCGGGTCAGCATATTTCTTATATTCTTCGCCGTGCAAACGGACAGAAAATGTATCTGGAACAGAATATTACCAAAATTGGGAGAGAAAGCGCATATGTGGATTTTTATATTGGAGACAACCTGCAGATAGGAAGAAGCCATGCTGAAATTATCCGCAGAGGACAGGATTTCTTTATCAAAGATAATAATTCCAAAAACCATACGTATGTTAACGGCAGAATAGTGGTCGGGGAAGAACTGGTACAGCTTAAGGCAGGAGATACGATTACCCTGGCAAATGAAGTGTTTGAATACCATGAAATCTGATTGCTGTAATCATGGAAGAAACAATAATGTCTGATTAAGGAGCCAGGTATGAATTTTATTGCCTGTTGTGGAACGGATATCGGAACGAGCAGAAAAGTCAATCAGGATGCGGTGTCAATAAAAACCCGGCAAATTCATGGAACAGACTGTTATATGGCGATTGTATGTGACGGGGTGGGAGGGCTTGCCCAGGGAGAATATGCCAGCAGTTGTATGAGAGAACGGCTGGAACGCTGGTTCCTTTATGAATATCCTCAGATTGACGGAAATGAGGAGGCGGAAAAAATCGTACTGGAACGGCTTCGGAAAACAGTAGAACTTCAGAATAAGGTGTTGTATGAATACGGCCTTAGCTGTGGAATTCGCTGTGCAACAACTGTCAGCGCCTTGCTTTTGGCTGGGAAGAGTTACTTTATTGTTCACGTAGGAGATTCCAGAATATATCTTCTTGATGGGAAGGTAAATCGGTTGACAGAAGATCAGACGTTGGTTGCACGGGAAGTAAAAATGGGAATTCTGTCCAAAGAAGATGCGCAACGCGATGGGCGGCAGAATGTGATATTGCAGAGCGTAGGTGCGGACAGAAAGGTGGATATTTTAACCTATTGCGGTCTTGCTGCGGGAAATTTCAGTTTTCTGTTATGTTCAGACGGTTTTTATCACCATGCGGCCGAACGGGAGTTGTTGCAGTTATTTTATGATAAAAATTATGATTCGTCAGAACAATTGGGAAAAGCGATAGAAGGAATGATCGGGTATTTAAAAGACCGTGGTGAACAGGATAATATCTCGGCAGCAGTAATACAGTACAGAGAAAATATATAGTTTCTGCTATCGGTTTAATATTTATTATAGGAGACGGTGGGGAACGAGGGAGAAATATAATGAATACAGTTATCTTTGGATTATCTGTCAGTAATTTTTTATTCTATGGAGGTATTGTAATAATGGCGGCTGCGGCTGCGGCTATGGTGATATGTGCGGTGGTATTTACATTTACAGGGCGGAAATTGAAAAGAAAGCTTGAGAAGGAATACGGAAAACCACAGCGATAGTATTTACGCAGGAACGAGGGGGATAAGATATGTCTCAGATAATTGCAGGCATATATGAAATACAAAGGCAAATTGGTTCGGGGGGAGGCGGAATTGTCTACCTGGGACGTCATTTGCGTTTGGAAAAACAGGTGGTGCTCAAAGCGGACAGGCGTACGTTGGACACCAGGCCTGAAGTACTGCGTCGTGAGGTGGATATGCTCAAGGGCTTAAGCCACAGGTATATCCCGCAGGTTTATGATTTTGTGCAGGAAGATGGTGTAGTATACACCGTCATGGATTTTATTGAAGGGGAAAGCTTTGATAAGCTTCTGGGCAGAGGACTGCTTCCTTCTCAGCCGCAGATAATAAAGTGGGCCTGCCAGCTTTTGGAAGCATTGAGTTATCTTCACAGCCGGCCGCCCTATGGCATTCTTCATGGGGATATTAAGCCGGCCAATATTATGCTTCGGCCGGATGGTGATATCTGCCTCATAGATTATAATATCGCCCTTGCATTAGGGGAAAACGGCGCGGTAAAGGCTGGTTTCAGCAGAGGTTATGCTTCGCCGGAGCATTATGGAGCCGATGAAAATAATCAAAGCCGAAATCCGGCAGTCCAGATATTAAACCGGAAAACTCCGCAGGTCAGCGTGACGGAGACAATAAAGGCTGCGGAAACTACGCAGACACTGGGAAAGAAAGTACCGGAGACAGAATGCGCTGCCGGGCATTTCAGTTCCTCCGGCGTGAGCAGTAAAAATGGCGGATATGCGGTAATGCTTGATGTGCGATCCGATATTTACAGTCTTGGCGCCACACTATACCATCTGCTGTCGGGACACCGTCCGGCACAAAATGCTAAGGATGTAACACCCCTGGGAGCGGATGTCTGCAGCCCGGAGGTAGCCGCAATAATACGGAAGGCAATGGAACCTGCCCCGGATATGCGTTTTCAGTCGGCTGAAGAGATGCTCAATGCCTTTTTACAGCTTCACAGAAGTGACAGGAGGGTAATCCGGCATAGAAGACGAATGGCTGTTTCAGCGGTTTTGCTGATAATGGTATTCCTGATTGGAGGCATATGCTGCTTCACTGGTCTGAAACAGATGGAACAGCGGCAGGCTGCACTGACGCTGGCTGAATATTCCGCAGATTCCCTGGCTGCGGGAAATGTAACGGATGCAGTAAATAAAGCTTTGCAGGCAATTCCTTCTGGAAGGAGTATATTTGAAGCTCCTGTTACATCCCAGGCGCAAAGGGCGCTGACAGAGGCCTTGGGAGTTTATGATTTGTCAGATGGATTCAAAGCCCTTAAGACCATTGATTTACTTTCCGCACCGCTGAAAATTGAAATCTCTCCCCAAGGTTCCTGTTTGGCTGCAGTATATGCTTATGAAGTAGCGCTTTTTGATTTGGATAATCAAAAAAGGTTAGTAACGCTGCCGATACAGAAATCAGCGTTGGCCGATGTGCTTTTTCTAAATGAAAATGAAATCCTTTACGCTGGTGTGGATGGTGTGACGGCCTTTGATTTGGAAACGCTGTCTGTACGATGGACCGGTGAGGTGGCTGCAACGCTGGCGGTTTCCGGTAATCGTGCTATAGCGGCTGCCGTGAACACAGATAGGGATTGTGCGGTTTTATATCGTGTATCGGACGGATGCATAATAGGTGAAAAAGATTTTAAGGGACGGTATTTGCCGGCGGCGGCGAATGATATATTTGCGGATCCGGGAGGCGTCGTTTTTTCGTTGAATGAGGATGGCAGTATGCTTGCAGCCAGCTTTTCAGATGGAGGACTAACGCTTTTTAACCTGGAAAATCCTGAGGAGGATTTGATTATTTATGAAGAATCCGATTATATCCATTTTGAAGGAGGTTTTTGCGGACAATATTTTGCCTTTGCCGCGGATAAAAGCGGCGAATCCATATTCGGTCTGGTTGACATTGCAGAATCCGTTTATATGAACGGATACAGTTCACGTAATAATTTATTGCTTCACGCAGACGAACAGGGAATATATCTTTCCGATGGAAATCTGCTGGTCAGGTTTGATGCACAGACTTTGGAAGAAACAGAAATGGCATATACAGAAAACGTAAATATTACCGCTTTTTCTGTGGATAACGGTTATGTACTTGCAGCCACAGAGGATAATTGCTTTTCTTTTTATGACAGCGGGGCGAATTTAATGTCAACAGAGTCTTGTAATGAAAACTGTGATTTTGTTGTCCTGGCTGGAAATTATGCAGTTGTGGGCAACAGAAATGAGCCTGCGCTGCGTCTTTTGAAACTGGAAAATCACAGTGCGGCGCAGCTGCTTTCCTATGATGCCCGTTATCCTCATGATGAGGCCCGTATCAGTCAGAATGGGCAGACCGCAATGCTTTTCAGTTATCAGGGATTTCGTATCTATAATATGGATGGGGAACTTTTAGCAGAAGCTGAACTACCTGATAAAGAACAGATTTATGATCAGCAGTTTATAAAAAATACGGATGGTTCATGGCTGGAAGTCACTTGGTATGATGGAGCAAAACGCTGTTATAGTGCAGCGGACGGTTCCCTGTTATCAGAGGAGGCAGGGGAAGCACCGTCAAAAGATTTATACGAGGAGTTTTATACACAGCAATATAGAATTGCATCGTCCCTTCACGGGGCGCCTGAAGTATATGATTTGGAATCCGGCAGATTGGTGGCTGTCCTGGAGGAAGATGCGTATCTTACGTACGTAACGCAGGTGGAAAATTATATAATTACGGAATATATCAGTGCAGCAGGGGAAAGGTACGGACTTTTGCTGAATGATAATTTTGAGGTACTGGCATATCTGCCCGGACTTTGTGATGTAAAGGAAGGGATGCTTGTATTCGATTATGAATCCGGGAATTTGCGGCAGTGCCGCTTATATTCCCTCGGAGAGCTGTTAGCTCTTGGAGAGACATTGAAATAGAAAAAGAAGGGAAAGGAGAGTTTGCTGACATGAAATTCAACAAACGAGCGCTGGCAGTACTCATGGCGGTACTGCTTATGGTTCCGTCCATGCCGGTCACTGCAACCGGACAAACAGGTTTGGAGACTGTTGTGCAGGAGGAATCATTGGAGGAAGAGGTTGTTCCTGAAAAAGAGGAAGTATCCACGCAGGAAACTGCTTCTGTAGAGGAGGGAACAGGAAATGGAGAAGGAGCCTCGGAAGAGGACTCCGCAGAAAGTAAGGAGGAAAATAGTGCCATAGAAAGTGGCTCTTCTGAAAGTACTTCTACAGAAAGCAACTCTGCAGAAAATAATTCCACAGAAAGCGAAACGGGACATGAAACTTCAACAGAAGAAACAACAGAAGTGACATCAGAAGACAATACCGAAGAGCTTACGGAAGAAACGACAGAAGAGACAACGGAAGAAACCACCGAAGAAGAAACAACGGAAGAAGAGCTGGTAACAGAACCTTCTGAAGAAGTTTTATTTAATACTGGGAATTGTGTATACAGTGTGGTAGGCAGAAAAGACTTTTTGGATTATAAATTGGGAGATGCCTGTTTTGAAGAGGATGGAAGCTATACAATCAATATTCCTGAGGATAATCCATTTTTCCCGTATGAGGTGCAGTTTACTTATAATGGCGAGACAACAAATCAATGGTTCATGTCTCCGGAGGACAGCGTGGAGATAGGAGGCCATACCTTTTATGTATCAGCCTATTTTGATAATACGGCAATAACGCAGATGAGCCTTAAGGTATCGGATCGTACAATCGTAGTGTACCCTGAGAGAAAAGAATTTGTGGACGGGGACGGGGCAATGCCGGCTTCCCTGCTGCCTTTGGAAGAAGAGTGGCTGAATGTTGATTTGTCTGCATATACGCCTGCGGAATTGACAATGGTGTCTGTAGATTCGATTTTTGCAGGAGATAAAGCGCTTAAGGATAGCGATAAGATAGTATGGACTTATAATTATGATGATGACTATACAGTGAGTTCATCGGGAGATTTTCTTGATTTAAGTTACCATACCTACTATTCTTCCTCAAATATGTGGGAAATGATAGTCGGTGATGCCGATCAGTTGGCGGCAGGTAATAAGAGGTATTTTGTAAATGTAAAGGTTAAGGAGTCCAGATCCTGGCTTACACCCACAGTATATATTCAGGATGCGGACGGAAAACGTACCAATATCAGAGTAACCAGAAATGATTATGATGATTATGATGAAGAGGATGGCAGAAAATTGTATGTTTCAGTTCCTTCTGAAGAGATGGGAAGTGAACAGAAGGCATATTTAGGGCTTAATATTAATTCTTCTGTTTTTGCAGACGTAAATTTCTCGTATGCTAAAGTTTACGAGGGAAAGTTTACGAGCGCTGCGGAAGCTGCGTCCGGGACGGATATTACAGATGAAGTATGGAACCAGGATATGTCTAAGGCGGACGCCGGTTATACGGTGACGCGTTATAAGAATCAGTGGTTTACCATAGTTACATATGACGGCAGCGGAAATGTCACAGGCTGCCTGCCGGTGTATATGCGTTTTTCAGCAAGCGGCGATTATTTCAGCAACAGTATGTATGAAAGATCTGAAAGCGGCAGCAATTGGGTTAATGAAACTTCTACAGGCAGTTTTAAGAATGGCTGCTATGAAATAACAACTACTTTGAGGAGCGGATATGCTGCAAATCAGAAATATTATCTGACATTACAGTATTATGAAGGGGGAGCAGAAAGTTCTTCTGCTGTAACCGCAGCCTATGCAGGAAAGTATTCATCAATAGCCGAGGCTTCAGCTGCTGGTGCGGAGGATATTAAAGAGGCTTTGTTTAATGGCAGCTACAATACCGGAGGGTATCTCGAAGACTACAGCGAAGGGGTTTACTTTACTGTTTTTATAGGAAATGATAGTAAACAAAAGGTTTATCCCTGTCTCATAAAAGCAAAAGAGGGAATAAAAGAAAATGTCGGTTCAAGCAGTGGGACACTCGTTAGTTTTGATGGATTTTATGATAAGAATGGAGAATATGTTAAATCTTATCAGGTTGATGCCAGGGAAGATTCTTATGCTGAATATAACTATCTGACAATTCTGGTCGGAAAGAATGTGGATTTATCCGAGCTGGCACCGATTTTTTATACAGATAAAGGGATACATTTATATACACCAGGGAGCAGTTCTCCGGAAATCAGCGGTAAGAGCGTACATGATTTCTCAAATGGGCCTGTCCAGTATACGGCAGCTGCTGAGGATGGCACCAATTCAAAAAATTATTGGGTACAAGTTGTGAAAACAACAGATGGAGCCGGCTGGCTTTATATGAATAGTCTGGCAGACGAAGATTCGGATACGAAAACTGAGAATGGAATTATATATTCTACCCGCGAAATACTTTTGGATGGATATCATAATAACGTTCATGATATTTTGCTGGCCAATATGGGGACGGAAGCTATTTCTGCATTATCAGTTGATTTAGTATCTGATTCCGTAGAATTAGACAAATATTGGACACTGAGCGGAGATTATGACTTATCAGGCTGTACCACACTTAAAACAACGGCTTCTCATGGAGAATTGCCGAATTTGGCCAAAATCCGTATTAAGGCTAAGGACGGTATAACAGGCACAGCGGATGGCGTATTAACAATTAAATCTGGGAATAAAACATTAATGATACTTACCCTGACTGGTTCTGTAGGAGATCCTTCCATCATTACAAAAGAAATTCCTCAGGCAGTCAAATATGTTCCATATGGAACCATGATACAAAACAGCAATAAATATAGCTGGAATACTGTAAGTTACAGGCTTGTAAGCGGTAAGCTGCCGGCTGGTATGGAAATAAAAGCAAATGGCGAGATATATGGCGTGCCTCGTGAGACTGGAGAATTTACATTTACTGTAATGATGGAAAATGGGTATAATAATTTTGCTTCCAGCACGATGACATATACATTAACGGTATTAGAAAACACGGATCTCAATGTAGAATCTGCGACAGATACAGGATATGATCTGACGGAAAGAATTCAGAATGTAACACCGGATTCCACGTCCGATCAGACACTTGTTTCGCAGGGCATTTATGCAGAATTCGTAGATGTGTATCTTGATGGTGTGAAGTTGGTAAAAGATGTTGATTATACTGCCGAATCGGGCAGCACCAGGATTACAATCAGAAGCCAGACTTTGAAAGCATCCAATAAATCAGGAACACATACCCTGGGTATCGAATTCAGGACGCAGGATACGGATACCTTAAAACGCGCTGCACAGAACTATCAGGTTGAAGGCGGAAATAATCCCGATCAGGGAGGAAATGAAGGTGGAAACAATAATAATGGAAATGGAGGCAGCAGCTCCGACAGCGGAAGCGGAAGTTCTGGTAATAGTACCAACAATCAGGTGAATAATGGAATTGCCGGCAGCGGTACTGTAACTGGTGAAGGTGATGCCGGTAATACAGGCAGCGATTCTTCAGCAGTTGACAGCACTATGGAAAGCATATCCTACACAGTACAGGAAGGCGATACTTTATGGAAGATTGCCGAAAAGTATTATGGTTCCGGAGCATATTGGGAGAAGATTTATCAGGATAATTCAGGCGTAATCAGTAATCCTGATAAAATTTATGCGGGGCAGGTGCTTGTTATACATTTGACGGCAATCAGTAACCCTATGCAAGAACAGGATCCGAATCTGACATATTATACTGTGAAATCAGGCGACAGTCTGTGGAAGATTGCACAGCAGTTTTATGGTCATGGCTGGCATTGGAGAAAAATTTTTATGGCGAATGACTCAATTCCAAATTCCAAGTTTATTTACGAGGGGCAGGTAATCGTCATCCCAGATGTGTAAAGCTGTTGAATAACTATTAAGAAACCGGGCACAGGAAGAGACCCATTTTCCTGTGCCCCTTTTCCATATCCACACCAAATAATATTGACTCTGCCCCCGGGGCACCCCCTATACTCAGTCCTATAAACACCCGGGAGAAAAACAAATGCATCTGTTAAAAACCCTGCTTCATAAAAGAAAATACCTCATATCAACAGCCGTCCTCCTGAACATCCTGTCCGTACTGTGGACCCTGCTCTGGAATATCCAGCTTCGCCATATCATCGATTCAGTGAGCAAAGGGCAGGTAATCCCGGGGAATATGGTGGTAAGGGCGCTTATCCTGATAGCAGCTATCAGCATATTTTCTTTATTGTCCGAAAGCATTTCCGGCCTCTCCTGTGAGGTGATGACACATGATTTACGCATGGGATTTGCCGGCAGACTGGCGGAAATGAGCCTGCCGGAGCTGGAACAGATAAATGCAGGAGAGGAGGTATCCGGATTTCAGAATGAAATCGGGGAAGTGTCGGATTACATGACTGAAAATATGGTAAAGCTGGCGGGAGATGCGGTCAGGTTTGCCGGTACATTAATCCTGCTTTTGTCCGTCTGTCCCCTATTGACGGCCGGAGTCTACCTGCCTGTGGCAGGCATTGTGGCCTATGTATTTTATTCCAGCAAAATAATAGGCTGCCTTACGCAGCAGGAGCAGGATGCGAGAAAGAAAATGGACGGATATGTGGATATTATTTTAACTCTTTTTCCTATAATACGCATCTATGATGCCGCCGGGCTTCTGTGGGAGAGGTTCCGTGAGGAAAACAGGATATGGGGGCAGGCGGCGGAAAAACGGGAAAAAACAGCAGCGGAATTGATGTCCCTGTCCGCCCTTTTATCCAGCATCCCTGTCCTTTTACTTCTCCTGTTGGGCGGATATCTTACACAAAAACAGGTTATAACAACAGGAACACTGTATTTGTTCCTGAATTTATCGGGAAATGTAACTGGTATTATGATGAATATGCCGGGGCATATCGCAGCCTTCCGGAAATTTAAAGCGCATATGGAACGGCTGGAGCCTCATATATCTATGGATCCGGACATCTTCAATAATTTATGAAAATACAGGGGGAAAGCGATATGGAAGCTGCAGCAATCCGGTTGGAAAACGTATCCTTTGGATACCATGGCAGCCAGGTGCTCAGGGAGATAAATTTTTCAGTACAAAAAGGAGAACATATCGGCATCGTTGGTACGAGCGGCTGTGGTAAGAGTACGCTGCTTAAACTGATTTCAGGCCTTTACCGGGTGCAGCAGGGAAAGCTTATGGTGGAGGGGGAAACTGAGGCGGATCAAATCCGAACCAGGGTATCCGTTGTTATGCAGAATCCCGGCCTGTTTCCGGCAACGGTCCGTGAAAATATTTCCTGCGGGCATGAAATGAGCGAGGATAAAATACATTCCGCCTGTGAAGCGGCCAGGCTTATGGAATGGCTTAAGACTAGGCCGGAGGGCCTGGATACTTTTGTGGGTGAACGGGGCCTGGGCGTATCAGGGGGACAGGCCCAGCGGATTGCCATTGCAAGAGCCATTGCCAGGGACGCCCCGGTTTTTCTGCTGGATGAGGCAACCTCGGCATTGGACGGGGATACATCCGGGGATCTGCTTTCTAATCTGGAGGAAATCACGAGAGGAAAAACCGTGGTTCATGTAGCCCACAGGCCGGAGGTTTTAAAGGCCTGTTCCAAAATATGGAGGCTGGAGGGAGGCAGGCTTTATGATCAGACAAATGCGTAAATTGCTTGCAGCCGTCGGAGGCACGGGGGTATTTGTCGTGCTTGTTATTTTAAGAAGCCCCTTTGATACGGCATATATGCTGGTGCAGGCGATATTTTTTGCACGTGCGTTCCGGGCGGTTTCCTACAGCGATATGGCAATGCTGTCCGATGCCTGTATTCGTTTTGGGATTGCGGCCTGTCTGCTGTTTTTCTATAATGGAACCGTATGGAGCCGGTATGCGGGTTTTTCAGTGCGGACGGAGGCCAGAGTCAGGGAAAAAATGTTTCATAGCATGCTTCGGCTTTCTATGGAAAAGATGGAAGCATTGAGCTATGGAGAGTGGCAGACCAGAATTAACGGTGATGTCAGGCTGGGACTGCACAAGCCGATGCAGTTTCCTCATGCTGCCAACGCTTTGGTAAGCATAACGGTTTCTTTTTTTCTTCTGCTGTATGTGAACTGGAATGCGGCGCTTCTTGTGGTGCTGTCCGTATTGCCTCATGTATGGCTGAATCAAATGCTTGTCGCCCGTAAGGCGGCAGCACTCAGAAAACGGTCGCAGGAGGCGGCAGCGGGGAATTTATCGGATATGAATCTGTTCATTGTCTGTGCGGATACTGCCAAATTATATGATGCCTATGGTTTTTTAGGGAGGCGTTTTCAGAAGAGCAGCTGGACGCTGATGAGGAATAATTTCAAAATACATTTCAGAAAAGCGCTGGGAAATGCGATGGTTCCCCTTTTCAGCCTTGGCGGATACCTGCTGTTATTGTATGTGGGTTCCGGCCTGATTGCCGCCGGGCGGCTGGATTTCGGAGGGCTGACCGCACTCATGCAGTACCGGGGAGGCTTTTTGAAGGGAATTTTTATGCTGATTGCCTGCATTGTTTCGATGAAGGAAGGAATGGCAGGAATACGGCGGGTGAATGAAACCATAGATATGGGAAATAGCTCGAAGGAGAATTGACAAAGGAGAGACGGATGGAAGAGCATTTAATGAAAATCGGCGAAATCGCGGCATTTTTTAATGTATCGGTAAAGGCTGTCCGAATTTATGAGAAAAAGGGGATCATTCGGCCTGCGAGGATAGATAAGCAGACCGGCTATCGCTATTACACTGCGGATCAGGTGCAGCAGCTGAATGCATTAATTGAACTGAAGGGGCTTGGTTTTTCTCTGAATGAGATCCGGGAAATTATGCAGGGGAAAGGGATGGATAGCAGGAGACTGGCAGAATGCCTGCTGCAGAAAAAAATGCGCTGGAAGGAGAGCATCAGTGCTGCGGAAAATAAAATTTCAGAGCTTGACAGCATAATACAAAGGCTGTCCGGCAGCCGGGATACCGAAGAAATGTCTGAGATGACGGAGGAGGAACGCGCCTGGTATCTGGTGAAAATGGTCTGTGTGGAGGATACGGCCGCACAGAGCGCTATAAGTGAGGCAATCTGGCTTTAGTGACCGGAATGGGAAAAACAACATTTACGGGCATCATGTGACAGGCGGTGAATTCTGCCTGCCGGATGGAAAAGGAATTTTACAATAAACGGCCGTGATATATGGTATGCCCGGAAGAACTGCCAGCCATAATCCGGATTTGCGAAAGTCCGTCAAATAAGGTATGATAACCCTGTAACAGAAGCTGTCACTACTCATCTTAAAGGAGGTTCCGATACAAAATGAATATCGAACTCAAAGAAAACACCCTGACTCCGGAAGAATTCATCCGTCTCCGCGTTGACGCCGGCGCCATGGAGGTCCCATATGCGCAGGCGGAAAAAGCCCTGGAAAACGGACTTTTTACAGTATCAGCCTATCATGAGGAAAAGCTGATAGGCATGGGGCGTCTCGTAGGAGACGGCAGCATGTATTGGTATATCCAGGATGTGGCCGTGCTTCCCGAATACCAGAGAAAAGGCATTGGCAGCGCCATTGTGGAAAGGCTCATCAGCCATGCGCAGGGCAGCCTGACCGCTCCCTGGGCTTCCATTGGCCTGACAGCCCGCAAGGGCAAAGAACCTTTTTATGAAAAACTGGGATTTACAAGACTTCCCAACGATGGATGCGGCGCAGGTATGAGAAAAGGAATCACAGCTTCTGAATAACCCGCTGCGGAAAGGCTTTTACGGAAGGAGTCTGTATGAACCGGTTTTATCAAATGTATCAGCCCCATACAGCGGCGCCGTACAGAAGCGGCGGAGGCTACAGGGAAATTCCGCCCTGCGGCGGGCTGCAACCCTACGTAAAATGCTTCTGGGGAACAGACAGTCCCCTGGCAGACACTGGGATAATACAGGAAGGGCTGATTGTTCCCGACACCTGCATGGATATTATTTTTCAGGTAAGCCACACCAACAATAATATATCCGGCAAATTCGTTGGCATTAATAATGAAGCTTTTTATTCTGCAGGACTGCCGAAGGAGAGCGGTAGACCGGAAATCCGCTCCACCTTCGGCATCCGTTTTTTCGCCTGGAGCGCGGTCCTTTTTTCCGGGGACTCCATGGCGGAGGTGAAGAATAACGTGTTTGACGTCCGCCGGCATTATGCCGGGATCCAAAAGGCCGTTGAACCGCTTCTGTACGATATCCAAACCCTGGAGGGGCGTTCCAGGGCGGCGGAAAAAATCCTTCTTAAGCAGCTGAATGAAAAGCGGCAAAATACCTATCTGGAGACGGCGGTTTACCATACCCTGAAGCAGAAAGGAAATCTGAAAACTGCCGGGCTTGCGGATCTAGTATTTATCAGCAATCGGCAGCTGGAACGGGTGTTCCGGGAATATATGGGGATCTCTCCCAAACAGTTTGCCTCGCTGGTGCGCTACCAGAACCTGTGGAATGAACTGTTGACCGCTCCGGCCTTTGATGTGATGGAGGCTGTCCGGCGTTACGGCTTTTCCGATCAGTCCCACCTTCTTCATGAATTTAAAAAATATCACACCATGCGGCCGGAGGAGGCCAGGCGGTATGCGCGCAGTCAGTCCGCCGGGGAAAAATGAGGGTGCCGCCATGCCGCAAGTTTACAATACCGGCTGACATGTCGTAAATTTACAATACCTGCCACGATGTCCATGGTATAATAGCCGAAAAAAGCAGGAGGATACCCCTTTGATAGCATTGAATAAACTGACGGAAATTAAGTACTGGATGCACAGAAACGCCAGGGAGGTGGAGCTGAGTCTCTGGAATTATTTTTTTGAAAACGGGAGCCACCGGGACGTGGCGGACGCCCTTTCCTGGTACCAGAATGAGGACGGCGGCTTTGGATATGCCCTGGATGCCGATAACTGGAACCCTGATTCCAACCCTTATCAGACCTCCATGGCGATACGTATATTGAGGAATATAGGTTTTACGGATATGGAACACCCCGTCTGCCAGGGGATTTTCAGGTATCTGTACAGCGAAAAGGATCTGATGGATTACGGCTGGCGCTTCTGCATTCCCACAAATGATAATTTTCCCCATGCGCCCTGGTGGCAGTATGATGAAGAGAGGAATCTTGTGGAAAGCATCGGTCCCACCTGCGACATTGCGACGTTTATCCTGAAATATATGGATCCCGGATCCGAACTGTACAGGAAGACGGAAAAAATAACAAATCAGCTGCTTACCGGCTTTCAGGACTGTGAGGATTTCGGGGATATGGGCATCGCCGGATTTATGGGGATGGTTGAAACACTGAAGGAGCTTAAGTATGGAGACTATGATTACGATGCCCTTTGGGAAAAAATAAAAATCCTGGTGAAAAATTCCATAGAAACAGATGTCTCCAAATGGGCTTACTACGGTGTCCGCCCCTCCAACTACATCATCGGGCCGCAGAGCGCCTGCTATGAGGATAACAAAGAAATTGTTGAAAAGGAGCTGGACTACCTGGAGCAGACCCTGCCGGAGAACGGTGTCTGGGGAATTACATGGACCTGGTTTGATAACAATGAAAAATATGCGAAGGAATTTGCCATCAGTGAAAACTGGTGGAAGGCGGCCGCCGCAGTGGACAAGCTTGTGCTGCTGAAAAACTTCGGCCGCCTGGAAACGGGACAGGGCAGATAACATATAAACAGGCGGTACAGGGCGGCAAGGTGATGCATGGGAAATATGTATATATCACTTTGCCGCCCTGTCTGTCACAGCAATCCGAATGCCGCTGCCATAGAGAGCAGCAGATTCCCGACTCCGTGAACCATCCATCCGGGAAGGATAGAGCCGCCTGCTGCTTTTTCTGCCATCCATCCGAGAAGCCAGTAATCAGCGTAATTATGAGCGCTTTCAGTAGTGTGGTCACCAGAAAAAACATAGCTCCGTGCAGGAGGCCGAATACCAGTCCCTGCGGCAGATTGCCCGTGGCAAAGCCGAAGCGGCTGATAAGCCTTTTGGCGAGGAAGCCGCGGAAGAGAATTTCCTCGGAGAGCCCGGTCTGGATGATTCCGAAAAGAAAAGCGGAGGGAAATGCGCTCCACCCCATTCCGGCGTAGGAGCTTTGTACTGTTGCCCCGGCAGGCAGCAGGTGAGGGATCCACCAAAGCTGTGAAACCAGGCAGAGAAGGAAAAAGAAGAGGATGCCGCCGATAACCTTCGGCCAGCTTCCTTTGACTGCCTTTAACCCAATCCATGAAAAGAAGCTCTCCTTTCTGCGGGCCGTGAAAAACCACCAGAGGAAGGGAAGGAGAGAAAAAATAATGACCTGGAAAATAACCTCGGACAGCATGGATAAAAGCTTCATGGAAATACCTCCTTTAATTCTGTACCGTCTTAGCATATTTCTTTATAATTTCCATTGATTGCCGAATCATTGGGAACATTCAAAATATTAAAGTCATTTTGCCCGATCTACAGAATACAGGAAAAATTCCATTTCTGTATTCCTGAAATTCTTAGTAGTTTTATCAATAATTTTCATCCCATTCCGGACAGCGACATTTTGAGAAGCTATATGTGTGTCCCGAATCATAGAGCAGACGCTGTCCGCATTAAGGACTGTGAACGCATATTCCCTGTACGCGATTGCCGCTTCCGTTGCATAACCTTTATGCCAGTACGCCTTCTGAAACAAATACCCAATTTCCAGAAGTTCTTTGCCTTTCCAGGGCTGTAGTGTCAGGCCGCACTGCCCAATCATCGCATTTGTTCCTTTTAATACAACAGCCCAAAGCCCAAAACCATAATCTTCATATCTTTTTAAATGTCTGTTCAACCAATTTTGTGCTTCCTCCGGGCTGAATGCACTTTCATAAGCAGCACTCATCACCTCTTCATCACATAATATCCTGCACAATGCATCATAATCGGATTGCTGCATTTCTCTGATGATAAGACGTTTTGTTTCTATTAAAAATTTGGGGTTTACCATAATGACACCTCCGCAAATGCAACTATAAAACAACAGCAGCCCTGCCTTTCCCGGCTTGCAGGGAAAACCTGGCCAGCTGAACAGTTACCTTATTTTTTCATAAGGCTCTCAGCTTTTCCATTCGTTTCCGGAAAAAACAGCATGGCTGATGCCGTAAACCTTCCTTCCGATACCTCGCAATGAAAAGTCCCTTCGTATTTTCGGACAGCGGCCTCCACACTTTTCAGCCCCCAGCCGTGTAAAAGCTTATTTTTCTTGGAAGTAGGAAAAAAGCCCTTTCTTTTTATCCGGATATCGGGACAGGGATTGCTGGCCTGAATCAGGATAAAATGATTAATCCGCCTCAGGGTGAGCTGAATTGCGCCCTCCGGAGGCTGTTCCCCGCGCTGTCTGGGTTTCCGGTCCATGGCTTCCAGACAGTTGTCCAGCAGATTGGAGAGGATGGTGCAGAAATCGTCGGAAGCGATTCCTGTATTATAAGGAAGCTGGGCGTTGATATCCATTGTATATCCTTTTTCCTCGGCCAGCTGTTTTTTCTGGTTAATAATAGCGTCCACAATATCCACGCCGGTCCAGACGCAGCCGGACAGCTCCTGTACCGGGCGCGCCGCATGGGCGATATAAGCCCGGATTTTTTCGCTTTCCCCTTTTTCCGCCAGGTGGTAGATAACCTGCAGATGATGGTTCATGTCGTGAAAAAGCTGTGCGTTCGCCGCATAATTTTTCTGAAGTATTTCATATTGCCGGTGCAGAAGCTGGTTCTTTTCCTCCGCTTCCTTCAGCAGTTCCGTTTTTCTCATTTTCATTCTTTTCCGCCGTCCTTATGCTGTGTCTGTGGATTCGTGCGTTAAATGTGCTGTTTCCAGAAGCTGAGCAGATGCTCTTTCAGCACGGGCATCCTCGCCTGGCTGACCGGAAGCCTGGTGCCGTCCCTGAGGATGCAGCAGCCGGCCTTTACGCTCATGACATGGGAGAGATTGACGATGAAGCCTCTGTCGATAAACAGGAAATCATCAGGATTTAATTCCTCGTAGATTTCCTGGAGGGTTTTCCTTACCTTGAATTCCGTGTGCTCCGCGCCGCCGCTTTTCCCGGTATTTTCCGGGGCTGGCAGATCCGTGACAAGCAGGGAATTCTTTTCCACATGCTGGATATAGAGAAGATTTTTCAGCGGGATGCGTTCCAGCCTGTTCTGATTGCTGATAATATAGGACTGGGACTGCTGAAGCTGTATGGCGGCGGCCGCGTCCAGAAGCGCGTGCTCCAGGCGGCCATCCATATTATTTTTAGGTATATAGCGGAAGGTGGACAGCTCATAGGCGTCCAGCGCAAATTCCACATGGGAGGTAATGAAGATCAGGAGGGCGTCCGGAAGCAGCAGCCTGAGGCGGGAGGCCAGCTCAAGGCCGTCCATGCCGGGCATTTCAATATCCAGAAGGAGGAGATCGAACCTTTTCCCGTCCTCCGCTTCATACAGAAGGTTTTGGCCGCCGGTAAATGCCTGTATTTCAGCAAAAATTAAGTTTTCCGAAAAACACCTGCGCACCTTTTCCTCCAGCGTATCCAGCAGTACCGGTTCATCGTCGCAAAGTCCTACCTGAAGCATGAAAATGGCTCCTTTCTGATTTCATGTGTTTATTATAGGTCATCTGCGCAGCTTCCGGCAAGGACAGTTTAAGGACAAAGTGCCCCTGTTCGGGGAGACTGCATCCGCAGCAGGAAAGAATCAGATATAATAGCCTTACCATATAACAAAACGGCGAAGGAGGATGTACCGTTGAAAATCCCAAATAAAAAATACAACATAAAAACAGCGGTAAAAAACAATTTTTATATGCTCAAGCTTGCCATGGAGCTGTGTCCCGGCCGGGTTCTGTGTTCCGGGCTGGTCTGTCTTTCAGGCTATTTTTCCTGGCTGTTTTTCAGCGGCTTTTTTTTGAAAAAGCTTGTTTCCATGCTGGAGGAAAACAGAAGCTACCCGGAGATTTTAGGATTCCTGGCAGGGACGATAGGCCTGTTCTTTTTCCTGAGCCTGTTTGAAAACTGGTATGAGGAACGTCTGAAGCCGCTGGCTGACGTGGATGTCTATCAGGGGCTGTACCGGAGGCTGTATGAAAAGGTCTGCAATATGGAGCTGGCCTGTTTTGAAGACAGTGAATTTTACAACCGTTATCTTCTGGCTATGGAGGATACGGATAAAAGGCTGCTGCAGGTGGTGGACAATATCTGGCAGATCGTGTTTGGGACGGCTGCGGTTGCGGTGTCCTGGGTGATGCTGTTTTCTTTGGACAAATGGGCAATTTTATTCGTGCTCGGCCCTGTTATCGGGAATTTTGTGTTTGCGGCGGCGTTGAACCGTATTTCCTACCGGATGTATGAGGAATCAGCTATTTTCAAAAGGATTGCAGATTATGTCAACCGGGTAGTCCACCTGTCCGACTATGCGAAGGAAATCCGCCTTACCGGTATTTTTCATGTCATGCAGAAAAAACACCGGGAGTCTGTGGAAGGAATGACAAAGGTTATTGATAAATATGCCCTGCGCAGTATTTTAAATGGATGGGGTTATCTGTATTTTACTTTTACCATCATGTTTGAGGGAGTTATTTTTTACGGCGCATACCGGACAATGGTGGCGGGAACCATGAAGCTTTCGGAATATTCCGTACTGAGCAGCCTTATGGTGGCGGTCAGCTGGATTCTGATCGGCTATTCCAATTCCCTCACCGACAGCTTTAAACAGGGGATGTACATAGCCAATCTGCGCGCCTTCATGGAATACGAGCCGGGAATGCCGGAGGATTCGGACGGCGTGCCCGCGCCGGAAAGGGTGGAACGGATTGAATTTCAGAATGTGAGCTTTTCCTATCGTACCGGCGGACCGGTGCTCAAGCGGGTGAGCTTTACGATTCAGGCAGGGGTAACCTGTGCCATTGCAGGCTATAACGGCGCCGGGAAAACTACGCTGATCAAGCTGCTTTTACGCCTGTATGACCCGACGGAGGGCAGGATACTGGTCAATGGCCGGGATATCCGGGAATACAACCTGCGTTCCTACCGCCGCCTGTTTGCCACCGCGTTTCAGGATGGGAAAATCCTGGCGCGATCTGTGAGAGACAACGTCAGCATGGGGGAAAAAATTCCGGAGGAAAGGATCTGGCAGGCGCTTAAGCTGGCCGGAACCGACAAAACAATAGAAGCGCTTACCTGTGGGCTGGATACAGTGCTGACAAAGGAATTTACAGAGGACGGCGCCGTGCTGTCCGGCGGGCAGGCCCAGAAAATCATTGCAGCAAGAGCGTTCGTACAGGACTCCCCGGTTATGGTGTTTGACGAACCCTCCAGCGCCCTTGACCCGATTGCGGAATATGAGCTGTTTCAAAGCATCAGCAGGGCAAAGCAGGATAAGCTGCTCGTATTTATATCCCACAGGCTTTCCTCCGTTCAGAATGCGGATCAGATACTGCTTCTTGGCGGCGGGCATCTGATGGAGGAGGGAAGCCATCTGGAGCTGATGCGCAGAAACGGGGAATATGCCGCCCTGTACCGTATGCAGGCCAGAAATTACCAGGCGGTCTGGGAAGAAGAGGATTGGGCCGGGGGGAGTATTTTTACAGAGCACCTCAGTGGAGGAAAGGAGGCGGCAGAAGGTGGAAGATAAAAAAATTACCATGAAGGAAGCCCTTGAAAGGCAGCTTTATTTTTTCCGGTTCTGCTTCAAAGCATCGCCGGGACATTTCCTCATACATGTATTGGGCTCAATCAAAGTGGAAGCCTTTATTTTCCTGGAGCATACCTGGTGGATTGGCTATAACCTGCGGGCGGTGGAGGAAGGGATGCCCTTTTCAAAGCTGGCGGTATCAACGTTGCTTATATTTATTCTGTTCATTTTCCATCAGCTGACGGATGCGGTTTATAATCAGTGGTCTTCCGTAAAGCTGAAGCCGCTGCTGTATCAGAAGCTCAGGGAAGAAATTTATGAAAAGGCCAGGCAGATGGATCTTGCCTGCTATGATAACCCGGCTTTCTATAACGAATTTATTTTATCAACCACGGAAGCAGACCGCTGCGTAGATCGGTTCCTGGAGGATGTCTATACCTTTTTCCGGCGGATGACGGGGGCTGTGATATTCTTCCTTTTCCTCTGCGGCAACAGCGGTGAAGGGCTTCTGATAGCCGGGGCCGGGCTGGCAATTACGTTGTTGTCAGGAAAACTGTATTATGCCCTGCAGGCCAGGCTGCGGTTGGAAATAAATCCGGCGGAGCGCAGAAGAGCCTACAGTCACAGAGTTTTTTACCTCCTGGATTACGCAAAAGAACTGCGGCTGCATGAAAGGGTGAAGGATTTATTATTGAAGGATTTTTATGGATGCAGCAGGGATATCCGTCAGACCAGCATGAAATATGGCAGACGGCTCTGGCTTTTGGGCTTCCTTAAAGACTTTATCGCAGGAGAGTTTCTGGTTTACGGGGTGTATGCCGCGTGGCTTCTGTGGAAGATGACTGTGGAAAAGCGTGTCTCCGTCAGTGAAATGATCATTCTGTTCTATGCGGTCAGAAGTCTTAGCAGCTGCTGCAGCCAGCTGGCGGGAATGTATCCCAAAATGAGGCTGAACAGTGTATTTATAGAAAAAATAAGGAAGTTCCTGGAGTACCGCCCGCAGATAAAAAGCGGCAGTATTCCCGTGAAGGATGCCTGGGAGAGCCTGCGGCTGTCCCATGTTGATTTTTCCTATTCCCAGGGAGGAGGGCAGGTGCTTAAGGACATTAACATGGAGATCCGGAGGGGACAGAAAATCGCGCTGGTGGGATACAACGGAGCCGGAAAATCCACATTGATCAAGCTGATTATGCGGCTGTATGATCCGGACAGCGGCGAAATTACTCGCAACAACGAGGATATCCGCAGTCTTGATTTAGCCGGTTACCGATCACAGATCGGCGCAGTTTTTCAGGATTATAAAATCTATGCGGCATCGCTTCGGGAGAATGTGGTGATGGACCTGTGTGCCATGGATAAAAAGGAAACCTATGAGGTGGAAAAATCGTTGTATGACGCACGTTTTACCCTCACCGACAGAAAATTAAAGTACCAGACGGAGACGCCGCTTACTACGGAATTTGAAAAGGACGGTGTGAACCTGTCCGGCGGCGAGAGCCAGAAGGTGGCGATTGCCAGGGCCTTGTACCGGAAAAATGATCTTATCATTATGGATGAACCCTCCAGCGCCCTGGACCCTATGGCGGAATACCAGTTAAATAAGGCGCTGCGTGAAATCGCCGCGGATAAAACGGTAGTTTTCATTTCCCACCGTCTGTCCACCACCAGGGATGCCGACTGCATTTATATGATGGAGGACGGAAGGATTGTGGAGCAGGGCACTCACAGCCAGCTGCTGGCTGGAAACGGCAAGTATGCACAAATGTGGAATGCGCAGGCCGGCCGGTACTGCTGAACGGAAAATACGTGCCGGCTGCAGGAAAATTTTTAAATCAGAAATGCATTCCCGATAATTCATGCTGCTTACGGACAGTTTATTTCAGCCTTGCATAATGAGAACGTATGTGCTATATTATGGTAATAGAACAAATGTTCGATGGAGGCGGCAGGATGCATGAGAAGAAGACCGGCAGGAAGATAGACAGGGAATTTATTGGGTTTACACTTATTTCAGGGCTGATTTCTTTCGGCTACAATGTGGTGATGACGGTGATTCCGCTGAGAATGTCGGATCATGGGCAAAGCTACGGCAGGATAGGCAGTGCTATGTCCGCCGTGGCCATAGGTTTGATGGTAATCAAGCTTGTCATCGGCCATCTTTCCGATATCCTGGGAACGAAGAAATTCATTCTTTCCTCACTTGCCGGCCTTGCAGTGGTATCCGCGCTTCTGGCAAGGGCGGACGAGCTTGCGGCTTTTACCATATTGATGGCGGCTCTGGGCATTTTCCGGGGGATTTTCCTGGCGGTAAGCGGCTCCTATGTGATGGAAATGGCTGACGGAGGCGGCTATGGGAAGATATACGGCGCCGTACAGAGCGTATCCTCCCTGCTTGCCAGCGTAGGCGGCATGATATCCGGCCTGCTCTATCAGTTCCGGGAAGGGGAATATGCGCTGTATATATGCAGTTTTTTGCTGATGGCCTCCTCTGTCTGGGCCGCCGCGGGGCTGAAAGGCAGCGAAACGGTCAGTAAAGAACGACTGCCTGTCTGGCAGATATTCAAGTCAATCAATAAAAGGATACTGGTTTTCTGCCTTCTGGTATTCATCCAGTCCTTTGTGGCAGGGCCTATGTGGAGCTTTATCATACCGATGTACTGCTACAATGTGCTGCTCTTTTCTCCTGCCAAGGTGGGGATTCTCATGTCCATGGACGAGCTTGTCAGCGCCCCTACCTATATGCTGGCAGGGCGGATAGTGGATAAAGTGAACGTGGTGAGGTTCAATGTCATATTTCTGCTGATAACTGCAGCGGGCGGCCTATTTCTTGTGAAAGCACCTTCCCCTTTTATTTTCATGCTGGTATTCCTGGTATGCAGCGTGTCTATTTCCTGTACCTTCGTAGGACTGCCCAAGGAGAGAATCGGATATATCAGGAAGGAACAAAAGGGGCTTGAGCTGGCGCTGCTTTCCGTATGCGGAAGCCTGGGGGATTCCCTGGGGAGCAATGTGCTGGGAAGGGTGGCGGAGAAATATACGATTGATCAGTGTATGTATATCCTTACCGCATCTTACATAATTATGGCGTTCCTGGCGGCAGCGCCGGTACTGTTCCCCTCTCTGCGTGCTGCACTGCAGAAACGGAAATAAGAAAATAGGGATATAAGGAAAAAGTGGCACAGGGGCCGGGCTTCCTGCTGCGGATCCGCCTGCGGCCGCCCTGTAACCTGGCGGTTCAGTATCTTTGAATACTAGCTTTGCAGCTGTTATTCGATTAGTATCTTCTCTTCACAGTGTTACTGTTCACTCCGTGACCAGTAACTGCATAAATCCATTAAAAATCGCCTGCGGCGATGGGATTTATGCACTCT
>PPYE01000229.1_pt1 | contig 39524 bp, 25 predicted proteins | sample 1559881 | NCBI WGS metagenome assembly PPYE01 (sample SAMN08240022, study PRJNA423297) | Human gut metagenome, whole genome shotgun sequencing project. | reverse complement strand
CTTGTGTATTAGCTAATAGATATTGAACTATTAACTTTAAAGACTAATATTATGGAAAAAGATTCTCCTTTTTCATCCACCGGCAGAAGGTGTATTGTAACCCTAATGTGCATATTTGTCACTGCTTTTGTTTATGCACAACAGCAAAAAATATCGGTTAGTATCAAAGAGCTTCCTCTTAAAGAAGCTATCAGTCAGATAGCAGAGAAGGCATCGATGAATGTAGCCTATAGTAAAGAATTTGTGGATACGAGTAGGAAAGTGTCATTGGAGGTAAAAGACACAGATGTAAACAAAGCACTAACTCTTTTGCTAAAAGGGACTAACATTGGGTTCCGTTTCCTGGATGACAGTATTTTATTTTATAATAAAGAATATCAAAATAAAACTGAACCTGTTGATTCACAAGGAGAGAAGAAGGAACTGTATGTGAAAGGTAAAGTTACTGACGAGAATACGGAACCGATCATCGGAGCCACCGTATCGGTAAAGGGATCGACTACGGGTACAATCACCGATATCAATGGTCAGTATTCCATCAAGGTACCTTATGGAAGTACACTTCGGTACTCATACGTCGGCTACCGTGAAGAAAGCGTCATAGCGAAAGCAACGACAGTAAACGTAGTGATGAAAGAAAATGCTGTCAGCCTGGAAGATGTAGTAGTTGTAGGCTATGGCGTGCAAAAGAAAGTGAATGTAACAGGTGCCGTATCTATGGTTAAAGCGGAGGCTATTGAGAACAGGCCTATAACTAACGTAACTACGGGGCTGCAAGGATTGTTACCTGGAGTTAGTATCGTTTCTTCTTCGGGGCAGCCGGGTGCTGTGCCCAGCATCAACATTCGTGGTACGGGAACTATTAACAGTAGTACAGCACCTTTGATCTTGATTGATGGAGTAGCCGGGGGAGACATCAACTTATTGAATCCTTCGGACATCGAAAGCGTATCCGTACTGAAAGATGCCGCCTCATCGGCCATTTATGGAGCACGTGCCGCTAACGGTGTTATTCTTGTAACGACTAAAAAGGGAGAAAAGAAAGAGCGTGTAGTATTCCAATATAACGGATATGCTGGATTCCAGACTCCCACAGCATTGCCCGAACTTGTTAACGGAAGGGAATACATGGAACTCTCCAACGAAGCCATGAGTGCTGCCGGATTTTCCAAGCCCTATACACAAGAGGCTTTCGATAAATATGATTCGGGACTGTATCCCAACGAATATTCCAATACTGACTGGATTGACGAAATATACAAAAGCCGGGCTTTTCAGACGGGGCATAATGTGAGTGCACGGGGTGGAAGCGAGAAAACCGGATTTTTTATGTCGTATGGTTTCCTGGATCAGGATGGGCTGGTTGTAGGTGACGGATATAGTTCAAAAAGACACAATGCGCGTATCAGTGTAAACACGGAGGTGTATGATCGTCTGAAACTGACCGGACAGATGAGCTATGTCGATTTCTATAAAAAGGACTTAGGTTATAGCGGCACATCAGGAGTATTCCGCCTGTCACAGCGTATGTCTCCGTTACTTCCCGTCATGTGGCAAATTCCTGACGAGAATGGCCGGATGGTAGATAGTGAGAACTGGTCGTACGGTTCGGTACGTAACCCCTTGCAGGTAGCTTATGAGTCGGGAATGGAAGAACGGAAAACACGTGTGCTCAATGGTATTTTCAATGCAGATCTCAAAATTATAGACGGACTGAACGTAGGTATGCAGTACTCTGCAAATATATATACCCGCCAGGTGGATGAGTTTAACCCGAAGATGTTGTCTTATTACTCGGACGGTAGCCCGTTGAAAGCAAATGAAGATGCCAAGGACTATATCTCACAAAGCCATCTCGACGTTATGACCCAAACGTTGCAATTCACAATGAACTTTAATAAGACCATAGGACGCCACGAGTTGGGAGCATTGATGGGATTTTCGCAAGAGTGGGAAAACAGAAGCACACTGGGTGCTACGCGTGATAATGTGATGGTTGAGGATATTCACGTTATTAGTGCCGGAATGATTAATTTTATGAATAGCGGAACAAAAGACGAGTGGGCTTTGCGTTCTTACTTTGGTCGTGTCAACTATGCTTTTGACGGTAAATACCTGTTTGAAGCTAACCTGCGTGCCGATGGAACTTCAAGATTTGCCAAGGGCAATCGTTGGGGATATTTTCCATCGTTTTCGGCAGGATGGAACTTTTCACGTGAAAAATTCATGGAGTTTGCTACTTCGGTATTGAGCTCGGGTAAGCTGCGTGCTTCCTGGGGTGAGTTGGGAAATCAAAACATTCCCGGTAATTACTACCCCTACTTGTCACCTATCATAACCGAAGAGTCTTATCCTATCGGAGCTTCTAATACACCTGTTATGGGACTTTGGCAAAACAAAATCGGTAATCCCGACATCAAGTGGGAAACCATCCGCATGCTTAATTTCGGGGTAGACCTTAGTTTTTTGAACAATAGACTGAATGTGGACTTTGATTGGTATAAGAAAGAAAATATTGATGCATTGGTTCGTCCCGATGTTCCGGCTATTGTCGGGGTTTCCAGTAGTAACGTAGGTTATGTCAATCTTGGTAAGATTGATGTCAAAGGATGGGAACTTAATCTGTCATGGCGTGATAAGATCGGAAGTGTAAATTACAATCTCGGGTTCAATCTGTCGGACGCCCGTAATAAGATTACCGATTTGGGTGGAACTCCGGAGTCGCTGACCAGTACGGCTTCCGGTTCGTATCGTCGGGTAGGTGATCCGATAGGTGCTTTCTATGGTTATCTGACTGATGGGCTGGCGCAAGTGTATGACTTCGAATCGGTGAATACAACTACAGGTAAGTACCAGAAACCAAAATTTCCTCTTGTTGCATCACAAAACGGCATTGTACAGCCCGGAGATATTAAGTATCGGGACATCAGTGGTCCTGACGGCGCTCCCGACGGGGTAATTGATGACTACGACAAAGTGGTGTTTGGCGAGAAAGAGCCCCATTACACCTATGCAATCAAGGGTGGTTTGGAATGGAAAGGCATTGACTTCAGTTTCTATTTGCAAGGCGTAGGCAAAGTTGCCGGTTACCTTGAGGATGAGGCTCGGCATGCATTTATCAATGACTACTCAATCCCTAAAAAAGAGCATCTTGACAGATGGACGCCTATGAATCCAAATGCTTCTTATCCCAGACTTTATCAGTCGCAGGAGCACAACAGGCTCTTCAGTGATTACTGGAAAGAGGATGCATCGTACTTGCGCCTGAAGAATATTCAGATAGGTTATCGTTTCCCTGCCCGAATGGTGGCACCTCTTGGCATTAATAGTCTTAGAGTATATGCTTCGGCAGATAACTTGTTTACTAAAACCGATTACTTCGGAGCTTATGACCCTGAAGTGAGGACCACCAGCGGAGATGTCTATCCGCAAGTAAAAACCTATGTTTTTGGATTATCAATAACATTCTAACCTATTAAACGACTATAAAGATGAAATACTCAAAATACTTTTTAATCATTGCTTTATTTGGTATAGTTACCTCATGTAGCGATTTTCTGGATAGAACGAACCCTAACGAGCCGGACAATGTAACATTCTGGGTGAATGAAGATCAGCTTAAAAATGCCTTGCCTCCCTGTTACGAAGCTTTGCAAAAAGACTATCTCGTGAATTGGAGCGAATCGACGGCCGAAACTGTTATGTGGGGGAATATTACTAGTGGACTAAGTAAGGTTTCAGGAGGCAAGCACTCTTATACTGACGGCTTCCCCTTCACTACCTATTGGACAGGAGCGTATAGCTATATTTATCGCTGCAATAATTTTCTGGACAACTATAATAAAGCGCAGGTAGCTCAAAATAAGAAGGACGTTTATGCCGCGGAAGTAAAAACTATCCGGGCGCTTATGTACTTTTACCTCACGACATTTTGGGGTGATGTACCTTGGGTAGGAGAAGTCATCCAGCCCGAAGATGCATATATCGAACGTACTCCCAGAGAGAAAGTCATCGACCAGCTCGTCGAGGATTTGAAATGGGCGGCAGAGCGTATGCCTGAAGAAAGGTATACGGGCGATAAACTGGGAAGACTCGACCGCTGGGGCGCTTTAGCCATATTGGCACGTATTGCCTTGCAAAACGAAAGGTGGGAACTGGCTGCAAAAACGAGTGAATATATCATCGAAAACAGTCCCTATGGCCTGTATGAATACGAAAAACTATTTCATCACGAAGGGGATGTCGAGAATGATCCGAAAAATATCGAAGCCATCGTATATAGCCTTTTTGTACCCGAAATCCGTACACAAAGTCTGCCCAATGAAACTTGCAGTCCGACAGACTATATACGTCTCAATCCAACGAAGTCGTTAGTGGATGCTTATCTGTGTACAGACGGTAAACCGGCAAAAACCGGATTGGAATATTATAAAAAGACCGGTGTGCAGACCTCATCGTTATACAAGTCGCCTGAAGAGCATTATGTGGATTACTTCCAGAACAGAGATCCTAGAATGAAGATGACTTTATATGCTCCGGGTGACAAATGGCCGGGAGGAGATGACGGTGACCCTGATACGGATAAGGCCAACGAGATATTTAATCTGCCTCGTTTTGCTTCATTGCAAGATAATAATCGTGTGGGGGCAAATAGCCGTACAGGTTTCTATCTGAAAAAGTATAACGATATTGATTTGGCAGGCTCAAGTGTGGGTGGACATGGGAATCTCAATGTCATCCGCTTTGCCGAAATCTTGCTGATTTATGCCGAAGCCACTTTCGAACTACAAGGCAAGAAACTGACACAAACACAGATTGATTACTCCATCAACAGGCTTAGAGATCGTGTGAATATGCATCGTATGAACCTTGACGAGCTTAGCGCATGGGGGATGGATCTCGAAACCGAATTGAGAAGAGAACGTCGCATTGAGTTGGCAGGTGAAGGAACAAGATACGCCGATGTGATGCGCTGGCGTGAAGGCGAACTTCGCTTTGGACGTGCCATCACCGGTCCCAGCCTGAAAGTTTGTATGAATGATTTGGGCGCCAACCCGTATCCCGATACCGGAGTAGATGAGTTTGGTGATGTTATCTACGAAAAGTCTACCGCGGAAGGCGGAGCACGCTACTTCGACGCAACGAAACATTATTTGTGGCCCGTGCCTAATCCCGAGCGTCAGAAGAATCCTCTGTTAGGACAAAATCCAGGCTGGGAAAAGTAATCATTAAAAAATAGAAACCATGTATTCAATGAAAAAATATTTATTATTGTTTTTATGCCTGACTTTGGGCGTTGCCTATGCGCAAGATACTCTACGGGTGCGGGTAATGACCTATAATTTAAGATTTGGCGAACTGGCATCTTTAGAGGAACTTGCTCATCACATCAAATCCTTCAAGCCTGATTTTGTGGCGCTTCAGGAAGTGGATAGCAAAACAGACCGTAAGCGTACCCCGCATCAGAAGGGGAAGGATTTTATATCCGAACTTGCCTATCATACAGGGATGTTTGGGCTTTACGGAAAAACGATTGACTATTCTACCGGTTATTACGGTATTGGGATGTTAAGTAAATATCCATATATTTCTGTTCAAAAGATAATGCTGCCCCATCCGGTCAAAGAGCATGAGAGGCGGGCCATGCTGGAGGGATTATTCGAAATGGGTAATGATACCATTGTTTTTACCTCTACGCATCTGGACGTCAACTCTCAAGAAACAAGGGCGGAGCAAATAAAATTTATTACCGGGCATTTCAAAAATTATAAATATCCTGTAATTTTGGGAGGTGATTTCAACGCGCGTCATTACTCCGAGGCAATACGTGGTATGGATAGCTGGTTTGCTGCAAGCAACGATGATTTTGGAATGCCGGCATGGAAACCTGTGATTAAGATCGATTACTTGTTTGCTTACCCGCAAAAAGGATGGCGCGTGATTAGTACGCAAACTGTCCAGTCGCTTTTGTCAGACCATTTACCGATTATTACGGAACTGGAATATGTGAAAGAAGCATCGAAGAAAAAATATTGATACTCACTTATAACATTTATGATTTTCTATGATACATACAATAATCAAGTATTTACTGATTTCAGCAACGCTTTTTTTCTGCTCATGCCACAAGCCTAAGACGGATATTATCACCCCCGCCAAACAGTTAATAGAACGTCAGATTGGGGAAAGAGCACAGTCTATCCACTTTGAATATATCGAACCATCCGACGGTAAAGATATATTCGAAGTGATAGCAAGCGACGGCCGGCTTACCCTAAGGGGAAGTAGCTCCGTTGCTATCTGTTACGCTTTTCATACGTACATGAAAGAGGCCTGCAAGAGTATGAAAACATGGAGCGGTGAACATATAACGTCGGTGATGCCGTGGCCCGATTATGAATTGTATGAACAGGTGTCCCCTTATGAGTTGCGCTATTTCCTTAATGTTTGTACATTCGGCTACACTACCCCTTACTGGGACTGGGAGCGTTGGGAAAAGGAAATTGACAGGATGGCTCTTTATGGTGTAAATATGCCCTTGGCTACCGTGGCCAGCGAAGCCATTGCGGAACGGGTATGGCTGCGTATGGGATTGAACAAAGAAGAAATCCGTGAGTTTTTCACTGCCCCTGCACACCTTCCCTGGCATCGCATGGGCAATCTGAACAAGTGGGACGGTCCTTTATCTGATGCCTGGCAACAGAACCAAATCGCTTTGCAGCATCAAATCCTGACCCGTATGCGCGAGTTGGGTATGCAGCCCATAGCACCCGCGTTTGCAGGTTTCGTGCCGGAAGGATTCGTCCAGAAACATCCCGACACACAATTCCGGCACATGCGGTGGGGTGGTTTTGATGAAGAGTACAACGCCTATGTATTGCCACCGGATTCACCTTTTTTCGAAGAGATAGGCAAACTGTTTGTCGAAGAGTGGGAAAAAGAGTTTGGAGAAAATACGTATTATCTCTCGGACAGTTTTAATGAGATGGAACTGCCTATCGATAAGGAAGATAAAGAGGCGAAATATAAGTTATTAGCCGAGTATGGAGAAACGATCTATAAATCAATTACAGCCGGAAACCCGGATGCCGTTTGGGTTACACAGGGATGGACATTCGGATATCAACATTCATTCTGGGATAAAGAATCGCTTAAAGCCTTGTTAAGCAATGTACCTGATGATAAAATGATTATCATTGATTTGGGCAATGATTATCCGAAATGGGTGTGGAACACCGAGCAAACATGGAAAGTACATGATGGGTTTTACGGAAAGAAATGGATATTCAGCTATGTACCCAACTTTGGTGGGAAAAACACCATGACAGGAGACTTGGATATGTATGCAAGTTCCTCGGTCAAAGCATTACGTGCCGCAAATAAAGGTAACTTGATTGGGTTCGGTTCTGCCCCTGAAGGACTCGAAAACAATGAGGTTGTTTACGAACTGTTAGCCGATATGGGATGGGCATCAGATAGTATCGACCTGGACGATTGGATGAAGATATACTGCGAGGCCCGTTATGGGGGATATCCCGATGCCATGGAGGAAGCTTGGAAACTTTTTCGGAAAACAGCATATAGTTCTTTATATTCATACCCCCGTTTTACCTGGCAAACCGTAATACCCGATCAACGGCGGATCAGTAAAATCGACCTTAGTGATGATTACTTGCAGGCTATACGTTTGTATGCTAGTTGCGCTGACGAACTGAAAAGCTCTGAATTATACAGAAACGACCTCATAGAGTTTGTTTCGTATTATGTAGCGGCTAAAGCTGAAAATTTTTATAAGCAGGCCTTGAAAGATGATTCGGAGAATCGTGTTCTCGCAGCGCAACGTAATCTGCAACAAACTGTTGATTTGTTGATGGACGTTGACAGGCTGTTGGCCTCTCATCCTTTATATCGATTAGAAGAATGGGTGGAACTTGCGCGCAATAGCGGAACAACTCTTCAGGAAAAAGATGCTTATGAAGCAAATGCCAAACGCTTGATTACAAGTTGGGGTGGTATTCAGGAAGATTATGCTGCCCGTTTCTGGAGCGGGCTGATTAAAGACTACTATATCCCTCGTATACAGCTCTATTTCACAAAAGACCGGAATAAAATCCGAGAATGGGAGGAGCAATGGATCACATCTCCCTGGAGCAACAGTACGACTCCGTTTGATGATCCGGTCGAGGCTGCATTGAATTTAATAGAGAAAACAAATAAGTGATAGCTTTTATGAAAAAGATTGTATTGGCATTCGACTCGTTTAAAGGTTCGGTCGGTTCTTTTGAGATAGCGAAAGCTGCCGAAAAAGCGATTCAGGAGGAATTACCCGACTGTCAGATTATACGTTTCCCCATAGCTGATGGCGGCGAAGGGACTACAGAAGCTCTATGCTCTGCCCTTCATGCTCAAACGGTGTCATGTCGGGTGCATGATCCATTCATGAAGCCAATTGAAGTATCGTATGGCATCGTAAACAATGGTGCGATGGCTATTATCGAAATGGCCTCGGCCTGCGGTCTGCCATTGATTGATTCAAATCGAAGAAATCCCATGAAGACTACGACTTATGGAGTTGGAGAAATGGTTGCTGACGCATTAAAACGCGGGTGTCGGGAATTCATTATCGGGATCGGCGGAAGTGCTACGAATGATGCGGGAATTGGTATGCTAAAGGCTTTAGGTGCACGCTTTTTAGATAACGGAAACGGTGAGTTGGAGCCTGTCGGCGAAAATCTGATAAAAGTCCATCAAATAGATATTTCCCAATTAAATCCGGCATTGAAGGAAAGTCGTTTTACGATCGCCTGTGATGTTAGTAATCCATTTTTTGGAAAAGAGGGTGCGGCCTATGTATATGCTCCCCAAAAAGGGGCAAATAGTTTGCAAGTGATAGAGTTGGACAATGGGTTGTGGCATTATGCGCAGATAATAAAGGAATATACAAATATGGATATATCGCAGCTTCCCGGTGCCGGAGCAGCCGGAGGAATGGGAGGCGGCCTGCTTCCGTTTTTGAATGCAGAATTGCAATCCGGAATAGAAGTTATATTGAAAACGCTTCGTTTCGAAGAGGTCGTCCGACAGGCAGACCTGATACTGACCGGAGAGGGGAAACTGGATCGCCAGACTGGTATGGGAAAGGCGTTGGACGGAATTTTACGTGCCGGTGAGAGATGTCAGGTTCCGGTGATAGCGTTGGGGGGAGCGGTCGAAGCCACCGAAGCGCTTAATAGGATGGGGTTTACTGCCGTACTGCCTATTCAACCTTTTCCGGTAACACTTGAAGAGGCGATGCAACCGGAGTTTACGAAAGAAAACATAGAGAGAACGGTGCGACAGGTGGTGAGAATCATAAAACAATTTACTAAATAATACTCAATGACAGCGATAGGCGCATTAATCGGGCTTTCATTATCCATACTGTTAATCATAAGAAAGCTTTCTCCGACATACAGTCTGATTATCGGAGCGATAGTCGGAGGGTTGTTGGGAGGACTATCTTTAAATGAGACCGTAACGGTGATGACCGAAGGGGTGAAAGAGGTCACCCCGGCGGTATTGCGGATTCTGACAGCCGGAGTCTTGTCAGGCATATTAATACAAACCGGGGCTACCACGGTCATCTCCAATGCGATTATAAACAAAATGGGTGAAAAACGGGTATTTATGGCATTGGCACTCGCAACGATGTTGCTTTGTACGGTAGGCGTCTTTATTGATGTGGCTGTGATAACCGTTGCGCCGGTGGCTCTTTCGATAGGCAAGCGTCTAAACCTGTCTCCATCTGTGTTACTTATTGCTATGATCGGAGGAGGTAAGTGTGGAAATATCATATCACCTAACCCGAACACCATTATAGCAGCCGGAAATTTTAATGCAGATCTATCGGCTGTAATGTTTGCCAATATTTTACCGGCAGTGATCGGTTTGTTTTTCACTGTTTTTGTTATTGTCCGTCTGATGCCTCAAACAGTGAAAAACAAAAAAACGATGATGCAAACAGAGGATAAAGAGGAAGAGAGAAATCTGCCTTCGTTAAGAACCAGTCTGATTGCTCCTGTTGTTACGATTGTTTTATTGGCATTACGTCCTGCGGCAGGAATTAATATCGATCCTTTGATAGCTTTGCCGGTAGGTGGCTTATGTGGTGCTATCTGTATGAAACAATGGAAAAAGATTCTTCCGAGTATAGAGTATGGACTGCAAAAGATGTCTGTGGTAGCTATTCTGTTGATAGGAACCGGAACTATTGCCGGCATCATAAAGAACTCTTCTTTGAAAGATTGGATTCTTACAGGATTGGATCATGCTCATATGAGTGATGCATTGATTGCTCCTATATCAGGCGCGTTGATGTCGGCGGCTACCGCATCGACAACAGCCGGAGCAACACTGGCTTCTTCTTCGTTTGCTGAAACGATATTGGCTATAGGCATTTCTGCAGTTTGGGGAGCGGCTATGATTAATTCCGGAGCTACAGTTCTTGACCATTTGCCACATGGTTCGTTCTTTCATGCGACAGGAGGCGTATGCGAACTCAATTTTAAGGAACGTCTGAAGCTGATACCTTATGAATCGCTTATAGGGATAGTGTTAGCTGCCGGAACGACTATTTTATATATAATAAGTAATTAAAAGAATCAAATATTATGAATCCGAACAAACGGTTACTTTCGCTTGATGTACTTCGGGGTATTACTGTTGCCGGGATGATCTTGGTCAACAATACAGGAAAGTGCGGGTATAACTTTGCCGCTTTTGCACATTCCAAGTGGGATGGCTTTTCGCCGGCCGATCTGGTATTCCCGATGTTTATGTTCCTGATGGGTATTTCGACCTACATCTCCTTGTGTAAGTATAACTTCCAGTGTCGACCGGCCATTGCGAAAATCATAAAAAGAAGTCTCTTATTAATATTTATTGGTCTGGTTATGGAGTGGTTCATTACAGCAATAGATAGTGGTAACTATTTTGATTTGAGTCAGCTCCGGTTGATGGGAGTTATGCAACGGCTTGGGATTTGTTATGGTATTACAGCCTTATTGGCTGTAACAATACCGCATAAGCGTTTTATGCCATTAGCTATTATCTTGCTGGTTGTCTACTTTATTTTTCAGTTATTTGGAAACGGATTTGAAAAGAGTGCGGATAATATCGTCGGGATGATTGATTCGGCTATTTTAGGGGCTAACCACATGTATCTTCAGGGCCGCCAGTTTGTCGATCCCGAGGGGATACTTAGCACGATTCCCGCTGTGTCTCAAGTAATGATCGGTTTTGTTTGCGGAAAGATAATCATCGATATTAAAGACAATGACCGCCGGATGCTGAATCTATTTCTTATAGGTACCACGCTGTTGTTTGCCGGCTATTTGTTAAGCTATGCTTGTCCTTTGAATAAACGTTTGTGGTCTCCTTCGTTTGTTTTGCTTACTTGTGGGATTGCGGCATTGTCATTGGCATTGCTACTTTATATCATTGATGTGAAGCAGAATAAAAAGTGGTTTTCGTTTTTCGAAGCATTTGGAGCGAATCCGCTTGTAATTTATGTGTTTAGTTGTATAGCCGGAGGATTGCTTGTGCATTGGCATATCCATACGGCTGTGTTCAATAATTTGCTTAACCCGTTATTCGGAAATTACTTCGGTTCATTTATGTACGGTGTATTTTTCCTGTTGTTCAATGGGCTGTTGGGATATGTTTTATTAAAAAGAAAAATCTATATAAAATTATAAATCAGAATGAAAAGAAAAAGTGTATACACGTGTCTGGTTATGTTGTTTATGTCGTTGGTTCTTCAGGCTAAAGACAAAGACGTAGCTGTTGCAGAAGCATTATTGAAACGTTTGCTTCCATCATACATCGAGAGTTTTCAGTTTCAAAAGTTGAAAGGAGAGAAAGACTGCTTTACAATAGAGTCCGTAAAAGATAAAATTGTAATCGGTGGAAACAACGCCAATTCAATGGCGATGGGACTGAACCATTACTTAAAATATTACTGTCTCACTACAGTGTCATGGTATGCGGATATAGCCGTTGAAATTCCTGAAGAATTGCCGATGGTTGGTGAGAAGGTCGTTTCGGAAGCGAGAGTGGATACTCGTTTTTTCCTGAATTACTGCACGTATGGTTACACGATGCCTTGGTGGCAATGGAAAGAATGGGAGCGCTTTATTGACTGGATGGCCCTTAATGGTATAAATATGCCTTTGGCAATTACCGGACAGGAAGCCGTGTGGCATAAAGTCTGGTCGAAAATGGGAATGTCGGACATCGAAATACGCTCTTACTTCACGGGACCGCCGTATCTGCCCTGGCATCGGATGGCTAACATAGATCGTTGGAACGGTCCGTTGCCGATGGAATGGCTGGAACACCAGGTAAGCTTGCAGAAAAAAATACTCGCACGTGAGCGTGAATTGAATATGAAGCCCGTATTACCGGCCTTCGCCGGACATGTACCTGCCGATTTAAAACGGATCCATCCCGAGGCCGATATTCAACATTTGGGCAAATGGGCTGGCTTTGCTGATGCATACCGTTGTAACTTTCTGAACCCTAACGATGCTTTGTTTGCGAAAATTCAGAAGTTATTTCTTGATGAACAAAAAAAACTTTTCGGAACCGATCATATTTATGGTTTAGATCCTTTCAACGAGGTTGACCCGCCCAGTTTCGAACCCGAATATTTGCGGAAGATAGCATCGGATATGTACGCTACATTGACGGCTGCCGATCCCAAAGCCCAATGGATGCAAATGACGTGGATGTTTTATTTTGATAAAGATAAATGGACTTCCGAGCGAATGAAGGCTTTGCTGACAGGAGTGCCACAGAATAAAATGATATTACTTGATTATCATTGTGAAAATGTTGAATTATGGAAAAGAACAGAGCATTTTCATAATCAGCCCTATATTTGGTGTTATCTGGGCAATTTCGGGGGAAACACAACTTTGACAGGTAACGTCAAAGAAAGTGGCGCACGACTTGAGAATGCTCTCATTAACGGTGGAGGCAACCTTAAGGGAATCGGCTCTACGTTGGAAGGATTGGATGTGATGCAATTTCCCTACGAATACATTCTTGAGAAAGCATGGAACCTGAATGTAGATGATAATAAATGGATTGAATGTCTGGCTGACAGACATGTGGGATGTGTGTCGCAGTCTGTGCGCGATGCTTGGAAACGATTATTCAATGACATTTATGTACAGGTGCCGCGCACATTGGGTACCTTACCCGGGTATCGCCCTGCATTGAATAAGAACAGTGAAAAACGGACAAGTAATGTGTACAGCAATGTTGAACTACTAGAGGTCTGGAGAAAATTGAATGAGGCATCTTCTGACCGGAGAGATGCTTTTCGCCTGGATTTGATTACTGTAGGCAGACAGGTGCTTGGAAACTACTTTCTTGATGTGAAAGTGGAGTTTGACAGGATGGTTGAAGCTAAAGATTATCAGGCTTTGAAAGCTTGCGGCGAGAAAATGAAGGAGATATTGAATGATTTGGATAAGCTGAATGCCTTTCATCCTTACTGTTCGCTGGATAAATGGATTGATGATGCGCGGAAGATGGGAGATTCTCCCCAGTTGAAAGACTATTATGAAAAGAATGCTCGCAACTTGATTACTACTTGGGGTGGAAGCCTGAACGATTATGCCAGTCGTTCGTGGGCAGGACTGATAAGTGATTATTATGCAAAGCGCTGGGAGGTGTATATCAATACATTCATCAAAGCGGTCGGGGAAGGTGTAGAGGTGGATCAGAAGCAACTTGAAGATGAATTAAAAGAAATAGAAGAAGGTTGGGTAAATGCAACTGATCGGAAGGATACTCGAAAAGATGTTCATTCAACAACTGACGGATTATTATCATTCTCCACCTTTTTATTCAGCAAATATCAAAGACTGGTGAAATAAATAAGAGGCCTGTTTCATTTGTTGCTCGCGAATCATGCTATATCAGAAAGAATTAATATATTTGAAAGTAAGGACTTGATATAATAAGCTTTTTATTTTCATATTTAAAATGATTAAGATGTCCCAGAAATACTCACAGGATGAAGCCCAAGCTTTGGTTAAGGCTCTGAAAGAGGGGAACCAGCTGGCATTTAGTATTGTATACAAGACGTATGCGGCGCAGACCTTTTCTTTGGCATTTAAATATTTGCTGAATAAGGAATTGGCTGAAGATGCTGTGCAGAACTTATTCTTAAAACTCTGGCTGAAAAAAGAAGAGATCGACGAAACAAAACCTATAAACAGATACCTTTTTACGATGTTGAAGAACGATCTGCTCAATACGTTGAGAGACTCAAAGAAAAATATCTATTTGCTTGAGGATTGTCTTTCAATGGTTTTGGAATTGGAAGACAATTCTCAAAACGAAAACCTTAAACAAGAACAAATGAACATCATACAGCAAGCTCTTGAGCAACTTTCGCCGCAACGCCGCAAGGTTTTTGAAATGAAAGTTTCGGGAAAATACTCCAATCAGGAAATAGCCGATAAACTTAATCTTTCGATCAATACAATTAAATTTCAATATAGCCAATCTTTGAAGCAGATTCGCGCGACAGTGGGAGAGCTTGGCCTATTGTTGCTTTATTGTATGATGTAGTTTTATCACTTTTTGCTGATATGGAACGTTCTTTTGAATTAACACGGTTTAACGTAGTCTGTATAATACTTTTTTGTAACAGTGTGTATTACTAATAGATATTGAAATATGAAATCAAAAAAGAAACATACAAATCAGGACTTTGAAGTAGTTGACGGCATCGGGAAATATATGGATGACGACATTCAGAGGATAATAGAAGGCAAACAGCTCGAATTGGGCGACAGAGAATTGCCTCCTTTTGATGAATATCGCATTTATAAGAATATTCAGGAAGCCGTGATGCGGGAAGAAAAACGAAAGAACAGGAGAATCAGAATACCATTGTTCTTTAAGTGGACGGTAGCTTGTGCAATTGTTTTGCTAGTGATAGGTGTAGGATATAATTTCTATCAAAGTCGTAGTGAGGCAAACCTTGTTTATCGGGAGGTCTGTGCTGTAAGGGGTGAAAAGCTACTCGTATTACTTCCTGATGGTAGCCGGGTGTGGTTAAATGCCGATTCTAAATTGACTTATCCGGAACAGTTTGCAAAATACAACAGGAATGTTACGCTGGAAGGAGAGGCTTATTTTGAGATAGCAGAAAACAAGAAATCCCCTTTTCAGATACTTGCCGAGAATGTGAAAATACAAGTGACGGGAACGTGTTTCAATGTAAAAGCATACGCTTCGGATAAGGTAATCAAAACTACACTCGACGAAGGAAGTATAAATATCGGGCATGTGCAAAGCCGCAGGCCTATGCAGCAAATGCTTCCCGGACAAACTGCAGTTTATGAAAAAAGGAGTAATGTAATAAAAATAAAAACTGATAGATATCACGATGATGCTTCGAGTTGGAAAAGCAACCGGCTTATTTTCAGAAATGCATCATTGAAAGAGGTGCTTACAACACTCTCGCGTCATTTTGATATAGAGATTACAGTTAAAAACGAAAAGATTGCTTCGTTTACGTACGACTTCGTTTGTAAAGGGAACGATTTGAACTATGTGTTGGAGGTGATGCAATCCATAACACCGGTTAGCTTTAAAAAAATATCAGAATATACATATACCGTTGAATAAGTAAACTTAATCTAATAACAAAAACAAATTTATGAAAGCACTTTTAAAGCCCATTGTATGGGTATGCCTTTTCTTCTTTGCGTATCAAAGTACGTATGCGCAGGCTCTTAAAATAATGAGCTATAATTGCCGGATGTCCGGGGAAATGACCGGCTACTCGGTGAAGGAGTATGCTGTATTTATCAGGAAATACAATCCGGATGTTGTAATGTTGCAAGAGATAGATTACAACACAAAAAGGAATAAAAATCAGGATTTCACCACTCAATTGGCTGCGGAGTTGGGATTGTTTTCCGTATTCGGGAAAGCGATGGATACTGGTGGTGGAGAATATGGAGTAGCTATCCTTTCAAAATATCCTTTTGTTTATATCAATAACAAAACTTTTGAAGGTATAGACGGAGCCAAAGAACCCCGGACGCTATTATATGTAGATATTCAGGAACCGGGAACTTCAGACGTAATCAGGATAGGAACGACTCACTTGGATCATTCGACAGACCTGATAAGGAGCGCAATGGCCGAACAGATTAATGAGCGGATTGGTACGGGAGATACCCCGACACTGCTGGGGGGAGATTTTAATGCCCGGACCGACTCTAATGTGATTTGTGAGGTAATGAAGAACTGGCAGAGAATCTGTGATGATACATTCACCTATCCCGCAGATCAGCCGACAATCAAGATTGATTATATATTCGGACTTCCACAGAATAAGTGGAAAGTGAAATCGTTTAAAGTTTTATCTAATCCGGAAGTTTCTGACCACAGGGCTTTGTTTGCTGAAGTTGAATTTGTAAAATGAATGAAATATGAAATCAAACTATCTATATCTGCTATTTATATGTGTCATCTCTTGCCTGTTCGTTTCGTGTAGTGATGAGGATAACAAGGGAGAAGAAATTCCGGAATGGAACCGGTTCAGAACAACTAACGTATTGGTTTATGCGCACTTGTCAGAGCAAAATTTATTTAGCTCTTGTAGTTATAAAGAGGTGGCGTCATCTATCAGAAACACTGTTCATTCAGTGGCATTGCTGGACAGGACGAACGCTGTCTATGGGCAAACAGCAATCATAAATACGGGTACGGAGACTGCTAGAGAAAGCAAGAAAGTGCCGGTGTTTGTACCTGTCAGCTATAGTGACGGAGAAAAAAAGATAATCGGCAGTACTGTGCTTTTTCCTTCTACTATTTCCGAAATGACACAATATGTAGTAAAAAACGATTGCAGATATCTTGAAACAAAAACAGAAGCAGTGAACGGAATAGATATGCTCTTCTGTTCTGTATCATTAAATAGTGAAGACCTGATAGCTCCGGCTGTCGACGTTTTCAAGAAAAAGGTAAACGAACAGACGGTTCTGGTAGGCACTGTTAAACGTGCGTTATTGCCTAATCTTGAGTCGGCAATTACTTCTAACTTAACTTCTGATACCTATTCTTTCGTAGAAGTGGAAAATAGAAATAGAGACTCCGAGTATTGTATATTTGTCCTGACTTCACATAAATGGGCTTTTAGGGGGGTAACCGAAACAAGTGTAAGCGGAGATTTACATTGTTTTCAATTACAAATCGAATCTTTAAAATAAAAAATGAACGGTCATGAAGCAATATATCAAAAATATAATGATCCTGATACTTGCCCTTCCATGGGGTTTGTTGTTGACAAATTGTAGTGATAGTGAGTCCGATTATTCGGACGACAACGCGTATCCGCCACCTACTGTAGAACTAACTTCTCCTTCCGAGATAGATGTGGTGGAGTATAACTCGACGGTGACTGTATCTGCCAGAAGTTTTTCAGCTGTGGGTATACATAGCATATATGCTACCTTGTTGAAGATGGATGAGAATGGAGAATATGAAGAGATAAACGCGACTGAACGTCAACGTTTAAAGATAGATACCTTGCAAACTGATATGACACTTGAATTTGACTTGAATGTCAAGGTCAACACGCGTGAAGCAGCCGGGATACTGGTAACATCAACGGACGTTTTGACAAAAACGGCACAAAAGGTAATACCTATTAAAAAGATAACCAAACTTCCATCCCAGATATTCACCGAACCATCAGATTTCCCTGTTTTAGTACCCGATGAAGAGGTTTCTCTGTCTGTAGTGATTCGTTCAGCTGTGGGCATTAAGTCTATAAAACATACGTTGTGTAATAAAGTACTGGGTGACCTGAAGGAATATACGACTATTCCGGTATCAGGCAATCCGTTGGAAATGGAATTTATCCTAAAAACTGTCGTAGACAATAAAGAGACCAATGGAATCAAGATTGTGGTAGAAGATATAGAGGGGTTGAAAGAGGAAAAGATTATCAATATCGAAGGTCTTGAGGGTGTTGACAATAATGTTGCGCTTGTTTTCAGCGATATCGAAATGGCACCCGAATGGGAACATTCAACAGAACCGGATCAACCTTATATTTTCTCCATAGAGGGAATAATGATACGGGGTGTGCAGAAACATGTATTAAGCTTGAAGGAAATTAAAGGATATGGCTCAAAGGCAAATAGCGTAGACTTTGCTTTCATCAATATATGGAGAAATCCGAGCTTTGTTGCCGTTAAAAACAGAGGTTTCTCTTATGTCAGTGCGTCAAGAATTAATGGAGGGCCGATAGGGAGAGCTTATGATGTGAATGACTGGATCAAACCGGCAGGTGTTGCTACCAACAAAACGTTGTTTACTCTTATACCTGATGATAAGGTTACTGATCTTGGTATTGATGTGATGATGGCGAACGCGGCTTCGGACGTCAAGACTTTTGAGGCGTTGAATGTATTGGAAAGTATAGCTAAAGGAGGTGCCGATATGTTAATGCAAAGAGTCAATGCGTCTGATGGATATCCGAATGATCCTTGTAGTTTGCAGATAAAAGACGGTTCTTATATTGCCTTTGTTACTGCGGCGGGCAAATACGGTGTCATTCATGTTATTGAAGCCGCAAACGATATGGATGCATTAGTTGCCGGAGGATGTAAAATAGCTACTCCTACAGGAGTGGTAGGAAGCCAGGGGCCAGCCTATTCGGGAGCTGGCATAACCGGACTCACTTATGACGGTGTGGCATTACTCTATGGACGTACCTGTAAGTTGAAAATTGTGGTTCAGAAGTAAGGTTATTATAATGGAAGAATGAAAAAATATGTATTTTATATAAGAATCAAGAGAGGTTGGCTCTGAATTTGAGATGCTTCCTTAATATTGGCTATAGTTAAAGTAGTCCGACAAGCCTTGAGCTTACTAAAATCACCTTTACTACAAATATATCGTAGTAAGGGTGATTTTTCTTTTTAGGGTAAAGTCATTGACTTATGCATTAAATGAGAAAAAATAGAGTTGTTTAGTGAGTGTTATGAAAAAAATGTCGAATGCTTTCAGGGTAATTCAAAAGTTACGGGTCTATTTAATAAAAGAGCTTATAAAACACATTTAAATATGGAAGACATTTATATTATCATATCTAAATATCTATTGGGAACTGCTTCTCCGCAGGAGGAGAAAGAAATCATGGAATGGCGGAATGCTGATGCCGGGCACGAACAGAAATTTCAGGAACTGTGCGAGAGCTGGCAGATAGCTCATGCGGGAATACATCCGGTAATTCCTGATAAAGAACGTGTGTGGGAAAAGATAATGAGTAATCTGAATCTGGTGAAACCTGTGAAGATGTACACGCGGCGGTTGTTGTATCAGGCAGTGGGAATTGCTGCTATGCTGGCACTGGTGTTGGGCTTCTCACTCTCTCTGCTGGTTTCGGAAGAGGAAGAAGTAGGATTAGTCTCATTTACAGCTCCTGTTGGCCAGAAAGCTGAAGTCAGTTTGCCGGATGGCACTAAAGTTTGGTTGAATTCCGGTTCTACTTTGACCTATTCTACGGATTATGCCAAAGATTGCCGTTCTGTAAAATTGAACGGACAGGCCTTTTTTGATGTGGTGCGAGACAGTAAGAGGCAGTTTGATGTATCAGTGGGTGATGTGAAAGTGTTGGTTCATGGTACGGCATTCGATGTCAATGGATATGGAGACCATTCAGAATTGGAAGTTGTACTGCTTAGAGGGCACGTGACGGTTGTCTCGGCTTTAACGGACAAGCTGCTGGCAGATATGAAACCCAATCAGAAAGTCATTATTCCTTTGCATGAAATGGAGAAGTGTAAATTGGAGGCTTGCGATGCTGAAGTAGAGTCCGTATGGCGATTGGGCAAGTTGAAAATTGAAAATGAGAACCTGCAGGAAATAGTTCAAAAAATGGAACGATGGTATGGCATCAAAATTCAATTGCATGATGTACCGGAAAATAAACGTTATTGGATGACAATTAAAACAGAATCTTTGCGAGAGATGCTTGAGATCATTAATCGGGTGACTCCGATTACATACACTATTAACGGAGAGGAGGTGAGCATAACCGGAAGAAAGTAATCGAAGAATAAAAAAGGACGCAGAAGAGTGCCATCTTCCACGTCCGAAGAGCAAAACCTGCGTATGTATGCTATCCGTCAGACGGATGGCACAGGTATAGCCTTGCTTTATGCAGACAAAGGTAATAATTAATTCCTTTATTTAACCTTAAATGAGTTTACAATGTTGAAGCTAAAACAAATATTATGTAGCATTCTTGTTTTGGGCAGCCTGCTTTCCAGCCCTTCGCTATGGGCGCAGAAAGAGACTAAAGTCAATATCGCTGCCAGGCAGATTTCTTTAAAGAATCTGATACAAGCTGTTGAAAAACAGACAGATTATACTTTTGTGTTCGATAATTCTATCCCTCTGTCACGTATTGTTTCCCTGAAAGGAGGTTCTCAATATCTTTCGGATGTGCTGAAACAGGCCTTTGATAAAAGTGACATTGCGTATGAAATAGTAGGCAAACAGATTGTTTTACAAAAGGTGCAGACGAAGACCAACCGGACGATTTCGGGTGTGGTGAAAGATGAACAGGGAGAAGCGGTCATCGGAGCAAGCGTACTGGTAAAAGGTACTACCAACGGTACGGTTACCGATTTTAACGGAAAGTTTGAGTTGCAGAATGTACCTGAAAGTGCCACTATTGATGTGACGTTTATAGGTTACGCCCCACAGAGCAAAAAGGTGGTGGCAGGGGTACGTTCAATGAATTTCGTTCTTGAAGAAGATACAGAGACATTGGATGAAGTAGTAGTGGTAGGTTACGGCGTACAACGCAAACGGGACCTTTCCGGTTCGATAGCTTCCGTCAAAGGCGATATCATTACTGAATATGCAAATACTTCTGTTGCGTCAGCATTACAGGGACGCGTGTCAGGCGTACAGATTCAGCAAACTAATGGCCAGCCGGGAGCCGGAATACAAGTGAGGGTACGTGGTTCCAATTCTATTCGGGGTGACAATGAACCGCTTTGGATTATCAACGGATTTCCGGGTGACATTAATATGATTAATACGGCCGATATCGAATCTGTTGAAGTGATGAAAGATGCTTCCGCAACTGCTATCTATGGTTCGCGTGGTGCCAATGGTGTCATCCTGATTACGACGAAGCAAGCTAAAGAGGGGAAGATTACCGTGGAATACAATGCCAGCTTTGGTGTACAGAGTCTGGCTAAAGAACTTGAGCTGCTCGATGCTTGGGAATATATGAACTATCTGAATGAAAAAGCAGCGATCAATAATCAGCCTACGATATATACCGATGAAGAGATTAAATCTACCCGGCATAGTACCAACTGGCAGCGTGAACTGTTTCGTAATGCACTTGTTACCGACCACTCTGTGAATGTCTCTGGTGGTACGGAAAAGGTTCAGGGAACGTTAGGCGCCAGCTATTTCGATCAGCAAGGTATCGTGAAGGAAAGTGGCTATAAACGTATGTCTATCCGTTCGAGCCTGAATTATCACATCTCAAAATATGTCACCGTGTCGAGCAACTTGATTTTCAGCCGGTCCAATCATAATCAGATGAATTCACAGGGAGGTAGCCGGGGAACGTCTGTTATCGGTTCTACACTGATTCTGCCGCCAACAGCGACACCTCATTATGACGATGGAACCTGGAATGACTTCCAGACACAACCGATTGCACCGGTAAATCCGTTGGCTTATGTGAAAGAAGTGGATAATAAATGGTACGCCAACCGGATTATGGCAAATGCTTCATTGACAATAAAACCGATAGACGGACTTTCAATTCAGTTATCTGCCAACGTTAACAATAACCAGAACCGCAAAGATTATTACAAGTCATTACAATACCCTAATTCACAAGGGGCTGCCTCTATTACATTTGGAGAAACAGTCGGTATCACAAGTAATAATATCATAACCTATAATAAGAGTTTTCTAAAAAAACACCATTTGAGTGTGATGGGTGGTTTTACCTACGAACAGAGTACATCGAAAACTGTGGGAACGGGTACGGCCGAAGGCTTCTTGAGTGATGTGACTGAAACCTATGACATGGATGCAGCTACCGTTAAAGGGTTGCCGACATCTTCTTATTCAGATTGGCGTTTGTTCTCATTTCTGGGACGTATCAACTATAATTATGCTGATCGCTATCTATTGACTGCCAGTCTTCGTGCTGATGGTTCCTCACGTTATAGTAAAGGAAACAAATGGGGATACTTCCCTTCAGCGGCAGCGGCCTGGCGTCTTTCGCAAGAGTCTTTTTTGCGTGATGTAGAGTGGCTTTCGGATCTAAAGTTCCGCTTGAGTTACGGAGTGACCGGTAGCACTGCCATCTCACCGTATTCTACGCAGAACACATTGAGGACGGAAAATGTAGTATTCGATAAGAATACAACAGTGGCGTATGTCCCGTCAGATACCTACACCGGCGATTTGAAATGGGAAACAACCTCACAGTTTAATGTGGGGGTTGATCTGTCCCTGTTTAATAATCGCCTTCGCATGACTGCGGATTACTATCGGAAGAAAACGACTGATTTGCTGAACAATGTAGAGATGCCTCGTTCAAGTGGATACACCACTGCCCTGCGTAATATCGGTTCCATCCGTAACTCGGGGTTTGAGTTGCAACTCGACGGGCGGATTATTGATCGTGCTGTGAAATGGGATTTGGGTGTCAACTTCTCGCTTAATCGCAGCAAAGTGCTGGTCCTTTCGGAAGATAAGGATATTTTCGGTGGCGAATTGGATAACACCATTCTGAAAGACCAACTCAATCTGATGCGTGTGGGTGAGCCAATGTATGTTTTCTACGGATATGTTGAAGATGGATACGATGAGAACGGTCATATCGTATATAAGAATATGGATGATGATTCTGCCATCACAGCAGCAGACAAGACCATCATCGGTGATCCTAATCCTGATTTTTTGGTCAATCTAACTACAGCAGTCAGTTATAAAGGATTTACGCTAAGCGCTTTCTTCCAGAGTTCAATAGGTAATGATATATATTCGCTTAGTATGGCTGCACAAGCTTATGATTATGGATATAACGGGAATACGTTGCGCGAGGTGTACTACAATCATTGGACACCCGAGAATCCTACCGCAAAATATCCCAATCTCGACCAGACTTCCTATAAAATGTCCGATCGGTTTGTTTATGACGGCAGCTTCGTCAGACTGAAAAACCTCGAATTGGCCTACGATGTACCTTGTGCCCGTAGCAAATTCATCAAGCGCGCCCGTGTCTATGTGAGTGCCCAAAACCTGTTTACTATTACGAGCTACCCTTTCTGGGATCCGGATATAAATGCCAATGGTGGCGGAAGCTCGATGATTCAGGGGGTAGATTCGTATTGTTATCCTAGTGCCCGTACTTATACGATTGGATGCCGACTCACTTTCTAACATATAAAAACTGATGTCTTATGAAAAAATTATTGATATATATTGCCGCTTTTGCTATGATACTGGCAATGAACACATCTTGTGAAGATATGGGCTCTTTGGAAGAACATCCGAAGAAAGTGGATGCAACGACTTTTATGGCGAATGCCAAAGAAGTGGAGAGTGTTATCAATTCCATCTATTTCCAACTCCGTCGTGATCCGGGATTCAGTCGTTATCTGATTGTTCTGGAAGAAGGACTGGCGGATTATTGTATTGGAAGAGGTAACTATGCCACAGCTTATGATACCGGGCTTACCAGTGGTGGGGTGGGCTTCTCCAAAGATAGCTGGGCGGTGTTGTATCGTGCCATTCGTTTTGCCAATAATATTCTTGACGGTATAGGTAATACTCCACTCTCGCAACAGGAGTATAACAACCTCACTGGGGAAACACGTTTTCTACGTGCATTCGCCTATTCATGGCTGGCACGAAATTGGGGCGCCGTTCCTTTTTTTGATGAACAGAACATGAATGACTTTAATAAACCCCGTACTCCGGAAGCTGATATCTGGAAGTTTGTGATTGATGAGGCCGATTATGCTGCATCCAATCTGCCGGAAGTGGCTAAAGCTGCCGGACGTCCTTCGCGTTATGCCGCATTGGCATTGAAAACAGAAGCTTGTCTTTATGCCGGTCGCTATGAAGAGGCGGCTGAAGCAGCCGGTTTAATTATTTCATCCAAACGATATTCTCTGGTTGAGGTTGGCAAAGCGGATGATTTCCTCGACCTTTACGGTCATACAGCTAATGCCACTTCTGAAGAAATTTTCTATATAAAGTTCAACCGCGATAGTGGATCGACCATCGCCTATATGTATCTCTGCAAGCCCAATCCTTTCGTGAATATGGGAGCTGTAGGGATTTATACCGATTATCAGAAGAATAAATTTATTCAGAATTGGGACCAGAATGATTTACGCTATCAGTTCGGATTGTATAAACAAACGCAGAATGGAACACTCAATGCACTGACTAAAACGGGTATGATTTGCTCGAAATTCAGAGATTCGGAATGGACAGGGAGCAGTACAACTCCCAATGACAGCCCGGTATATCGTTATGCTGACATTCTGCTTTATTATGCAGAAGCTGTTTGTCGCTGGAAAGGAGCTCCTACCGATGATGCCATGGAAAAATTGAATATGGTGCGGCGACGTGCTTACGGACAGAAACCGACACAAGCATCTTCTTCAGACTACAAACTGACCGATTATGCAAGTAAAGATGCTTTCCTTGCGCTGGTGTTGCAGGAGCGTGGCTACGAAACGATTTTTGAAGGTAAACGCTACAATGACCTGAAGCGTTGTGGAAAGCTTGCAGAAGCAGCTTTGGCTGCCGGACGTATTTCGGCTTTATCCGAAGTGGGAGATGCAGCCTACTGGTGGCCTATCCCTACCGATGAATTTAATTATAATATGGCATTGGATCAGACAAAAGACCAGAATCCTGGGTATTAACAACTTAATTAATTTGATTTCTTATGAATAGATTGAATATATTGATTGCAACAATTCTCTTTTTATTGACAACAACCGGCTGCGCCCAACAGACTGAAAGATGGTCGACGGAAAAAGCAAACGCATGGTACGCATCTCAAAAATGGCCGGTGGGTATCAACTACGTTACTGCTACGGCAATTAATCAGTTTGAGATGTGGCAAGAGGAGACTTTTGATCCGAAAACCATGGAGTTGGAGTTGGGACGTGCCGGGGAACTCGGATTCAATACGGTACGCATATTCCTGCATGATATGGTGTGGGAAGCGGATCCGGCAGGGTTTAAAAAACGACTGGATACATTTCTGGGTATCTGTCAGAAACATGGTATGCGTGCCATCGTCACTTTCTTTACGAATGGTGGGCGTTTTGAGAGTCCGAAACTCGGTGTACAACCGGCTTCTGTACAGGGTGTTCATAACTCTCAATGGATACAGAGCCCCGGAGCACCATCCGTCAATGATCCGTCAACGTATCCGCGTCTGGAACGTTACGTGAAAGATGTGATGACTACCTTTAAAGCAGATGATCGTATTTTATTGTGGTGTTTATATAACGAACCGGAAAACTTCAAGCAGAAAGCACATAGTATGCCATTGTTGCGCGAAGTGTTCCGTTGGGCACGTGAGGTGAATCCCTCGCAACCGCTGTCGTCTCCGATATGGATTTATCCCGGAGGACATGGCACACGCAGTAATTTGCCGATTATCAGTTTTCTGGGTGAGAATTGTGATGTTATGACCTTTCACTGTTATTATGGACCTGAAGAAATGGAAAAATTCATCGCTTTCATGAAGCAGTTTGATCGTCCGGTTATCTGTCAGGAGTATATGGGACGTCCTCGTTCAACTTTTGAAGAAATAATGCCGATTCTTAAACGTGAAAAGGTAGGTGCCATCAGTTGGGGATTGACAGCAGGAAAGTGTAATTTCCATTTACAGTGGTCGAGCAAAGCCGGAGATCCGGAACCTGAAATCTGGTTTCATGATATATTCCGTCTGGATGGTACACCTTATAGTCAACAAGAAATTGATTTTATAAAAAGTATGACTTCAAACTGATCGATAACGGATTGAACAAATAAAAGAATGAATATGATGAAAAAGTTAAAAACTCATAGATACCTTTTGGTAACAGTGATGGGGCTTCTCGTTGCTTGTACATCTTATACCTCAACGGATGAGTGGCCTAATCCGCGTCCTAATTCAAATCCTGACCCTGAACCGGTCACCGGAGAGATAACCTCTATTCAGTCGCTCAATAAAAGTGAAAATGTAGCAGTGAACTCTCATGCGGACGAATGGGGGAATAGTTCTCTCGAGTTAGACTATCGCCGGTTGCTGACTTTGGAAAGTCCGGCACTGTCGGCTGTGAATGCTCTTTATCCCCGTATCAAGAAATTGGGTGACGGGACCTATTTGCTGCTATACCAGCAGGGACCACAGGCTTGGAATGTCTATTATGCTTTAAGTACTAATCTGATTACATGGCAGAATGCATCTAGTCCTCTGTTTCAGAGCGAAAGTGCCCAGCAAACTTCCGGTGCCAGTGATACACGCTGTTTCTCATCATGTGATGCAGTCGTTCTGGCAAATAAGGATATTTTGGCATTCGCTTCCTTTCGCTTGAATCAGGGATACAGGGTCGATCCGCAGAGTAATGGTATTATGATGAGGCGTTCTTCCGATAATGGACGTACTTGGTCGACTGCCCAGATTATTTATCAGGGAACGACTTGGGAACCTTATGCATTACAACTTCGTTCGGGTGAAATACAGGTCTATTTTACGGATAGCGAGCCTCTCACAGCCGATTCGGGGACTGCCATGCTGCGCTCTATGGATAATGGGCGGACATGGACGGTCGTTGGAAAGGTGATCCGTCAAAAGACTGGACTGGCTATAGATGGTTCGGGCAAACAAATTTATTCGGATCAGATGCCTTCTGCCCGCGAATTAAATAATTCGACGAAGATTGCAGTAGCTACAGAAACACGTTTCAGAGATGAAGGCGACGTTTATCATATTTCAATGGCGTGGAGCTCCGACAACTGGGCTTCGGCTCCATTGACCGGAGATGAAGTAGGGCCTTCGGACCGTAAACTCAATTTTGTGCAGAAGGCTGCAGCACCTTATCTGGCACAATTCCCCTCGGGAGAGACTGTTTTGTCGTACAATGCTTCTTCTCTCTTTACCATGCAGGTGGGTAACGCAGAGGCTTCCCAATGGGGAGAAACGTATCAGCCATTCAGTGGAAAAGGATATTGGGGAGCAACGGAAATTATTGATCCGCATACTCTTGTAGCTGCCATGCCTGCTACTTTTGTCAATAGCGAGAATAAAGATGCTGCCCGTATTCAGATTGGACAGTTTGTTCTGAATCATCGGATTAATGCTTCCGGAATGACACCGGTGATAGACGCTGACAATTCGGATTGGAGTGCAGTCAGTGATGCACTATTTATCGGAAGTGTGTCCACTACACAAGCCGTGTTCCGCTTTGCTTATGATGCAGAAAATGTATATTGTCTGGTGGAACGTCTTGATAAAGACTTGACTACAGACGACAGCATGGAATTGATTTTTCAGGGTGGAGATGCTACCGGAACTCCTCTTAAAATCTCTCTTATTCCGGATGCAGTTCAATATACCATTAAATGTAGTCATTCTTCAGTAACTTGTAAAGGTGCGGTTCACGGAACTTTTGGTGATACGGCAGCCGATAAGGGATATGTAGTCGAAATGGCTATTCCACGGACTTTACTTCGGGTGGTGGCCGACCGTTTGATGTTTAATGCTACCTTATACGATCTGAATGGTAGTGATACCTTTACTGGACTGACTGCTACGAATTATGAGAAATGGTTGCCAATCGTTTTAAAAGCTGCTACGGACCCTGAACCTCTACCGGGGGAAGGAGATACCGGTACTGGACCTTCCTGGAATAATGGCGATACGGAAGGTACATGGAAATAATGATAACATTTTAAATTTGCGAGACCATGAAAAAAAATAAAATTCTGATTCTTCTGGTAATTGGTTTATCATTGGGTAGTTGTGTGCAAACTGATGACGAGGCGTTTTCTCCGGAACCGACCGTAAAAGGAGGAGAAAAATCCATTACGGCAATTTGTGCTGTTACCGCCACAACACGCACGTCGCTTAATGCATCCATGAATGTGGTTTGGACCCAAAATGATGAGATACGGCTGTTTGGCACTTCAACGCCGAATGGAGCTGTTTATACTACTACTGCCAATAGTGTTCGTACCGCTGTTTTTGATCCGGTGGACGCTTCTGTAGATGATGCCATCCGATATGCTATTTATCCGGCGTCGGCTGCGTCAGGCAGCCGGCTTGAAGGTACGACACTTGCTGTTGACTTTTCGGCACTTGCCGGACAGAAATGGATGGGTGCATTTAATGCCGATAGTGAGATATCATCTTTGCCGATGGCGGCAGCCTCTGATGGTGAAGCCTTTTCTTTTAAGAATCTGTGTGGTGGAGTACGGATACAATTGACTGATTATCAATTAATGGGGATTAGTATTAAGTCTGTAGCTGTACGCGGTAATGACGGAGAACAGGTGTCGGGTATAGCTGATGTCAATGCAGCGGATGGAATCGTATCACTTCGGAAGTCTTCCACTCCTTCTGCTGCGGCTACTGCATTGGTTACTTGTGATACAAGTGTACCTCTTTCTGCTGATAATAATCCCTCAGCTCATACTGACTTTGTTTTATTTCTTCCTGCGGTAAATTATACCAAAGGGTTGACTTTCGTCATAACGGATGCTGCCGGACGTATTTACGAACAAGCAACTCCGGGTGCTTTCACTATTGAAGCCGGGGTTGTCAAACCGATGGAATTATTGCCGGTGACGTTGTATTATGGTAAGGCAAACTGTTATCGTACGGCATCTGCAGGAACACTTGAAATAGATGTCACACCTTATTATTCATTGGCAGGAGATTATACTTATGAAAATCGCCCGAGAGTGAATGTCAATGGGGAATTAGTAGATAAGGCTGTGTCTGCAACTGTTTTGTGGACACAAACGAATTCGTCTTCATCAGGAGATGTTCTTTCTGCTGTTCCTGCATTGGAGGGAACTACTTTAAAAGTTCCTGTAAGTGGCGTGAAAGGAAATGCCCTTGTGGCTATTCGAGATGCATCGGGCAAGAATGTATGGTCTTTCCATATTTGGGTGACTGAAGCATCGGATCTTACCTATGTTAATGAGGAACGGGGAACATTCAAAATGATGGATCGTAATTTGGGTGCAACTTCTGTTACTCCTAAAGATCAGAATGCTTATGGTGCATGGTATCAGTGGGGGCGCAAAGATCCGTTCCCGCGTCCGCTTGATATTGTCCGTTCGAGTGCGACAACTGTGGATAACAAGGAACTGACCGCAAATGCAACTACTTCTGCTGAAGTGGGAACAGTAAGTTATACCATATCCAATCCTGATATAAGAATTTTTTCTGCGAATGACTGGCATAATGAATGGCGGAATAACGGACTATGGGGAAATTCTGATGGTCTCACTAAGAATGTAAAGACTGTGTATGATCCTTGTCCGGAAGGCTATTGTGTGCCCGATCAGAATTGCTATCAGGGATTCACCTTTACTTCAAAAACGGAATGTGATAACAATTACGGGCATCTGTTTGTGATTGATGGTTCGCAAACTTCTTACTTCCCGACAGGAGGTTATCTGGATAAGGGAGCTAATAAGATTGCTTATCAGGAATATCGGGGGTACCAATGGACTAGTAATCCAGGGACAACAGGAGCTTATTACTTCTATTATAATAATGCAAATCTTAATTTTACAGGTCTGGACCGTGCTTCGGCAGCATCTGTCCGTTGTGTCAAGATGGAGTAAAATGGAAGATATTTTTTAATCATAATAATACATACACTCATGAAATATTTCAATATTTTGTTTTTGATTTTGTTTCTCACTACAAGCGCGAAAGCACAATCGGTCAAGGTGTCTGTAAGTAAAGTCAGTATTCCGACATACACAGAACCCGAACGTGAAGAACTGCCGATGTTTGCCGAAAACAGGGTACACCAGCGGTCGAGTGGCAATCCTTATCCCAATAAAATTGTTTTGAAAGTGAATCGGGAACAAAAGGTGGATAAAGAATATACGCTTATCAAATTGGAGAATGAATATTTGGAACTCCAAATATTGCCGGAAATCGGTGGGAAGATATATGCTGCCAAAGATAAAACGAATGGATATGATTTTTTCTATAAGAACCATGTCATAAAACCAGCTCTTATCGGTGCTTTGGGCTCGTGGATTTCCGGTGGACTGGAGTTTAACTGGCCTTTTCACCATCGGGCTTCATCTTTTATGCCCACTGATTATGAGATAGAAAAGTTGCCGGGCGGAGGAGTGATCGTTTGGGTTTCGGAACATGATCCGACAGACCGGATGAAAGGTACGGTTGGTATTGTGCTTAACCCCGGTGAGTCTATCTTTGAGACAAGAGTCAAATTGTCGAATATCACCCCGTTAAGACATTCGTTTTTATGGTGGGAGAATGTGGCGGTACCTTCGAATAAGAATTATGAGATATTCTTTCCGCACGATGTAAGCCATGTGTTTTTCCATTACAAACGTTCGGTTACCACTTATCCGGTTGCAACAAATGCGGCGGGAATATTTAATGGTATTCGTTATGACGGTGCAGTTGATATAAGCAAACATAAGAATACGATTCAGCCTACCTCTTATTTTAGTGCTGCATCGCAGTATGATTTCTTTGGCGGTTATGATACCGGCAGGAAATGCGGGGTTGTGCATATCGGAGATCATCATGTGTCACCCGGTAAGAAGATGTTCACATGGGCTTACAATCAGTTGTCCCAGTCTTGGGAAAATGCTCTTACGGATACAGATGGAGCCTATTGTGAATTGATGGCAGGCAGCTATTCTGACAATCAGCCGGATTTTACATGGCTTGAACCGATGGAGACTAAAACTTTTTCGCAATATTGGTTTCCGATCGGAGAGATAGGGGTTCCCGACTTTGCAAATACGACAGGAGCTATATACGTCAAGGATGCGATTAAAGTGCAGTTGAATAAGACTCGTAATGTGAAGATTACGGTCAAAGGGGATGACCGGGTTCTGTTTTCGGGAAATGCGACGATCAAGGCGAGAGAAGAATATTCGTTGCCTGCGGATGTAAGAATGCGGTTAGGGTATTCAATAGATGTCACCGCTAATGACGGAACTGTTCTAATGTCTTATACAGTGAAGAAACACGATACTTTTAATATTCCTCATACAACACAGGATATGCCGAATATCAAAAAGGTTGAAAGTCCGCATTTGTTGTATCTTGAAGGTTTGCATGTTGATCAATATCGTGATCCTGCCACTAAAGGAGAGAGCTATTATAAAGAAGCTCTTGAACGTGATCCGAATTTTGCTCCTGCATTGATCGCTTTAGGAGAAGCAAAGTTACGCAATGCTTTTTATAGTGAGGCTTTGGAATATCTTTTGAGGGCGGAAAAAGTGTTGACACGGTTCAATACGCGTCTTGAAAATGGGAAACTGTACTATTTGTTAGGGCATGTCTATTTAGCGCTCGATGAGCAGGAGAAATCCTATGATTATTTCCAGAAAGCAGCATGGAGCAGTGCTTATGTTTCTTCCGCCATGACTTATGTGGCTATGCTTGATATACGTAAACTGGAGTATGACAAGGCTGTTCAACATCTTACTACTGCCATTACTTATCATAAAGATAATGCTGTAGCCAATGCGTTGATGATATATGCTTCTTATTTGCAGGGAGATAAAAAAGCATCGGAGCGTCAATATCTGTCTGTAGAAGCGAATGATAAACTTAATCATTTGGCGCGTTACTTCGGTGTGCTGACCGGTAAAGTTAGTGCCCGGGATTTTATGGAAAAGATACGGACGGATAAGAATCAGGTATGTCTCGATCTTATAGAAACTTTGCTTGTCGCTGATCTGCAGAAAGAGACTGTTTCCCTGATAGAGATGTTGCAAACACACGAGCCTCTGATTTTTAGTCTGTCTGCCATATATGCAGATATAAAAGGCGGTTCTCCGAATGATTCGGCAACGGAAGGGATTGCTTTCCCAAGCCGGCGAATTGAAATGAACAGTTTGTCTCATTGGGCAAAACAGGGAAGTCAGAAGGCACAGTTGCTGTTGGGATGTGCCCTTTACGCTAAAGGACATTATGAGAAGGCAGTCGCTCTTTGGGAAGGCTTGTCCAGTACTGATTATCGTGCTGCACGAAATCTGGCTGTCGCTTACTATTCACACATGAATCGTAAAAATGAAGTGTTACCCTTATTGAAGCAGGCATTATCCCTGAAGCCGAATGATGAACAGTTGATTTTTGAAACGGTCTATGTAATGGGTAAGTTAGGAGTTGCTCCTGCTGAACGTATTTCTTTCCTGAATAATCATAAGTCTGCAATTAGCCGCGATGATATTATGCTTGAATGGGCACGAGCTTATAACATGGCAGGACAGGAGGATAAGGCAATAGAACTTCTTAGGGGGCGTAACTTTGTCCCAGCTGAAGGTGGGGAGCATGCAGTTGCAGAACAGTATATGTTTGCTTATTTCCTGAAAGGGCGTAGATTAATGAAAGAAAATAAGATGCAAGAAGCGACTGATTGTTTTAAGGCTGCGCAAACTTTACCTCAAAATCTGGGAGCAGGTTTGTGGAATATCGTTAGATTGGTTCCATTTAAATATTATGAAGCAATCTGTTTGAAATCTTTGGGGCAGGAAGACAAGGCCAATGAGAATTTTAATTTTATAACGGGTATTGAGGTCGATTATTTTAGTAATATGAACTTACCGGAATTGCCATTTTATCAGGCACTTTGTTATCGTGAAACGGGTATGCCTTTTAAGGGGGATATACTCATCAATTATAAACTGCAAGATTGGAAAGAAGGCATGAAGACTGTTGATGCGGGTTATTTTGCCACTACTCCTTTCTTTATAAGTTTCTGCGATCGTGCCGTACAGCAACGGAGTGCTTATTATAGCTATTTACTAGCTCTGGCCTATCGCTACACTGGTGATACGAAGCTGGCACAGAAATATATTGAGCAAGCAGCGGTGAGTGATCCTTATGCTCTGAATATTTTTGCAGAAAGACAATTCTGAACGATTTTGTAAAGCTCATTTGGACGCGGATTCATACAGATTTATATTTAGAAAGAATCTGTATGATCCGCGTCATTATCAGCATTTTTGTTTAGTGCAATTAATGTGATTTCGGTTTTAGTATTAGAAAGTGTTTTGAGGGTATGGTTCTCTTTACGAAAATGTATTCCGAAAGAAGATTATTTTTTGTAGATTTGTGAGACTGATAAACACAATTCCGGGAACGATGGATATTCAAGCCTTTCGAAATTATTACGATACATACTATGAACAACTTTGTTGTTTTCTCAACTTCTATACGCATGATGGAGCAGTTATAGAAGATGTTATTCAGGAGGTGTTTCTCAAACTATGGGAGAATAAAGATTGTATTGAAATAACCTATATCAAAACCTATCTTTTCCGGGCTGCCAAAAATCGGGTATTAAACTATCTTCGTGATGAGGAAAACAGGCATCAGTTGTTGGAAAACTGGTTTAATCAGCAACTGGAAGAAAGGAAATATAAAGATTGTTTTGATATGGATGCTTTAACAAAGGTGGTGAATCAGGCAATTGAACAACTTCCGGAGAAATGTAGAGAAATATTTTCCTTGAGCCGGAAGGAGGGACTTTCTTATAGACAGATTGCCGAACGTCTCGGAATTTCTGTGAAAACTGTGGAAACGCAAATAAGTATTGCACTCAAACGAATAAGAGAGATATTATCTTCTTCTGCATTTGCATTTTTGTGGCTGTTTATTCGATAAATATTTATTCCTTAATATTGAATATCAAATGAATCAATTTTTGGCTTGTTTATCTTTAGCCGTACTTGTTACTGCTTGTGCGGAATGTGGCTCCAGTTCTGGAGTAAAAGCAGCTTTTTACGGTGTTACTCAAGACGGTGATACTGTTATCCAATATACTCTGACTAATGCTTCAGGTGCTCAAATCAAAGTAATTGACTATGGTTGTCGTATAACGAATATTATAGTGCCGGACAGAGAGGGGAAAATGGCAGATGTAGTGCTTGGATATGAGAATCTTAAAGATTACGAGATTGGAGCTGAGAGATTTTTCGGGGCTTTATTAGGGCGTTATGCCAACCGTATTGCCGGTGGTGCTTTTATGATTGACTCGATTCGGTATCAGCTATCGTGCAATGAATCTCCCAACGGATATCCGGGGCATTTGCATGGTGGTATGAAAGGATTTGATCGTGTTATGTGGAAAGCTATGCCAATCAATACTCCTGATACGCTTGGAATTGTTTTTACCCGCCGCAGTCTTGACGGAGAAGAAGGATATCCTGGTAACTTAGATTGTAAAGTCACTTATTTCTGGACTTCGGATAATACTTGGCGTATAGAATATGAGGCGGTAACCGATCTACCGACTATCGTCAATATGTCGCAACATTGCTATTTTAACCTTCAGGGGTATGACGGAGGTTCGGTTTTAAATCATATTGTGCAAATTAATGCGGATTCAGTCACGGTTAATACTCCGTGGTATGTGCCGGCTTCGGTAGAAGCGATAGCAGGAGGCCCTTTGGATTTTCGTACTCCTCACAGTTTTGCGGAACGTGCCAACTCTCCCAATGAGCATATGAAACTTATGGGTGGTTATTCTGCCAATTGGATACTTCGTGATTATAATGGAGATCTGCGTTATGCCGCAACGATCACAGAACCTCAAAGTGGACGTCGAATAGAAACTTACACAACAGAGCCCGGTTTACTGATTTATACTGGCATCGGACTCTCTGAAAAGATTGTGGCTAAAGGTGGTCCACAACAGAAATATGGTGGTTTTATATTGGAAACCATCCATCATCCGGACACGCCACATCATCCTGAATTTCCATCCTGTGTGTTACGACCTCATGAGAAATATCATTCCGTTACGGAATATAGGTTTTCTGTGCAAAAGTAATTTAATAGAGTATGCCTTGGAATTACTTATCTTTTTCCTGTAAAACTCTTATTTCTATCAAAAAAAGTGATAATTTTGGCATTAATTTGCAGATTGCCTAAATTACGAAAGATAGAATGTTAGATTTAAAGCAACTTACCACTGATGTATGCCAGATTGCTACAGAGGTTGGACATTTTTTGAAAGAAGAACGGAAGAACTTCCGTCGTGAGCGTGTGGAGGAAAAACATGCACATGATTATGTGTCTTATGTAGATAAAGAGTCAGAGGTGCGAGTGGTGAAAGCACTTGCTGCTCTACTGCCCGAAGCGGGATTCATAACAGAAGAAGGCTCTGCCACTTATCAGGACGAACCCTACTGTTGGGTCATTGATCCGTTGGATGGAACTACAAATTATATTCATGATGAGGCTCCTTATTGTGTATGTATCGCTTTACGCAATCGTACCGAACTTCTTTTAGGTGTTGTTTATGAAGTTTGCCGGGATGAATGTTTCTATGCCTGGAAAGGTGGAAAGGCTTTTATGAATGGTGAAGAAATTCATGTGTCGAGTGTTGAGGATATTCAAGATGCCTTTGTTATTACAGAATTACCTTATAATCATCTACAATATAAACAGACCGCTCTTCATCTCATCGATCAACTTTATGGAGTAGTGGGAGGTATTCGTATGAATGGTTCGGCTGCCGCTGCAATTTGCTATGTAGCTATTGGGCGTTTCGATGCGTGGATGGAAGCGTTTCTCGGAAAATGGGATTACTCCGCAGCGGCATTGATCGTCCAGCAAGCGGGAGGAAAGGTTACTAACTTCTATGGCGAAGATAACTTCATAGAAGGACATCATATTATTGCAACGAACGGAACTCTGCATTCTTTCTTTCAGAAACTTCTGGCAGAAGTCCCTCCATTGAATATGTAAGTGGTATTGCAACTTTAAAATCTCTATTATTATGAAACACACACTTCTTGTAAAAGACTGGCTTAGTTCTTTTTTATCTTTACTGTTTCCCCGTTGCTGTGTTGTTTGCGGCCGACCGTTAGCAAAGGGCGAGGAATGTATTTGTACAGTATGCAATATCAAACTACCTCGTACGAACTATCATCTTCGAAAAGATAATCCGGTAGAGCGGCTTTTCTGGGGACAAATTCCTCTGGAACGGGCTACTTCTTTTTTCTTTTATGAGAAAGGAAGTGACTTCCGGCTGATTCTTCACCGTTTGAAATATGGTGGACAGAAGGAAATAGGTGCAATTATGGGACGGTATATGGCAGCAGAACTTTTATCTTCCCATTTCTTTCAAGGAATTGATGTTATAATCCCTATACCGCTTCACAAGAAGAAACAGCAAATCCGCGGTTATAACCAGAGTGAATGGATTGCCCGTGGAATCACTGCTGTAACAGGAATCCCCATAGATACAGAATCCATATTGCGTAAGAAAAATACGGAAACGCAAACACACAAATCCATACTTGAACGTCGGGATAATGTGGAAGGTATCTTTGAACTTCAACATCCCGAAGCACTTGTCGGGAAACACATACTGATCGTTGACGATGTGTTGACCACCGGTTCTACTACGCTGGCATGTGCTTCTTGTCTGGTGAAAGTGGAGGGAATACGGATTAGTATATTGACGTTGGCGACTGTAGAGTGATTGTTTTTTTATAGATGACACAATAACAAATCGAATTTACATTAATTCTATTACAATTCTCTGACATGGCAGGAAAAGGCAAATCGGACAGGCCTGTGTTAATAGCAACGTCAAGCGACAGACAACTGTCTGAAAAATGAAAAAACAATAAAACGAAAGCCCTTTGTCTAAATAACCTTTTTTATTGGTGGGATAATATACATTCTATTATCTCTTTTGTATTTTTGCTATTAATAAGACAAAATACTAATCCGTCATATATGAAAGGCTTTAATGACTATGCAGAGCGTGGAGAGTTCTCGATATTCAAAAGATTTTTTTTGGAGCATGGACGATGCAAGGAGATGAAGAAAAAAGAATATTTTGCGGAACAAGGCTTTGCCACTGCACATGCTGCCTATGTTGAGAAAGGTATGTTCCATTACGTTTGTACGGATGAAAACGGAGGTGAGCACGTTGTAGGCTATGTTTTCGCAGGAGAGTATGTCGGTGATTATCCGCAATGCATGAAGAAGGGAAAGGCGATGGTAAGCATTCAGGCGACAACCGATTCGCTGATATATTATGCATCTACTGAAGAAATGATAAACTTCTTTTCTACAAATAGTGTTACACAGGATTTGGAACGAATTTTAGCGGAAGAACTGTTTGTACAGACTTATAAGCGTTTGCTGGATATTTACTGCAAAACACCCGCTGAATTATATCTGGATTTGGTAAAACGCCATCCTGATTTTCAAAATTATATCACGCTTAGGGAGATTGCTTCTTTTCTCCGGGTCACTCCTGAAACGATTAGCCATATACGAAAGAGTATTAAGAGCACATAGAACTGTTAAAAAATCATAGGATTATTACTTTATTTTGCAAGCCTTGAAATGAATCAAGGCTTTTTTCTTTCCTTCTGCCTAACTTTGTTTGATTCATACTAACAAAAACAATAATTATGAATCCATGTAAAATATTCTTGTATGCATTTTTACTCACCGGACTCTTATCGTGCAAGAAAGCTGGTGAAGGTGCATTCTTATTGGAAGGTACCATAACGGGACTTGAAGATTCAACCCTGATTGAATTAAGTTACAATACTGTTAAAGACAACCATCGGATCAACATCACGGACTCTGCGAGAATCATTGACGGAAAGTTCTCATTTCAAGGTTTTGTCAAAGAAATGACTACTGCCCGACTCGACTTTTCTCACAGACTTATTCCTATATATATTGAGCCAACTTCAATGAAGATATATATTGATGGAAATAAACCATACAGATATCAAATGACGGGAACGACGGTTGAAAAAGAAAATATTGAATTTAGAAAACATTTACAGCCATATATGGAGTTTTATTATGAATTGTTGGATAGTGTAATTGGCTTGTCTAATAAAGTGGATTTATTGGAAGAAAATTCCTTCGCCAAAGATTCCCTTTTTCTTATGATCGACAATGTAGTGGCAGCAAATGAAATAAACCGCCATAAAAGTGATAGCATATATTTTGATTTTGCACAGAACCATCCTGACTATCGGATTACTCTCGGTTTATTATACTCTATATCTGAAACTGGAAATATCGGCATAGACTCTATCCGTTCCGTTTATGACATTTTACCTATGCAGAGTAAAAACAGCCTGATGGGAAGGCTCGCTCTCGGAGGAATAGAAGAACAGGAAAAAAGGATACGCCTCTTAGCCCGTTCTTCGATAGGTGGATTTCCTGATGATTTTTGCAGGAAAAGTGTTTCGAGTGAAACAATAAGGCTGTCTGATTATAAAAATAAGACTTACGTCCTGTTGGACTTCTGGGCAAGCTGGTGTGCCCCTTGTCTGAAAGAGGTTCCGAAAATGAAAGAAATTTACCGGAAATATCATACTGCGGAATTTACCATTATAGGTGTTTCATTGGATAACAATCAAGATAGCTGGCGTAAAGCGATTGAAAAGTTCCAATTGCAAAATTGGCCGCAAATATTAAGCACCGAATCGAAAAAAGATAATAGCGACACCTTTTCTGAAAGTAGTCTATCTGATGTATTTGAATGCACAGAAATACCATTTTATGTTTTGATAGATAAAGAGGGAAAAGTAATTGCAAAATGGAAATACTTGGAAGATACGGAGTTGGAGGAACTCTGCAAAATAATTGATAGTATATGAATTTAGTAAAAGCAATCCGGGACTTGGAAATGAATAGCATTGAGATTTGACTATGTATTTATTAAGCTGGATTTACATAAGACAAACGAGATTCAAAATAAAATAGAATGAAGAAAAAAAGTTATTTGATAGGGATTGTTTTAGGCAATATACGGTTGCTTATCAAAAAAATATAAAAGTTCTGTCTGGGGAAAAACATGGAAAACTATTTGACCGCAAAGTTTAGTAATACTTATCTCCCGGATGCTTTGAATGGAGATAAGATACCTGTCATCAAAGATACGCCCCGTTTTACAGTCATTATATTTTCTGCTTCTTGGTGCCAGCCATGCCATCGGCAGATACCGATACAAAAGAAACTGTATAATGATCTGGAAGATAAAACTGATTTTTTAACCATATCACTCGATGAAAAAGAGACTGTGGCGCAATGGCAAGAATTCATTAAATAAGAAAGCCACCCATTCAGGTGGCTTCTTTTTTGCTCTTCCTCTTGGACTTGAACCAAGGACCCTCTGATTAACAGTCAGATGCTCTAACCGACTGAGCTAAGGAAG
>PPYE01311275.1_pt1 | contig 39545 bp, 39 predicted proteins | sample 1559881 | NCBI WGS metagenome assembly PPYE01 (sample SAMN08240022, study PRJNA423297) | Human gut metagenome, whole genome shotgun sequencing project. | reverse complement strand
ACCCGGTCCCATGCCGAACCCGGCAGTTAAGCCCTCACGCGCCGATGGTACTGCGATTCGCTTCGCGGGAGAGTAGGTCCTCGCCCGTGTCTCTGTTTTTTTCTTCCTTCTTCTTCCTTCTTTTTCTTTACTTCTTCCTTCTTCTCTTTTTTTCTTCCTTTCTCCGCTCAAAAATCTTCGCTTAAAAATCTTCGCTCAAAAATCGCCGGCCCGCTGCGGAAAATCCTTCCCGCCGCTGGCCGGCCTTTTTATAAACTCTGCTCGCTTCGGCCTTGTGATGTTTCTCTTGTCCTCTTTGGCTTTCTTTCGCCCTCTTGAGAGGAAAATAGATCTCAGGGCTTCACAAATGAGAATTTTAAAGAGGCAGTCTCGAAACTATAGTACTATTTTTAATGACATTCGATACCATTTCGTTCCGCTCATAGCCTTGCTTTCGGCCTTTTAATTAAGAAACAGTATTAAAATTGCGGTGGAATTAAGATTAAAAACGCTAAAAGAAAGTATAATTCTCATCTATTCATTTGGCGGAACACTTGCTACAATATAACTATCAGTGGCTCCAAAGGTTCAAAAATCTGATGGGAGGAAAAAGTACGATGAAAAAGTCTTTATGTCTGGTTTTGTCAGCAGTGACGATTCTTTCCGTGGCCGCTTGCGGCAGCGCCAAGACTTCGGGGAAGAGTTCCGCCGTGCAGAGTATCATTAAGCAGGCCGAGGGGATGTCCATGGAGGAACTGGCCAAAAAAGCCATTGAAGAGTCCAATGGCAAGATGTTCTACGGCGTGGGCAACTCTAGCCGCGGCAAGAGCGCGTTGCCTCTGTTCATCAAGTATCTCCAGTCCATCAATCCCGAGTACAAATTGGATTTTGAGTGGCAGCAGCCCAAGAACAACAAGATTTTCGATCAGCTGACGGCGGACTCTCTGAAGAGCAGCGGCACCTTTGCCATGACGCTGATTCAGGATGGCAATCAGATCGAGAGCAAGATGGTGAGGACGGGAATACTCGACACCTTTATTCCCAAGGAATGGGCGGAAGCCAACGGTCTCGCTGCCGACGCGTATCCTGCCTACCTGCCTCTGCAGACGCTGAACAAGGTCTTTATGTACAACTGCGTTAACAAAAACAAGGTCTACGACAATTGCTGGGACTTTGTCGCCAAGGATGAGCATGGTCTCTACATGGATATCGACTCCGAGATCGTGGGCAAGAACTTCCTGTATATGCTGACCCGCGAGGACTATGCCACGGTTTTGAAGGATGCCTTCGAAGCGCTGAGCGCCGACGAGCGGGCGTACTTCATGCCCACCATCAACGCAATGGCTTCCGAGGCCGCCGATCTGGGGCTGGGTGAGAATGGTAAATACGCTCTGGCATGGATCAAACTCTGGGTGGAAAGCTACAACGCCCAAACCGACGACGGTCCCATCTGCAATATCCTGGTGGATTCGTCCGCGGTGAATAAGTTCGGCCTGCTGGTGTACTCCAAAATTCGTTCCGTCAAGGAGTCCGATGCCGTATCGAAGAACAACATCAAGATCGCGGCGTATCAGGACGGCTACGCCGGCATGGGCGGCTACGGTTACTGCCATTACCTGTTTGTCACCGACAACAGTCCGCTGCCTTGGACGGCCTGCGCCTTCATCGCGTACATGACCTGCACGACCGACGGATTCTCCGCCTGGGGCAAGGATATGGGCGGTTATTCCGCAAATCCCGTGGTCCTGGCCAAGAATGAGGCCATCTACAACCATAAAAACGGCGGCGCCGCCACGAAGGACGATCCCACGGAGTATCCGGCGAAGAACGACCGCGGCTACGAGTGGTGGATCAATGACGGCAAGCTGGTCATCGAAGATCCCGAGTACTGCGCGAGCGTCGCTTTCACCGTGGGCAGTTGGATTGAGACGCTGACCAAATACGCTTCCGGCGCAAAATAAGCTGAGTTCCGGCTGGCGCGCATAAGCGACGTCCCAGATGCGTCCCCCGAGTGATTCGATGCGCTCCGGGGACGCTGTTTTTTAGAGAGGAGCCCGCCATGAGCAGTTCCTTTGGCATCTCAAGAAAAATGGTTCTGCGAAACAGTCTCAAAACCTTTTTTTCGAGGCCTTACAATGTCATTCTGGTACTTTTGGGCATTGTGCTGACGTTTTCTACCGTGGCGCCGATCGTTGCCATTGTGGAGGACACCTTTAAGATTCATCCCGGTACCATAGACGCCTATCTGAGCAAACAGGCGAGCGGCTACAGTGCTGTCAACTACATCGATCTGTTTACCAGCCGACTGGCGAAGAACAATCTTTGGATTCCGCTTCTCAACACGGTCAAGCTGGCCGTCGGCACCTGTTTTGTGTCCATCTTCTACGGCGGAGTTTTTGCCTTCCTGCTGACGCGGACCAATTTGGCCTGGAAAAAATATCTCAGCTCTGTCTTTATCTTCCCTTACATCATGCCCCAGTGGACGCTGGCTGTGGTGTGGCAGAATCTATTCAATTCCAACGCCGTTACCGGCACGTCGAACGGGCTTCTCGCCTCGCTGTTCGGCATCCGGATGCCGATCTGGTGGTGTCAGGGGCTTTTCCCGAGCGTCATGGTGCTGGGGCTGCACTATGCGGCGTTCGCCTGTATCCTGATTGGCGCCATTTTCCGCAACATGGACGCGAATCTGGAGGAGGCTGCCACGATCCTTGACACGCCGCGCTGCAAGACAATGCTGCGCATTACGCTGCCGATGGTGAAGCCGGCGATTCTGTCCACCGTTTTGCTGGTATTTGGAAGCGCGATGGGCTCCTATCCCGTGCCCCATTATTTGAAATTTACCACCCTGTCTACCAAGTATGTCTCGATGAACTCCAAATATACCGGCGAAGCAAGCATCCTCGCCATCATTATGATGGTGTTCGGCGTGGCGATCATGCTGCTCAACGAGCTATCTCTGCGCAGCCGCAAGAATTACACCACAGTCACCGGAAAATCCGGTCAGATTTCCAAGCTCAGCCTTGGCAGCGGGGGCAAGTATGCCATTGCTCTGTTTCTGGTCGTTCTGACGTTTTTCACCAGCGTGTTCCCGATCATTTCCTTCGCCTTTGAGACGTTTCTGCCAAATCCCGGCGATTATTCCTTCCTCTACACCGGCAATATCGCCAATCTGACCACGAAATGGTGGACGATCAGCGAAAATGTCACCGAAAGCGGCATGTACGGCCAAAAGGGCATGCTCTACAACGCGACTATTTGGCGCGCCTTTGGCGGCACTCTGTGGGTTTCCGTGTGCTGCGCGCTGATTGCCGGAACTGTCGGCACCATGATCGGCTATGCCGTCTCCAAAAACCGCAGGAACCGTTTCGCCAATTACGTCAATTCCGTGGCGTTTCTGCCGTATCTGATGCCGTCCATTGCCGTGGGAGTGGCTTATTTCGTTCTGTTCTCCACGGACCGGATCAATCTGTTCAACACCTACACGGTGCTGATCGTCGTGGGCACGGTCAAGTACATTCCTTTTGCCAGCCGTTCCGCTCTGAATTCGATGCTGCAGCTTTCCGGCGAGATTGAGGAGGCCGCCGTCATTCAGAACGTTCCTTGGCTCAAGCGCATGACGAAGATCATCATCCCCATTCAAAAGTCGTCCATCATCAGCGGCTATCTGCTGCCGTTCATGACCTGTCTGCGCGAGCTGTCGCTGTTCATGCTGCTGTGCACACAGGGATTCATCCTCTCGACCACGCTGGATTACTTTGACGAGATGGGACTGTACGCTTTTTCCAGCGGCATCAACCTTATTCTGATCATCACCATCCTGGTCTGCAACACGCTTGTCAACAAGATCACCGGAGCGAGCCTGGATAAAGGAATCGGAGGATAAAAGCCATGCCTGAAATCAAATTGGAACATATCACAAAGCGCTGGGGTAAATTCTATGCGGTGGAAGATCTGAGTCTCACCATTCAAGACAACGCCTTCGTGACTATGCTTGGCCCTTCCGGCTGCGGCAAAACCACCGTCTTGCGCATGATCGCGGGCTTGGAAACGCCGACTGTCGGACGGATCACCATCGGCGATCGGGTCGTTTTTGATTCCTCGCTGGGCATCAACGTGCCTCCCAACAAGCGCAAAGTTGGTTTCCTGTTTCAGAACTACGCGCTCTGGCCCAACATGACGGTGTATCAGAACATCTCCTTCGGTCTGACGAACATCAAAGAGGCTTTGCCGGAAATTGATTTCGAGGCGAAAAATGCCGCCCGTCTGGCCGAGCTGCTGGAGAATGCCGAAGATGTGCGCAAGGTCTTGGGCGAATGCGTCACGAAAGAGGGGGCGCTGGATGAAAAGAGAGCCACGCTCAAGCTCATCGATGCCTATACGATTTCGCAGTACACTGCCAAGAAGCTTTTCAGCTATCATTTGGAAAAAGAACCTGATATGGAAGCGGAAGTTGCCTCGCTGCGCCGCAAAGTCGAGAATGCCAAACATTCCGCACAGGCTGCCGGCGCAGAGCTGGACGCCGAATTCCGCGTCGTCAGAGACGGCGCCGTGATGAAAAGAGTGCGTCGGCTGACTCAGGAGGAAATCGACCTGACCGTGCGCCGCGTCAGCCGCATTGTTAAAATCGGCATGTTCATGGACCGTTACCCCGCCGAGCTGTCCGGGGGCCAGCAGCAGCGCGTGGCCATTGCCCGCACCCTTGCGCCGGAGCCGGATGTGCTGTTGATGGACGAGCCGCTGTCGAATCTGGACGCCAAGTTGCGCCTGGAGATGCGCTACGAGCTGCAGCGCCTGCATCTGGAGACCGGATCTACCTTTGTTTACGTCACTCACGACCAGATGGAGGCTATGACGCTGGCCACGCAGATCTGCCTGATGTCCAACGGCGTGCTGCAGCAGTACGATGCGCCGCTGACAGTCTATCATCATCCGAAAAATCTCTTTGTCGCGGACTTTGTGGGCAATCCGCCCATCAACTTTGTCGAAGCTAAGGCCAAGCAGCAGCCGGACGGCTCCATCGCCCTGACCGCACTCGGAGGCCGTCGCGCCGAGTTTGTGCCGGCGAGTCCTGTGGATCTGGCCGCGTGGGCAGCTCAGCGCGATCGCCGCGCCGCCGAAGCCGCCGAGGAACGCAGCCAGAGGGCGCGGGAGAGCGGCTCTGTGGAAAAGTCAAACAAAGACGAGAGATTTCTCTACCATATCGACCGCGCCAGCGGTGAAGACGATTCTCCGACCGATCTGTCCGCGCTGACCGACGAGGACGTGATTATTGCTGTCCGCCCCGAGTTTCTGGAATTGGCGGAAAGCGGCGCGCTGGAGGGCCGCATTTACGGAGTCATGCCCACCGGCATGGAGTCCACCATTAAGGTGCGCGTCGACGACTTCCTGCTGACCGGCGTGATCTTCGGCAGCGGCGTGATCTCGATCGGCGCACGCACTTCGGTTCGCTTCAAGGGCAGCAACATTCTGCTTTTTGACCGTCAATCCGGCGAGTACATCTGCGAAGGCAGCCTGCACTTTTAATCTGCGGCGTGTGTTGGATCCAGACAGTCTGGAAGATGGAGGAGACATTTGCTGCAAGCGGTTATTTTTGATTTGGACGGCGTGCTCTGTTCCACGGACGAATATCACTTCAGGGCGTGGTCGCGGCTGGCGTGTAAGCTGCATCTGCCCTTTGACCGTGAGAAAAACCGCCGTCTGCGGGGCATCGGCCGCATGGACGCGCTGGATATCCTTCTGGAAGACAGCGGCGTCGCCTATACGGCGGAGCAAAAGTCAGTCCTTGCCAGGCAGAAGAACGACTATTACGTGGAACAGCTGCATCGGCTCACGCCGGCCGATGTCTTTCCCGGCGTGACGGAAACGCTGCAGACACTCAGAGAGCGAAGCGTAAAAGAGGGAGTTCAGTCACGCGGAACATCTCGACCGAACTCCCCCGCAACCCCCCTTGCATTTGGCCTTTTAATTAAGAAATAGTATGAGAAGTAGTATCAGAAGCTTTCACGTTTTAAATGCGACTGGCAGTTTGCGCGCTCTTCTTCGTTCGCAAAAACGAAATGACCGCTCTCGAGTTCGAACCACTGCGGGGGATCGCTTTCATAGCGATGACGGGCGGGGTCGTAAACGAGGATTTTGCGGCGGCGTTCCGTCAGCGGATCCGGCTGGGGAATCGCGGAAAGCAGGGCTTGCGTGTAAGGATGCAGCGGATGGGCGAAGATCTGTTCCGTTTCCGCCATTTCTACGATTTTGCCGCGATGGATGATTGCCAAACGATCCGTGAAAAAACGCATGACTGAGAGATCGTGGGCGATGAACAGGTAGGTCAGTCCGCGTTCGCGTTGCAATTTGGCGAGAAGGTTCAAAACCTGGGCGCGGATGGAGACGTCGAGTGCGGAGATCGGTTCGTCCGCGACGATCAATTCTGGGTTCATGATCAGGGCGCGGGCGATGCCGATACGCTGCCGTTGGCCGCCTGAAAATTCGTGCGGAAAGCGGCTGGCGAATTCAGGCAGCAGCCCGACGTCAAGAAGCGCTTGCGCTACGAGTTCGCGGCGGGCGGGGTTGTTGTAAGCCATTCCCTGGCTGAGCAATCCTTCGGAAACGATATATTCGACCTTTGCCCGTTCGTTCAGGGAAGCCATAGGGTCTTGAAAGATCATTTGGATCGAGCGGACGACTTTTCGATCCAGAGCTTTTGGGATGCGCCCGCTGATGCGTTCGCCATGCAGTAAAATTTCGCCGCCGCTGATTTCGTTGATACGGATCACGGCTCTGCCGATCGTTGTTTTGCCGCTGCCGGATTCTCCTGCCAATCCGAAGGTTTCTCCCTTGAAAATGTGAAAGTTGACGTCGCGGACGGCTGTAAAGGCGCGTTTGCCGGAACCGAAACTTACGCTGAGGTTTTTCACTTCAAGCAGTTTTTCGCGGAGGTCAGTCATGGGCGGTCTCCTTCCAGCGCGAACGCAGACGTCGGATAGCTTCCGGAGGATCGACTCTGGGCGCGCGCGGATCCAGCAGCCAAGTGCGCGCGTGGTGCGTGGGAGATACTTCGAAAAACGGCGGCCGTTGTTCGAAGTCGATCTTGAGGGCTTGAGGATTGCGCGGCGCGAAAGCGTCTCCGCGGATTTCCGAGAACAGGCTGGGCGGCGCGCCTTTGATGGAATATAGGTCTTCGCCCTTGACGCCCAGCTGCGGCAGCGACGAAAGCAACGCCCAGGTATAGGGGTGACGGGGGTCGTAAAATATTTCTTCGCTCAGTCCCTCTTCCACAATGTCGCCCGCATACATCACGGCAATGCGGTCGGCTACATTGGCGACGACGCCGAGGTCGTGGGTGATGTAAATGATCGTTAGAGCGTACTTTCCCTGCAGGCTGCGGAGGAGTTTCAAAATTTGCGCCTGAATCGTCACGTCGAGCGCCGTCGTTGGCTCGTCGCAGATTAGCACATTGGGGAGGCAGGCTATGGCGATTGCGATAACTACGCGCTGCCTCATGCCGCCTGAAAATTCGTGCGGATATTGTTTGTACCGCTTTTCCGGGGCGGAGATGCCCACGTCCAGCAAAATCTCCAGTGTTTTTTCGCGGGCGGCGCGGCGTTTCAGACCTTGATGCAGTTCGACGGTTTCCTGGATCTGGCGGCCGATCGTTTTCAGCGGATTGAGACTGGTCATCGGATCTTGAAAGACCATGGATATTTCGTGTCCGCGTATTTTCAGCCATTCCTTTTCGGTTCTCAGATGGGCAAGGTCGCGGCCTTTGTACATGATCGAACCGCTGTCGATCCAGCCGTTGCCCTCGAGCAGTCCCATAAAACTCTTTGTGAAAACTGTTTTGCCGCTGCCGGATTCGCCAACGATAGCCAGGCTCTCGCCTTTATACAGATCCATGGAGATGCCGCGAATCGCGGTGAGTTCGTATCCGCGCAGACGAAACTTGACGACTTCGTCCCGGATGGAAAGAATTGTTTGGGCGTTTGCGTAGTCCATAAGCGAGCCCCCTTTTACACGTGGTTCTTGGGATCGGCCGCGTCGGCGAAGGCGTTGCCCATCACGTAGAAGGAAACGGTGATCGCCGACAGGACAATGGAAGGGAAAATCAGCTGATAGCGGGTGAAAGGGCTCATCATGACGATGCGTCCTTCATTAATCAGGTTTCCCAGAGAAGGTATGCTTACCGGCAGTCCGAGGCCGATATAGGTCAGAAATACTTCCATGCCGATCGCCTGTGGAATGGCCAAAGCGATACGCAGCATGATGACCGAGATCAGATAGGGAAGCAGGTTTTTGACTACAAGACGCCGCGTGGGAGTGCCGAGACACCGTGAGGCCAGATTGTATTCTCGGTCGCGGATGATGACGATCTGGTTGCGGACAAACCGCGCCATCGGCAGCCAGCCGGTGATGCACATTGCCATGATCATCGTCATGACGCTCGGACGCAGGATATACGAGGCCAGAATGAGAACGATCGAAGTGGGGATGTTGCGGATCACGTTGTACATTTCCGTGATCAAAGCGTCTAGCCGTCTCACGTAGCCCCACAGCGAGCCTACGACGATGCCGAGCAGGGCGTTCCAGAAGCCGACGGCCAGACCGATCAGCAGCGACGTGCGCGTGCCGCTCCAGATACGGGCCCACAGATCCTGCCCGATCGTATTCGTGCCAAACCAGAATTGGGCGTCGGGCCGATGATTGCGATCTTGCCGTCCCGTATCTTTGGCGAGGTAAATTTCCGTGGGATTTTTCTGATAGGGAAGGTAAGGCTGTATCAACGTGAATGTCAGCAGACAAACGAGGAAGGCAAGAAGCGCCATAGCCACGCGTTTTTTGGTAAACGCGCGCCACGTGGAAATCCAGTATGAATAATTCGAGTAGGCGCGGCGCTCCGAAGCGTTTTCGTCGTACTGCGCGAAGGAGAAAAGATCTTTTTCGCGCGCCGTGTCGTCGATGTGATCGCAGAGGTTTTCGATTCTTTTGCTCATCGTGCGGCCGTCTTTCGCGTCAATTTAATGCGGGGATCGCAGAGCGCCATGAGCAAGTCGCCCAAAAGCAGCCCCAAGATTCCTACCGAGGAAAAAATGAGCACCAGCGCCTGCACCAGCGTATTATCCTGGCGCTGGATCGCCGTGACCAGCAATCCGCCCATGCCGGGGATGGAAAAGAGCGATTCCACATAGATGGATCCGGAGATCGTCAGCAGGATCGACATAGGCAGATATTGCGCCATGGGGACGAAGGCGTTGCGGAGAATGTGCCGGAACATAATGGCCGAACTGCTGAGTCCTTTAGCGCGCGCCAGCTTTACATAATCCCGGTTCAGTTCGTCCACCATATAGCGTCGCATCCACATGGCGTAATAGGCGATGCCGCTCAGAGACATGCTGATGGTCGGCAGAATCCAGCTTTTCGGCTGACGTGTGTTGAAGAGCATCGGCAGTTCCAGCATCGCCGAAAAATAGAGCTGAATGAACAGATAGTAGACGGCTGCGGGAATGGCGTTGATGAGAACGACATAGGACGAGCCGAAATTGTCGAAGAACTTCCCCTTGAAGCGCGCCATGAAAACGCCCATGGGAATGCCGATAAGCAGCGACAAAGCCACCGAACTCAGTCCGAAATAAATCGAGAAGGGGGCTTTGGGTTTGAGCACGCGTATCACCGGGACGCCTGGCCTGAAAACCACTGATTTGCCCAGATCCCCGCGCAGCAGATTGCGGTAAAAATTCGTAAGCTGCACGTGGATGGGATCCCGTAGCCCCATCTGCGTCAGAATGGCTTCGCGCTGAATCGCGTCCAGCTTGTCGTATTCCTCGGCGTTGAAGTACCCCTCTTCGGGCATCAGACGCAGCAGCAGAAAAACTACCGTGGCGATGATGAACAGCGTCAAAAGCGCCTGAAGCAGTCTCTTGAGAATATAGAGAAACAGGGCCGATCCCCCCTCCTGACAAATTGAACGTTTTTATGCCGGTTTTTAACAGAACTTGTATCGCAACTTGCGCGACCTTTTATAAAAGAGATCGTATCAGCGACGAATTGCATTAGGGCGCTCCGAGGAAGTCGCCTGTTGGGTATTCCGGCTGCCGTGCAGTTTGCGTACCCGCTTTGCGAATCTTTTTCGGAGCGCCGCAAGATTTGATCTTTGGACAAAAAATCTCTTGGACTTTAGGACGCCGCTTATTTATACGGCGACGCTTTCAACTCTTCGGCGCGTTTTTTGAGCCACGCCTGTTCCGCTTCCGCGTATTCTTCCATATTCATGGGCTTGTCGAGCAGGACGGCTCCCTTGACCTTGCGCAGGCTGTAATGCCCGAACTGTCCCGTATAGCCGGAGAACGGGTCTACGTAACTGGCTTCGAAACCGCCGCCGGAAATGTAAAAAGGAACGACGAAGGCGTTGTCCAACAGGAAGGTCTCCGCTTGGGCCATCATTTCATAGCGTTTTTTCAGATTCCTGACTTCTTTATTGGCTTCGTCCACCATCGCTTCGAACTGGCCGCGTCCGTCCGCCGTCACATAATCTCTGGCCAAGTAGAGACGGCTCCATTTGCCGGCCAGCGCCGATTTCATCAGCGGGTCGAAACTGCTGAGCGGATCGACGAAGTCGGGCCCCCAGCCCAATTCCGTGAAGGAGAATTTGCCTGAGTTCCGAGACGCGCTCGAATACCCTGAAGCCGCGTAGGGAACCAAAATGATATCGATATAATCGCGGCCGAGCAGATTTTCGAGCTGCTGCTCCTCGACCTGCGCGCGATTGACGTTATCCACGTTGCCGGTATTGTAAGGCATCACGACTTTGATCGGGAACGTCACCTTCCCCTTCAGCTCGTCCATGGCCTTCGCCTTGTACGACAGAGCCTTCTCTTTGTCGAAAGAATCCCCCTGCGTGTATTTCGCCAGCCCCCCCATCATGACGTAATCCACGCCGTCGTATCCCACGACGCCGTGGCGGCTGTACGTGTTCAGCATTTTTTTCTTGTAGTCGTAAGGAGACATCGTAATAAGAGCGGCGACGCGGTCAAAGCCGTGGAAGAGCGACTTGCGGAAATTCAGATTGTTGACCGCTTCAAGCCAGTCCTGCGGAGCGTATTCCTCTTCGTATTTCGGCTCGAAGTTAAAGGCCATGAAATAGGCCATGTTCGTATGATTGTGCGGATGAATCATCGTCTTCTTGACCGGGTCATTCATCCACTCGTCGAGGATCGTTCCCGGCAGCAGCAGCGTTGTGATCTCGCCGCGCAGGAAAAGTTCCGGCCCGTTGGCCGAAGCTTCCTTGTTGTATTTTTCGATGATGCGTTCAATGGTCATCGCTTGGCGGTTCCAATAGTGTTCGTTCACTTCCAGAACATGCTCGTACTCGGGTTCGTATTCCGTCAAAATATACGCGCCGCAGTACAGCAGCTTATCGTGGCTGGTTCCGAACTCGCCGCCGCATTCCTCGATGAACTTACCGTTGGCGGGGAAGAACAGCGGGAACGTGAACAGCTTCAAAGCGTAGGGCAGCGCTTTGACGAACTGATACCGCACCGTGTAATCGTCTAACGCCTTGATTCCTACGGTAGCGAAATCCGCGCACGTTCCCTGGTAATAATCCTTGGCGCCGGCGATGTTGTTGTACATGGAGTTGGCTATGGTCGAAGCGTTCGCCTTCGTTAAAACCCACTTTGCGGCGGAAACGAAATCATGAGCCGTCACTTCGCCGTATTCTTCTTTTTCGCAAGTGTACCACTTGACGTTACGTCGAAGGTGGAAGGTGAACGTCGTTCCGTCTTCCGAAACTTCCCAGCTTGTGGCCAGGCAGGGGCGAAGCACCGCGTAGTTGTCGAATTCGACGAGCCCATCCAGCACGTTGTAGCCCATGCGCATGGTTTGCGTCGCGCTCGATTTGAGACAGTTGATGGTCGCCGGTTCCGCCGCATAGGCGTCGACGTATTCCGTCCTGATCGCGTGAGCCGGCAGACATATGACACTCAAAAACAGCGCTGTTCCTACGAGCTTTTTTACCATACCCATTCTTCACCACGTCCTTTTTAGGATTTTGGAAGCATCTTGCTTGAAAAAGCTCATTAATATGTGATACTCCAAGTTTTGAAGCATATGATGATTATGTTTTATTTGTGTTCGAACTTTATTATACGGCACGTTTTATTTAATGTAAATGTGTAAAATAACCAGCGGTTATTTTTTTATAAAGCGTTTTGTTAAAATTAAAGAGAACTTGACGACGCTGTTATGCGGAGAGGGCGTTTTTTGATGTCGTTGTTTCAAGGCGGTCGCGTCTTCTTTGTCTTTTCTCTCTATACGTTAACTGCGGGGTACGGCGGATATAAAATGTTTGCTGTGCCCCGCAGTCATTCTCGGTTTGTATTTCATTTTAAAGTCTTATCGCTGCGACTCTTTTTTCAGAACGGGAATCGCTGGTCTTGACGGAAAGGACAACGTTGCGGATTGCCTTCGGCGCGGTAGATTTTTCTGTTTGCGAGATCGTAGACGACGGACCAGACAGTATCCTTGCCTGTACTAGAGGGATACTGACACAGAAAGCCGTATTCGCCACCCAACAATTTTTGGGCGGAAGATGCGTCGGCGACGCGCCCCTTTATGAGGGAATCTCTCATCGTTCGATAGCGGCGTTCCGAGAACCACCCTTCGGCTGCGGCCTTCTGGCGGCTGTCCATCGTGGTCAGATGAAAGCTGTTGACTGCGCAAAGAAAGTCCTGCGGTAGAGGAGTGGAACTGACGCTAATGTGTTCGGAACTGCATTCGATCAGAGCAATTCTGCCCGACGGATCGGCGGCGGTGAAGGTTTGTGAAGAGCTGACGGGGATTTCGGCGATGCTCTGAATAACCTCGTCGACGTTACGGCATTTTTCCAGAAAGAAGCGCAGCAGCAGTCCCGCGTTCATTCCCGGTTTTATGCGTCGCGGCAGAACTGAGGTAAGACCAACGGCAAGACCGTGACGGTTGACGCCGTCTTCCATCTGTATAAAACTGGTCGTGTTCGCGGTGAACTGCGAGGCGGCGGGAACGTCGTAAATGACGTTCATGTTCCGTTCTTTGAGCTCCAAGAAGAAATCGCTGTTGCGGCCAAGCAGGATCTGTCCTTTCCCCAACAGCGCAAAGCAGGAACAATTGGCGCCCGGCGCTATCGAATAGAGGCTGAACAGAAGAGTTCGCAGCTTTTCGGGGGAACAGCCTTGCCCGTCCGCGACGCCTCGGATTTCATCGAGGATTTCCGGAAAAAAATTTTGATAAACGGGCAGGCAGGCCGAAGCAAAGTTTCCTGCTTCTTCGGAAAGCGGAAAGGGAATCTGAGAGAGGAGTGAAACGTTCTGTTGGGCTATTTTTTGTCCCCACTGACGGCCAATATTGTAATGCGTTCCCGAGAATATTTCATGATTCATGAGATTGCGCTCCTTATTTTCGTAATAAGGAGCTGCCGGCAACTCCCGCCAGAAGAATAGCTGAATAAAAAATTTATGTCAACGTGTCTGCGGTTTTATAATTTACACGCTGCACAAGCGATTCGGGGAACCGAACGAAATTGCTTGCGCGGCACTTGAGATTCTGCCGGCGGTATTGAACGCTTTACCCAAATCGGTTCTCCGCGAGACGCTTATTCTGGAGATGGTGATGGTTGACGATGGGGAGCCATATGCGCTGCTCTGCCGCTGAACTACGATTACCGGGATGAGCGTCTGTATGTTCTAAGGGTGAAAGCTCGACGTGCTCAAAAGGACGGGCAAGACGAAGGGATATCCCAACCCAGACAATACGAACGAGCCGCTGTGGAAAGCGGAGCAGAAGTAAGATAAGAGGCGCCATAGCAGCGTTTGATACTATGTCTGACAGGATTGTCTAGTAATCTGGTATAGTTTATAATGCGCTCGAGGTGGCCGCAAATGGCGTTCAAATACGAGATCTCCCAAGAACAAAAGGCCGAGATCGAACTGGCGCGCAAGAAGAACCGGAACAAAAGGATCGAGATGAAACTGAAAGTTCTCAGCCTGCGCGCCGAATGGGAAAGTCTGAAGGAAATCAGCGAAATCACGGAATACCACTTCACGAACGTCAGCAAGATCATCTCGCAGTTTATCCATCGAGGCCTCTCGTATATGCTGCAATGCCATTACCTTGGCAACCATCGGAACATGACCTGTGAACAGGAAGAAGCCGTACTTGCCCCTTATCTCGAGAAAGCCGGGAAAGGAGAAATCGTTTCAGTTGCGGAAATAGCCCAGGCCTATCAGACCGCGGTTGGACATGCTATCGCTCCGACTCAGATTTACGCGGTCCTGAAGCGTCATGGCTGGAGAAAAGTCATGCCGCGCAGCCGCCATCCCAGGAAAGCATGCGACGAGGTCATCGAAGCCTCAAAAAGATTAACGCTTGCGTCCAGAGACTCAAAGAGTTGTCCACATCAGGCAAAGTCAGACTGATGTTCCAAGACGAAGCCGCTTTCGGCCGGGTCGCCGAGCCCAAATACTGCTGGTGCAGAAGGTATTCGACCGAACGTTCCCTGCCTTCACATCCGCGAATACCGCTATGCTTACGGCGCCGTAGAGCCGCTTACGGGAGAAAGCCTCTTTCTGATCATGCCCAACTGCGATACCGATTGTATGAATGTCTTCCTGCGGGAACTCTCGCAAAAATTTTGGGAAGATCGGATCCTGCTCTGCTGCGACGGCGCCGCCTGGCACAAGTCCAGGACGCTTGAGATCCCCGCCAACATCACCCTGTTTTACGTTCCTCCCTACACCCCTGAAATGAATCCCATCGAGCAGATTTGGAAAGAACTGCCGAGGTTTTCATAATGAGATCTTTTCGACGCTTGAGGACGTTGTCGAGCGTCTGTGTGACACAATCAGAAATCTTACCGCTCAGACCATAAGGAGTATTACCGTAAGACAATGGATTATTGAGTGCTTTAAATGAGAAGTAGTATAAAAACCTCTGTACCCCCAAGTAAAATCAAGGGTTACAGAGGTTTAATCTTTTTTCAAACAAGTTTGAGGATGGACATTTTGTGTTGGTAAAAAGTCCGCAAAGTCTTGTAAATACTGGCTGACTTCATATTTAATCTTCCTTAAAATAAGAGTAACCTTGGAGGAAGATTGAATGAATCAGGTGAATTGTCCCGTTGGATTTCGCGTTATTTGATGCTGAAATATTTCTCAGGGATCACCAAATCTGTCACGCCCATGTACCCTTTGCCGAAGACGTAGGTGTCCTGATAGACCATAAGATGATTCTTCTTTTCCAAGCCGGTCTGAGCGTCCCGATAGAAGGAGCCGTTCCAGGAGGCTCCGGAAGTGTTGGCTTTATAGATCCTGAACAGATCTTTGGGCGCAAAATGACGCCTGAACGATGCAGGAGCGACGTGGCGTTCAACGCACTGCTTGCCGTATTCCGCCAGCGCCGCTACGGTGACGAAGCCGGCCGAATACGTCCAGGCGCCGATGCGTCCGGCGGCTCCACGCCTGAGGACTTCCGTTTCGATGCTCTTCAGAATAGCTGGAAAGTCGCCGGCTGCGTTTGACAGGTCCAGTCCCAACGCGCCCGGATAGCCGCACAGCGGCGAACCGCTTTCGATGAAAATCCCCCCCAGCTCGACGATTCGCTTCAGCAGCGGCTCGGTATGAGCGTCGTTTGTGCAGTAGAAGCCGGTCTTCGTACCGTAACGGTCCAGCCAGGTGGAAACGTGCTCGAGGATGTACTGCTGTGCGCCGGCCACGCCCACGTCGCTCAAAGGATCGGGCGCCGTCTCGAAATGATATTTGAGCCCCAGGTCTTTGCAGGTTTCTTCCATGATTCTTGCGCGGCGCAGGATGATCTCCGAACTCATATGACGAGGGAAGGAGATGTGTACGAAATCTGTGGCGCCGAGTTCTTTGGCGGCGTAGATGAGCAGATAGCCCCGCGAGATGTTGTCGACATCGACGACGAGGTCGGATGCGCTTTCGATGACTCCAGGGTCTTCCTGGGGGCGCCCTGCAAACAACAGGATGTCGGGGCGTCTTTCACGGATACGCCGGAAAGCTTCTGTCGTGCCGGGGACGGCGGTTACGACGACAACGACTTTCATTTGCGGATCATCGGCAAACGACGCGATCTGGCTGATGGTCGTTTCCATCTCGGTCATGAAGTTGTCCGGGATCGTGATGTGCTTGATATAACCGCCGTCGGCGACGTCCCCGTAGCGGCGGATCAGCTCTTCCGCGCCTCGCAGATTGTCCTCCGCCTGCGAGACGGTTTCCGTGCAGATGCCGATGTGGAACGGCGCGGCCGCGAAGGCTGATGCCGCCGAGCAGAGAGCGGCTGCCAACAAGAGAGTCGTTAAAAACTTGCGCATGATATTCCCTCCTCTGATCTCTGTAGCGCGTGCATAAAATATTTAAATTGCATCGACATTATACACGAAGAACGTGCCAATGACTATATTTTCGCCGGGATTCCGCACTTTGTGTCCCGACGCTTTTCCCAACCTTGGACAGAAACGGGGGAGGCTTATGTTTTTAGGATAAAAAATGAAGAGCAGGAACGAAACAGGCGGACGCGGATACAAAAACAGAGTCCTTTCGAACGGTCAAAGACCGCTGAAAGGACTCTGTCTCGTTGACTGAAATTAAGCGCGGCGCTCTTTGATGCGGGCGCTCTTGCCGCTGAGCTTGCGCAGATAGTACAGCTTGGCGCGGCGGACGCGGCCGAGGCGCTTGACTTCGATCTGGGCGACGCTGGGGCAGTGAAGGGGGAAAATCCTCTCCACGCCGACGCCGTTGCTGATCTTGCGGACGGTGAAGCTTTCGCCGATGCCGCCGTGCTTGCGGGCGATGACGATGCCTTCGAAGGCCTGAAGACGCTCGCGGGCGCCTTCCTTGACCTTGACGGAAACACGCACGGTATCGCCGGCGCGGAAGGCGGGGATCTCGCCCTCCGGCTTCATGTATTTCTGCTCAACGAGTTTTACTCTGGGATCCATACTGCATTACCTCCCTGTTTGTCAGGTGTTTTATCTGGAACCGAAAAATCGGTCCAGCGTAGCGGAGATCAGAGCGGTGCGAGGCAGTTCTCCACCGGGAGTCTCCTGGGGCCGCATGGCGATGACGTGGCCTTGTGCCGGTGCGGCACCGAACAGAATCAGCGCGGGGCCGGACGCTTCAACCATTTGCCGTTTGGCCTCCATCCATGGGATGCCTGAAGGAGTTTCTGCGGCGATGACGAGAAGCGGGCCATGCTTTTTTCTCGCGGCCCACTCCGCCATGCGGCTGACGGAGGAGACGCACTTGATTTCGGGAACTTCGGAAAGCTGGTTGCGGAACGCGTCGAAGTCTTCGCGAGCCTGCGGCACGGCGATCACGCGCGCGAGGCCGTAGGCTTTTGCGGTTTGGGCGATCTGCGCAAGTTCAGGGGCGAGCCCCGGCGCGTTGGGATCGACTGAAAGTCCGAGGTAAACTTCGTCCTCCAGATAATCCATCACGTTGGCGCGCCCGAGCAGATCGGGACGGCGCGAGAGCGTGCGGCTGGCTGCGGCACGCCGGCGCCATTTCTCGATCAGGGCGTCGTCGCCCGACGTGAGCGCGGCGGGTACTTCCATGCCCTGCCAGACGGCGGGGCGGGTGAAGTGGGGCGTGTCGAGCATGCCGTTGTAGAACGAGTCGTCGGTGACGGAGAGCTCTTTGCCGACGACGCCGGGGACGAGGCGCGAGAGCGCGTCGATCAGCGTCATGGCGGGGATCTCGCCGCCGGTGAGGACGTAATCGCCGATGGAGTATTCCAGATCGACGTACTTCTCGACGAAGCGCTCGTCCATCCCTTCGTAATGGCCGCAGAAGATGGCCAGATGCTCCTCGCGCGCGAGCGCTTCGACGAGGTCCTGCGTCAGCACGGCGCCGACGGGCGTGGGGAAGAGGACTTTCGTCCCTTCGCCGCGGACGGAATGCAGCGCCCGCTCCAGCACTTCGGGCATGAGGGTCATGCCGCCTTTGCCGCCGAAGCTGTAATCGTCGATCTGGCGGTAATTGCCCTGCGCAAAGTCGCGCAGGTTCACGACCTCCACGTCGATCAGCCCTTTTTCCACGGCGCGGCCGACGATGCTGGTGCGCGCGAAGCTGTCGAGAAAGTCGGGAAACGCGGTGACGACGGTGACTCTCACAGCTCCCACAATCCTTCGATCAGACGGAGCGTAACGCGGCGCGCTTCTAGGTCGGCGCCGAGGAGGAACTCCGGCGCGGCGGGGATCAGGTGGTCCTTGCCGCCGTCGTCCCTGACGACGACGAGCTGAGAAGCTCCGCTGTCGACGATGTCTTTGACGACGCCGAGCTTACTCCCCCGGTCGTCGCACGCTTCAAGGCCGATCAGGTCGCTGATCCAGAACTCGCCCGGCGCCAGCGGTACGCGCTCGTCCGGGGCGATCTCCACGGAGCAGCCGCGCAGAAGTTCGGCCTGCTCGATGGTTTCGACGCCTTCCAGCGCGGCCAGAAAGCAGCCGCGCGTCAGCGCGTCGCGCATGCCTGTCACGCGATAGCTTCCCGCGTGCTTTCCGTCGCGGTAGAAGCTCAGACTTTCCATTTCGAAAAAGCGTTCGGGAAAATCGGTGAGCGGGCGGATCTTGATCTCGCCGCGAAGGCCGTGAGTGCCCTGGACCTGCCCGACGACGACTCTGGCGGCGGCGGACATCGCTATTCGGCGTCGGCGTTTCTGTCGCCGGTCTCGGCGACGTCGACTTCGACGCTGTCTCCGCCCTTGACGGAGGAGACGCGGACGATCTGACGGATGGCGTTGATGGTGGCGCCGCGGCGGCCGATGACGCGGCCGGTGTCTTCCTCGGCGACGTGGATCAGCACGCGGAGGACGCCTTCGGCGTCCTTTTCGGCGTTGACTTCAACCGCTTCGGGCTTGGTCACGAGCGAGACGGCGATGGTTTTGACGAGAGCCTGGTAATCCATCGGCATCACTCGGCTTTCTCGGAGAACTTGGCCCAGACGCCGGCTTTCTTGAGAAGCGCGCGGGCCGTGTCGGACGGAAGAGCGCCGTTGCGGAGCCACTTCACGGCGGACTCCTCGTTGATCTTGATCTCGGCGGGATCCTTCATGGGATCGTACGTGCCGAGCTCCTCGATGAAGCGGCCGTCGCGGGGGCTGTGGGAGTCGGCCACCACGAGACGATAGAAAGGAACCTTTTTGCGGCCGTGACGTGAAAGACGAATTCTTACTGCCATTTCTGCAACACCTCCTGAAACAATTTGTCGTTTATAAAAAATCCCCGTGGGGATTTTCTGCGGTTTTTCAGCGGCGGAACATGCCGCCCAGGCCTCCAAGGAGGCCTCTTTTTTTGCCCATCTTGCCGAAACGCTTCCACAGCTCGCTCATCTGCTCGAACTGCTTCAGCAGCTGGTTGACCATCTGCACCGTGGTGCCCGATCCTTCGGCGATGCGGCGCCGGCGGCTGCCCTTGATGATCGCGGGATCGCGGCGCTCGGCCTTCGTCATCGACTGGATGATGGCTTTCATGCGCAGCAGGCGCTTGTCGTCGAGCGCTTCCGGCGGCAAGTCCTTCATCTTGCTGGTGACCGCGCCGGGCAGCATCTCCATCACCTTGTCGAGCGGGCCCATCTTTTCGACCTGGGCGAACTGCGCGAGCAGGTTGTCCATCGTGAAGCGCTGCTTTTTGAAGCTCTGCGCCATCTGCTGGATGTCGGTTTCGGTCGCGGCTTCCTTGATCTTTTCCACCAGACCGGCCATGTCGCCCATGCCCATGATGCGCTCGGCCATGCGGCGGGGATCGAACTGCTCGATGGCGTCGAGCCCTTCGCCGACGCCGGCGAACTTGACCGGCACGCCGGTGGCGGCCAGCACGGCCAAGGCCGCTCCGCCGCGGGCGTCGCCGTCGAGCTTGCTGAGCACGACGCCAGTGACGCCGAGGCGGTTGTTGAACGCTTCGGCCACGTTCAGGGCTTCCTGTCCCGACATGGCGTCGACGACCAGCAGGATCTCGTGCGGAGCGAGCGCCGCCTTCATGCGGTCGAGTTCGGCCATCATCTCTTCGTCGACGGCGAGGCGTCCGGCCGTGTCGAAGATGAGCACGTCGATCAGATGCGAAGCGGCGTAGGCGAGGGCGCGCTGTGACAGCGCGACGACGTCGCTTTCGCCGGCTTCGGGGCCGAAGAAGGCGACGCCGGCCTGGCCGGCCAGCACGCGCAGCTGATCCACTGCGGCGGGGCGGCGCAGGTCGCAGGCGACGAGCATGGGCTTGTGGCTCTTGCTCAGCTTTTTGGCGAGCTTGGCGCTGCTCGTCGTTTTGCCGCCGCCCTGCAGGCCGACCATCATCACCAGCGTCGGCGGCTGGGGCGAGATGTCGATGCCGCGGCTGCCTTCGCCCATGATGCGGGCGATTTCTTCGTAGACGACGGCGGAGACTTGCTGGGCGGGCATGATGGAACCGAGCACGTCGGCGCCGACGGCGCGGACGCGGATCTTTTCGACCAGGTCCTTAACGACTTTGTAGTTGACGTCGGCTTCGAGAAGGGCGCGGCGAACTTCGCGCAGGGCCTGCTGAACGTCTTCTTCCGTCAGCTTGCCGCGGCCGCGCAGGCCGCTGAAAATGCGTTCCAGTCGTTCTTTGAGCGCGTCAAACATGGTTCATCGTCCTTCCTTCGCACGCCTCGACGATGGCCGCGGCGTGCCGCTGAGGATTTTCGCCGTCGCGGATGGCGCGGGCCTCGGCTTCGATGCGGCGAAAGCGTTCGCCGCAGCCGAGCAGCGTCTCGATCTCGTCGAGGCGGTCGCGCGCCCGCTGCAGCTGGTCGGAGACGCCCTGACGGCTGATCCCCAACTCGTCGGCGATCTCCGAGAGCGACAGGTCGTCGAGCTCGTGCATTTCGTAAACGCGGCGCTGCCGTTCCGTGAGCAGGGGACCGTAGAGATCGTACAGCCGCGAAAGCTGAACGCGGCGTTCCAGCGCTTCGTTCTCGCTCACTCTGCCCTCACTCCCTTCACGACGCGAGCATTATAAGCGATCGCGGCGAGGGTGTCAAGATGTTTTGCTTGACCCATGATGCCTCTGAAAAGAAAAATGCGCTCGCTCTCCCCGTTTTCTTCCAATGCGGTCTTGTCCGACATGATTTTGGCGGTTGCCGAGAGGCGAAATTTGCTTTTCGCATTTCAACGGATGAAAAAATTCTCTTTTTCTGCTGGGGCTGGTATGATAAAATAAGCTCGGTTCTGTTTTTAATCTTTTTTTGTTTCGCGTTTGAATATGGAAGGACGAATGTATTTGCGCCATGGGCCGAGGCAGAGTGATCGCTTCGTCAAGCCCGAATTGGAGGAGAAAATGAAGACTGAAACGACGATGAATGAGACTGCGCGAGATAACTGCCGTCATCTTGCGGCTGACATGGAGAAACATCTGGTCCGGCGGGGGCACGTTCCCTTTTACGCCGCGACTGCGTCGGAAGCGCTGGGAAAGATCCTGTCCCTGATTCCCGCCGGCGCCAGCGTGGGGATTCCCGGTTCCGCAACGATCCGCGAGATCGGCGCCGTCGAGGCGCTGCGGGAGCGGGGGCACAAAGTGGTGCAGCACTGGGATCCGAAGGCGACGGCGGCAGAAAAGCTGGAGGCGCGTTTTGAGGAAGCGCAGTGCGACGTCTTTCTCGCCAGTTCCAACGCCATCACCAAGGACGGCGTGCTCGTCAACGTCGACGGCGCCGGCAATCGCGTGGCGGCCATGTGCTGGAGCCGCGGCGACAGGATCTACGTCGTCGGCATGAACAAGGTTTGTCCCGACGTGGCGGGCGCCCTCGCGCGCGTGCGGAACCTCGCGGCCCCCATCAACGCGCAAAGGCTGTCGCGTCCCGGCCATAACGTCGCTCCTGACAGTATCTGCCGGGCTGTGCTGATTACGGAGCAGGCGCCGACCATGCCTGACGGCAAGAAGTCCTACGTGGTTCTCGTAGGCGAAGAACTGGGGTATTGAGAATGGCAGATCAGAATATTTCGCTTGTCATTGCCGGCGGCGAGATCTCCATGGGGCTGGCCGACGGCATCGTCACCTCGCAGCAGCCGGTTTCGGCGGAGACGATCCAATCGTGGATCTGGCCCGAACTGGCGGAATCGGTGCGCCTGGTGGACTGGAGTCATCAGCCCAGCAGTCATTATTCGGTGCGCATGACGGCCGACCTCGTCGAACTGCTGAGCCAGCAGGTCGAAGCGGGCGCTCATGCCGTCGTCGTCTTTTGCGGTTCCGATGCCGTAGAGGAAATGGCTTATCTGGCCGACTTGCTCTGGGTGTATCCGCAGCCGCTGATATTTGCCGCGACTCATGCGCCGGCGGGCGTCCCCGGCAGCGACGCGCTGACCGTGCTGAACGAGGCGTTGTTCACCGCCCTGTCGCGCGAAGCGTGGGGACAGGGCGTGCTGGTCTGCGCCGGGGGGCAACTTTTTGCGGCTTCCGATATCGTTGAATACGCCGACTACGGTCGTCTCGGTTTCGCGGGCAATTTCCGCGGCGCCATCGGCGCCATTGTCGCCGGCAAGGTCCATCTCTGGCAGGCCCCCAAGCGCAGCAAAATTTTTGACGCGCCGTTCACGCCGGCCCGCAACGTGGAGCTGCTCTACGCCTCGCTGGGCGCCGGGGAACGTTTTTTGCAGCTGCTCACCGGCGACGAGGGCAATCCCATCGACGGCCTTGTCATCGCCGGTTTCGGCGGCGGCCATGTTTATCCCGCCTGGGTCCCTTACCTGAAGGCTCTTGTGCGCGACGGCGTTCCCGTGGTGGTCGTGTCGCGCTGCCTGCGGGGCTGTGTGATGGAGGATTCTTCTTTTGAAGGAGCCTTCCTGAAGTTGAAGGAGTTCGGCGTCATGAACGGCGGGTTCCTTTCGCCCTTGCAGGCGCGTCTCAAGTTGGCCGTCGGCATTGGCGCAAACCTGAAGAGCGAAGAGCTGCAAAAATATCTGTTGGACCAGTAACGAAAAATGATGTTTGCCCTCGAGAAAACAGCGGGACGAAAAAAGGCGTCGGAAGAAAAATCTTCCGGCGCTTTTTTCGTCCCGCTGTCGGGGGGAGCGAATAGCCCCTTGCCATTCAATATTTTGTGCTGTTTCTTAGTTAAAGCGCCTGACAATCCATTCCCTTTTTTCGGCTTTTCGCGGACAAGGAGCAAGCACGGCTTCTTCCCGCTCATAGGGCATGTTCCGACGGTTCCCAAGGTAATGGCATTCCAGCGTATATTATTAAGAGACCGCGATGGATAAACTGCGAGATGATCTTGCTGACGTTCGTGAAGCGGTATTCCGTGACGGCGCTGGTTTCTTTCGGCTTTTCCCCTTCGGCGCACGATGGCTTGTCGGAAAATCAGTACAACTCCCCGATCTCGCTTTCGACGGCTTCGATCAGAGCGCCGCTGCGGACGAAGTCGATGGATTTGGTCATGAGCGGGTGGATGAAGCGGTCTTTTTCGAGGAAGGGGATCTGCGTGCGGAAGGCTTCCCAGGCGGCTTCCGTGCCGCGGCCGAGCCCGAGCGGGCGCGAGAAATCGACGCCCTGGCAGGCGGCCATGGCTTCGATGCCGAGGATCTTTTCCACGTTGCGCAGCACGCGCGTCGCCTTGAGCGAGGCCCAATAGCCCATGGAAACGTGATCTTCCTGGTTGGCGGAAGTGGGGATGGAGTCGACGCAGGCGGGGTGAGTCAGCGTTTTGTTCTCCGAAGCCACGGCGGCCTGGGTGTACTGGGTGATCATGAAGCCGCTGTTGACGCCGCTGTCGTCGATCAGGAAGGGCGGCAGGCCGTTGGAGAGGCTTTTGTCGACCATGCGGGCGCTGCGGCGCTCGGAGACGCTGCCGAACTCGGACACGGCGATGGCGAAGAAATCCATGGCGAGCGCGATGGGCTGGCCGTGGAAGTTGCCGCCGCTGAGCGCCGCCTCGTCGTCGGGGAAAATGAGCGGATTGTCGGTGACGGAGTTCATCTCGATCTCGATCTTCGACTTCACGTAATCGAGCGCGTCGCGGCTGGCGCCGTGCACCTGGGGCATGCAGCGCAGCGAATAGGCGTCCTGTACGCGAGCGCCCTTGTACTTGTCGATGATCTGGCTGCCTTCGATGAGGCGGCGGATATTCTGCGCCACGGCGATCTGGCCGCTGTGGGGGCGCAGCGCGTGGGTGCGCGCGTCGAAAGCGTAGGGAACGCCGTGAAGCGCTTCCAGCGACAGGGCGCCGATGATGTCGGCGTTCTTTTCGAGTTTCAGCGCGTCGTACAGCGCCAGCGCGCCGAGTCCGGTGAGCGCCGCGGTGCCGTTGTTGAGAGCCAGCCCTTCCTTGGGATGCAGAGCGACGGGTTTGAGCCCCGTCAACTTCATGGCTTCGAGCGCGGTCATGCGCCGGCCCTGATGGAACACGTCGCCCTCGCCGAGCATGGCGGCGGCGATGTGCGAGAGCGGGCAGAGGTCGCCCGACGCGCCGACGGATCCCTGCTCGGGCACCACGGGCGCGATGCCGAGGTTGAGGAAGTTGACCAGCTGCGACAGCGTTTCCAGCGTGATGCCGGAATGTCCGCAGAGCAGGCCGTTGAGGCGCAGCAACATGATGGCGCGCACCACGTCGACGGGCAGCGGTTCGCCGACGCCGACGGCGTGGCTGCGGATCAGGTTTTCCTGAAGCAGGCGGGTGCGGGCGGAATCGACCTTGACGGTGGCGAGATCGCCGAATCCCGTCGTCACGCCGTAGACGATGCGGTTGCCGGCGACCCAGTTCTCGATCAGAGAGGAAGCCCGGTTGATCAGGCCGACGGCCTCTTCGGAAAGCTTCACCGGAGCGCCGCAGCGCGAGACGTTGATCAGTTGTTCGAGGGTCAGGTTACGGCCGGTAAGGACGACGGGATTGGCACGGTTCATGGCGATCACTCCTGATTGTTTTTGTTTGACGGGCCGCCGCGGGATTCGCGGCGGCTCTTGCGTTAACGTTCCGTTTTTTTCGAAAAGCGCCTAGGCTTCGTGAAGTTCTCTCTTGGCGCAGGCCGCTTCGGCCGCGCGGCGCACCGAATCGCCGTCGACGTGGTAGGGCAGCGTGATGTGGTACTTGCCGGGATACTTGGCGTTCACTTCGCGGCTGACCTCTTCGGCGTGTTCGCAGCGGGCCCAGGCGCGGCGCGCGACGCCGCCGAGCACGTCCCACATCATCGCCGACTTGATGATCGCGTCGGTCTCGGGGCGCCCGTCGAGCAGCAGGCCGAAGCCGCCGTTGATGCACTTGCCGATGCCGACGCCGCCGCCGTTGTGCAGCGTGCAAAGCGTCATGCCGCGGGCGGCGTTGCCGGCGAAGGTGTTGGTGGCCATATCGGCGCAGATGTTGCTGCCGTCCTTGACGTTGGCCGTTTCGCGGAAGGGGCCGTCTGTGCCGGAGACGTCGTGGTGGTCGCGCCCCAGCATGACGGGGCCGATCTTGCCCTCGCGCACGAGCTTGTTGAACGCGAGGGCGATGTTGGTGCGGCCTTCGGCGTCCTGGTAGAGGATACGGCACTGCGTGCCGACGACGAGATTGTTCTTCTCGGCGTCGCGGATCCAGACCCAGTTGTCGTAGTCCTGGCTGCGGCGGTCGGGGTCGATGCAGGCCATGGCGGCCTCGTCGGTGGCGCGCAGGTCTTCGTGTTTGCCGCTCAGGCAGCACCAGCGGAAGGGGCCGTAGCCGTAGTCGAACAGATGGGGCCCCATGATGTCTTCGACGTAACTGGGCCAGATGAAACCTTCGTAGGTGTCCTTGCCGTTCTTGGCGATCTCGGTGACGCCGGCGTCGAAGATGGCGCGCATGAAGCTGTTGCCGTAGTCGAAGAAATAGGAACCGCGGTTCACCAGTTTCTTGATCACGCTGAAATGACGGCGCAAACTGGCGTCGACGCGCCTGCGGAACTCTTCGGGATCTTCGTGCAACATTTTCGTGCGCTCTTCGAAGGTCAGGTCCACCGGGCAGTACCCGCCTTCGTAAACGGCGTGGCACGAGGTCTGATCAGAAAGCAGCTGGATCGCGACGTGGTGGCTCTCGGCGTACTCGAGCAGCGTGACGACGTTGCCGTAATAGGCGATCGAAAGCGGCTTTTTGGCGTCCAGAGCTTCCCGGGCCATCCGGAAGGCTTTTTCGGCGCTGTCGGTGATCTCGCCGACCCAGCCCTGGCGATGGCGGGTCTCGATCCGGGAATAATCGACTTCGGCGACGATGCCGACGCCGCCGGCGATCTCGATGGCCTTGGGCTGCGCGCCGCTCATGCCGCCCAGTCCCGACGTCACGTAAAGGATGCCGGCCAGATTGTCGCGCGGGCCGACGCCGAACTTCAGGCGCGCGGCGTTGAGCACGGTGTTGAAGGTGCCGTGTACGATGCCCTGCGGCCCGATGTACATCCAGCCGCCGGCGGTCATCTGCCCGTAATTGCTGACGCCCAGCTGCATGGCGCGGTGCCAGTCCTTCTGATTGTCGAACAGGCCGACGAGCAGGCCGTTGGTGAGGATCACGCGCGGCGCGCCGGGATGCGAGGCGAACAGCCCCACGGGATGGCCGCTTTCGAGCACCAGCGTGGTGTCGTCGGTCAGCTCGCGCAGATACTTCTGGATCAGGCGGTACTGCAGCCAGTTCTGACAGACCTGCCCCGTCTCGCCGTAGGTGACGAGTTCGTAGGGATAGAGCGCCGTCTCGAAGTCGAGATTGTTGTCCATCATCACCTGAAAGGCTTTGCCGGCCAGGCACTTGCCCTCGTAGGTCTCGATCGGGCGGCCCCAGATGCGCCCGGCGGGGCGGAAGCGGTAGGCGTAGATGCGGCCGCGCGTGCGCAGCTCTTCCATGAACTCGGGAATCAGCTGCTCGTGATATTTTTCGGGCACGTAGCGCAGCGCGTTGCGCAGCGCCAGCTCCGTCTCCGATTGCGAAAGCGTCCAGCCGCGGTCGGGCGCGCGGCGGATCCCCGCCGCGAATTCGGGATATTCGGGCAGAACGTCGTCCAGTTTGATGACCATCGCTTCGCCGTTGAGCAAATTCTCCTGCATGTGTTTTTCTCTCCTTTATAAACAAGATTTACCGCGGAGCAGCGGAGAAAAATTCTTTTCCGATGAACCGCGTCCCGCCGAGGTATTTTTCCACGGGCTTCCATATAAGCGAACGAACGTTTTACAACAAACAAAAACAATCCAGCTGCCGCACGACGGCCGACAGTTTTTTCTGTGTCTCCGCAGCGGCTTTTGTTTTGCCTTTACGCCACGTAGACGCCTTTTTTGTACACTTCCATGACGGGGCTGACGCCGGCGTGATAGGCCAGGATCGTCGGCGAGTCGCCGTCGAGCAGCAAAAAGTCGGCCTGCTTGCCGGGTTCCAGGCTGCCGACTCTGTCCTGCAGCCCCACGGCCCAGGCGGCGTTGAGCGTGCAGCCGGTCAGCGTCTCTTCCACGGTCATGTTCATGTTCATCACCGCCAGGCCGAAGACGAAGGGCATCGACTCGCAGAAGCAGGAGCCGGGGTTGCAGTCGCTGGCCAGCGCCACGGGCACGCCCAGTTCGATCATGCGGCGGGCGTCGGCGTAGGGCTTGCGCAGGCTGTATGCCGTGGCGGGCAGCACGTTGGCGATGACGCCGGCTTCCGCCATGGCCCTGAGATTCTTTTCGTTGGCCGCCAGCAGGTGTTCGGCCGAGGCGACGCGCAGTTCCGCTGCCAGCCCCGCGCCCTGAGTGTCGTCCACTTCGTCGGCGTGGATGCGCAGTTTCATGCCCAGCGTGCGCGCCGCTTCGAGGATACGGCGGCTCTGCGCCACGGTATACACGCCCGTCTCGCAGAACACGTCGCAGTAGCGCGCGACGCCCTGTTCTTTGACGGCGGGGAGCATTTCGTTGACGATAACGTCTACGAAATCGTCGGCGCGCCCCTTGTATTCGGCGGGCACGGCGTGAGCGCCCATGAACGTGGGCACGACGTCCAGCGGCGTCTCGTCGCCGAGGCGGGCGATCACGCGCAGCATTTTCAGTTCCTCGGCGGTGTCCAGTCCGTAACCGCTTTTCACTTCCATGGTCGTGGTGCCGAAGTTCAGCGCCGAGAGCGCGTTCTCGCGCGTGGTTTCGAACAGCTCGTCCTCGCTGGCCGCCTTGACGGCTCTGACGCTGGAAAGGATGCCGCCGCCCGCGCCGAGAATTTCCAGATACGTTTTGCCCTGCAGGCGCATCGTGAATTCCTTCTCGCGCCGCGCCGCAAAGCAGATGTGCGTGTGCGGATCGACGAAGCCGGGGATCATCGCCGTACCGTCGCAGTCGCGTTCTTCCTCGATCTCCGCGTCCTTCGCGGCGAGAGCCGCGCGCACTTCCGTCTCGTCGCCGACGGCGGCGATCAGGCCGTCTTCGACGAACAGTGCGCCCTTTTCCCACGACGCGACGCGCCCCTGATCGGCCCCCGACGCAGGCTCGTCGCCCGCCAGCGGCGTGGTGATCGCCGCGTTGTAAAACAGTTTCCCGCTCATCTCTCCGCCTCCTTTTGAATCGTTACATCGAAGAAGCGATCTCCGCCGCCGCGCTTTTCAGCGCCGGCAGCAGTTCCGCCTCCCAGTTCCCGAAAGTTCCCGCCACGCCGGCGATGCCCAGCTGCGCCACAAAATGGCCGCGGCGGTCGTACAGCGGCACGCTCAGATCTTCGGCGTTGGCCATCCATTCTTCGCGCGAGTGGGCGCAGCCGACGCGCCGGATCTCGGCGACGCGTTCCCGCAGCCGTGGCGCGTCGGCTTCGGAACCGTCAGGCATTTTCAGCGGCGAGGCCAGGATCCGTTCGCGCAGGCTGGGCTCGCAGAACGCCAGCAGCACCAGCCCCGTGGCTCCCGCGCAGAGCGGCACGCTCATGCCCTCGCGCGCCACGAACTTGACGGCGATCTCCGGCTCCTCGGTGTGGACGCAGAGGCCGCCCATGCCCTCGATCACGCTCAGGATCGCCGTTTTCCCCGTGCGCCCCACAAGACGCCGCATCGGCTCTTTGGCGCTGCGCACCAGCGCCTCGAAGAGCACGGGGCGGTGGTTGAGCAGGAAGAAACGAAGTCCGGCGCGGTAGGCGCCGCTTTCCGCATCCTGAACCGCCCAACCGTAAGATTCCAGCGCCGCCAGAAAACGGTGCGCCGTGCTGCGCGGAACGCCCGCCGCCGCGGCCAGGTCGCGCACGCTCGTCACCCGTTCGGAGCGCACCAGCGCTTCCATGAGATGGATTATTTTGCCCACGGCGTCATTCTTGGGCTGCCGTTGTGTTGAATTCATGATGGACCTCCAAAAGTGGGACGCCTTGTCTTAAAATCGCTTAATATAACTATACTAAAAAAATATTCTCTGTCAATCGAGAAAAAAGAGAAAGTCGGAGTTTCTTCATTCGCCGCCGGGGATCCGGCGCGCGTCGGTCCGTGAGGCGCGTTCGGGGCGATTCGCGCGAGGGCGGCGCTCCGATTTCATCGAATTTTTTTCATTAAAATGGGGGAAGCCCCCTCGCGCCGCGGCGCGAAAGAGTTTCCCCCCATGATCTTTTTCCGAAAAAATTATTTCCATTGCGTTTCCAGCGACAGTATCGTGTAGCGGTTTCTTTGTTTGGTCTTAGGCGTGACCCAGGCCTCGAACGTGGCGGGACGGTCGCTCTCGTCCTCGGCGTTGTAGACGTCGCCGGTCATGCGCAGCGTCCCGGCTTCTTCGAAGACTTCTTTCACCTGCGCGTAATAGACGGACTCGCCGTCGGCGCCCTCGAAATGGTAAAGTTTCCCGTCGTAATGGAAGTCGGAACCCTCCACGTTGCGATTCTTCAGGTCGATGTCGAAATACTTTTTCACCGTTTCGGCCACGAACGCGCCGTCGATCGTCAGCGAGCCGTACGGGCAGTTTTTGTCCGCGCAGCGTTTGACGCGGCTTTTGAAGTTGTTCACGTAGTTGTGCCAGACGCCGAAACGGATCAGCTCGACCAACCCTTCTTTACTCTTCATGTGCAGCAGGCCGTCGCTGCCGCTGTCGCCCACGTCGAAGCCGTAGTAGCCCAGCTCGGTGAAATTGCTCAAAAAGACGCTCATCTTCTTCAGCTCCGCCGCGCCGGGATTCAGCGTTTTCGCCCCGGCCGCGGTCGCGGCGCAGGCAACAAGCACACACAGCGCCGCCGCGCGCGCAAACTTTTTCATTTTCATTCGCTCCTTTCGTCGCTCCCGTTCCGACGCCCGAAGCGCCCTTCCGGCTTCCGTCGGACAACGTTTTTAAATTACAAAGAATATAACACGGGCGGAAGGTCTCGGCAAGCGCTCAAAATCCATCTGCCGGCGCGCCGTTTCGCCTTTGCCGCCTCACTTTCGTTATTGCAGCCACGCGCCCACGCCCTGCGCTTCGATTTGCTTTTTGGAGGGCAAGCCGTTCACCGCCAGCGGCGCGCCGGCCAGTTCGGGGAATTTTTCGAACCACACTCTCAACACTTCCATCGTGATGCCGACGCGCTCTTCGATCGGATGTCTTGCGTCATGAAGCGGATCGACGCCGACTGCGTGCGCGTTCATGGCCGGATTGGGCGTTTCGCTGAGAAACGGGACGCAGGGCGTCCCTTCGCCGATTTCGTAGTGGGAGATGCCCCTGAATCCGGGGACGGACTGTTCTGGTTTAAGGGAGACGCCTCGCTCTTCGAGCGCCAGGATCATTTCGATACACGGCTCGAGGTATTTCGGATGAGTGATCAGAGAATACGAGAGCGAGCCGCCCGGATGCTTTTTGCCGTCGCGGGGGTCGAAGACTTCCTCCGGTGCCGTCGCCTCATGCATGTCGAGACAGGAGGCGGGCTTTTCGCGGCGGATCAGCTCCATGACGCCGAACGTCACCATCTGCGCGGGCGTTCCGTCGGCGACGCCGGGATAATTGCGGTTGACGTTGCGCCATTCGGAGCCGTCTTCGTGAACGTAACCGAGCGGGTGGACGAAGTGTTCGGGATCGGTTTCGCCCCTGCGCAGCGGTATGCGCCGGTCGCCGTAATACAGCCAGCGCTTGCCCTGGCGGCTTTCGAACGGCAGCTGATGGGGCACCTGCCCGAGCGTGTCCGGCGCCGACATGCCGGCGGCGTTCAAACAGGGGATAACAAATAATTTTCCCTCTGCCACCGCGGCGTTTTCAAGAAGCACTTCGGCCGCCAGAACGCCGCCGATCTCGCGCGGGTGAGTGCCCGCCAACACCAGCGCCGTCGCGCCCGGCTTCGCGCCCTCTATCACGTAAACAGCGGTGTCGTAATCGGTCCCCCTGAGGTTGGGATTGTAATCGGAAAGCCATTTGATCCCCGTCACGCCGTATCCCGGCCGCACGTCCAGCCGAAACGCCGCCCGCGCCGCCGCGCCGCTTAGAACCAGTGCTGCCAGCAGCGCTGCGGCTGCCGCGATTTTTTGAAAACGTCCGTATGTCATTTTTGTCCCTCTCCGCTCAAGTTCCGCCGCGGCATTGTCCGCCGCGACGTTATTCTTCCCAAGAGATTATACCAACGTCGGCGATTTTTTACGCGGACGATGATAAAATAAGAGCATCTTCGAAAATGGAGGTGTCACATGAAAAAATTTCTCGGTGCAGTTTTGTTCTTGGCGATTTCGTGCTGTGCGGCCGTGCAGGCCAAAGATTATCACGTCGCGGCGCGGGTGAAGGAAGCGCAGGCGGCCGTGGAGAAAATGATCCGCTCCAAGTCGGCGGCCGGACTGGCCCAGTCGGTCAAGGAAGGCGTCGGCGTGGCCATTTTCCCCAGCGTCGTCAAGGCGGGGCTCATCGTCGGCGGCCGATACGGCGAGGGCTTGATGCTGCGTCATGATCCCAAGACGGGCCAATGGTACGGGCCGGCGTTTTTCAGCATCAGCGGCGGGTCGGTCGGACTGCAGATCGGCGCTTCTTCGACGGCGCTGGTTTTGACCGTCAACAATGAAAAGGGCATGAAGGCGTTCCGCGGCGGCACCTTCACGCTGGGCGCCGACGTCGCCGCCGTGGCCGGACCGAGCGGACGCAACTCCTACGTCGGCACCAACATCAACGCCGACGCGCCGATCTTCAGCTACTCGATCACCAAGGGCGTTTTCGCCGGCGTGGCCCTCGACGGCTCGGTGATCAGCGAACTGCCCCGTGTCAACGACGCCTGCTGGGGCAGGCATCTGAACAACGTCCAGATCTTCCACCGCAAACCGGCGCGCAAGGACGTGCAGGCGCTCATCAGAAAACTCAACCAGCTGATTTCCCTGGCAAAGTAAACTCGTTCTTTCATCCCGCAAACAAAAAAAGCGCAGACCCTTGATCCCAAAGGTCTGCGCTTTTCGTTTTCCGCGGTAAAAAATGGAGCCGACTACCTTACTAAAAATATCTATAAATGATTGTGAATGCTGAATTAATGTGTTTATGTATGTGGTTTAAGTCACCGAAAAGTCACCATATATAGCACTATTAAATTATGATCCTTGGTTCTAGGCCCAATTGAGTTTATTTTACCATACTGAAAAAAAGCGGGCACCGTCAATCATCGACGATGCCCGCTTGTTATTTTGCGATTGCGGCTCCGGCCACTCCGATCAGCAGCCCGATCAGGAGCCCCCGCACCTTGCCTCTCCGTATGCGTCTATTGTACGCCGCCCGCTCCGCCGCCAGCTCGCGCTTGAGATCGGCGACGAGCCGCCGCGTATCCTCCGCCTGCGCGGCGATCTCCGCGCGCAGCTCGTCCATACTCTGTCGCAGGACGCGGGCGCTCTCGCGGTCCGCCGTCCAGCCTGCGACCGTGTCGCGCATGGCGGCCTCGGAGAGCAGATAGCCGCCGGAGACGCGCTGCACATCAGCGGCCTTTGCGGTACTCTGCGAGCAGAGCGTCGAGAGCAGCAGCGAGACGGTCAGCAGGCAGGTCAGATACTCTCTTTTTGGTCTGAGCACGGACAGTCACCTCCCTCTGCTTAGTCGCGTCAACAATGGCGTCCGCCCGACGCTCTGCGGTGGCGGCGCTCTCGCGCAGACGTGAGATCAGCGCGTCCGTTTCACGCCATCCCCGATACTGACGCCAATAGATAAACGCCAGTAGCCCGACAACGACGACCGCCGCCAGCGCGTACAGCCAAGATTTTTTCGTCATCTCGCATATCCTCCAATAAAACAAGGCGGCCCCTGTAGAGGTCGCCTTGTCCGTTATTCAATTCAGCGAGTTACAGCGCTTCGAAATACTTCTTCATCCACTCGCGGGCGAACTCGCTGTACGCCCACAGCCGGGATTCATTCTTCCCCTTCTGGTCGGCGTACCAATAGCCGAACTCGTTGCGCTCGCCCTTGGGCGCTTTCAGCCGGTAGCGGAGCGCGACTTTACCGATGTATCCCCGGCTCGTCTCGAACTCTTCCGCCAGCTGCGTGGCGGTGTAGTAGCCGCGCGCCGGAGGGACGAAGCGGTAACAGCGCCGACGCCGCCGCTGCTTCTGCTTCTTTTCCGGCAGAGGCAGCGCCAGCTGGTCTTCCTTCCGCGGCGCGCTTTCCGGCAGCTTCTCAGGCCCTTTGGTCAGGATTGGTTCGGGCTTCTTCATCCCTTCCAGCAGCGCCAGATTGCGGCGCAGCAGTTCGAGGCGTTCGGCCTCGTGATCCACTTCGATCTCGACCACGCGGTCGGAATGCCCGCGGATGATCTCTTCCATGGCGTTGAATGCCTTGATGTAGGCTTCTTTGAACGCCGCCGCTTTCTTGCCCGTGTAGCCCATCACGAGGAACGTGAACCCGTCGCGGGTCATCATGTAGTAGGGAACTTCTTTTTGCGCGGAGTTAGCAACTTCAACGGTTCGGGACAAGGCTTCAAAATTGAGGGCTTGAAAATCAAGGGAACAATCCAGCGCTTTAATGTCGCGAATTACATTGAAATGTTCCTTCTCGAAATACTTGGCCACGTCCATGCTGCTGACGCGGGCTTCGCCCTTCCAGAGCGTCACGCCGAGGGTGGAGCTTTCGGGCGCGACCGGCCGGGCGAAGAAGCCGTAGGTCACTTCCTGATTCGACCAGTTGTTGAACATCGACTCCAGCGATTCGAGACTGACCTCGCAGTTGTGCTTGATCAGGTCGGCGATATACAGATAGGCCACGAACAGATTGTCGCCGTACTTCCATCTCCGGTCGACGCCCTCGGGGAACTTGTGAAGCCCCTGATTCCAGAGCGCCAGCGCTTCGCGGACTGCCATGGCCCGAACGGCCTCATTGGGAAGCGTGTTGAACAGATGGTCCTTGCCGTAGAGTTTCGGTAGTGTTGCGAGCATAATAAAAGACCTCCTTATGAAGTCGTACTCGAAGGAAGTCCTGCCGTGTGCTATAATAGCTTTACGAAAGGACTTTCCTTTCTTGGGCCCCGTTTAACCTTGAGTTCTCGCCAGAACAGGTTAAACGGGGTTGCTTATTTTGCCACGTCTTTGTGCTGTTCAACGTAAGAACGCATGAGCTCTTCAAGTACCTCATTCATTTTCTTACCTTGAACTACACACACAACCCTGAAGTCTTGTAATAAATTTTCTTCAATCGACGTGGCCAGCATCTTTTTAGCCACCGGCTTCACCTCCTTGATGCTATTTTACATCTTTAGATCTAGATGTCAAGAACGCATCCAGAAGAAAGTGAAGATAATGGTGCGAGCATAATAAAAGACCTCCTTATGAAGTCGTACTCGAAGGAAGTCCTGTCGTGTGCTATAATAGCTTTACGAAAGGATTTTCCTTTCTTGGGCCCCGTTTGACTGGAATCTCTTGGCGGAGACAGTCAAATGGGGTTACTTTTTTTCCGCAAGCTCGATTTTAAGCGTTCCTGCGGCAAAGCGAATCATGAAGTTTTCCAGAACGTCGTTCATCGTAACATCCTGTTGAACGCACGCAATTCGGAAGGACTTCGCGATCTCGGGGTCAATCGTGGTAGTAAACGCCTTTCGCTTTGCCATCGTGCCATCACCTCCTTTACGAGGATAATAGCACACACTTACATTTCTAGCAAGTCATATTTCTACGCGAATCCAATTTTGAATTCGCGTAACTTACTCATCGTGCCCATGCCGATCCCACTTCCCCTCCGACAGCCACTTTTGCAGGCCGTCGAACGCGGCTTTGACCGTCTCCTGGGTCTCCGTATAGGCGATATCCAGCAGCGGGCCGCCGACGTAGCCGCACATGGCGATAATAATCGCGCTCAATTGACGGCTCACACCCAATTCGTTCAGCCCCCAGGCGACGATCGCGCCGATCGCCCCGGCGCTGATCAGCCCCACTGTAAAACGCCAGCCGTCGAACGGTTCCCCAAGGTGTTCCCGGCCGGCGCGCACTCCCTGAAAAATCATGGCCAGCATCGCTCCCACACCTCCCGTCATGGCGATGTCTATCAACGTCCGCTCGTGCTGTTCCTCTCCCGGCATATAGCTACCTCGCTTTTCTTCGGTCCCACGTCCTCAGATGTCCGTCCGCGGCTTTGGCGATATCGATATGCACGCCCCAGTCGTACAGCCCGACGCCGCCCAGTTCGGGCAGCTTCCCGTCGTACCACGCCTTGGCAACGGCGTTGTAAACCGCCAGTGGCGACAGCCTTTCGCAATGGAAATCCATCGCCTGACCTTTCAGATGCTTCGACGTCGGCGAACCGCCCTGCCTGGTGTTGCGCGCCTTGCAGCGGCACACGCTGTGAACGTGCATTGGTTCTTTCAGGATTGTCCTAACCTTCTCCGCCAGTTCCAGCAGCCGCGGATCGGGCGTGTCGAAACCGCAGTGATCGCGGCACGCGCACTCCTCCCGGCTGAAATGCTCCGATAGTTTTTCGGACATAAAATCACCTCAGTCATATTCTGTAGAAACCAAACTCGCCCTTGACTTTTAGTACCATATATGATACTATTACATCAGCAAGGGAGGCGGCAGCATGGAGATACTGCTCAAAAAGCAACCGCAAAAATACCTCAAAAAGCTCGACGAAAAAACGAGAACGAAGCTGTATGCCGCCCTCGACGAAGTCTCGGAATTCAAGGGCGACATTCGCAGGCTGGCGGGCACGAAAAATCTATACCGCTACAAAACGCCGCCTTTCCGCATCATCTTTGAATGGCGCAAGGGCGAAATCGTTATCACGGTCATTGAAATCAACACTCGAACCGATATCAAATATAGGGAGGCCGCACGATGAAAAAAGAACTCAAAATGGAAGAGATCCAGCGCCGCATAGCACGCATCGACGCCCTGCCTGCCGAGGAACTGACGTCTGAAGAACGGGCGTCGCTGAAGGCCGCAGAGGCCATGGACGACGGGACGACCATTGCTTTAGAGGAACTGAAACAACAGCTCGACGAGTACAGCGGACGCATTGTGCTGCGGATTCCGCGCAGCCTGCACAAGACGTTGAAAGACGCCGCCGCCGTCGAGGGGGTCAGCCTCAACCAATACATGCTGTATAAACTGGCGCGCTGAACGGAGTAAATCGGCAAGGACGCTCTCTCGCGAGGGCGTCCTTATTGTTTATTCCCCCAGCTCTTCCGGCCACGTGATGGCCGCCAGATCGTCGGCCGTCTGCGCACCCTTAATCAGGTCGTCGAGCCGCTGCTGCGTGCCGATCACGGCCGTGCACAACTGGCCATAGGCCGCGACGTTGGCGAGGATCTTGTCGCGCAGCGTGTCGACGGGGATTCCCCGCAGCGTCGCGATGCCCGCGACGAACTGCGCCGCTTCGCTGTCGGTCACGCCCGCGGCGAGGTCTTTCGCGCCCTGCTCCTGTTTGCTCCACGACTCGATCTCGGCCTGCGTATAGTTGGCCTTGACTGCCGCGAGGACGGCGTCTCCGGCCCACCAGATCTCATGGCGTTTTGCCTCCTTAAGCTCTTCCAGCGTCGGCGGCACGGGCTCGGGACCGATCGTCACCTCGTCGGAGTGCTCAAGGGCATAGGCGTGGACTTCGGCGTATTCGTCCGCCCACTCGCCAGTGTTCGGGCAGTTGTAGGAATAGCCGTTTTTCGTAAACGTATAGCTTCCGTCGTGGTTTCTAGTCAGATTTTCGTACATTTAGGCAATCCTCCATACTAAAACATTGCCGACACTAAAGGTTTGAAGGCTTGTCTGGATCGTTGTGCCACCGGCGGCAACGCCTACTTTATCCAATATTGTTATAGTGGCCGTTGATTGCTGAGCAATCATGGCATAAGCCCATGTCCCCCCTCCGGGCAATGTACAACGCCCATTGCTGATATTTATTCTTTTCCAGTTGTTGCTTGTCGGCGCCATCGGTGCACCCAGGCTCGCCAGCGTGTACGTCGTGTTCGTGTCCTGCGTTTGGAACGAGCCCGTGGTTCCGTTGCCCCTTGTATAGGTCACAGTCCTGCCATTGACCGACAAACCCTTGATATACGTCGAGTCGATCTGCTGTCCGCGGGAATCCTGCGTAGCCTTGGTCGCCGAGTTCGCGTTGCCGTTCAGGGCGCCGTTCACCTTCGACACGGTCAGGGAGCCGTCGGTACCGAACTCCATCGTTTTGGCGTTCGCCCACGTGTTGCCGTTGGTCTTTATGACCACCTTGCCGTCGGCGACGACATAAGCATCTTCCGAGTCGTGCCCGACAAGCTCGTTCAGCTGCGCCGCCACGGCTTCACCGCCGCCGATCACCGTACTCGAACCGCCGCCGATGGCGACGTGGTTCCCGTACTGCGTATTCGTCGTGCCGATTCGAATCAGCGAATTGGTGTGCGAGTTGCCGGAACCGTCGTTGTAATCGGTTTTGGCGCGGACGTCGCCGGTCAGCGTGCCGCCGCTCAGCGGCAAGAAATCCCCGTTGACCGCAATCGTCACCTTGTCGTTCGCCGCGTCCGGCGTAATGGCGATAGCGTTCCCCGCCACCAGCTCCAGCGTGTCCGACTTCTGATCCGCTTCGACCGTGACGCCGCCGGCCTTGACCTTGGCGAAGGCGTTCTGGTTGACCTGCGCGCCCGCGGCGATGCCGTTCAGTTTTGCCTTGTCCGTATTGCTCATGAAGCCGTTGCTCGTGGGGGTAGCCGCGCCGTGGACGTGACCGTCCGCCGAAAAATAGGCGCTGTCGTGGCCGTCCAGCTGGTCGGCGTTCAGGCCGACATTCAGCGTGCCGTCGCTGACGGGGATGTTGCCGGAGGCGTGCCCCGGCTCCAGGCCCTTCAATTTCCCGGCGTTGACGATTTTGTCCTCTTTCAGCGCCCGGAAGTTCTCGCGCAGCTCGCCCGGGCCGTCGGCGATAAAGCCGTTGTCGGCGGGCAGGTTGGCGTTGTATGCCATGCAATCACTCTCCTAATATCCGTAAGAAGTCCAGTTGACGACGCCGGTCGCCGCGGCGCCGGCAGTGTCGACGATTTTGACCGTGCAGCCCGACGTCCCCGGAGTCCCGACCAGCAGCGCCCGCCTGGACGCGCCGTCGGCCGTCAGCACCACCGTCGGCGGAACGGCGTACTCGAAACCGTAAGAGATCGCCGCCTCGCCGGCCGAGCTGACCGTGACGCGCCCGGCCTTGACCACGTCGGGCATGTCCACCGTCGCCTGAAGGACCGTCACATAAGGCGGCGACGCGGCGTCTACAGCGCTCATGACAACGCGGTACTGCAAACAGCGAAGCGTCTCCTGGTGCGGTTGCCAGCGCTTCCAGTCCGACCATGCCGCGCCGTCCTGCGAGGCGCGGTACTGGATCTCCGCGCTCGATCCCGTGCGAGACAAGGTCATGAAGTCGTGCGTCAGGTTGGCGGAGATCAGCCGCCCCGCGTCGCGCACGGGCGACGTCCAGACGCCCGACGTCTTCCCCGCGGCCAGCGTCAGCACGAGGCTGACGCCGAGGTCGATCCAGCGCCGACCGGCGTAGTCGCTCCACTTGCCGGACGCGTTCGCCCAGGTGGCGGGGTTGGTCGCGAAGCGCGTGTCGCTGTGCGTGCCGTCCTGTAGGGCGATGTCGTTCCACGTCAGCAGCACGTTTTTGGGCGGCAGGCTGTCGACGTTCAGCACAGCGCTCGCCGCCTGCGGCGAGTAGTACCCGGCGCGGTTGACCGCCTTGATCATGTACCGGTGCGCGCGCACGACTGTCAGTAGCAAAGTCGCTTCCGTCTGCGTGACGCCGGTGGCGACGATCTGCCCGGAATCCCAGCTGAAGCCCTCGCGGATCTCGTAGCCCTCGATGTCGTTCTCGGGGTTCTTGCGCCACGTGAAGTCAGCGCTGCCGCCGTCCTGCACGGCCTGGAAGCCGAGCACGTTCTGCGGCTCCAGCGTCGCCTCGTAAAAGGCGCTCGCCGTTTCGCTCTCCAGTCCCGCCTTGTTTTTTGCCCGCACAAGGATGTTGTACTCGTGCGAGGCGGGCATCGTCACGGTCAGGCGGGGATCTGCAGTCACGCCCAGCGGGGCGGCGCTTGCCCATGTCATGCCGTCGCGCACCTCGTAGGAGACGACGTCCAGATCCGGCGACGGCGTCCAGCCGATAACCAGCCGCGTCGAATCGTAGGCGTCCTGCGTCACCACCAGGCCGCTCGGCGCGGTGGGATTGAGGTCGAAAATCCCCGTCACGCTCTGCGGCGTCTGCGACATGGTGCCGCCGGCGGTGTGGGCGGCGACCCACCAGGTATA
>PPYE01412043.1_pt1 | contig 39562 bp, 40 predicted proteins | sample 1559881 | NCBI WGS metagenome assembly PPYE01 (sample SAMN08240022, study PRJNA423297) | Human gut metagenome, whole genome shotgun sequencing project. | reverse complement strand
CTAGCCTTTTTCATGTTAAAATAAAAGAAAAAGGGGTGTTCGTTATGTTGAAGCGATATGAACTGACTGACCAGGAATGGAATCAAATTGCTCCTTTACTCCCGCCCGAAAAATCGAACCGGCCTGGCCGTCCATCCAAGGATAACCGGACGATGTTAAATGCCATGGTCTGGATTGCCCGTAGTGGTGCTCCCTGGCGGGACCTGCCAGAGCGTTACGGCCCTTGGGAGACGGTCTATAGCCGATTCCGTAAATGGGTTGAGGATGGCTATCTGGACAATATCTTCCGTGTCCTCAGCCTCGAAGCCGAATTACAGGAACTTAGTCTGGATGCCTCCATTGTAAAAGCCCACCAGCATAGCGCCGGGGCAAAAAAAGGGGGCCAGCAAGTCTGATTGGCCATAGCCGTGGCGGGGCCAGCACAAAAATCCATGCAGTGGTAGATGCTTATGGATACCCAGTCTATCTACGGTTGAGCGAGGGACAGAGGAACGATATCAATATGGCAATCCCACTGTTGGAACCAATCAGCCTGAACGGCAGCCAGGTCCTGGCTGATAGGGGATATGACAGCAACCAGCTGATTATCTGGGGTTCATATGCATTGCTTCAATCTTAATTTGGTTAAAATGACTAAGGATATATAATTTTCAAACACGCCCTAGGGCAGATGGCGGGAATGAATTTTCAAACACACCCTGGTACGCGTTCTTTTGGTACCCTTTCATTTTATGTCCACTCTGTATTTTTATGATAGGATGGAAGAAATTTTACATTTTACCCGGTGGAAACCCAGGCTGATATACTATTGATAAAACATTTCCCATGTGATACCATGTAAATAATACCATGAGACTAATTTAAAGCGGAGGGACAACCGTGAGTATCAGCCAGGACGCACAGGAAAGAATCAATCAATATGCAAAAAAACGTGTTGTCAGTACTCTTATCAATGACATGGTCTCAGAGGCACCGGCCCCGCAAGAGTCCATTCAAAGCACTGGCAATACTGACGACGCCAACCTTGCCGACAATACCATCCATACTGACAATACCGGCCATACCCACACTGCCGTCAATACCCACAATGCCGGCTATACCCACAATGCCGGCCATACCCACTATACCGGCCGGGAAACGGAAGGCCTTATTTATGGCGGTTTCATCATCATTGGTATTGCCGCAGGGGCATTGTCCGGGTATTTCTGCGGCGGCGGGCATAAAAAATTCTTATCCGGCGGCTGGGCCGATACATTCGCCGGAAGCATGGCAGGGCTGATGATTGGCATAGGTTTAGGGAAGATTGTAAATGCAGTCCTTCATATAACGTGTAATAAATAACCGCCCTGCCCCAGTTCCGGATTGATATCACGTATCAATCCAGCTTCGACACATCAATTACAGCCCCTGTATCAGCCGGACCTACCAGCGCCGCATACTTGGCCATGGCAGGTTTCCTGGGCTTTCTGATTGGCACGAATGTTTTCCGCCTTCTGTCAAATTCCTCTTCTGTCACCTCAATATGCAGGCTGCGGCCCGGGATATCAATCTCTATGATATCCCCGTCCTCCACCAGACCGATGGGGCCGCCGGATGCTGCCTCAGGCGATACATGGCCCACGCAGGGCCCATGGGTTGCGCCTGAGAACCGTCCGTCCGTGACCAGGGCGCAGTCCTCATCCATGCCCCGGCCCATGATAAGGGCTGTGGTGGAAAGCATTTCCCTCATGCCCGGGCCTCCCTTGGGGCCTTCATACCGGATGACAATGACGGTTCCCTTTTCTATCCCGCCGCCGCTGACAGCCGCGTCCGCTTCCTCCATGGAATCAAAGACCCTTGCCTTCCCACGGAAATGATACATGGCAGGCTTTACCCCTGACTGCTTTACCACCGCGCCCGAGGGCGCCAGGTTTCCCTTGAGGACCGCAATGCCCCCTTCCGGCTTCTGGGGCTTATCCATGGATTTTAACACCTGGTCCGGCCGGGCCTGGATTGATTCAAGAAGTGCTCCCAGCGGCCTGCCGGTAATGGTCAGGACATCCTTATGAAGCCTGGTCTCAATTGTCTTAAGCACTGCCTGGATTCCGCCGCTGGCATCCAGGGATACAATGGGATAATCCCCTGAGGGCTGGAGATTGCACACAAACGGTACCTGGCGGCTGATGCGGTCAAAGTCCTCCAGGGTCAGTTCCACCCCTGCCTCATGGGCAATGGCCATCAGATGAAGCACCAGGTTGGTGGAGGAACCGGTTGCCATAGCCCCGGCGATACCGTTGAGCATGGCCTCCCTGGTCAATATCTTTCTTGGGGTTAGCCCTTCCTTAAGCAGTTCCATCACACACCGCCCCGATGCCTTGGCAATACGTTTCCTTTTATTGGACACGGCCGGGGCGGTTCCCGCGCCGGGCAGGGCCATTCCCAGTACCTCGGTCAGCATGCACATGGAATTGGCGGTTCCCAGATGGGCGCAGCTTCCAACCGTTGGAAGGGCGGCCTTCTCAGCCTCCTTCATCTCCTCCAACGTCACGGTCCCCATCTCCAACCGGCCCGGATACTCCCGCAGCTCTGAGGAACAGAACAGCGGGTTGCCCCCCACGTTGCCGGGAAGCATGGGACCGCCGGGTACAATCACGGCCGGAATATCCAGCCTGGCGGCAGCCATCAGCATGCCGGGTATGATCTTGTCACAGCCAGGCAGCAGTACCATGGCGTCAAAATGATGGGCCTCCACCACCATTTCCACGGAATCCGCAATCAGGTCCCTGCTGGCCAGCGGATAACACATCCCCTTATGTCCCTGGCACAGGCCGTCACAGATTGCAATGGTTTCCGACTGCCTTGGCACTCCGCCCGCTTCTATGATACCCTGCTTCACATAGTCCGCCAGTTCCCGAAGATGCACATGCCCCGGCACCATCTCGCTGAAGGAGCCGATAACCGCCACAAATGGCTTCTTCATATCCTCCTCGTCCATGCCCGTGGCGTATAAAAGAGCCCTCTGGCCGGACCGCCCAAGACCATTGGTCAATGTGCTGCTGCGGTACCTCCTGTCCTTCATCTCAAATTCATCCTCAATCCCTTTCCCAATTTCTTCCCTGATTTCTTTCCCAATTTCTTTCCCAGTTTCCTTTTCAGTTTCTTTCCCAGTCCCTTTCCCAAAATCCATATCACGGCCTCCTTTGTCCATCATCAATCCTGCACTGCGCAGATATTCCATATCTTTATTATAATCCCCGGTTTTTAGGAAGTAAAATTAATAGTTATTGATGCAGTGTTAATTTTTCTAACAGTATTATTTTTCCATTATTGTTTTTCTTTTCATTTCCTTCTATAATAAAGATAGAATGAAGAAGGAGGCTTCCATGAACCTGAAGGAAATTGAATACATTGTGAAAATAGCCGAGGAACGCAATGTGACAAGGGCAGCGGAAAAGCTTTTTATCACCCCGTCCGCCCTGAACCAGCAGCTGCTGCACCTGGAGCGGGATATCGGCACGCCTCTGTTCAACCGCTCCCGCACCGGCTGGACCCCTACAGAAGCCGGGGAAGTCTATCTGGAAACCGCAAGGAAGATGCTGCGCATGAAGCGTGAGGCCTACCACCGCCTGCAGGATATCGCGGCAGTCAAAAAGGGCACCCTTTCCATTGGTTTCCCGCCGGAAAGAGGCGCCCACATGTTCACGTATGTATATCCTGATTTTCACAGGGAGTATCCGGGGATTGTCATCCATGTAACTGAGGCAAGCGTGCGCAGGCAGCAGCAGATGATTGCCCGGGGCGGCCTGGATATCGGCTTCATGACCCTGAGCGACAGCCAGAAGACAGAGGATACATATATCCATATTGCCTCTGAGGAACTGATTCTTGCAGTCCCTTCCGTCCATCCCCTGTGCGGCCAGGCTTACCGGGACGGCAGCGGCCCCTATCCGGTGCTGGATATCACCGGGCTTAAGTACGAACCATTTGCCCTGATGTACAGGGAGTCCACCATACGGGAATGTGTGGACAGCATTTTCCGGCAGGCAGGTTTTGTGCCCAATGTACTGTTTGAGACTTCCAGGGCCAAAACCATCATTGATATCATTGCTGCCAGGATGTGCTGCGGACTGGTCCCCTACACGGATTCCATCCCGCCCAGGAAGGAAGTGGCCTTTTTCTGCCTTCCCGGCCATCCCACCTGGAACCTGGCCGCCAGCTACCGTAAGAACAGCTATCTGAGCATGCCTGCCAGACATTTTATTGAACTGGCATCCGCCTACTGGAAAGAGGAACTGGCGCCGCCCCATATGGATACCAGTGCTTCATCCGGCCAGTAACTACAGTGACAGTACCATATATTTTGTCAGTCTGCAAGGCGGAGGAGGGAAGCGGAGTGGTTCCTCCGCTGACTGACGACAACGCGGCAGATGGCGGGAATGAATTTTCAAACACACCCTAGCACAGCTTTTCCATGACGGATGCGGATGTCTTTTCATTATTAATACTGCAGGTATCATAGTACCTTCTGTAATATTCCGTATACAGAAGGTCAATCAGGAACAGCTGGCTGATTTCCGCGGATGAGGAACCTGCCTGAAGAGGGCTTTCATTGGCTCCGCAGAGCAGCACCATGTCCCCGTAGGCGGTAAGGGGGGACTTGATGAAACGGGTGATGCATACAATATCCGCCCCTGCCTTCTTGGCCAGTTCCGCCACATGGATGGTGTCCTTGGTTGCGCCTGAATAGGAAAATACAACCGCGGTTTCCCCCTTTGTCATGGTGGAGGCCATCATGGCCTGCATGTGGGAGTCCGGGACACAGTATACCTTGGGTTCGATTTTTAAGAACTTATCGGCAGCCTTCATGGCAGTGGTCATGCTGGTCCCCACTCCGTAAAAGCAGATTCGCTTTGCACGGCGGAAGCACTCAATGACCTTCTCAAAGTTCTCGCGTTTTAACAAAGAATGGGTCTCCCTCAGGGCGTCGATATTGGAAGCCAGGACCTTCTGCGCCACCTGGGCAAAGGAGTCTTCCCTGCTTATATCGCCTTCAATCTGTCCCAGACCCTGCTTGCCTTCATTCAGGCTCAGTGACAGAAGCATTTTAAATTCCTGGTAACCTTTGCAGTCCATGGTCTTGCAGAAACGGAAAACGCTGGTATCCCCCACGCCGCAGGCTTCTGCCAGTTCCGTGATGGACATGAACAGAACCTTTTTGGGATTATTGAGGATAAAATCCGCCACCTTTTTTTCCGCTTTTGTAAATTGGTTGTATTCTCCCCTGATTCCCACTAAAAAATCCGCTGTCATATGCCTTCCTCCTTTGGATGCCCGCTATATGAAAAATTAATTTATCTTTATTATAAAAAAAAATATTTCTTTTAGCAAGAGAGAGGGGTGTTCCTATTATGAAGAATTTTTCCAAAAAAGAGCTTTTATCCATTCCTAACCTGATGGGATATTTCCGTCTGCTCATGATTCCGGTCTTTGCCTGGCTGTATCTGACCGCGTCCACGGACATGGATTATTACATGGCTGCCCTGGTCATGGGCATCTCCTCGCTGACCGATATGTTTGACGGCATGGTGGCAAGGAAATTCAACATGATCACGGAGTTCGGCAAGTTCCTGGATCCCCTGGCTGACAAACTGTCCCACGGCGCCATCCTTCTCTGCCTTTTAAGCCGGTATCCGCTGATTCTTCTGATGCTGGTCCTCTATGTGATAAAGGAAGGCTTCATGCTGGTCATGGGGATTCTCAAACTGCGCCAGGGCAAGAAACTCAATGGCGCCAAGTGGTTTGGGAAATGCTGTACCGCCCTTTTATACGTGGTCCTGTTCATTTTCCTGCTCTTTCCCCGTCTGCCGCTGGGGATTGTTAACGGGCTGATATATCTGTGCGCTGCCGCCATGGCCCTTACCCTGGCCCTGTACATACCGGTCTTCCGGAACCTGTAGGCGCTGCGGCCCTGTGGGCCGGTCTTCCGGTTCCTGCAGGCGCTGCGGCTCCAGCCATTGCTCATTGGTCCCCATCGCCGTAATCAGCCTCCTGGTACGCAGCGTCCTGGTATACCCGTTTCATGGTAAAACCGCGCCCCCTGACCTCATTAATCTGGTTGATTATCATAAATGCTTCCGGGTCCTGGTCCATCACAAGCTGGTTAAGCTTTGGCAGGTCGCGGCGCGCAATGACGGCCAGTATCATGTCCTGTTCCTTGTGCAGGTAACCTGTCTCCATATGCAGCAGGGAGGTGCCGCAGTCCAGGCGCTCTGCAATCAGCCGGTTTATCCGCTCATAATACCGGGTGACCACCTTCACCTGTATCCTCACATTACCGGACATCAGAACCTTGTTAAGCACCATGGTATATACGATGATCAGCAGGATTCCGTACAGGATTGCATGGGAATCAGCCACAATGAACTGCAGTCCCAGCACCACGCAGTCCATCAGGTAAAGGCTGAATGAGATATTGACATCAAATTTCTTCTTAAGGATCAGGGATGGTATGTCCATGCCGCCCGTGGACGCCCCTGCCCGCATGACGATACCGATGCCGCCGCCTATAAGGATACCTGCGTAGATTACCGCCACCATCTTTTCCTCAAGCACAAACCCGCCAAAGCCAGAGCCTTCCAAAAGCCCCAGCATCACAGGGTAGATAATGGTGCTAATCACCGTGGTGACTGCAAACTGTTTTCCCAGGATCCACGCCCCCAGGATGAACATGGTAATATTGAAAATGCTGACAAAAAGGCTGATTGGTATTCCCACGGTGTGGGAGGCAAACAGGGCCAGTCCCGTGGTTCCTCCTGTTATCAGCCCATTTGGCACGATGAACATTACCACTGCCAGGGCATACATGGTGTTGCCAAGAACAATCTGTCCGATTCTTATGAGTTCCCTTGTTATCTTGTTTTTCTCTTCCATGTTTTTAGTCCTTTCTCACTGTAGCCGGGTAAAATCCGCAATAAAAAACAGCAGATTTCTCTGCTGTCATATTGTTCTATATGGAATGCTGCATGTAGTGCGGCCGCGCCGGGCCCTTAATGGTGATAAACCAATCTTCATCTGTTTAACCTTCTGTTCCTGTTCTGCCAGCCAAACGTAACCTGCCGAAAGGATATGGCATATCTGCCCGGCGGCCGGATCATCCTGCTGTATGCGTATGATAACACGCAGAAATAATGGTAACACGTTTTCTGCTGCATGTCAAGGCGGCCATTTGCGTCCCATTTTTTTCATTTCCATCCATCCCTCACTTCCAATCCCATCCGTCCTGTGTTAAACTAGAACTATAAAATACATAAGAGGGGGTATCACCATGAAACGACTCATCCGCTGCGCGAACCAGTATATCTGGGAATCTGACTGGAAACTCATCAGCTTACTGAAGTTCTGCCTTCTGTCCCTTGGCATCTGTATCGGTCTTTATGTGCCCAGCCAGAAGAAGAAAACCGTATTTTACATAGCTGCCGCCGCCTTCATCGTGAGCTACATTCCGCTTATGGCAAAGTTCCTCCGGATTGTGTGCGCCGATGATGGTAAATGATGGCGGATGCCGGTAACAGCAAAGCCTGAAATGACAGATATCTAAAATCACAAATATGGCAAAAGCCGGTATCCCCCCACTTATTCATCGGGGACTGACCGGCTTTTACCATATTCTTATATTCTACCATCCCTATGATGGCCTGCCGTCCACACGCAGCAGCGGATCCCTGCTTATGACCTTCATGTAAATACCGCAGAGCGCAATCTGCAGCAGGGTGGAGGCCGGCGTTGCCAGGCCGATCCGAAACAGGGAAACCGGTGCCAGCCTGCTCATCAGGTAAGACACGGGAATCCTGACCCCAAACGCCCCTGCAATTCCCTGAAGCATCACAAAGGCAGTTTTGCCGCATCCGTTGAAAAAACCTGTCATGCAGAACATGAAGGACACCAGCAGACAGTCAATGGCGTAGGCCCTCAGGTAATCAGCTGACGCCAGGACCACTTCCCTGTCCCTGGAGAAAATACCGGACAATATGTCTCCGTGGAAAAAGGTGAACCAGGCCAGGAACACACCGGCCCCCAGGGAGGTCAGGATACCGTATGCCAGGGCCTTCCTTGCCCGGTCCGGGCGCTTTGCCCCGATATTCTGTGCCACAAAGGCTGACATGGCCTGGCTGTAGGCCGATGGCACCAGAAGCACGAAGCCAGCCAGCTTTTCCGCCACCCCTACTCCGGCTGAAGGTATGACTCCCAGCGTGTTCACGATGGCTGATATGACAAGAAAGGAAATGGACACCAGCACATCCTGGAACGCAATGGGGAACCCCAGCTTTACGATGTGCCGCACCAGCGGCCGGTTCCAGCGGATGCTCTTCCGGTCAAATACAAAGGGCAGTTCCTGTTTCCTGATGATTGCAAAGGACAGCACAACGCTCACCACCTGCGTAAAGACTGTTGCAATGGCCGCGCCCGCCGACGCCATGCCAAGCGCCCCCACCAGCAGAAGGTCGCCTGCAATATTGACCAGGCATGCAATGGACACGGAAATCAGGGGAATCCTGGAGTTTCCCAGTCCCCGGAATATGCTTCCCATCACATTATACGCCACGATAAACACGGCGCCTGCCGAACATATCCTTACGTATGATGCGGTGCTGTCAAATGCTTCCATGGGCGCGCGCATCCACCCGGCGGCAGGCACTGCCAAAAACTGCATTACCACAGTGACCACAATCCCAATCCATGCAAATAACCAGATGCCCGCGCCTGCCACACGGCCCGCCTCTTCCGGCTGTTTTTCCCCAATCCTCCTGCCCAGCAGGATGGTGGTCCCCATGGAAAGTCCCACGATTGCAGTGGTTATGGTCTGCATGATCCAGCTTCCCGTGGACACGGCCGACACCTCTGAGGCCTGGCTGAACCGGCCCACAATCATCATGTCCACTGCCCCGTACATGGTCTGCAGGAACAGGGCTGCCAGCACCGGAAGTGCAAACCCCATAAGGGATGACAGGATATTTCCTTCTGTCAGGTTCTTTGGTTGGCTCATCTCTTCATTTCCTCCAAAAAAACCCCTGAAATGCTTTCACATTCCAGGGGTTCAATTTACGCTTGGACACAATATCTATTCAGATATACCTATAAAGGCAAATATGATTCATATAAAATGAATTATTCGATAACGCTTACAACCCTGCCGGAACCAACAGTCCTTCCGCCTTCACGGATAGCGAAACGAAGACCCTGCTCCATAGCTACTGGATGAATCAGCTCTACGGTCATCTCTACGTTATCGCCAGGCATACACATCTCAACACCTGCAGGCAGTTCGCAAACGCCTGTTACGTCAGTTGTCCTGAAGTAGAACTGAGGACGGTAGTTGTTGAAGAAAGGTGTATGACGGCCACCCTCGTCTTTGGTCAGAACGTAAACCTGAGCGGTAAACTTCTTGTGGCACTTAACGGAACCTGGCTTACACAGACACTGTCCTCTTTCGATTTCAGTTCTCTGGATACCACGCAGCAGAGCGCCGATGTTGTCACCAGCCTGAGCCTCGTCAAGCAGCTTACGGAACATCTCGATACCGGTGATAACAGTCTTGCGGATGTCCTCATGGATACCGATGATTTCAACTTCATCACTGAGGTGAAGGGTACCACGCTCAACCCTACCGGTAGCAACAGTACCACGGCCGGTAATGGTGAATACGTCCTCAACTGGCATCAGGAAAGGCTTGTCAGTCTCACGCACTGGATCTGGAACCCACTCGTCAACAGCACTCATAAGCTCAAGAATCTTATCGCCCCACTCGCCGGAAGGATCTTCCAGAGCCTTCAGTGCAGAACCCTGGATGATTGGTGTATCATCGCCTGGGAACTCATATTCATTTAACAGTTCACGGATTTCCATATCTACTAATTCAAGCAGCTCTGGATCGTCAACCATATCACACTTGTTCATGAAAACAACGATATAAGGAACGCCTACCTGACGGGAAAGCAGGATATGCTCTCTTGTCTGAGCCATAACACCATCGGTAGCAGCTACAACCAGGATAGCGCCGTCCATCTGGGCAGCACCAGTAATCATGTTCTTAACATAGTCAGCATGTCCTGGGCAGTCAACGTGTGCATAGTGTCTCTTCTCGGTCTCATACTCAACGTGAGCAGTAGAGATGGTGATACCACGCTCTCTCTCTTCTGGAGCCTTATCGATATTCTCGAAAGCAACAGCCTCGCCGGTACCTAATCTCTCATGAAGAGTCTTTGTGATTGCTGCGGTTAAAGTTGTTTTACCATGGTCAACGTGTCCGATGGTACCAATGTTACAATGAGGTTTGTTTCTTTCAAACTTAGCTTTAGCCATTTTATAACGTCCTCCTTAATTTGCGCCCTGTATAATGGGCTATTATAGTTAATGTCAGGCTATCAATCATTATATTCTATTTTCCTTGGATTTACAAGCCTTTTGTTAATTATTTCTTGTGGTCGGAAAGCACCTTTTCCTGTACATTCTTGGGAACCGGCTCGTACTTATCAAAGAACATTGAGTAGTTTCCGCGGCCCTGGGTCCTGGAACGCAGGTCTGTTGAATAACCGAACATTTCTGACAGCGGGACGTATGCCCTTACCATTTTTCCGCCGCCGATATCTTCCATACCTTCGATACGTCCACGACGGGAGTTGATGTCACCGATGACATCACCCATGTAGTCTTCCGGCATGGTTACTTCCACCTTCATAATCGGCTCAAGCAGGATTGGGTTGCCCTTCTGCATCGCTTCCTTGAATGCCATGGAACCGGCAATGTGGAATGCCATTTCAGATGAGTCAACCTCATGGTAAGAACCATCGTATACGTCAGCGTGGACGCCCAGTACCGGGAATCCGCCAAGGATACCGGTCTTGCATGCTTCCTCGATACCTTCTCCAACAGCCGGGATGTATTCCTTCGGAATGGCACCGCCGACAACGGAAGAAGTGAACTTGAAGGTTTCCTCTGCGTTTGCTTCCATTGGTGTGAAGTGAACCTTACAGTGACCGTACTGTCCACGTCCGCCGGACTGCTTCGCATACTTGCTGTCAACATCCACAGCCTTGGTAAATGTTTCCTTATATGCAACCTGAGGAGCACCTACGTTGGCCTCTACGTTAAATTCACGCAGCAGACGGTCAACAATGATGTCCAGATGAAGCTCACCCATACCGGAGATAATGGTCTGGCCAGTCTCTTCATCGGTGCGTACACGGAAGGTCGGGTCTTCCTCAGCCAGCTTAACCAGAGCGTCGCCCATCTTATCCTGGCTTGCCTTGGTCTTGGGCTCGATTGCGATGTCGATAACCGGCTCTGGGAATTCCATGGACTCCAGGATAACCGGGTTCTTCTCATCACAGATGGTATCGCCTGTGGATGTCACCTTAAATCCAACAGCTGCCGCGATATCACCGGCATAAACCTTATCCAGCTCGTTTCTCTTGTTGGCATGCATCTGAAGGATACGTCCAACACGCTCCTTCTTGCCCTTTGTGGCATTCAGTACATAAGAACCGGAGTTCAGGCTTCCTGAATACACGCGGAAGAATGCAAGCTTACCAACGAACGGGTCTGTCATGATTTTGAATGCAAGGGCTGCAAAGGGCTCTTCATCCGATGAATGACGCTCAACCTCATTGCCATCCAGGTCAACACCCTTGATGGAAGGAATGTCTAATGGAGAAGGCATGAACTCGATAACCGCATCCAGCAGCTTCTGGACTCCCTTGTTCCTGTAAGCAGTACCGCAGCATACCGGAATCGCGGCACACTGACAGGTAGCTGTCCTCAGCGCCTTTTTCAGCTCCTCGTTGCTGGGCTCCTCGCCCTCAAGGTAAGCCATCATTAAATCGTCATCCAGCTCGCAGATTTTCTCCACTAACTCGGAACGGTATAATTCAGCATCATCCTTCATATCCTCAGGGATATCAACAACAGATATATCATCGCCCTTATCATCATTATAGATGTAGGCTTTCATTTCAAACAGGTCAATGATTCCTTTGAAATCATCTTCCTTGCCGATTGGCAGCTGAATGCAGATTGCATTCTTGCCAAGTCTGGTCTTAATCTGGTCCACAGCGCCGTAGAAGTTCGCACCCAGGATGTCCATCTTATTGATGAAGGCCATACGGGGTACGTTGTAGGTATCAGCCTGGCGCCATACGTTCTCAGACTGGGGCTCTACACCGCCCTTTGCACAAAATACGCCAACAGCGCCATCAAGTACACGCAGGGAACGCTCAACCTCAACAGTGAAGTCAACGTGTCCTGGAGTATCAATGATGTTGATACGATGCTCTAATGCACCTGGCTTTGGCTTGCAGTTTTCCTGCAGGGTCCAGTGACAAGTGGTAGCAGCGGAAGTAATGGTGATACCTCTCTCCTGCTCCTGAGCCATCCAGTCCATGGTAGCAGTACCCTCGTGGGTATCGCCAATTTTATAGTTTACACCAGTGTAATAAAGGATACGCTCAGTCGTTGTGGTCTTACCAGCATCGATATGGGCCATGATTCCGATATTCCTGGTTCTCTCCAATGGATATTCTCTTCCAGCCAAGGGATTTTCCTCCTTAAATAATCAAACAGGTCTCGCACACGACCGCAATTAGAAGCGGAAGTGTGAAAACGCCTTGTTTGCTTCTGCCATCTTGTGCATGTCTTCTTTCTTCTTTACAGATGCGCCGGTGTTGTTGGCAGCGTCCATAATCTCGTTTGCCAGTCTGTCCTTCTGGGTCTTCTCGCCTCTCTTGCGGGAGTACAGGGTAATCCAGCGAAGAGCCAGTGTCTGTCTCCTCTCAGGCCGAACCTCAATCGGTACCTGATAGGTAGCTCCACCGATACGTTTTGCCTTAACTTCCAGAACAGGCATGATGTTGTTCATTGCTTCTTCAAATACTTCCATAGCGTCCTTGCCGGTTGTCTCAGCAACACGGTCGAAAGCGCCATATACAATTTTCTGCGCAACACCCTTTTTACCATCTAACATAATGTTGTTGATTAACTTGGTAACAACCTTGTTATTGTAAATCGGGTCTGCCAGAACGTCTCTTTTCTGAGTATGTCCTTTACGTGGCACGTTACTTCCCTCCTTAATAGAGCTGTCAGGACCTGCCGTGCAAATCCATTCCAGCGTTTCATTAGATCATAGGTACTCGCATTGAGTGCTTAGCGAGGTCTTTTCGAGCTTAGCAATCAAGCGCGCCTGCGAAACGAGCGCGTCTTTTGCGCGACATTGAGCATGGTGCCCCAGCTCATTGTACTTCCTCATAAAGCCTTCCCGCCAGCTAATACGTTCATGCACGGTACTACAATATATAATCCTGCAACCCACAGGTCAATATCATCATTCCGGCACAATTCCTACAATTCAAATTTGCGGTCTAACTGAATTATTTCTTGTCTTTCGGTCTCTTAGCGCCGTATTTGGAACGGGCCTGCCTTCTGTTGGCAACACCTGCTGTATCCAGTGTACCTCTAACGATATGGTACCTGGTACCTGGCAGATCCTTTACCCTGCCTCCACGGATAAGAACAACACTATGCTCCTGAAGGTTGTGACCCTCTCCTGGAATGTAGCTTGTAACCTCGATGCCGTTGGAAAGACGGACTCTGGCAATCTTCCTCAGTGCTGAGTTAGGCTTCTTAGGGGTAGCAGTCTTAACAGCGGTGCATACGCCGCGCTTCTGTGGTGCGGATGCGTCTGTTGCCTTCTTCTGTAAGGAGTTGTACCCCCTCTGCAGAGCTGGTGCAGTAGACTTCTTAACGCTGGTCTGTCTTCCCTTTCTCACTAACTGGTTAAATGTTGGCATTCTTTTCACCTCCTGTGATATTGTCTGCGGTTGCTGTATATCAGCTTTTTGCGCACAAAAACATTACGTGTTCAAGCACGCCATATTATTATATACATGTAAAAATATTCTGTCAAGGAATTTCTTTTTATATTCCTGAAATATTCCCAAATTTTCCTTAAAATACGCCCAGCGCCGCGGTATACACAAGGGTGACTGCAAAAAACAGCAGTATCATGGGTATGTTCCGTTTCACTAGGTCGCCCATATTTACCTTAAAACACTCTGCCGCAATAAACAGGCATACATGGGTGGGGCTTATCTGCATGGCCGCATAAGCGGAACTCATGAGCAGCACCAGCAACGGCACGCCGCCCTCCGGCATGGCCGCCATGGCCATGGGCATGCACAGGGGAATGATTGCATTGGAACCGCTGATGATGGTCCCAAAAAAGAAAATCAGCGCAAACACCAGGGGCATCGGAATGGGCAGGCTGCCAAAAAAGGCGGGCAGTTCATGAATCACCCCGGTGGATGTGATGATGTCCTTGAACATCATAATCAGCACGGTATTAAAAATAATGACAGGTTCAAAGGCAGTCCCGAACATGGGCTTGATCTCCCACGGCTTCAGCCTGTCCACAAACATGTTCAGTACCGCCACCAGCGGCGTGGCTATGTAGACCGGTATGTCAAATGCGATGATCAGCGCCACAATCAGTATGATGGACCACAGGCTGCGCAGCAGCATTTTAGCAGCCGCCTTCCTGCCGCCTTCCGAAACCATCCCGGTGGGTTTTGGCACCTTGCGCAGGAAGAAAAGATAACCGATAAAAAACAGCGCTGCCACCAATGGGAGCATGGCCACCACAAACTCCCCGGCCCCTATCCCGGACACGGCCAGGGCAATCAGGATGGAGGAGTAGGTGGGCAGGAAGCACTCCGGTATATGCCGGTAAAAACTGGTGACTGCCGTCATATCCTCATTGCTCAGGTAATCCTCGCAGGAGGACCGCACAATCTCCGCACATATGGTCATGGCCCCGGCCGAGGGCAGCAGGCCGATGACAGCGGGGGCGGCCGAGGCATTAATCCTCCGGTTGTTGAATAAACCGTTCAGGGATTCCTCTGCCTGCTTCAGCCTGCTCCTGCGTTCCAGCATCCGCTGGAGAAACGTGATGAAATAAAAACTCAGCACAACCGTAATGGTGTCCTTGCCGACCATGGATTTCCCCATGATCAAAAGGGCATCCTGCAGCCGGATGCCGTACAGCAGCACTGCCCCTGCCAGCCCGCCGGAAATAGCCAAAAAAAGAGGCCGTTTCATCCAAAGGATTGCGATGATGACCAGAAAGACAAGACAGAGTTTCAGTATCAGAATGTTCATTTTAAATCTCCCATACCCATTATTTATCTGCCGCCCCATAAAGGCGGGGGCGCCGGTCCGCGTATCCGCGCCGGAAAGCGCCGATATCCACAGCCTCCTTATCCCCCGGATCGGACGCAAAGCGGCTGTCATGATTCCCATTCTATCATGACAGCCGTCTTTTCCACAACCTCTTTTTTATTTACCGTCAGCGGCCCAAAAGCCTCTTATGAAGCCTGCCCCTGTGCGGATCATGTCAGCGAATCCCTCAGGGTCCGCCTGCCTGCTTAAATCCCTCCACACACAGATCTTGCTGGAAATAGGAAGCCCCTGTACCAGGAAGGGTTCCATTGTAATCATCCCTTCATATCCAATGTCCCTCAGGGTACCGAAAAATCCTTCCCAGTCCATATGGCTCTTTCCGGTTCCCGGAACCCTTCGGTTGGCTTCCCCAATATGGATTTCTCCTATTTTATCATGCATGTGGGCATGACGTATGGCTTCCCCCATATCATCCTCTTCTATATTCATATGGAATGAATCCAGCAGCACCTTGCAGAAACCGCTCTCCGTCTCCTCTGCCATCCTCACCCCTTCCTCTGCCGTGTTCAGCAGATAATGCTCATACCGGTTCACCACCTCCAGGCTCAGGGTCACCTGGTAATCCCCGGCTGTCCTTAATATTTCCTTTAATGAATTGACACTGTGTTCCCAGGCCTGTTTCTTATGGTCCGCAGTAAAAATACTGCCCGGGGCCGGAAGCATTTTCCATGCCCCATAGACAACTCCGGACCAGCTGGTAATGTCCATGCGGCTCAGTCCTTCGATGATCCGCTTTGCCAGTTCAATCCCTCTCCTCCTCACAGCAGGGTCATCTGAAGCAATGTCAGTCTCCGGGCCAAATCCGCCATTGGCCGACAATCCAAGGCCCAGTCCCAAGGCCTTTTGCCGGATTCTTTCCCTTTGCCCCGGGTCAAGCCCTTCCATGGCAGCGGCCGATACCTCGAGATAATCCACGCCGGATCCTGCCGACGCCTCCAGGACCTGGTCCATGGATTCACAGCCAGATCCAATCCAATAACAATTGTGTATTCCCACCTTCCACATACGCAAGCCTCCTCCCGCCCCGGGGGTCATATTATGTATATAGCCCCCGGATATGACTTATGGTATCAGACTCCGCAGTTCCCCGGCTTCCCCGGCTCCCAGATGATATATATCGCTGTTGGACATGCCCGTCCCCGGGTCTTCAATCAGCACCATCCTGGTTCCCGGGACCGTAATGGTATTATGCCACAGCCCCTGCGGGATATTGTATACCTTTCCCATCTCCATGGAAACAGCGCCAAACTTCATTTTTCCGTCCATCTCTTCTGCATATACAAGGGTGCACGCCCCTGAAATCAGAACGAACAGTTCATCTGTTTCATTGTGGCGTTCCAGCTCATTAAAAAGGGATTTGTCATTGGCCGGCTTGTAGTTTTTGATTCCCACGGTCCACTGCCCATTCTCATAGACCCGGCGCATGCCTTCGCCGGTATATTCAAAGGATTGTATTTTCATCCTGCCCTCCTTACTGTCCGTTCAGGGACTGGTTCATAATCTTAAGCGCATCCTCCGGGGCAACCTGCCCCAGCAGCGCCTGCTGGTTGGTATTGGACCATACACTGTTGATAAACTCCGTTACCGTGTCAGTGGGCGGCAGCACGCCTGCTATGGGTATGCTTTGGGAGGAAACCGCCTGGAACGGGTTGGCTGCGTACTCAGGGGTAGAGGTTATGTTGTCCGTCCCCAGGCTTTTACCGGTGCCTTTAAACCATTTGCTTCCGCCATCGCCTGTAATCATATATTCGATGAACGCAAAGGCTGCTTCCTTGTCCTTGCACTGCTCATATACCACCAGCTCCGTGTCCCCGGTGCAGGTCCACTGCCCTTTTTCCGTGCCGGGCATCACAAAGGCATCCACATCATCCCCGAATGTTTCCAGCCATATGCTGCTGGAGCCCACGTGATGAAGCATCATGGCGGTCAGGCCGGTCTTGAACCCGTCCACCAGTTCCGCATAACCTGCGTTGGGGGCGGATTCAGGCGCCCATCCGTTTTCATAAATGCCAAGATAGGCCTTATAGGCTTCTACGGCCTCAGGCGCTGTCAGGTCGCTCCAGTCCGCCCCGTAGGCATACAGGAAGCTTCCCAGATGTTCCTGTCCCCCGTTGGCGCCCCTCAGGCCATATCCGTACACATCGGTCTGGCCGTCCCCGTCCGTGTCCATGGTACACTTTTCAATGCACTCCAGCCACTGGTCAAAGGTTTCGGGGACACTGACCCCGGCCTTTTCAAAGTAAGACGGCCTGTAATACACATACAATGGCTCCAGGGTCCAGGGCATGACGTTAAGCTGCCCATTCCCCGTGCTCTCCCTCATGATATCCCAGACAGAGTCACTGATCTGGCCCGCCTTGTCCCAATTTTCCACATAGGATGACATGTCGGCCAGCAGCTGGTTGGCAGCGTACATTTTCCCGGCCGACAGCTTGAAGGTGGACACATCCGGGCCTCCTCCGCCCATGACAGCCGTAAAGGTATCCTCGCTGAAGCCCCCGCCGTTCCAGGGATATTCCTCTGCCTTTACCGTAATCCCCCTGCCGTTGTCCCTGTTAAAATCCTCCACAATGCCCTGAATCAGGTCTGACTGTTCCGTGTTGTCGGCCCAATACCAGAACATCAGCTCCACCTCCCTGGCTGCTGCCCCATCCGTGCCTCCGGCAGGGCTGCCTGTCTGGGCGCCTGTCCCTTCGGCGTCCGCATCCCGGGAACTGACGGCCTCCCCGGCCCCAGGACTTCCTGCCCCTCCGGCAGCGCCTCCGCCGGGACTTCCCGCGCCGCTGCCAGAACCGCCTGAGCATGCTGCCAGCATCAGGGCTGCCGCTGTTGCTGCGGCGAATATGGTTAATCTTTTCTTCATAAAATTCTCCTCCTTACTGTCATTCGTCTTATACTGTCTTTCTATATTCCAAAACACCGGATTATCCCGGGGCATGCAGGGAGGGCACACGCCCCCTGCATCCCCGGACCTTCCCTAACCCTTCACAGCCCCGGCGGTCAGCCCTTCCACCAGCCTCTTCTGTGCAAAGAAGAACATGACGCACACAGGAAGGATGGCCACCATGCCGCCAGCACACAGCATATCCCACTCCACCCCCAACTGTCCGATCAGGCTGTTGAGGGCCACTGGTATGGTCCTTGTCTGGGGGTTGGTGAACATGGAGGACAGCGTGTATTCATTCCATGCCTGCATGAATATATAGACCCCGGCCGCAATCAGGCACTGCTTCATAATCGGAAGGAACACATGGAAAAACGCGGTCAGCCGGCTGCACCCGTCCACCAGGGCCGCCTCCTCCAGGGAAAACGGGAAGTCCCGGATAAATCCCTGCAGCAGCCAGATGGTGAATGGTATGGTAAATGTTGTATAGGAAAGCACCAAAGCGCCCGGCGTATACAAAAGCCCGATCTGCCGCATGATGGAATAAAGGGGTATCATCAGCAGCACGGTCGGAAACATATTGTTGGACAGGAAAATGCACATCAGCAGCTTCCTTCCCCGAAACTGGTACCTGGAAAATGCATAGGCCGCCAGAAGGGATACGCACAGTGACAGAAGCATGGTAACCACCGCCACCACCAGGCTGTTCTTCATGTACCGGAGAAAATTAAAATATCCGAACAGTTTCCCATAGGTTGTCCAGATTACTTCCTTTGGCCAGTAAACCAGGGGACTGGCATAGATTTCCGCATCCGTCTTCACCGACGTCACAAACATCCAGTAAAAAGGAAACAGTAAGAATACCAGGAACAAAAGGACAAGTATCCATACAAAGATAGAGCGTTTCCGGTTATGGTTCATCTGCACCCCTCCCTTTCTAATCATCAATCTGGCGGAAGGTATACCTGAGATAGGGAACCGATACAGCCAGAAGGATGATTGTCATGATTACTGCCAGCGCGGAAGCGTAGCCCAGGTTCAGCACCCTGGCTTTCTGATACACATAGATGCCAATGGTCTGGGTGGCATAGGCAGGCCCTCCCGCCGTCATGTTCTGTATGATGTCAATGGAATTGGCAACCCAGATAACCCGCAGCAGAAGCGTTACATATATGGTATTGCGGATGGACGGGATGGTGATGTAAAACAGCTTCTGGAAAAAATTGGCCCCGTCAATGTCAGCCGCCTCGTACATTTCCGTGGAAACGCCCTGTAGTGCGGCCAGGAGCATCAGGGCAAAAAAGGGAATCCCCTGCCATACGACTGAAAATATGGCGGCGGGAAGCGCAGTATCCACCCTGGACAGATAGGCAATTCCCCTGGTGAGGAATCCCATCCGTTTGAGCAGGTCGTTGATGACCCCGTAATCCCCGTCATACAGCCATCTCCAAATCAGTCCGATCAGGACGCCCGGCGTGACCCAGGGTACCATGGCCGCCGCGCGGACAATGCCGCGGAACCGGAACCTTGTGTTCAGCACCAGGGCCAGCCCGAACCCCAGAAGGAACTGGAACCCCACGCCAAATACAACCCACAGGATTGTCCTGTATAAAGAAGGCCAGAACTGGGAATCCGCTGTCAGCAGGTCGGAATAATTCTGAAGCCCCACCCATGCCGTCCTGTCCGGATAACGCAGGTCGTGGTATTTAAGGCTGGTGATGACAGCCTCAATCACGGGAATGAATACCACACAGATTACCACAATCAGCGCAGGAGCAATGAGCAGGTAGGGCCATATCCAGGAGTATTTCTTTCCATTCATCGGGTATATGCCTCCTTTCCCCGGCCGTCTGACAGAATCATAATAACCCCTTCACTTTCATTACCGTATCCTCGGCAGTCATATGATAATACTTCATCAGGTCCGCCGCGTCCCCGGACTGGCCAAAGGTATCGTCCATGCCGATAAACGCCATTGGCACCGGGCATGTTTCAGAGAGGGCTGCCGCCACGGCGGAGCCAAGGCCGCCCACAACGATTCCTTCCTCCATCACAACCGCTTTTCCAGTCTTTTGGACGGACTTTGTGATGATTTCCCTGTCCAGGGGCTTAATGGTGGCAATGTTGATGATTTCAGCGGAAATACCTTCCTGTAAAAGGATATCCGCCGCCTTCACGGCCACGTCCAGCAGGCAGCCCGTGGCTACCAGGGTCACGTCCCCGCCTTCCCGCACAACGGTTCCCCTGCCGATTTGAAACCGGTAGGTTTCCCTGTCAAATACAACAGGAACCGGATTCCTGCCAAGGCGCACATAGACCGGCCCGTCGTATTCCACCATGGCCTTCACGGCAGCTTCCATCTCAACCGCATCCCCTGGGTTGAGCACCACCATGTTGGGAATGGCCGACATGATGGCAAGGTCCTCTATGGCCTGATGGGTGGCGCCGTCCTTGCCCACCTGTACCCCGCCGTGGCTGCCGCAGATTTTCACGTTCAGCCTGGGGTAGGCCACTGAGTTGCGTATCTGTTCAAAGGCGCGCCCCGCTGCAAATACGGCAAATGTACATGCAAAGGGAATCCTTCCTGTCATGGACAGTCCCGCGGCCGTGTCAATCAGATCCCCCTCTGCAATCCCCACATCAAAAAAACGCTCCGGATATGCTTCCTTAAACCTTACGCTCATGGTCGCCTTGGCCAGGTCCGCATCCAGCACAACAATATCCTTGTTCTCCCCGCCGCAGGCAATCAATGCGTTGCCAAAGGCGTCCCTTGTTGCTATCAATTCTCCCATGGTCAATTCCCCTCCAATTCTTTCAGCGCCAGCTCCACCTGTTCTTTGGTGGGGGCTGTCCCATGCCATCCGGCCTGGTTCTCCATGAATGAGACACCCTTGCCTTTTACCGTATTCATGATGATGCAGGTGGGCAGGCCCTGTGTCTTTTTGGCTTCCTCAACAGCGTTCAGGATTTCTTCCATATCATGACCGTCAATGGTCATGGTACGCCAGCCAAATGCCTGGAACTTCTCCTCAATCCTGCCATTGCCGATGACTTCCTCAATGGTGCCGTCAATCTGGAGGTGGTTGTAATCCACGAATCCGATTACATGGTCCAGTCCGTAGTGTGCGCCTGTCATGGCTGCTTCCCAGACCTGGCCCTCTTCAATCTCCCCATCCCCCAGCAGGCAGTACACATAGTAGTCCTTATGGCTCAGCCTGCCGCCCAGGGCAATGCCGTTGGCAATGGACAGTCCCTGGCCCAGGGATCCGGTGGAAACATCCACCCCCGGCGTCTTGCCGGAATAAGGATGGCCCTGGAGCATGGAACCCAGTTCCCGCAGATGGTCCAGTTCCTCCACCGGGAAATACCCCTTTAACGCCAACGCCGCGTACAGCGCAGGGCACGCATGTCCCTTAGAAAGCACAAAACGGTCCCTGTCCTCCCACTGGGGATTCCCCGGGTCGATGTCCATGATATCAAAATACAAAGCCGCAATCAGGTCCGCACAGGACAGGGAGCCGCCGGGGTGTCCGGAGCGGGCCTGTCCAATGGAACGGATGATTAGTTTCCTGATTTCTTTTGCTTTTGTCTGCAATTCCCCTATATTGCCCATGATTTTTCCCTTTCTTTCATTATAGGATTTTCTTGTCGCCCATTGCCTTTTTCCAGTCGCTCATAAAGCCGTCCAGACTCACGTCCGTCATGGGGTGCCAGAACAGTTTCTTCATGCACTCATAGGGAATGGTGGCAATATCAGCCCCTGCCTTGGCAGCACCCACAACATAGGCCGGGGTACGCATGCTGGCCGCTATGATTTCCGTCTTTATATTATGGATGCGGTAAATCAGGGATATCTCAGCCAGCATCCCCAGTCCGTCCATCAACACATCATCGGACCTGCCTACAAAGGGACTTACATAGGTGGCGCCTGCCTTGGCCGCAACCAGGGCCTGGGCAGAGTCATAGACCGTTGTCACATTGGTCCTTATTCCCTTTGCCGACAAAGCCCTCACTGCCTTGATTCCCTCCGGCGTCATGGGGATTTTTACCACCATGTTACGGTGCCAGCCCGCAATCTCCAGACCCTCCTTAATCATGGTTTCTGCATCCGGTGCCAGCACTTCCCCGCTGATCGGGCCATCCACCATGTTGCAGATCCGGATCAGGGTTTCCTTTAAGTCCTTCCCCTCCCTTGCGATGATGGACGGATTGGTGGTAACCCCGTCCACAATCCCATAGGCTGACATCTCTGCAATCTCTTCCAGGTTTGCGGTGTCGATAAAAAATTTCATACTGCTTTCCTCCTTTATAATTGTAAACTTTTGTGAGCCTTTTCCTCCTATTATACTCTCTTTAGTTAGATTGTCAATAAAATATTGTCCGTTTTGCACACAATTGTTAATTATATAAAAACCACCCTTGTAAACGCTTTTTAATACCTGAAATACAAAACAGGGATGGAATCCTCTCAGCCGGATTCCATCCCTGTGTCTTATTATTGTATTAAAAATGTTCCGCCTTATATGAATCATGTTCCATGGCGCTCCAGCCATCTGCAGGCGCAGTGGGCATAACCGGCAGCGCCCAGGGGAAGCATGTCCTCGTTAAAACGCACCTTTGGGTTATGCTGGCTGTAAGGATAACCGTTTTCACGGTCCGGCCCCGCTCCTATGAAAAAGTATGCGGACGGAACCCGCATGGCAACGCCGGCAAAATCCTCGGATCCCATCTTCATGATTGGAGGTTCCGCCACCCTGGCTTCGCTGCCCAAAGCCTCCTCCAGGTATCCCCGCAGCTCGGCTTCCAGCTGTCCGTCCACCAAAAGGGGTTCCTGGCAGTGGTCAAAGGTCACCTGGCCGGTACAGTGAAAAGCCCCGGCAATCCCCTCCACCACCTCTTCCAGGCGGCGGACAAGGCATGTCCTCTGATCCGGGTTGTAGGTCCGTATGCTTCCTGTAAGGGTAACTGATTTGGGGAACACGTTAAATACCTTGCTGTCGCTCTCAATGGAACAGATTGTCAGCATGCAGGTCTCAGTGGGAACGGCCTCCCTGGCAATCAGGGTCTCCAGGCCGGTAACAATATGGGCGGAGGCATTGATGGCGTCAACGGCCTGGTGGGGGCGGGCGCCATGGCCGGATTTTCCCCACACCCGGATTGTAAACACATCATTGGAACAAAAGGTGGGCCCCACGCTGTAATTCAGCCTGCCCAGGGGAAGGGCCGCATCCACATGGAACGCCACCGCCGCATAGGGCTTTGGATGCTCCAGGACCCCGGCCTCAATCATGGCCAGGGCGCCGTTGCCCGTTTCCTCTCCGGGCTGGAACATCAGCTTTACCGTGCCTTTCAGGCTGTCCTCATTTTCCTTTAACATCCTGGCTGCGCCCAGGAGCATGGCGGTGTGGATGTCATGTCCGCAGCAATGGGCCTTGCCGGGGTTTAGGGAGGCAAAGGGCAGTCCGCTTTCCTCTTCCATCAGCAGGGCGTCCATATCCGCGCGCAGCAGGATGACCGGATTTCCCCGGCCCACAGTGGCAACAAGGCCCGGGCCCACCCGGGAGGCCACGCAGCCCATGTCCGCCAGCCTTTTTTCTATGTACTCCCTGGTCTTTGGCGTATCGCAGCCAATTTCCGGGTATTGGTGCAGATATCTCCTGTCTGCGGTAATCTCCCCTGCAAGCTGATGGGCTCTCTTTAAGTAATCTATGGCAATTCTCCTTTCCGGTACAATAAAGACCGCCGTGCTTTGGACAGTCCTACAGATGAATCATGGTAGCAATCACCACCATGGCGCCGCCGATACACAGATTCGTCAAAATAATGCGCCAGATATATTTCACATACTGGCCATAGGTAATCCCTGCAATGGCCACCGCGCCCATAGTGGCAGCGGACATGGGAAGCAGGAGGTTGGTAAGGCCGTCGCCGAAAATGAACGCAGTGACAACCGTCTGGGGGCTAAGGCCCAGCACGTCGCCCAAAGGGCCCATAATCGGGATGGTGGCAGCTGCCTGGCCGGAACCGGAGATGATGAAGCAGTTCATGATGACCTGGAATATGTACATGAACAGGGCGCCAATCACCTTTGGCATGCCGCTTAGCAGGCTGGAAAAGCCATACACAATGGTATCCGTGATAAAGGCCTGGTCCATGACAAGGCTGATGGCCTTTGCAAACCCAACCACCAGGGCGCCTACCAGTACCCTCCTGGCGCCGGCCACGAACTCATCGCATATCCGGTTGCCGCTAAAGCCGCCGGTCAGCCCGCACACAATCGCCATGATAAGGAACACGGCCGCAATCTGGGTGCCGAAATCCCATCCGTTCAGGGCGCCGTAAATAACGCAGCCAATACCGGCCGCAAACTCAGCAAGGACCAGAAGCCTTCTGGTGGTCAGCTGGGAGTCGATTTCATTTACCTCTGAGGCATTGGCCTTGGCCGCCTGCTCAACGTCATAACAGCAGCTCCTGGCCGGATCCTTCTTGACCCTCATGGCATACCATACGGTCCAGAAACAGACGGAGCACAGCAGCAGGATGTAACCGATGGCGCGGAACCACAGGCCTGAGAACATCTCTATCCCCAGCAGGGTCTGTGCCACGCCTGTGGTCATGGTATTGAACAGCCCGCTGGCAAAGCCTGCATTGCCGGCCGCAATGGTGATGGATACGCCCACCATGGCGTCAAAGCCCAGGGTCCTGGCAAACAGTATGCCTAAGGGCACGAAGGCCAGCATGCTTTCCGCGTTGCCGGTAAAGGCGGGCAGCATGGAGAAAGCGATGATGACAATGGGAAGCAGGGCCGCACCCAGATGTCCGCCCATCTTTAACACCTTGGCAAGCATTGCCTTGGTAGCCCCGGTAGCCTCGATGACAGCAAAGGAACCGCCGATGATAAGGACCATATTGGCAATGGAGGCCACTGCCTTCATGCCGGAGGGGATGGCGGTAAAGATGTCAAACAGGGTTGCCGGATTCGAGTCAACCATGTGATAGCTGGCAGGGTCCACCACCTTCCTCCCGGCTGCTTCGATACGATCATACTGACCCGCCGGTATGAGATACGTCAGGATTGCCGCAAAGACAATCATGATAAGTATGATAATCAGCGTATGCGGAAATGCCATTTTCTTTTTTGTGTTCGTGTTGTCCATTTCAGTCACCTCGTAATTTTTACTGGTTTTATCCCTTAATCAGCCTTGATGACGCGCAGGTCCTTGCTCATCCGGTTCAGGCTTTCACAGCCATTTTCCGTAACAGCCACCAGATCCTCAATCCGCACCCCGCCCTGGCCCGGTATGTAGATGCCCGGCTCCACGGAAAAGACCATGCCCGGCTGTATTTCCATGGTATTGCCGCCGCCCACATCCGGGAACTCATGTCCGTCAATGCCGATGTTGTGGCCGATGCGGTGGGTAAAATAATTGCCATAACCGTGCCGGCTGATTACATCCCGTCCGGCTTTATCCACATCACAGAACCTTACCCCCGGCTTCACAGCGTCCATGGCGGTCAGCTGCGCCTCCTTAACCACTTCGTAAATATTTCTCATCTTATCTGACACGTTCTTATAAAATACGGTGCGCGTCATGTCGGAACGGTAGCCCTCCAGGCGCGCGCCTGCGTCTATCATGATACAGTCGCCGGGTACGGGCTTTGTATCGTCCGGTTTATGATGGGCGTATCCGCAGGATTTTCCATAGGCAACCACGCCTATGATGTTGTAACCGTCTGCGCCATAGGAACAATATGCTTCGTGGAGCATACGGTGGTGCTTTTGTTCCGTCAGGTCCGGGGCAACGTATTCAAACATCTTCCCTATAACCTTCTCATTAACCTCCTGGGACCGGCGTAATCGGCCTGGAGGGTATTCATGAAGAAGGCGCAGCCGCCCTGGGTATCCAGGTAAAGGGCAAACAGGCGCCCGCCGGATGGAGCGAACCGGCCTGTCAGGTAATAAAGGGTGGAAGGGTCGCTGATAATCATCTGGTCCATGCCTTGCTCCCTCATTCCCTTAACAATCTTGTCAATACGGTCTGTTCTCATTAGTGGTTCTCCTAAATCTAAAATCTAAACTGCAGTCATGATGGGGGAAGAGAAACCGCTTATATGACCCTCTTCTCCCTCCACTTTCCTGTGAGATACCTTAAAAATGAAATGATATAATTAGCTATCCATCCCATGGGTGCGGAATACCACACAGCCGCCACGCCCCAGACAGGGACAAAATAGAAAGCGGCGAAAACACGGATTCCCAGGTTCACCAGATTGGCTGCGGTGAATACCAGCATATCGCCGGAACCTCTGAGCACGCCGTCCGCACATGCCTTCAGGCCCACGAACAGAAAAAAATAGCACACGCCGGAAAGATATCCGGTGCCCGTCTCAAAAGCCGTGGCGGATGCGGAACATGTGGCAGCTCCGGAAACGACTCTGGATACCATGCCGGAAGCAGTTCCTAAAGCGCCGCCGGCCTCCCCCGTGCCGCCTAAAAATGCCCCGATCAGAGGCCCTTTAAACAGTCCCAGCGCCAGCGCAATCAGCAGGGCAAAGAACGACACAATCATATAACTGGCCCTGTAGCCCTGCCTGACCCGGTCCGCCCTTTTTGCCCCCATATTCTGGGCCGTGAACGTGGCCATGGCATTGCCTGTGGCGCTCATCGGCACAATGCATATGGACTCTATGCGTCCCCCGGCCGAATAACCTGCAAGCGCAGCAGAGCCAAAACCATTCACCACGGACTGGACCAGCAGCCTTCCTACGGAAACAATGGATTGCTGAAGGATGGAGGGAACCGAAATCCTGGTTCCCTTTCCCAGCATTTTCATATCATAAAATTTAAATCCTTCCTTTTCCTGAGTTCCATAGCCTTTAAGCTTCTTAATAAGAATACAGAATAACAACAGGGCAGAAATCCCTTGTGAGAACACGGTGGCAATGGCAACGCCGTCCACCCCCATCCCCAGAAAGGTGACGGAGGTAAGGTCCAGCGCCACATTCAGCATAGATGAAAAGACAAGAAAGCCCAAAGGCGTCCTGGAATCCCCCATTGCATTGAAAACAGCGGCCAGGATATTGTACATGAAAAGGAAAGGAAGGCCCAGGAAATAGATACCCAGGTACAGCCTGGCCTGTTCCAGGATATTGTCCGGCGTGTGCAGGACATCAAGTATCAGGCCGTTGAAACAAAACCCTGCCCCGCCCAGCAAGAGGCTGATGCAGAGGAAGGTAATCAGTGACGTGGAAACAGAGGTCCTCATCCTCCCATACTGTCTGGCGCCCAGATACTGGGATATCAGCACCGACACACCGTTCCCCCCGCCGATGGCCACCATGATGAACACATTGGTAAGGGCATAGGAAGCCCCCACGGCGGCCAGGGCGTCCTCCCCCACAAAGTTCCCCACAATCATGGAATCCGCCATGTTATAGAGCTGCTGGAACAGATTCCCCAGTATCATGGGAAGGGCAAAGAGAAGGAGGCTGATGCCAGGCTTCCCTTCCGTCAGGTCGGCCCGGTGCGCTTTGCCTGGCTTTGGCATTTATGCCTCAGGGGCCCAGGACTTGACAGCCGCGATGGAAAGCCCCATATCGCAGGCCTGCAGCTTCACGCAGATGGCGTCAATGAGATAACAGCGGCCGGAGCTTTCCGTGGACGCTTTAGCCCTTACAAGTGCGTCCTTTAACCCATCCGGGCTGAATACACGTTCAGCCACGCAGCCGTAGGCTTCTCCCAGCTTCACATAGTCAATGGTCCCGTCCTGGTTATAGGGCATATCCACAGCATATTCAAAGCCGTAGCCGCTCTGGTTCTGGCGGATCAGGCCCAGGTATGCGTTGTTCACAACCACGATGATGATAGGCTTCTTAAACGCGGAAGCAACTGCAATCTCCTCTCCCATGAAGGTCAGCCCAAAGTCGCCCACCAGGGTTACGCTGTGGCAGTCAGGACGGGCCACCTTAACCCCGAAGGCAGCCGGAACCTCATATCCAAGGGTTCCGGCGCCGCCGGATGGCAGGTATTTTCCGGCTTTGTTAATCTTCTGAAGCTGTCCGCTCCAAATCTGTGTAATGCCGCATCCTACCGTATAATAGGTTTCGTCATCAAAGGCCTCATTGACTTCCTGGAATACGCGGTGGGGCATGATGGGGCTGCAGTCATAATCCGTCCTGCGGGCCAGTTCCTCCCGAAGGGCCGGTATGGCCCTTGCCCTGTCCGGGTTCACAGACCAGGGCCCAGCCTCTTCCACTTTTGCGATCAGCGCGCTGACAGCCAGGCCGGCGTCTGATACGATTCCCAGCTCCGGCTCAAATACCAGCCCGATCTGGCTTGGTTCAATATTGATATGGATGAACCTGCGGCCTTCACGGTATGTCTTTAAATCCCCGGTGTGACGGTCTGAGAACCGGTTGCCAATGCCAATGGCAAGGTCGGAATCCAGGTATACCCGGTTACCTATGGGCTGTCCCACCTGGATGCCCACATGGCCGGCGTTTAAGGGATGGTCCTCCGGTATCCCGCCTTTGGCCTGGTAGGTGGTGACCACGGGAACCTGGAGCATTTCCGCAAGCTTTACCACCTGGTCCGTGCAGCCGCTGATAAAGCAGCCGCCGCCCATGATGATGACAGGAGCCTTGCTTTCCTTTATCATACGCACCGCCTGGTCAATCTGGTCCATATCCGGTGAAACCACAGGAACCTCACGGGGCACATAGCTGTCAATATCAAACTCCAGTTCCGCCTTCTGCACATCCAGGGGCAGTTCCACCAGCACCGGTCCCGGCCGTCCTTCCCGCATCAGGTAAAAGGCTTCGTTCATGATGGCCGGAAGGTCCTCTGCCTTCATCACGCACCAGGCCTTCTTGGTCACGGTCTTAACAATATCAGGCATATCCACGCACTGGAACGGCTCCTGGTTCAGCTGCCCGGTATTGGCCTGTCCCACCACGCACAGAACCGGCATGGAATCTATGTATGCCGTGTAAAGCCCTGTAACAAAGTTGGTGGCGCCTGGTCCTGCGGAACAGATGGCCAGGGCGGTTTCGCGCTTTGCCCGCTGGTAACCGTCGGCCGCATGGACGCAGGCTTCCTCGTGGCGCATGGTAAAATGTTCGATGGGCGCATGTTCCATATATTTATATACAGGATTAATGGCTGCTCCCGGAATGCCAAAGGCAGTGTGTATGCCTTCCTTGCACATAATCTCAACAATTGCTTGTGCAGCTGTCATTTTCATATTTCCTTCTCCTTACTATATACGTGATTGATGGTTGCGGGTTGTCAGTTGACCACGTGGATGGGGACGCCTGCAAGATATGCCTTCACATTCTCCACGGTGCAGTCCATGATCCTCTGCCTGCTCTCCTTAGGCGCCCAGGAGATATGGGGCGTGATGATACAGTTCTTTGCCTTTAACAGTGGGTTATCCCCCCTGATGGGTTCCGTTGACACCACATCCAGGCCGGCTCCGTACACCTTGCCTGAATTAAGGGCCTCCGCCAGGTCCTGCTCCACCACCAGCTGCCCCCGGGAATTGTTGAGGATGATTACTCCATCCTTCATCCTGGCAATGGTTTCCCTGTTGATGATACCCTGTGTGTCCGGAAACAGGGGACAGTGAAGGGAGATTACATCTGACTGCGATAACAGCGTGTCCAAATCCACATACCGGGCAATGGCGCTGCCCGCCTCACTCTGAAAGCTGTCATAAGCAATGACATCCATCCCCATTGCCTTTGCAATCCTTCCGGTCTGCTGTCCGATGCGGCCAAAGCCGATGATTCCCATGGTCTTGCCGTCCAGTTCAATCAGCGGATAATCCCAATAGCACCAGTCCTGGCAGCCCTCCCATTTCCCGGCGTGGACCGTGCTGCTGTGATGCGCCACATGATGGCAGATTTCCAGAAGCATGGCAATTGCAAACTGTCCCACGGCTGCTGTCCCGTAGGAAGGGACGTTGGACAGCGGGATTCCCTTTTCCCTGGCATATACGTAATCCACCACATTGTAGCCGGTGGCCAGCATGGCAATGTAACTTATGGACGGACACGCGTCCATTACCCGCTTTGTGATGGGCGTCTTGTTGGTAATGACAATTTCCGCATCCCCGATACGCCCAATGACCTGGTCCTCGTCGGTCAGGCTGGTGCGGTCATAGACCGTTACCTGTCCCAGCTTCTCCAGTTCCCCCCAACTTAAATCTCCCGGGTTTTCCGTATAACCATCCAGAACCACAATTTTCATAGCCCGTATCCTTTCTTAATTCATATTATTCAGTCATCCTCCAGCATGGCCCAGGCACGGTTTAATACCCGCTTTGTATTGGCCAGGACAATTCCTTCATCCTCACCCGGACGCAGGGTCACCTCCATGGACAGTACGTAAGGGCTGGCGGCATCCAGGAAGCCTTCCTCTTTTATCACCCTCAGGTAGTCTGTCAGCTCCGGCGTGTCATTGGCGCTGTGCGGATACCCGAAACGCGGGTGTAAATCGCCATACCCGTCAAAGCCCTTCCTGACCACGGCGTTGCCGAAGTGGAAATGGGTGATATAGGGCCGCAGCACACGGATGACAAACCGGCTTGTCTCATAGGTGGTGGGAAAATGGCTCAAATCCACCAGAAGCCCGAAATTATTGTGGGTGGTGCGCATATCGGCTGCAAATCTGGCAGCATAGGGGGCCGGGCCGATAAGCGCGGCCTTATCCATGTCAAAGTCAAAGACCTCCAGTTCAACCGACATGCCCTTGGCTCCCGCATAACCGCACACGGCGCGGGTGGTCTTAAGCAGCTGGGCATAGGCCTTTTCCTTTGTCTCCGGCTGCCATTTGCCTGCCAGGAACGCGATTCCCCTGGCGCCCAGGTATTCCGCCTCGTCCACCGCTTCCAGCAATGCGGCTTCCGCCTTCCCGCGCTCCTCCTCGTCTATGTGGTTCGGGTTCAGGTTTCCGCCAAGGAGGCGGGGCTGCGCCCCATAGCATACCTTTAGGTGGCTCTGCCCCAGAAGCGCCCTGGCCGCTTCATTGTCCGCCCCAAACCCCTTCACCTCAACTGCGTCAAAGTAATCATCCCTGCATATGGCTTTTAATGATTCCATGGGGTCTTTTTTGGGATAACTCATCCACTGGATGGTGCCTACCTGAAAATACTTGTGAATTGATTCCTTCATGGCTCTAAACTCCTTATCTGGCTGCTATGTACAAATTACCGCTCCACTGCTTCCCTTACGGCCCGCAGGTTCTCCTCAGGGGAACGTGGGTCCGCCACGCAGCCCGGACCAATCAGCAGGCCCCTTCCATCCACCATCCCGATGGCTTCGCGGATGTGGTCCTTTATCATGTCCGGCGTGGTTCCCGGCCTGGACATGATACTGTCATACTCCAGGCTGCTTCCCACAATGGACGGCCCTTCATAAAGTCCGCCAAGGAACGCCTTCTGACAATTCTCCCTGGCCGCCTTTAGGGACGGCCCGTTCTGGCGGTCATGCCAGTTCAGCACATTGCATGGATATTTGGACATTTCCTCAAAACGGATATTGCCGCCATGGATATGAAGCACGTTAAACCAGGTCCTGTCCTTGTAAGAATTAATGACCTGCAGGTCATAGGGCTTACAGAACTCAGCAAACATGGTATCTCCCATGAAGTCGCGGCCGGCGCACTGGCTTGCAAAGAAGAAACCGCTGACCCCGGCTTCTATATTAGCCTTTACAAAGTTTATCGTAGTCTCCGTTATGGCCGTCAGTGCCTGGTGCACCAGTTCGGGGCATTCCAGCATATCCTGAAGCATACGGTTTCCAGCCAGCTTCTTAAGGGTGGTTGCAGGCGAGAATATGGTCTGGATATAAGGTGTCCCGGCCTTGGCCAGCCGTTCCAGCCACCGGGAAAGCTGAAGCACCCTGCCCCAGCTGCCATAAATAGCCGGCAAAGGCTGAATGTATTTATAATCCTCCCTGGATGAAATGCCGGAGGCAGCAATCTCCACCTCTTTATATCTGTCACAGTAAACATCCAGCTTAGCACCCCAATCAGGGATGGTATAAGCGCCAAAGGGCATCATTTTAATAAAGTCATAATCGTACTTCTCGTTAAATTCCACCATGGCTTCCGCCAGTGAGCGCGGATCCTGGTCCTTATCGGATATATGCATCCACACGCTGACAGGCACCCGGTCCGGCTGGCGGCCTTCCACAGCCGCGCGCACGCGTTCTTCCCTGTTCATATACGTCCTCCTCCCTCTAGTCGGAAATCATGATCCTGAGGATTTCCCGGTCCGTCTCAGCCATACCGTCATGGCCCAGCCGTCCCACACTGGCTATCATGTTCTCCACGCCCTTCTTGACAATGCCGTCGCCGCCCACGAACTGCTGCCCTTCCAGATACATTTCGTATCCAAGGATGCCGTTGTCAACAGCCAGGGCAATCTTGCCTGCGCAGGAGGCTTTGGCGCCGTCGCATACAACGCCGGAGGCAATGGCCAGGGCATTGACCAGGGTATGGATGATCCCATCCAGGTCCGCGCCTTTAAGGTAAGCAATGCCGCAGCCGGCGGCAGCCCCCGCGTTCACCGCTCCGCAGTAAGCGCTTAGACGGCCGATGGGCGTCTTCTGGTGGATGCCCAGAAGGTTGGACAACACCAGGGCTCGGTACAGCTTTTCCCGGCTTACGCCCATGGCCCTGGCATAGACAATGACCGGCACGGAAGCCGTGATTCCCTGGTTGCCGGAGCCGGAATTGATGATTACCGGCAGCCCGCACCCATTCATTCGGGCGTCGCTGCCAGCGGCAGCCATGGCCCTGGCTTTCAGGCGCAGGGCGGGTTCGCCGCCATGTTCCATCACATCCCTGCCGGACTTCAAAAGCACGGTTCCAATGTTAGCGCCGTAATCATTCTTAAGGCCTTCCTCGGAGATGGCCATGTTATAATCAATCTGCATATCCAGGACCTGCCTTACGTCCTCAATGTCCACGGTGTCGGCAAACCCGTATATCAATTCAACCGAGAGGAAGGAGCGGTCCGTCAGGTCGGATTCGCTGTCATCCTTTATCTCACTGGACTGGAGGACCTGGCCGTTTTTCTCAATCAGGACAATATTGGTATGGTGGTTTGCAATGCGGACCTTGGCGTAGGCCTGGCCTGAATACACGGTAATGATGATGTCAAAAATCAGCGGCGACGAGGCTATATCCACCTGAATGGGGACTGTCTCCATAAACGTGCGGATATCCCCCTGCTGTGTTTCGCTGACCTGGGCAATGACTTCCAGCTGCTTATCCGGATTCCCGGCCACTATCCCGGCCGCGGCCGCGGCCGGAATGCCTCTCAGATGCCCTGTATTGGGCACAATGACGCTCTTTACATTCTTGATGATATTGCCGCTGGCTTCCACCACCACGCGGTCAGGCGCTTCCCCCAATGTCTTCCTGGCCACTGCCGCGCAGTAAGCAACCGCAATGGGCTCGGTACAGCCCATTGCAGGAAGCAGCTCCTCTTTCAGGATTTTGACACAGTCCTGATACTGGATATCACTTCTTCTCATTCAGCTTTCTCCTTTAATTCTGCTTTTGACAGTGAATCAGATGGCTGCCAGCGCTTCCTGGGCACTGGCAAGACGGTCCTCCGGTACATATAAGGGCACGCAGCAGCCAGGAGCAAGGATCAGGCGTCCGTCCGGCACCTGGTCCAGGGAGGACTTAAGGTGCGCCCTCAGCTGTTCCTGGTCAGCCTCAGCCAGGACCTTTAACTCCTCCACTCCGCCAATGAGCAGCTTATCGCTCATCCTGCGCCCGTCGGCCAGGGATATGTCCACCAGCTGGTCATGCCAGTTGATTGCCTGTACCGGGTACTTCTCCATCAGTTCGAACATGGGGGCATTGCCGTGCATGTGCATGATGTTAAACCACATATCCTTGGCAGCCTCCAGCACCTTCAGGTCGTAGGGACGGCCGAACTCCTCATACTCGGCCACGCTCATCTTGTCATAGGTGCCCAGCTGGCTGGCAAAGAAGATACCGTCCGCGCCCATCTTTGCCATTTCTTTTACCAGCCTGACCGTTGTCTCACAAATGACCTCCAGCCCCTTGTGGAATTCTTTTGGGCTGCGGCGCATATGTACCAGCATCTTGTCGCCGCCCATCTTGGCAGCAGTGGTCAGCGGGTTGAAAATCGTTATGACCACGGGAACCTCCCCCTTATAATGGTCCACGACTCCCCTGGCAGCCTCGATGGTATCGGCCATGGACCCCTGGTCCATGGAAAGCACTTTAAGCTTTGTCCAGTCCTCATCCTGCTTGATGCCAAAATCCGTCACCACGCCCACGCTTGAGCATGTCTCCGGCCACACATTATCACGGACAGGCCATTTAATGGAAGAACCCCAGTCCTGGATGCTGTAAAGCCCCTGGTATGTAACCTTAACAAAATCCCACTGGAACCTGTCCTGGAACTGGATGATCTTTTTTACCAGTTCCCTGGGATCCTCGTCATAAGGCGGAAAATGCTTCCAAAGGTTCATGGCTGGCGTATCCAGTTTCTTCCCCTCCAGTAAAGCTTTGATTCTCTCTGTTTTTGTCACTGTTTTAAATCTCCTTTCATATTGTGTTGTCATTATTTATCATGATGCCGCCCAGCCTGGAGCATGTCCTAACATTGCTTTCAGACACGCCCTACGCCGGAAACGCAGTGGGAACCAGCAGCTTGGGCAGGAACAGGAACAGATCCGGGAACACCATGCCCACGAAAATAATCAGCAGGGTCACGCCGATGATAGGCGCCACGCTCTTAAATGCCTGTGGGATGGTGATTTCACCAATCTGGGAGGTAATCATCAGACAGGTGCCGTAAGGCGGGGTCACCATGCCCAAGGACAGGGTCAGCACCACAACCAGACCCAGATGGATGTCGTTGATGCTGACCACGGCCCCCAGCTGTTTGATGACCGGAAGAAAGATGATGATGGCCGTAATGGGACTCAGGAAGGTGCCGATAAACAGCAGGAACAAAACCAGCAGCATGTAGACACCAAGATAAGAGCTGGTGATGCTTAAGATGGCATCCGCAATCATCTGGGGTGCATTGAGATAGGCGATGAGCCAGCCCGTGATTCCGGCGGCAGCCACCGCGAACATGCTCAGTGAAAAGTCCATGGCCGTCTTCAGCAGGATTTTCGGCACATCCTTCAGCCTATAGGTGCGGTAAACGCCAAACATCAGGACCAGGGCATAAAAACAGGATATGGCTGCTGATTCGGTAGCCGTAAACAAACCGCTGGTGGTACCGCCCAGGATGATCATCGGAAGGAAGATGACCGGTAGGGCCGACTTAAGGGCCTGTCCCCTCTGTCCCCAGGTATATCTCTCACCCTTGGGATAATTGTGCTTCACAGCCATATAATAGGTATACAGGCACTGGGCAAGGGCAATCAGGAAGCCAGGTACAAAACCGGCGATGAATAGCGCGCCGATGGAAGCGCCGCTCATGGCGCCGTACACCACCAGCAGAACGCTTGGGGGAATAATCACGCCCAGGGTAGAGGAACAGGCGGTTATGGCCACGGAAAAGCTGCTGTCATAGCCAGACTTCCTCATGGCGGGTATGATCATGGCGCCGATGCCTGCGGCATCGGCCTGTGCGGAACCGGAAAGATGGCCGAACAGCAGGCTAATCAGGACATTCACATGACCCAGGCCGCCCCGTATATGGCCCACAAAGGCATCGCAGATGACAAACAGCCGGTCTGTAATGCCGCCCTTGTCCATAAGCTGCGCCAGCAGCATGAAAAGCGGCACCGCCAGCAGGGAGTAATTATTGACAGAATTATACATGCTGTTGATTGCGCTGGTCATGGGAATCCCCATTTTCACAATCACCACCAGGGACGACAGGCCTAGGGCATAGGCGATGGGTATCTTGACCATGACCATGACGGCAAAGCCTGCCAGAAGAATCAATAACAATTGACCGTTATCCATTGGTAACCTCCTTTTTGCCCTTCACGAATGAAACCATTTTCTTAACATCACTGATAATGTCGAGAATGGTATACCACATCATGAAACAGCCCGATAAAGGAATGCACATGAAGAAATATGCCTGAGGTATATTAATGGCAGTGGACATCCGTTTCAGGCCCATGACGGTATAATCACAGCCATAACGGATCAGCACATAAAAGAAGATAATACCGGCAATATCACCTATGATATCCAGAAAACAGTTGGATTTTTCAAAGCGTTCCGGCAGAAAAGCCAGCACATAATGGGCCCTGTGCCGGACAGCAATCGCGCTTCCCAGGAACACGGCCCATACAAAGCACACCACACTGATATCATTGGCCCATACCATGGAGATTTTCAAGAAATTACGGCAGACAACCTGCAGGGAGATAATAATGACGAAAGCGGCAACTGACAGGATACCGATTCCCTCGCATAGTTTCTCAATGCCATCCGACAGCATCTTTATAGCTTTTGAAATAGTGTCCATTTGAAATTTTCCTTTCCCATTGCGAATAGGTAATCAAAACGCCAGCTCTTATTCCAGATTACTGGATAAGGCTGTTAATCAGGTCCAGAAGTTCCTGGCCATCACAATCAGAAGCAATTTTCGGATACAGTTCTTCAACAATCGCCTTAAACTCAGCGGAGTCCGGTTCACAGACAATCAATCCGTGGTCCTCTACCAGGGAATCCAGCAGCGTGTCATCCGCTTCATCCGCTATCTGGCTTCCAAGGACTGCTGCCTCCCTGCCCACTTCCATCAGAAGCGATTGGAACTCCTCCGGCAGCCTGTTATAACTGATTTCACCCATGGTGATATGGGTAGGGGTGAACTGGTGGGCCGTCTTAATATGGTAATTGGCAACCTCGTACAGCGCATTGGTGTCAAAGGCTGCCAGTGTACACTCAAAGGCTGCAACGGTGTTGCTCTGGACCGCAGAATAGATATCGTTAAAGCTCATGGCCGTGGGAATGGTCCCCAAGGTCTGCCATACCAGGGCTTCCGTGGCCGAGGACGTGGTCCTCATCTTAAGGTTCTTTAAGTCAGCCACCGACTCAATGGGCTTATTGGTATGCAGGTCCCTCTGTCCGCCGTTGCTTAAGCCCAGCAGTACCAGGCCAAGCCCGTTGGTATCATAAAGGCCCTGGATATACTGGAACAACTGGCCGTCCTGGTCCAGGAGCCCCTCGAATACGCCGCGGTCCGGAAACAGGTATGCCAGGGACAGAATCTGGAACTGGCTTACAAAGGGAGCCGCGTTCTGTGTGGAACCGATAACGATGTCCAACGCCCCCGTACGCATATCGTCAATGGTCCCTTCGTCATTGCCCAGCTGGCCGCCCGGAAAAACAGTGGCTTCGATGGCTCCGCCGGAACGTTCCTTTAACTGTTCCGCCATATACTCCCCCATCTGGACCCAGGCGTGGTCCCCGGTAACAACCGTGGCAATCCGAAGCTGGAACTGGCCCTCGGTGTATCCTGAACCAGATGCCGTATCCTGTTTTGAGTCATCCCCATCCTGTTTTGCCACAGCATCCCCGGATTGGGCGGCTGTTCCCGTATCGGATGGTTTGGCTCCGCTCGGGCTGGAGCCGCAGGCTGTCAGGCCCAAGGCCGATGCCGCTGCCAGGATAATGGCCGTAAGCCTCTTTGCCGGACCGTTTTTCTTAATCCCTGTGTCTGTTCTGTGAATCATTTTTAACTCCTCCTTTAATAAGCTGTTTTTGCAACTATGTAATATGAATACCCCGTTTCGCCTTCAGGCCGGACGCCCCGCCGGATGATTGCAAAGGTGCTTTAAATCAGCTTTTCCTTCCTGTTTCATAAGACAGTGGACCCAGCCCTTCAGATAGTAATAGTCGGCCGGAGACTGTTCACGGATTGCCCCAAGCCTGACAGCTATCTCCATCACATCCTCTCTTCTTTCAGTTTCCATTGGCACCCCTCCCCTTTTTTGTTTTCAATGAAATCATATTAGCATTCCTTGAAATCAAAGTCAATAGTTTTCCATGTTTTGTGTTTACTTTGAAAACAAAATGCACTATAATTCATTCATGGAGGTGTAACTGTGAATATCCATGAACGATTAAAATACCTGCGCACCCAATTAGGGCTCACCACACGTGCCTTTGGCGCATCCATCAACATGACTGGCGGCGCCATAACCAATATGGAAAAGGGCTTAAGGAACATCACCGACCGCACCCTGAAAGACATCTGCCGGGAATACAATGTTAACCCGGAATGGCTGACAGAAGGCAAGGAACCTGTATTCCTTGATACCGTCAGTTCCCTGGACGTGGATGAAGACGTCAAGCAGCTGGCAAGGCAATACAGCCTGTTAAATGATAATGACAGGGAATTGGTAAAAAGCATCATCCATTCCCTATATGAAAAAATAGAGCCGCAGAAAACAGCTGATAAAAAAACAAAATCTTGATTTCCCAAAAATAGGGAAGCGCACGGGGCCGTGACTGTTTCAGGGGATGCCCTGTTATTATTGTCCCATAAATGATTCCATTGTAATCATCCCCCCATGGCAGTGTCACATAACCACCGAAACGACACACGCCAGGCATCCCGGCTTCTCCTGCGCCGTTCCTTTCCCTGCGCCGCCTGCCAGTCCCCATTTCCCATATGCCCTACCAGATAGTCCAGTGAACAATCAAACAAATCCGCCAGAAGCCCAATCTCGTCAAGTGTGAATTCACATTTTCCATGGAGTTTATAAATAAATGCATTTAAAGGAAGTCCCAAAATGACTGCCAGCTGGGATACTGTAAAGCCTCCTCGTTCCATCTCAGTACGGATATTCGGATAAATCATATGGTTCCTCCTCTTTTACTTTGCTATCTTTTGTGAGTCATATAGCTATATTATACTCGCTTTAGATAGTTTGTCAATAAAAGATTGACGTTGGTGCTCTCAAATGTTAATATCGTCCTGGAGGTAAGAATATGGAATTCAAAGAAAACCTGAAACAGTTATTGATAGAAAAAAACATGAAACAGGCTGACCTGTGCCGCCTGTCCCACATCCAGACATCCCTTATGTCCGAATATATTAACGGCAAGAAAAGCCCCACCATCGGCAACGCCATCCAGATTGCCGATGCCCTTGACATATCCCTGGACACCCTGGCTGGCAGGGAAGAACGGGTCCGCTATTCAGAGCCGCTGACCAGCGCTTATGCAGCCCGGCTGAATGAATGCATGGACGGCCTGTCCGAGAATGAGTGTACCTTTGTCATGGATGTCATACGGGCGATGAAGGAAAACCTTGGGTAGGATGGACAGGAAGGATGGGGGTATGACCCGGAAAACCCAAATGCCTAATCGAGTAGGAGGGAGTGATTAGCTCCCGTCCTCTCACACCACCGTGCGTACCGTTCGGTACACGGCGGTTTCAACAG
>PPYE01643563.1_pt1 | contig 39566 bp, 30 predicted proteins | sample 1559881 | NCBI WGS metagenome assembly PPYE01 (sample SAMN08240022, study PRJNA423297) | Human gut metagenome, whole genome shotgun sequencing project. | reverse complement strand
GACCGCGCGATGCGCGAAATGCGTAAGCACATCGGCTGGTACCTGCGTGGTTTCAAGGTGGGTGGGCCGCAGCGCCACGCGCTCGGGATGGTCTCTACGCTTGATGAACTGAGCGATCGCCTGGCTGATTTGGATCTTGATCAAGATTTTCCCGAGGCCGCGCGTGGGCCTCGTGGGCGCGCCGGGGGAGAGAAGACCCCGCACCTGCCCGATGGGTGGTTGGAACACCGATACTTGACCGACGCCGAGCGGGCGTCGATTCATCATGCAGAAGTTGGCTACTAAAGGGCTGCTGAGTAGAGGGGACGTCATGGAGCCTGTTGTTATTGGACGCAGTGATTTGGGCGAGGCCTACGGCGCAGCACCTTCGGGTGTGGGCGCGGGATTGCTTGACCCCGCTGGTGCTATTCCTCCACGAGGCCGAGTGCTTCTGGGCGGTGGGCAGCCGGTAGTTTTCATTGTTCCTCTGATGGCGGGGGACGTGCGTGGAGTTGTTGAACAGATCGAGGCCGCCGCATCTGAGCCGCACGACATGTTCGAGTGGCGCGTGGACTACTTAGACGTTCTAACGGGGCTTTCAGGTGAGGAACTGAGTGACCAGGCCCGCGAAGAGATTTCGAAGTCTGCTGCAGAGATCTTGGGTGCTTCGGATGTGCCCGTTTTGGCTACTGTTCGCACAGTTGCTCAGGGTGGACAGGCTGAAGTTTCAACGCCGGTTTATGGCCAGATCATTGAGCTGCTGGCCGAGTGTGGGATGGATGCGGTAGATGTGGAAATGGCTCCAGCTGCGCCAGCATTGACCGAGAAGGCGCACGTCGCTGGCGCGAAGGTCGTCATGTCCTTCCATGACTTCGAGGTGACTCCCGAGTCAGAGATCATGCGGGAGCTTTTGGAAACCATGGCAGTTTTGGGCGCGGACGTCGCAAAGCTTGCGGTTTTGGCCAATTCGGAGCGAGATGCACTCAATGTTGAATTGGTACAAAGGTGGGCAGCCGAGTACGTGTCGGTTCCCTCAATCGTTTTGGCGATGGGTGAGTTTGGCCGTCAGACGCGTGCGACTCAACCTGAAGATGGGGGAGTTGCCTCTTTCGTTGCCGTGAGCGGACGTGAGAGTGCGCCCGGTCAGTGGGGTGCACAGGAATTGGCGGAGAGGTTTGGACGTAGCTGAGGCTGCTTGCAAGTAGATTGCACTTTCGATGTGGCTTGTTGTCTTTGGTTTCATGGTGGGAATTGCGATTATGACGAGCCTCCACTGAGCCCAGAGTAGTCACATTCCTCGACAATCTATGTGGGGTTTTGAAAGTCTAAGGGGTTTGGTTTAGCGCGAAAAAGGCTTCTACAGAGCAAGAGAATATGGATATTGAGAGGACCTCAGGGGCTTAGATTATGACAATCGTGCGATTCGGCTGATGACGATTGAAGCGGCCCCACGTGCCCAGTCGAGAAATGTTTGTTGTGTCAGGACGAGCTCACAACGAGCAGAATTGCCAAACGCACGTTTGGTGAAATGAGATCTGATGTTCTCAAGCCGTTTCGGCTCAGCTGCGAGTGCACCAATGCTCTCGCCTGACAGCATGATCTTGCTCGGTCCGATCAGGCAAGCCAGAGTTCCCAATGCATCAGCCAATACCATGTCTGCTTGATCAATAATTCCGCGAATCTGCTCATCATGCGTGTAACGTGACAATGCTTGATCGAGAGTTAACTCCTCGTTGAGCGTCTCCTTGATTGCTGCGCGAATTGCTGGAGTGGAGGCAACAGCTTCGACGCATCCGTTTTTCCCACACGAACAACGGTGTGAGACGGGGCCAAGCGGTAGATGCCCGAGTTCGCCGGCTACCCCGAAGGCTCCAGTTAGGATCTTTCCGTTTACATATATTCCGCAGCCAATTCCTTCGCCAATTGTTACGACTGCCCATGAACTGACGTTGCGTCCCGAGCCGTATAGGCTTTCGGCGTTCGTTAATGCCCTTACGTCATTGTCGATAAAGATCGGAACCTCCAACTCTTCTGCTAGCTTGTCTGCAAGTGCGAAGTCGTGAATTCCTAGTAGATGTGAGTCTCGAACAATTCCCTGCTCGTTATCAACATCGCCGGATATTGAAATCCCAATGCCATCTGGATTAATTCCCCTAGTCGAGCACTCGTGTGAGAGAAAACGGGAACATTTGACAAGATCATCGATGAGCTGTTGAGACTTCTCGCCGGATCTTTCTGTTATATGCGAAAACTGGATGCTTCCGTCGAAATTCATGCCAATTGAATAGAGCGTATCTTGAGTAACTTTTATCCCCAAAGTAAAAACGCGATCTGCAACTAAATGGATAGGCTCTAGGGGACGCCCCTTGCGCGTAGGATCAGGCTCTATATCGTTGGTAAGTTCTACGAAGCCCTCGCTCAATAACGGGCGGATGGCTTTTGTGACCGCTGCTTGGGAGAGTCCGAGTGTCTGTGCAATTTCGACACGAGCCATCGGTCCTCGGGTTAGCAGAGCATGGAAGATTGATATTGACGCCGGCGAAGTTACTGGAATTAGCGGAATATCAGGCATGGCATATTCATCCCTTCAGCCCAGAGCTGGCGATTCCTTCAAAGAACTGTTTCTGTAGGAGGACAAAGATAACGATTAACGGCAGTGAAGCAAGAAGCGAACCCGCCATAAGCGTTGGATAGTCCGTTCCGTGTTGTCCTTGCAAAGTCGCTAAGCCAACTGGCAACGTCATGTTTTCGGGTGAAGACGTAATAACCAGTGGCCAGAGTAGATCATTCCATGAATATAACGCGGTTAGCACAGTTAATGCAGCCAATGAGGGTGCAGTAAGCGGAAGCATGATCGTGAAGAAAATTCTCAGCGCGCCCGCACCGTCGAGTCGCGCAGCTTCTTCAAACTCTCTGGGAACGGAGATGAAAGCTTGCCTGAGTAAAAAGGTGCCGAACGCTGAGAAAATTCCTGGGAGTGAGATCGCAGGAATAGAATCCAACAGATGGAGATCCCTAACTAGGGTAAATTGCGCGATCAGGAATAGCTGGCTCGGGGCCATGAGCATGACAAGGAATAACCCGAAAAGCAGGCCTCTTCCAGGAAAACGGAATCGTGCGAATCCATACGCGGCCAGTGAACAGACCGTCACCTGACCAAGGACGCGAAATACTAAAGCGAGAGAAGAGACCGTCAGTAGACGCCCTAACGGTAAAGCGCTGAAGAAATGTTCGAACCCCTCAAGATGTAGCTCACCTGGAAAAATAACCGGTGGAACTGCACGAGATTCAGGAACACTCTTAAACGCCGTCAAAATTTGCCAAATGAACGGCGTGATCATAAACAAAGAACACGTAGCAAGCGCAATGTGGAGCCCGAGCTGCCTGATTCCGGTGGAAGAAGTTTTACCCATAGAACACCCATTTCCTTTGTACACGGAATTGGATCGCAGTAATTGTCATGATGAGCAGAAGAAGAGTGATCGCAATTGCAGCGCCGTAGCCTTGATCTCCTTCGATAAACGCTTTGCGGAAAAAGAGATAGACAACGGTTTGAGATGAGGACTCTGCTGGAGATCCTTTTCCGATCATCACGTAGATCAGATCGAACATCTGGAGAGAAGAAATAACTGAGAGTACTGAGACGAGAAAAATCGAAGGGCTGAGAAGAGGAAGCGTAATCGAGAAAAACTGGCGTTTAGATCCGGCGCCGTCAATTGATGCGGCTTCATAGAGCTCGGTCGGAATGGTTTTTAGTCCCGCTCCCAAGATAATGATGTTGACACCAAGGCTCATCCAAATTCCGACGATTGAGAGCGCATAGATTGCCGTGTGAGGATTTGCAACCCAGTTTGCTCCCTTAATCCCGAAAATCTGGAGGAACTGGTTAATTAGCCCGAATTCTCCGTTATAGAGGTATCTCCAGACCATCCCAATTGCGACAGGAAGTGTAACAACTGGGAGAAAGAATAAAACGCGGTAAATAGATGCCCCGCGACGAACATTATGAATCATCACTGCTATCAGTACAGCGATCGGGATCCCGATTAGAACGATTGCAGAATAAATGACTGAGTTTTGAAGCGCGCCCCAGAACTCAGGATCTTTGGATAGTTTCGCGTACTGTGAGAGTCCTGCGGGTTTTCGATTCCCGAATGGCCCAGTTATCGAAAGACTAACGACGACTGTTGTTAGCAACGGCCAGATATAGAGAGCTAGCAGGCCAAGGAGCGCAGGGAAGATGAAGGCTAATCCGGTCCCGGCTTCCCTAAGGCTGCGCTTCCTTTTCTGTGTTAGGGGCCGGTGCCCTGGCGCAGCAGGGGAGTGCTGCGCCAGGGACCTTACTGAACGCTGGTTCATTCTTTCGCCAATGCGTCGTTCATTTGATCGGCAAGTTTATTGGAAGCATCTTTAACGCTTTCCTTGCCCTCCCATGCGGGAGCAAGATCTGTTTCTTCAAACTTATTCCAGACTGCGGTATTTGCAGAGACTGGGTAGACCACTGAATCAGGGATCTGATCAAGGAATGCTTGGAGGTTGAACTCAGGCATTGAAGATACCCATGCCTGCTGAGTGTTTTCGTATGCGGGGATCACAGCTCCGGTACTTGCTTGAATCTCAGCAGCTTTTTTCCCTCCAAGGAACACGAGGAACTTCTTCAACTCTTCGGGGTGCTTTGACTTGGAATAGCCAACGTTCTGAATGCCGTTGATGACAGTTGCTCGTTTCTCTCCCTTTGGCAAAATCGTCACATTCACCTTGGAACGCAGTGCTGAGTTTTCGTAGAAACGTTGGGCGTAGAACGATCCGCCGTAGTACATGGCTACTTTCCCATTTTCAAACTGGGCAACAGCTTCCGTGTCGGCAAATTGCTCTAGTGTTGGCGATTGCCCCTTCTGGATGAAGTCCACCCAATACTGGAGTCCTGCCTGAGTTTTAGGATCGGAGTAGCCCGACTTCTTTCCATCTGCGCTGATGACGGAACCGCCTGCCTGTGCAATGGTGTTGTAGAAACCTTCTTGTCGATTGAGAGGTGCTGCAATACCGTAAATTCCCTTGCTGGAATCCGTCAGTTTTTCAGCTGCAGCCTTTACGTCCTGCCAAGTCCAATCAGCTGTTGGGTATGCAACGCCTGCATTGTCGAAAATTTCTTTGTTATACCAAAGTCCGATCGTGTCAAAATCTTTCGGGAGTCCGTAATGCTTCCCGTTGTATGTGAACAGATCGACAAGTGGCTGTGGGTAGGCTTTGTAGTCGACGCCAGCCTTTTGGATTGCATCGTCGAGCTCTAAAAGCTGATCGTTTGCAGCGTAGACCTGGAAACGATCTCCAAGCATCCAGAATGCATCGGGCGCGGTTCCTCCCTGTGCGCCTACCTGGAGCTTAGTCCAGTAGTCTGTCCAGGGATCAACCTGGAGTTGGACCTTGATATTGGGATTCTCTTTTTCGAACTCATCAACGAGTTTCTGCATGGTGTCTTGCTGTGACCAGACGCCGTATGTCAAAGTAACCGTCGCATCTTTGCTTTCGGTTGATTGAGATCCTCCACCCTGGGAGCAGGCTCCCAGGGTGAGTACTGCGGTAAGGGTGAGAGCGAGCGCGGATGCAGGGTGTTTCATCGCTCAATTCCTTTCTTGAGGTGTTGTGTGGTGAGTATGGGCTGACCTAATCAATTGCGGGTTAACCCAATCAATGTGTGCTTCTCGATCAGAATTCTGTCGTGTTTCGAGGCGGAGGATTTCCCCGCACAGATTCGGAAGAGAAATATCGAGTGGTTCTTTCGACTCGATATCTTTTTGTAGGAGTGGCTTGCCATCCACACTGATGTGGATTTGTGCCGATGTATTTGGTGTTTCGTCATCAATGCCAACCAGGCAGGTGAATGTGAATTCGTCCTGGCTTAGTGCGATTTCAACGAACGCGCGATCGCTAACGCCTAAACCGCAAGAGTATCGAACATTGTTGATCGTTAGTGGTGATCCATCATTCGGATCGCCTCCGCCATTGGACTGATCCCTTTCAACAGGTCCATTTGCGTTGGCGCATCCAAAGAATGTCGTCTTGTGAAGATTTGTGAGGCTGCCGTGTGGGAGAAGGAGCTTGATATGTCGAATTCTTCTATCTGTTAAGTGGTTTCCTTGAATAAAAGTCATGGTGTATAAATCACCTGGAATACCGTTTTCAGGTGCTTGGAGGGATACCTCTGTTTCTGATCGTGCAATGATCTTCCAGCCGGGAGCGGGACGGCAGATTTCTTCGGATTCGCAGGGAAGCGTAACTTTACCGCTGTAATCTGCTTGTGCTAGGCCGGGACGTACTGAAGTGGGGCTTAAAGGATGAGATACCTCTGGTGGAATGCCATGCAAACTATCCTTTTCAAGGTCTACAACGATGATGAAACCGCCGTCTCTGGGAACATCAATAAAGGTGTCTTCTTGGATTTGAGAGAGGGACTCGACAACTAGCGATGACTTCCCCTGATCTTTTGAGGAGTCAGAATCGCGCACTAACGTTAACTCTGCACTTCGAAAGCCGTGATCTGTTTGGATGATTTTCGACAGATTTAGAGGGACGCGTGAATCATTTTGACCGTTTATGCAAGCGATGAACCACTTAGAGCCAGAACGACGTGCGATGAGTGCGTATGAGTCAGGTGTTCCGCCCAAAAGCGTGGTTTCAGCCCAAGTATCCGGAAGACTCTTTAATAGTTCCTGTGCAGCTGGGTGGAAGCGGTAGGAATCTGGGGAATCGGCGAAGTGCGTGATACCGCATTCAAAAGCGATCGAGAGTGCAAGTTCATGGGCATTGCTGGTTGAGCGGTTAGGAGCACTGAAAGTTACCGGTGTGTAGTCCATTGATCCTACGACGTTACGCGTGAAAACCTGGCAAACGTTGTGGACTGAAGTGAGCGGTTCCTTATAGAAAACGTAGTATTCTGCCCCGCGAATTGCCTCGTATCCGATCACCTGAGGGTAAGTACGTGCCCATCCTCGCGGAATTACACTTCCGTGAAAGTTGACCATCAGTCCTAAACGAGCTGTTTCAGACAAAATTGACTCGTACCATTGATAGCGCTCGCGGCTCTCGGACTCCATGAAATCGATTTTTACTCCGCAGACTCCCCACGAATGCCAGAGAGCAAGCTTCTTTATATTCTCGGGGCCGTCGAGGTCATTCCATGCACTCCATAAGTGAATGCAGACATTTCGTTGAGAAGCGTAAGCGACGAGTTCTGGGACCCAAGCTGCATCCCAGCCGCAATCGACAAGGACATGATGCCACCCTTGCTCGTAAGCAAAGTCGACGAAATGTTTCTGGGTTTCGAGGTATGCCCCTGAGTATTGGCTTGACCACCAAGACCATGCCGCATGACCGGGTAAAACGTATGAAATTGGGTCCGGTTCGGCGGCCTTTGTAATGTGCGCACGAGCTAAATCGTCAACAAGAGTGGATTCAACGATTGAAGTGAGTGAACCAACGATAAGTACTCGCCAAGGTGATGTGAAGTGGCTGTCGGCTGAAATCTGTTCATCGGCGAGGGTGAAAGTGAAGTAGCCGTCTGTCCACACAAGGTGTGCCCCGCAATTGCTGCCATCGATATCGGACTCGCTGATGAGGTAGTTTTCTTCTGCATCGGAGTAGATCAGTGTCGGTAAGCCGTAGGCTCCGCGCGGTAAGTCTGCAGCCGTATGGACTATTCGTGCTTCCTCATACCAGGTGGTGTAGGGGAGCGTACAGACCTTAGCGGCTGTTGGGCAGTGAATCTGCGTATTTTCTTTCAGAATTTTGAATGGGGTTGATGAGGGCAGGTCGTAGCGAAAGGCTAGTCCATCGGCGCATTCTCGGAGATAGAGATTCCATTCGATTCCGTTCTCTTCGAAGAATAAGCAGTGTTCCAGATGCCGAACACAACGAGTGCCTGTTTTCTTGCCGAATAGAGCCGTGTACTGCTCATCAACTTCTCGCGACGTAGTTTTAATCAAAGAAGGGGCGAGGCCGATCGTCCCTGTGTTTGTCGTCAGTCCGAAAGTGATCTCGGTCTGTGTGCGTGCAGAATCCGGGAACAATCGTAGGCGTAGCCGAGTATCGCATGAGAGTTCCCAACGATCGGTCTGAATTAGCCGTTGGGATTGTGTGAGGGAGCTGCTGCCCATGGTGACCTCGAAATTAACGTTGAAGCATCTTTGCTGTGTTGACACGAAAGAGTAACGGTATTAATTTACGGTGTCAAGAATGGTTTTGGAGATGCGCTATGAAAGCTCAATCAGTCGGATACCAGGTACATTGCATTCATTCTGATCATGTCAGTTTTGCCATCGCTTTTGCGAAGGATGTTGCCCCGTACGTTGTCCACTGGGGAAGACGCGTCAGTGACGCCCAGGTTCAGCAGATCGCTGATACCAGTATTGCTTCGGTAATGAATAGTTCGTTCGATAGTCCGCGTACGAGGGGACTGCTGGACACCGTCTTTCAGGGAAACTCTGGAACTCCAGCAATTCAATGGTGTACTGAAGAAGGGAAGGTTTTTCCTTTCTTCATGGAACAGATAGCAACGGATTCCAGAACGATCACGATTGTCTACCGTGCGCGTCAATCTGTCAGCAAACGCGATGATGCGAGTGAAGTAGTTGCGGAGGTTACCCAGAATTTCGAGCTACATGATTCCGGGGTTCTTTCCGTAAAATCCAGTGTTCGAAACACAAGCAGGGGTGGGCATAAGCTTTTTGTCTCCGCTCTCAGTTGTTTGCTTCCAGTACCTCACCGGGCGCAAGAGTTGGTTGATTGCAGTGGAAAATGGGCGAACGAACGCGAACTTCAGCGTCAGCAGCTTCGGAATGGAGCCTGGAGAAGGGGCGCCTTTCGAGGAAAGCCAGGCCATGATTCCCCTTACTTGACGGTACTTGGAACACGGGGATTCTCATTTAGGAGTGGTGAAGTATGGGGATGTCACATTGCTTGGAGTGGGAATTGTGAGGTTGTGGCCGAACGGCTCCCTGAAGGGTGCGGTGTGCATTCGGGTGTCTTGGGTGGAGGAGAGCTTCTACAAGATGGAGAAGTTATTCTCTCTTCCGGTGAGGAATACGAATCTCCGATGGCTCTCTTCATGTGGAGCGATCACGGACTTGATGGGCTTTCGAAGTGCGTCCACACTTACGTTCGGAGCTGGAATTCACTTGGGAAGAAACCGCGTCCCGTTTCTCTAAATACCTGGGAGGCTGTCTACTTTCAGCATGACGAGGAACGGCTAATTAACCTTGCACGTTCCGCTGCTTCCATCGGCCTTGAGCGGTTTGTACTTGATGATGGCTGGTTTCTAGGGAGACGTGATGATCAAGCAGGACTAGGCGATTGGTTTGTTGATCCTGAAGTGTGGCCGAACGGTCTTACTAAGTTATCAAATTGTGTGCACGAACTGGGGATGGAATTTGGGCTTTGGTTCGAGCCTGAAATGGTCAATTTAAATTCTGATTTCGCCCGGCAGCATCCAGATTGGATTCTCGGCGAGTTGAGCAATTTAAGTTGGAGACACCAATTTGTTGTTGATTTATCGCGCGAAGATGTGAGCTCATATCTAGAAGAACGCATTTGCGCGCTCGTCGAGGAGTATGGAGTCGACTACATCAAATGGGATCACAATCGTGATTTGTTTGCTGCAATCTCGCCCTCCTCAGGCCGTGTGAGTGTTCACCAACAGACCATTGCGCTTTACGAGCTCCTCCAGCGCATACGTTCGCGCTTCCCTGCCCTTGAAATCGAGAGTTGTGCGAGCGGAGGTGGACGTATTGATCTTGGAATTCTGCGCTATGCAGATAGAGTCTGGGCATCAGACTGTATCGATCCTCTTGAGCGAGTGCGGATTCAGCAAAGCACTGAGTTACTAGTCCCCCCGGAATTCATTGGGATGCATGTTGGCGATCGAATTGCCCATACGACCCATCGAACGACCGATCTGGCAACCAGAATGGCCGCTGCGCTTTTCGGCCATGCAGGGATTGAATGGGATTTGTTATCCTGCTCGTCCGAAGAACTAGATGAACTCCGTAAATGGGTCGAAATCTACAAGTCATATCGTCATCGCTTACATTCGGGAATAACGGTTAATGCTGATTTCGTCCCAGAGGGATGCATCTTACGAGGAATAGTTGCAGAGGACTCTGGGTGGAGTCTGTTTGCTTTTGCTCGTCTCCAGACAAGTAGCGAAGGTTACACGCCAAGAGTTATTTTTCCGGGGTTAGCTCCAGACCGTTGTTATAGCATACGCGCGCTCGGCGGCAGTTTTACTCCCTCTCTGCATCAAATCAGTGGGCCGAGATGGTTGGACGAGGATAGTCGAGACCCTCTTGTCTTCGACGGTGAGCTACTGATTTCTGAAGGGCTCCCACTCCCATACCTGAACCCTGGACAGATCCTGCTCATAGAACTTGAATCTCTTTCTCAATCACACAGGTAAAACAATGGAAGGAGTCGTGTCATGACTCATTTCAAGTGGAAGATGAAGAGCCTCGTATGCCTCGCTGTTGTCTCGTTGCTGCAGTTGGCATCACCGCCCTCAACAACAGCGCTCACCTTTCATAAGGTGGTTTCTCCCGGAGGAAAGACTTCTCTAGAAGTGCGCAACGAGAATGATGGAAGTCTGACATTCTCTGTACAACATGACGGGGAGTCGATAATTCAAAACGGAACAATGGGTTTGGTAACTGAGGCTCACGACCTGAGTAGCCGTCTTTGGTTCGACTCAGAAGAACAACGGACGGTGGAACAGAGTTATGTGCTGAGTCAGCAGTTCAACGGCCCTGTCCATTCGTCGGCGCAAGAGATGACATTGAAGTATCACCGAGGTCAGGCGACTCTTGCTATTGACATCCGTGCTCATGACGAGGGAATTGCCTTCCGATATCGAGTGTCCGGACTCGGTAAAACTCGCGTGGTTCGTGAACAGACCCGCTTTACATTTCCTGAAGATACAGGTGTTTGGGCAAGTCCATATCGGCAGGCAAGAGACTATGAAGAGACATATCCATATGTTTCTGCAGAACGAATTGAAGGACAGCACTATTCGTTACCGGTATTGGCGAGCATACGTAATAACAGGATATGGTCTTTGGTAACTGAAGCAGGAACGTATGTTCATCCCACATACCCTGCTTCTCATCTACGCGGAGTGTCTACGTCGAAACGTAGCTTTGAATTTCGACTGCCAGGTCCCGACGAAAGCCCGACAACGGATCAAGATGAGAAGACGACTTTTCTTACAGGCGAATCGCTGCAAACGCCGTGGCGAGTCCTGCTAACTTCAAAATCCCTGGATCGTCTCACTAATACTTCCATGCTAACTGATCTGAATCCTGCTGTTACTCCGGCCGAAGACCTGTCGTGGATTCGTTCAGGTAAAGCTCTTTGGTCGTGGTGGTCGAATGAAGAGAAAGCTCGCGACGGAGACGACATGCTTCTCTCTCAGCGGGAGTATATCGACGCCGCCGAACGCCTAGGAATGACCTTTGTTACTTTGGACTGCTGCTATAACGACTCTGACTCGTCGATTGAGAAGCTCGCAGAATACGCTCATGACCGAGGAATTGAACTGTTTATTTGGAAGCATAAAGGAGACTTTACGCATTCCGACGGGACCTACTTTGACGATGAGGAAGTAAATCGGCTTCTTGCAAATATCCGAGCGCGAGGCGTTGACGGACTCAAAATTGATTTTATGCAGTCTGATCGTCTTGAAACGCTGAAGTTATACGAGCAGATTGCACGCTCTGGTTTAAAAAATCACTTGTTAGTGAACTTTCATGGAAGCACAAAGCCAGGCGGGGAAAACAGAACCTACCCAAACATCATTACGAGTGAAGCTGTGCTGGGAAGCGAACAGTACAAATATGGTCGTCCGCCAACTGCCCAACATGATGCGACCTTACCTTTTACTCGTAATGTCGTGGGTGGCATGGATGCAACTCCCGTGATCTTCTCAAATTCGAATCTTAAAACTACGATCTCCCATCAACTTGCATTAGGGATCGTCTTTAGTTCAGCAATGCTGCATTTGGCGGATTCCTCAGCTGCTTACGAGCGCTGGGACGGAACCCCATTGCTTCGTGCACTTCCTACTGTCTGGGATGAAAGCCGACTATTAGACGGTTTCCCTGATGATTTTGCAGTGATCGCGAGGCGGTCAGGTGAAGAATGGTATCTGGGTGCTATCACCGATGATTCACGTGATCTTGATGTGCCACTGAGCTTTCTTGCGCAAGACAGAACGTATATCGCAACAGTGTTTGAGGATCGTGAAGATGGGAAGGGGCTTCGAACATACTCGAGGAGAGTACGAGCAAATGACAAGATGACACTTCGCCTTAAAACGCATGGAGGAGCTAGTGTTCACTTATCAGAAGCGGGGTTAGCTTTTCCAGCTACTGCTGATCGTTATCTCGAAGCTGAACAAGCGGAACTTTTTGGAACTGCTCGCAGCGTTGCTTGTTCGGGCTGCTCGAAAGGAAAGAAAGTCGGAAACCTCGGTATAGAAGGCAAGATCCGATGGAACATGGTTGAAGTTCCGGAAACTGGTAGCTACAGGTTACGGATCGGTTACCTCAGCGAAGATCCTCGGAAGCTGCGATTAACAGTAGACGGAAGAGAATATCTTCTGGCACCGCCTAGGTCAGGGCGCGGAAATGACGGACAGCCAAGTGGATGGGAGATTGTTCGTAACACTGAAATTGATGTCCCGCTAACTAAGGGGAGACATTCTATCGCGATAGATGGGGTAGACCCTTGGGCACCTGATATTGATCGCGTTGCACTTCTTCGTGTGTGGGAGGGCAAGGAAAAACGTAAAGAAATACACGCCGCAACGGGGGGAAGCACGAGCCTCACTATTAATTATCGTGCATCCAGAGGTACACAGATGAAACTGAGTGTTAACGGCGTTGTCAGCGTCATCTCATTACCCGCCACAAGTGAAGGCGGCGGTGCAAAAACGGTTTTCCCGGTCTTACGTCGCGGAAATAATGTAGTCTCGTGGTCAATTGCAGACCATGAATCGGTCGACGACATCCGGTTATTCTGTGGGCAATGAACGAGGGGGTGGGGCAGCCTCGAAAGGAACTGCCCCGCCCCCTCACAAAAAGATCAGTTGAGATCCTTGGTTGCTGCGCGCAGCATCCAGGCCTGCTTCTCCAGGCCGGTTGCAATGCCGATCAGCAGGTCGTTGGACAGGTGATCGTGCTCGTCAACGGGATCGAGGGTTGCCTTGATGCGCTCGGACACTGCAAGCAGGCGCTCTTCGTACTGGCGAGCAGTCTTATCAGTGGGCAGGAAGCCGGGCTCCATCGGATCAACCAGTGAGGTCGCTGCAACGGTCGCCGCACGCGCATCGGGTGCAACTTCGATGGCGGACATACGCTCAGCAACATCATCAGCGGCAAGGCGAACCTGGTCGATGATTTCATCCAGGTGCAGGTGGAGCGAACGGAAGCCGAGGCCTTCGATGTTCCAGTGTGCCTGCTTGCCCTGAAGCGACAGATCGGTCAGATCAACAAGAGCCTGCTGCAAAGCTGCTGCAACAACGGGGTGTGCTTGAGTCATATTGTTCTCCTAAAACCTATCTAAAGGTGCGCCCGTAATAGGACGCGCCATTGCTATCACTTCTGACAACTCCATTTTTGGCGATCACATTCCCTTTTGCACCATAAGGTGAAATATCCGACAAGGGTTGTGACACAACGCTGATAATGCGTCCAGAAGTAGTGAAAAATCGTGAATTTTACTTAAACAGTGTTCCCAAAATCGAACGCGTCAGCGAGCGTGCTGCAGTCGTTCCAACGGACTTGACCGTCGACTCAATCACGCGCTGTGTAGCGCGCGCACGACGCTCCTCAGCCTTTTCGGCCTCGCGACGCTTACGCTCTTCGGCCTTCTCGACCTCGCGCTGCAAGCGCTCAAGTTCCTTCTGGCGCGCTGCCTCTTCCTTCGCTGCCTGCTTCTCGGCTTCCTTCTGTGCCTTAGCTTCTTCAAGCTGACGTTGCGCCTCGGCGGCCCTCTCCTCTGCGGCCTTAGCGGCATCAGCAAGACGGGCTTGCATCAATTCGAATGCTGATTCGTTATCGACCGCGTCACGGTAACGCGACAGGAGCGGCGAGGAATTGATGATTGAAGAGACAACACCGGGATCAGCCGGGCCCATGACAGCGGCAGGTGCGTCCAGCATGGTTGGAGCAACCGGGGTCGGGCGTCCCTTCTCATCCAGAACCGTCACGACAGCCTGACCGGTACCCAGCGAAGTCAACACCTCAGTCAGATCCAAGGGAGAAGTCGGGAAGGTCGAAACTGCCTTCTTGAGGTTTGCTGCATCGTTTGGAGTATGCGCGCGTAGTGCGTGCTGAACGCGTGAACCGAGCTGAGCCAGAACCTCGTCGGGCACGTCGGTGGGGGACTGTGTCACAAAGACAATGCCCACGCCCTTAGAACGAATCAAACGTACTGTTTGCACGACTGCCTGGAGGAATTCCTTCGAGGCATCGGTGAAGAGCAGGTGAGCCTCGTCAAAGAAGAAGACCAGCTTCGGCTTATCGGGGTTGCCCACTTCCGGCAAAGTTTCAAAGAGCTCAGCCAAGAGCCACATGAGGAAGGTCGAGAACAAAGCGCCCTGGCTGCCCAAGTCGGGTAGTTCCAGCGACGAAATCACGCCGCGACCGTCCATTGACACGCGCATAAGGTCAGCGATATTGAAGGCCGGTTCACCGAAGAATACATCGCCGCCCGATGCCTCCAGAGCAGCAAGCTCGCGCAGGATCACGCCTGCAGTTGCCGGTGAAACACCGCCGATTCCCTTGAGTTCTTCCTTGCCTTCGTCATTGTTTGTCAGGTAGTCAATGACCGAGCGCAGGTCCTTGAGGTCGATCAGCGCGAGCTGCTGACCATCGGCCCAGTGGAAGATCAACTGAAGGGCTGAGGCTTGAGTGTCGTTCAAGCCCAGCACGCGCGAAAGCAGAAGGGGGCCAAATTCGGTGATGGTTGTACGGATCGGTACGCCTTCGCCGCGGCCACCCAGAGTGAGCAGCTCCGTGGGGAATGCTTTGCCTTCCCAGTTCTGGCCAATGCTTGCGCAACGTGCAAGGAGCTTCTCAGAAGAGGTGCCCGCCTGAGCTAGACCCGTGAGGTCACCCTTGATATCGGTGACAAAAACGGGGACTCCCGCTTCTGAGAGACGCTCGGCCATCAGCTGGAGGGTTCGCGTCTTACCGGTACCGGTTGCGCCGGCAACCAAGCAGTGACGGTTCATGAGCCCCAACGGAATCCCGACAGGTGCACCGGGAACTGGAGTATCGCCATCCAAGAAAGCACCCAGTCGCATTGAAGGCGAGGTAAAGGAGTAGCCCGCGCGGACCTGCTCCGCGTAGCCCTGCAGTTCGCCTTCGCTTGCCGAGGCCTGGGCCGGCTCGGCGGGAGCGGCTTGCGCAGGTGCAGCGGGGGCAACCGGCGCACTTTCCGCAGGCTCCGGGGTTTGGGCGGGAGCGACTTCGGAAGGAGCTGCCTGCTCAGCCAAAGCGGTATCGAGGGCTGCCTGCGCGGCCTCGGCCTTTTCGGTCGCTGCGTCGGCAGCGGCGGCCTGGGACGCGGCCTCGCTTTGGTCGCCCTGGCCACCTTGAGCGGCAAGAGCAGCATCGAGAGCAGCTTGTGCAGCCTGAGCCTTTGCGGCAGCTGCTTCGGCGGCTGCCTGCGCGGCCTCGGCCTTCAGGCGTGCAATTTCAGCGGAATCGGTCATTGTGGGTCCTCGCAGTGTTGTGGTGGAAATGGTCGTTAGGCATTCCAGTGCTGACGCAGTGCGTCGCACACGGCATTGTAGGTTGAGTGGTCTATGGTCGCTCCTTCGCGGCGAACATCGCCGGGGGCAACAATGAGTAGGCGGTCCAGGCGCACCTGACTGGGGCGGCCCTGCGGATCCCATGCGCCGGTTCCGATCGGGAACCAGTAGCGCCCCCAATGTGCCTCTTGCTCGGCATCTTTGCGGTGGTCCTTGGACGTCAACTGGGCAACAACAAGCCCCTGCTGCACTCGCGAAAGCACGACAACGGGACGATCCTTGCCCTGGGTTGGGTCCTCTTCATAGGACACCCACGTCCACACGACCTCGCCGGGATCGGCATCCCCATCGGGATTTGGTTCGTATTGGAATGGAGGGAGTCCGTGTTCGCGAACGTCCCACACATTGTTTCCCTTCCCCGAGGCCTGGGCGGCGGAGGAAGAAGTACGTGCGGTGTGTGAACTGCGTGAAGAAGAGGAAGAACTGGAGGAGGAGCGTGACGAGGAACGTTTGCGTCCCTTCGAGGAACCCATTTCCTCTTTCATACTTTGGCCTGCGGCCTGGATAAAGATCGCGAGAAGTCGCTTAATGAAGTCCACGTGGTCTCCAGGTTTGATGGAACAATACCCTAAGTGTAAAGGGACGGAGGCGCTTATTCCGTGGCAAAAACGCGAGGTCGAACGCGTGCGGTTTCAAACCATGCGCATTGCCCGGGCGCAAGAGGGGTATCGCTGTTGAGCTGAGTGGGTAAAACCCCCGTCGAGACAAGCGGTCGGTGCTCTGAAGGCACAACGACAGTGGAGTCCGAGGCGTTGAAAACAACCAAAACTTGAGCGCTCATATGGACCAGGCAATCAGGTCCAGCCCAAGAGAGGCCTCGTACATGAGCAAGGGATCCAGTTCCCATTCCGTGCTCAGCTCGGGTACGCAGCGCCTGCTGGATCAACAAGACAAAGGAATGAGAAATGGCGTCTCTTGGTGGCGAATCAAAGTAAATGGCTCCAGGAAGGGCGAGCGCAAACAGAGTTCGCGCACGATGGAGCTCGCTATCCTCGTAAGGAAGTGCCGGCCATGCAGCCACGTGTCCCAAAGGATCACGGTTCATAAAAGTATTGGCGATGGCCTCGCACAGCTGCGGGTTCTTCCACTCGATGTCGAGAAAAGTGTCATTGCGCAGGTGGTGGAACCAGGACTCTTGAAGAATTTCCTTCAGATCTGCATCATCCATATGCGGCAGGCTGGAGGTGAGAATAGGCAGAGTATCAGTATTAGCAACCTCCGCCATCACCAGGCGAAGTAGATGCATGAACTCTTGGCGCTCAGATGAATTCGGTCCGTAGTGTGTGAACGGCAAAGTCCCAAGATCGATACCGTCGGCTTCTGCATCAACGCATGCCCGTACGCGGCCAAGCAGCGTTGTTACCGTTTCATCGCTGGAATAAGGCCCGTTGAAATCGTGCGTATTCCATTCAGTAGAGGCGGGAAGATGGACGATGATCTTGACTCCGACCCTATGGAAATGCCTGACAAGAGCAGCGAGTTCCGGATTGACGCCCCAGATCATTTGCGGAATCGGGGAAATGAGCAGAGCATCTACGCCTACTCGAGCGAACTGAATCGCTTCCTTGCTCAGCAGCTGAGCAAGCTCATGATCAACGCGCTGGGGGATACGGCAAATTGCAGGTGAATACCACCAAGGGTGTGTGCCTTTCCGGGCAGCATGAACCAACGTCGTTACTACCTGGGTCCCCTTTGTTGCACTCACAGCACTATTCTTGCAGTTTTAGGCATCGAAAGGGTATTTGAAGCAGTTAGGCTTATCACGTGCACACTCAGTATCCGTATAGCTCCGCAGACCGTGACCGTTACGTTTCAGAGGCTCAAAAGTCCTCTGTTCGTACAGATTTTGAACGCGATCGAGCCAGAGTGCTGCATTCCTCAGCACTTCGCCGTTTGGGCGAAAAAACACAGGTGCTGGGGCCAACCTCGGACGATTTCGTGCGCACGCGCTTGACCCACTCCCTTGAAGTTGCACAGGTGGGACGCGAGCTGGGGAAGGAACTGGGGGCCAACCCCGATGTTGTTGATGCTGCATGTTTATCCCACGACCTCGGTCATCCGCCATTTGGACACAATGGCGAACGTGCACTCAATGAACTGGCGGCTGAAATCGGCGGCTTTGAAGGGAATGCGCAGACACTGCGAATCGTTGCACGCCTTGAACCAAAGGTCATCGCTGAGGAAGGCCCCGCAGGGCTGAATCTCACGCGCGCAACCCTTGATGCGATTTGCAAATACCCCTGGGCGAAGGGCGAAGGTCCGAACCGGGAAAAATCCCTGCGAAAGTATTCGGTCTATGACGATGATCGCCCAACTTTTGAATGGATGCGTGAAGGCGTAACTCCCGGTGCACGTTGCTTGGAAGCTCAAATCATGGATCTTTCCGATGACATCGCGTACTCGGTGCACGACGTTGAAGATGCGGTCGCAACCGGAAAGATGGATCTTGAGAACTTGCGCAGCGATGCGCACACCCAGGGTGTCATCGACTCGACCATGAAGTGGTACGGGACTTCGGTTTCTGAAGACGATCTGGTTCAGGCGTTTGAGCGCCTGGTGAGCATGCCCGAATGGCTCAGTACCTTCAGTGGCTCATATGCGGATTTGGCTGCCTTAAAGGACCTCACCAGCGAACTGATCGGCCGATTTTGTAACGCGACAGTCGCGGCCACCCGTGAAATTGCAGGAGACGAACCCCTGGGCCGCTATCGCGCGGAGCTCGTTGTTCCGGCGCAAACCCGGGCAGAAATTCAGGTTCTTAAGGGCATGGCTGTCCACTATGTCATGAGCCCGCGCGAAAGTGAACCTGTTTACTATCAGCAGCGCACGCTGCTCAATGACTTGGTTGACGCGCTTATCAACGCCGGCCCCGAATATCTTGAACCTCCTTTTGCCGCTCAGTGGCGTACAACCACGGATGAGGGGAAGCGTTTGCGGGTCGTTATCGACCAAGTCGCCTCGCTGACCGATATCTCAGCTTCACGCTGGCACGCGAAACTGTGCGGGATGCTCTCCTCCCAGCTTTAAACAGAGCTCTGCTGCCAATCCACATGCCCCTGCTAAGGAAGTGTCCACTCGCTAAACTGAACTCATGGCCGGCCTGATCCTCAAAGAAGACATCGCCGCCGTACGTGATGCCTCGCGCATTGAAGAAATCGTCGGCGAGCGAGTCGCACTGCGCCCTGCGGGTGTTGATTCTTTGAAGGGATTGTGCCCATTTCATGATGAACGCACGCCCTCGTTCCACGTTCGTCCCTCGCAAGGGTTTTGGCACTGTTTTGGCTGCGGCGAAGGCGGAGACGTCATCAGCTTTGTCCAGAAAGTTGATTCTCTTTCCTTTACCGAGGCCGTGGAAGCCTTGGCCCTCAAAGCCGGGATCACTTTGCGTTACGAGGCCGCGGGAAGCGGGACTCTTCGTCGCGAGGAGCCGGGTCGCCGCCAACGCCTTCTTGATGCACACCGCGTGGCTGAGGAGTTTTACCAGGCGCAGCTCACGTCCCCCGAAGCGCACCTCGGGCGTCAATTTTTGGGACGCAGGGGCTTTGATGAAGCGATGTGCCGCCACTTTGGGATCGGCTACTCTCCGGCCTCGTGGGACGCACTGACACGCCACCTTCGTTCCAAGGGCTTCACTGATCAAGAGATTGAAACTGCTGGTCTGGCGACTCGGGGTAATCGCGGACTTTATGACCGTTTCCGCGGAAGGCTGATGTGGCCAATCCGCGACATTACTGGCGCGACTGTTGGTTTTGGTGCCCGGCGTTTGAACGATGAGGACAAGGAATCCCCGAAGTACCTCAACACCCCTGAAACACCGATTTATCACAAGTCCCAAGTCCTATACGGTTTGGATCTTGCGAAGAAAGAAATTACTCAGGGACGCAGGGTCGTCATTGTTGAGGGCTACACAGATGTCATGGCCGCCCACGCCGCGGGAGTTGGCTGCGCTGTCGCAACCTGCGGCACAGCTTTTGGCGAAGAACACGTCAAGATTGTTCGCCGACTGCTGGGAGATACCGCCGATAGTGCAGCGGGAGTCGTTTTAAGCAATGGGAAGACCCACGGCGGTGAAGTGATCTTCACCTTCGATGGTGATGCGGCTGGTCAAAAAGCTGCGCTTCGTGCTTTTGATATGGATCAAAACTTTGCGGCGCAGACTTTTGTTGCCGTCGAGCCCCATGGAATGGACCCCTGTGAATTGCGCATGGCTCAAGGCGAGCGTGCGGTTGTGGAACTGGTGAACTCTCGGACCCCGCTTTTTGAGTTCGTCATTCGCTCCGTCCTGCGCCAATTGGACCTCAGGACTGCGGAGGGGCGCGTTAAGGCCCTTCGCGCCGCGGCTCCCGTGGTTGCTCGCATTCGTGACCGCGCCCTCCAACGCGAATACACCAGGTCGCTTGCCGGCTGGATTGGTATGGATATCTCCGAGGTCGCGCGCGCGGTGCGCTCCTCTGGGAACTCACGCCCCGCTCCGAACGGACGCGGAGCGACTCCCGAGGCCTCGGCCCCTATGCCCGCAAGGCGCGGTCCGGAAGACCCCGTGTCAAAGATTGAACGCCAGGCCCTGGAAGCGTTGGTTCAATACCCCATGTACGTGGTGGGTTCGGGATTTGAAGAACTCGGGGGAGAGGCATTCTCGGTTCCCTCTTACCGCGCTGTTCACGACGCGATTCGAGCCGCAGGCGGTCTTGACGCCTTCATCAAACTTTTTCGGCAGGCCGAGGAACACTTCGGAAAAGGGGAGAAAGCCGTTCAAGCTGCGACTCGTGCCTTCGTCGATGACGTGCGCGAGCTGATGATTCCCGAAGTTGCAGCAGTTTTGATGGAACTTGCGGTTGCCCCGTTGCCGCAGGATCGCGAGGACCAGCTTCGCGCATACTGTCGCGGAGCGATGGGGGCAATGGTGCGTTTGGATGTCACGCGCAGACTGGCTGATGCGAATGCGAACCTTCAGCGCCTGAGCGAAGATGATCCGCAGTACACCCAAGCATTCCGAGAGCTGATGCGTCTGGAAGAAGTGCGTCGCCGCTTTACCGAACGCGCGCAATAGCCTTCGAGCAGCAGGTGCTACTCCAGTCCAACGCTTTCTCGCAGCTGACGTTCGAATGAATGAGCCACTGCGATTCCTTCATCATCCAGTGGGCCGCCCGCCGAAAGGACAGAGAACAGCTCACCGTCTTCGCGCCTGCGGATCTGGCCGGTGATCACCGTTCCAGAAGGAGCCGTGACATTTCGGACAACGACCTGGGTGCGGTTCACCTTCTCAGAAAGGTCTTCCATAAAAGGACGCATTGAGGAGTCACTGGATTTCAGAATCAAAGGAGCTCGGGAAGGATCAACCCAGGTCACGCGAAGTTCCTGCTTTTCGCCGTCCCATCGCGCATTTTGAATTTCGTACCACATTCCCGAATCAACAACGTGATCCTCTTCGATCAGGATCAAAGCAAAACGTCCCGAAACCAGAATCCGCGAATTGGAAAGCTCAATATGAGGCGAATTGGCATCCCCTGCGGGGACAATGCCTTGCCAGCTCAGTGTTGTATTTTCAGTTTCCGTGCTCATTGAAGTGTCACCACCGCCGGAATCGAGACACCGGGAGCTTTGGCCCACAGGCGAACATCATCCAGTGCAGCGCGAGCACCAAAAAGTCGCACATCCTGGGAGTCTGAAGCGAAGAGATTGATATCCGCACGCATTGATGCTTGAGCAAGAGATGCGGGGGAGTGATCAGGCATCGAACAGCGCAGCTGGCGTGTGTCTTTGCTTCCGCGTTCCAAAGAACGTGAGGCCCGATCAAGTAGCGCGTTTTCAATGGTTTCTGCAGATGCGAAGTCCTCGCTTGTCACCGCGGACTTCGGAAGTGTCTGAGCGATGCAATCCCAATTGGCTGTTGTCTGGGCGGCCTGCTCCGAGTTCGCAAAAGCAGAAGTCGTCTGCGAAGGCTGGGGGAGGGCTAAATCTGAAGAGGTGCCGGTGTGAACAATCCACGAAGGCGTCTTTCCGCTTTTGCCAATCAGTCTCTGGGCCAGCGCATCAACATCGTGCTCGCCCTCATCCAAGTCAATTGCGTAGGCATTCGCCAATTGCACTGCCGAGGAGTAGCGCCCAAGCGCGACTGCGCTGAGCTGGCGTGCCTCTTCGCTCGAGGTCATGGTCGGGTTTGCCGCGGTCTGAAGATCTCGGCGAGCTGAGATGACCAGCCAGGAGACGAAATCCTTCACCGTGTAGGGAGCTTCAGCAACCTGCTCGGGTTGGGGGAGTGAAGCGGCATCCTCGTGGCCCTTCCAGGGCTCCCATACCCCTCCGAGGAATTCCAAGCGTTCCCGGGAACTTGTCGCTACGGCCTCGAGAGCGGAAGAACACGAGGCGCACTGGGTGGCAAGGGAAGCAAGGGAATGAGCGCGATCGGCGGCCGCGGCCTCGGTGCGCGCGGAGGTGTCACGAGAGAGTGCGAAACCGGTCAATGCGGGCAGGCTACTGGGGGATTCCACGTGGATTCCACACGCTCCAAGGCAAAGAGCACAGGCAGCAACGAACGCAGTGAAGAGTTTCGGGTGTTTCACAACAACATCATCCCATGGTCAAAAGACGAGTACGATTGCCTAGAATACCGTGTCGCGTGAAGGAGTGAAGGTGGCATCCACACAGATTGAAGAACAAGTCCGTGCGCTGGTTGAAGGTATTGTCACCGGGGCCGGAGCCGAACTTGATGCGGTGACTATTCTCAAGCAGAATGGCGCCTTGGTCTGCCGAATCACCGTCGAAGAGCCCCTGGGAAGCGAAAAGCTATCCTCTGATGCGCTCGCGGATATCTCACGCGCGATTTCCAAAACTATGGATGCCGCTGACCCGATTTCTGACGCATACATGCTGGAGGTCTCCACTCCGGGTCTCGAACGCGAATTGAAGAAAGCTGACCATTGGAAGCGCCAAATTGGCGGATTGGTCAGCGTCAAGATGCGAAATGGTGACAAATTTGTGGGACGGGTCAGCAATGCCGACGATAAAGGCGCTACTGTAGATACTGGCGCTGAAAGCCACACAATTGCATATGACGAGATCAAGAAGGCGCGTTCGCGCGTCGACTTCGGCTCGTGGGAATGAGGGACGCTATGGAAATCGATATGACCGCCCTGCGAATGGTCGAACATGAGAAAGGGGTATCGCTCAATACCCTTGTTGATGCCATCGAAGAGGCATTGCTGAAGGCGTACCACAACATCCCCGGCGCAATTGCAAAGGCTCGAATTGAGATCGATAAGCGCACGGGTCGCGTGACCGTTATGGCCACCGAAGAAGACGAAGAGGGCAACCCCATCGGCGAATTCGATGACACCCCCAAGAACTTCGGACGCATTGCACAATCCACCGCGCGTTCCGTCATCATGCAGCGCCTGCGCGATGCTGATGATCAGCGCGTTTTGGGTGACTTTGCAGGCAAGACCGGTCAGATTGTGACCGGTGTCGTTCAGCAGTCGCGTGACTCCCGCATGACCACCGTGAAGCTGGCCGATGATTTCGAGGCCATTCTTCCTGATTCAGAGAAGGTCCCCGGAGAGGACTACTCGCACGGAACCCGCCTGCGCGCACTGATCGTTTCCGTCGAGCGTACCGACCGCGGTGCTCGTATTACCCTCTCGCGCACCCACCCCGGATTGGTTAAGGGGCTTTTCGAGCGTGAGGTTCCCGAAATTCAACAGGGACTCGTCCGGATCAAGGCCATTGCCCGCGAGGCCGGTCACCGCTCGAAGATTGCCGTGGTTGCTACCCGCGAAGGCGTGAATGCCAAGGGTGCATGCATCGGCCCGATGGGCTCTCGTGTTCGTGCGGTGATGACGGAACTCGGTGGCGAAAAGATCGACATCGTGGACTGGTCTGAAGATCCGGCACGTTTCGTTGCAAACTCACTGTCCCCGGCACGCGTGGCTCGCGTTGTTGTTCACTCCGTGGAACAGCGCACTGCAACCGCTATCGTTCCCGACTTCCAGCTTTCGCTGGCAATCGGTAAGGAAGGGCAGAACGCTCGACTGGCAGCGCGCCTGACCGACTATCACATCGACATCCATTCCGACACTGAGAATGGTGAAGAAGGACTGGCATCGCGTTCATCTACACCGGATGACGTGATCAGTCGCTCACAATCCGATGGCTTGGAAGAGGACTGACTCGGCTAAGCTTGAAGGCGTGTCTAACTCCACTCTGATGCTTCGCACCTGTGTGGGGTGTGGATTACGCGCGCAACGCGCGGAACTCATCCGCGTTGTTGCGACCTCTGACGGGGATCTTCATGTTGATCACCGTCGTCAACTTCCCGGTCGGGGAGCGTGGTTTCATCCCGAGGCCCGCTGCCTAGACCTCGCCCGCCGCAAGCGGGCGATCGGGCGTTCACTGCGTCGATCAGTAGAAATGACTGATGAGCAGTGGGCTGAACTGGGGAAGGAAATTCTGTCTGCGGCGCACAGGGCGCCGGACAACGAGTAGCGAAAGCGGGTTGAAAGCCCATGGGCACCCGATGAGTACCCAGCGATGAGCTGCCTGCAATATCAGTGATACGTCTCCGTTCGGGGACGTTCCCGAACAAGGAGAAAAGTGGCAAAACTGCGTGTCCACGAGCTCGCCAAAGAGCTCGGAATCCCCAGCAAGGAATTGCTGGCCTACCTGCGAGACAAGGGCGAATACGTTAAAGCTTCTTCGTCCGCACTTGAACCGCCCGTAGCGCGTGAAGCGCGCGAGCACTTTGAAAAGCTTTCCGGTTCGGCATCGGGTGACGCTAAGAGCGCCCCGAAGAAGGCGGCCCCCAAGCCCAAGGCAAAGGCTTCCGCCAAGACCGCTGAAACCGCCCCGGCAGCACCCGCACAGGATGACGCTCCTGCAGCTGCCGAAGCTCCCAAGCCTTCTGCTCATAAGCCTGGGCCTCGTGCGCCCAAGGCGGCAGCACCAAAGGCCGCAGCAGCCGAAAAGGCCGAAGCTGCACCCCGCGCTCCCAAACCGGCACCGCGCCAAGCTCGTGGAAGCCATGAGGAAGCTCCCAAGCCTGCAGCCGGTGCTCCCAAGCCCGGAGCTCCTCGCGCCCCGCGTCCCGGTGGCTCTGCAGCCAAGCCGGGTGCGCCTCGTCCCGGAGCACCCCGTCCCGGTGGCCCTCGCCCCGGAAACAACCCCTACGCATCCAGCCAGGGAATGCCCCGTCCCGGTGGCAGCCAGGGCGGTCGCGGTGGAAACCGTCCCGCACGTGGCGCACAGGGCGAGCGCCCGGCACGTCCCGGTGGTGCTCAGGGAGCACGCCAGGGTGGGCCTCGTCCGCAGCGCAGTGGCGCACCTTCCGGTGGCGGCCCGCGTCCGAACCCGGGGATGATGCCCGGACAGGCGAACTTCGCTCGCTCGGGTGGCCCCGCACCTTCTTCTGAACGTCCTCGTGGTGGCCGAGGCCGCGGTACCCGTCCGGGTGGCGGTAACGGTGGCGGCCAGGGCGCTCCCGGAGCAAATGCCGGTGGCGGTTTCGCTCCGCCGCGCGGTGGTCGCGGTGGCGGCCGCGGTGCAACGCCGGGCGCATTCGGTCGCGGTGGCGGCAAGAGCTCGCGCGGACGTAAGTCGAAGCGCGCAAAGCGTCAAGAGTTTGAACAGCAGAACGCACCCGTCATTGGTGGCGTTTCGATTCCTCGTGGCGATGGACAGCAGATCCGCATCCGTCAGGGCGCCTCTCTTGCTGACTTCGCTGAGAAGATCAACGTCAATCCCGCAGCGCTGGTGACCGTCCTCTTCCATCTGGGAGAAATGGCAACCGCCACGCAGTCGCTGGATCAGGACACCTTCGAAGCACTGGGCGCAGAGCTCGGCTACGACGTCAAGGTTGTTTCTCCTGAAGACGAGGATCGCGAACTGCTCGAGTCCTTCGACATCGACCTCGAAGCCGAAGAGCTGGACGATGCAGAGAACATGCAGCCGCGTCCCCCGGTCGTCACGGTCATGGGCCACGTCGACCACGGTAAGACCAAGCTGCTTGACGCGATCCGTCACACCGACGTTGTCGACTCTGAGCACGGTGGCATTACCCAGCACATTGGTGCCTACCAGGTGCAGGTGAAGTCTGAGGATGGAACTCCTCGCCGTATCACCTTCATCGATACCCCCGGTCACGAGGCCTTCACCGCTATGCGTGCCCGTGGTGCGCAGGTCACCGATATTGCGATCCTCGTGGTTGCAGCGGATGACGGTGTCATGCCTCAGACTGTTGAAGCAATCAACCACGCGCAGGCCGCTGGCGTGCCGATCGTTGTTGCCGTCAACAAGATCGATAAGGAAGGCGCGAACCCCGATAAGATTCGCGCCCAGCTCACTGAGTACGGCCTGGTTGCCGAAGAGTACGGCGGCGACGTCATGTTCGTCGACATCTCGGCCAAGCAGCGCAAGGGTATCCGTGAGCTTCTCGAGGCCGTGCTGCTGACCGCTGATGCAGCGCTCACCCTTGAAGCGAACCCCGATACCGATGCCCGCGGTGTCGCTATTGAAGCGAACCTGGATAAGGGCCGCGGTGCAGTGGCAACCATGCTGGTTCAGCGCGGTACCCTGCGCGTCGGCGATTCCCTGGTTGTCGGTTCCTCGCACGGCCGTGTTCGTGCGATGTTCGACGACAGTGGTAACGATGTTGCCGAGGCCGGTCCCTCGACCCCCGTTGCAGTGCTGGGCTTGACCTCGGTTCCTCGCGCTGGTGACTCCTTCTTGGTCGCCACCGATGACCGTACTGCCCGCCAGATCGCTGATAAGCGCGAGGCCGCAGAGCGTCAGGCCATGCTGGCCAAGCGTCGTAAGCGCGTCTCCCTTGAGGACTTCGATAAGGTTCTTAAGGAAGGCGAGGTCGATACCCTCAACCTGGTCATTAAGGGTGACGTCTCCGGTGCTGTTGAAGCCCTGGAAGACTCGCTGCTGCGCATCGATGTGGGCGAAGAGGTTGCTCTTCGCATCATCCACCGCGGTGTTGGTGCAATCACCCAGAACGACGTCAACCTGGCAACCGTGGACAACGCGGTCATCATTGGCTTCAATGTCCGCCCGGCTGAACGCGTTCAGGAACTGGCCGATGCCGAGGGCGTCGAGATCAAGTACTACAACGTCATCTACTCGGCGATCGACGATGTCGAGGCCGCGATGAAGGGCATGCTCAAGCCGATCTACGAAGAGGTCGCACTGGGCAGCGCGGAAATCCGTCAGGTCTTCCGTTCCGGCAAGTTCGGCAATATCGCAGGTTCGATTGTCCGCAATGGCACCATCAAGCGTGGAACCAAGGCTCGCTTGGTCCGCGACGGTGTGGTTGTTGCAGACAACCTGGAGATCGCATCGCTTCGCCGCGAGAAGGACGATGTCACCGAGGTCCGCGAGGGCTACGAATGTGGTATCACCTTGGGTTACAAGGACATTCAAGAAGGTGACATCATCGAGACCTGGGAAATGCGCGAAAAGCCGCGTGACTGAGGTCTTCGCTGAGACAAGGGGTTGGGCCCCGCACCTGCTGGTGCGGGGCCCAAACTTTAGTTTCGTCGGTGGCTGTTTTGAGCGCGCCTTGATTGACTGCGCTCAAAACAGCGGGAGCGATTACATGCCGCCCATGATCTGTGCGACGAGGATCTTGCCGATCATGGCAACGGGGTAGACCAGTGCATAGCCCAAGGAGACGCGCGGATCCATATTCGTGCGAGAGTTTGCAAAGGCAAGAACTGCGGGCTGCGTCTGAGCACCAGCGAGTAGACCGGAGAGCTTCGTTCCACCCATCTTGAACAACCAGCGCATGACGACGTACAGGCCAACGGCCATGATCGAGGTCATGATGATGCCCAGCAAGAGGATCTGCAGCCAAGTGCCGGAGGTGAAAGCCTTTTCAATCTGACCGCCGGCGTTAGCACCCGCTTGTGCGAGGAAGACCAGAAGGCCGAACTCTGCCAAGACCTGACCGGCCGTGAAAGGCATCGCGGTCACGAAGGGACCAATGCGTCCCAGGCGTCCGAAGATCAGGCCGACGATCAACGTTCCAGCAGCCGAACCAATCGAGAAGTATGCGCCGGTTGGGGTAAAGATCGGGATTTCGCCAATGAGAATGCCCAGTGCCATGCCGACGCCCAAGGCGATTGGGTTCAGGTCGGAGAGGCCTCGTGCAGAGTCACCAAAGAACTTCGTAATCTCGCGCATCTTTGAGGTGGGTGCAACCACGCGGACGCGGTCGCCCTGCTGGAGGATCAGTCCGGGTTCAGCGATCATATCGACATCGCCTCGGCGCACGCGGGAAATTGTTGCGGAGTACTTATCCGCTAGGCCCAGTTCTTCAACGGTATGGCCGGCGAGCTTCGGGTTAGAAATCGTCACGCGACGGAAGTCCAAGTATGCACGGTCTTCGATCAAGGAGTGCGACGAGGCGTGACCGAGTTCAGTTGCAACTCGAGCAACCAACTCACGCGGGCCAACGACGGTTACCAAATCGCCCTGATCAAGGGTGTCGTTCATTGAAGGACGCATGATGGGGCCGGTTTCGCCTCGGCGCAGACGCGAGAAGGTCACCTTTGAACCCATCATTGTGTGGATATCGCCGATGCAGGGATGGTCACCGCGCTCGACGCGAATTGTACGGTTCGCCAGGGGAGAGGGGGCATCTTTATCGCGCTTGCCGTAAGAGAGAGCTGCTGCAGAAGCGATGAGCATTCCGACGACGCCGAAGAGGTAAGCAATCGAATAACCGACCGTCGCAAGGTCCAGCTTTCCCGAGGCCTCGCCAGCGGCGGCCAGAGCGGGAGTGTTGGTTACTGAACCGGCGAAGGTGCCGGCGATGAGTGCGGGGTCCATTCCCCACAAGCGGCCGATGACCTCACCGGCGGCCGCGGACACTCCATAAAGGGCAACCATTGCCAAGATTGGTCCGACCGCGCTCTTGATGTTGTGGAAGAAGGAAGCGCCGGAGTTCATACCGATAGCGAAGGCGAAGAGCGCAAGGCCAAGTGTGCCCAGCTCTCGGGTGACGCGCAGGTGAATTCCGTAGGTTTCAGCCCATGCGGACAAGATGATTGCAAGGAAAAGGACAGCTGCTGCGCCCAAGCCGATGCCCTTGATCTTGATGTGGCCAAAGGCCATTCCCACGCCAATGAGGAGGAACAAGAACAGGACAGGCTGATCAGCAAGCTTGGTAAATAAGATCTCCACTGTGAGGGCTCCATTGTCTGGTGATCAGGATTTTTTCTATCCGTTTTCAGTATCTGACTCTTCTGGGAAAGGACAAAATGGGCGATTCGCGAGATTCTGCGGAAATGGTGCTAATTGCTCTTAGCTCACGTCTGACAAATTTTCGATTTTGAGGCCAAGGTCCCAGTTATCTTGCACTGTGAGATCAAAAGGCCGATGGTGACACAAGCCCGTACGGTTAGAGACGTGATGAAGCTTCGCATTTCAGGAATTCTCGTCTCGGTCATCGTACCCAGGCGTGCGATTCCTGCCGTGTGAATTGTCGGATGGAACGCACGCCACAATCCCCGCGCACTTGCGCTACGCGTTTTCGGCCTCGGGAACAGAGAAGAACGCGCCCGCACCTGTGAAGGGGATTTTTTCATGCCAACACCCCATGATTCGCGCAAGGAATTGCGGCGCAAACCGTGCTCCTTGAAGCGGAAGCGTAGAACCGACTGGAAGGCTGATGATGACTGAAGAACAACGCCAGGTCATGACCGGCGCACAGGCCATTGTGAATACCCTTGAAGCCCTGGGGGTCGCCGACGTTTTCGGTATGCCCGGTGGTGCAATTCTTCCCACCTTCGATCCCTTGATGAGCTCGTCACTGCACCACATCTTGGTTCGCCATGAACAGGGCGCAGGACATGCCGCGCAGGGTTATGCGCTGGCAAGTGGAAAGGTCGGCGTTGCCATCGTGACCTCGGGTCCGGGTGCAACGAATACTTTGACAGCAATCGCAGACGCGAATATCGATTCGGTCCCGGTTGTTGTGATCTCTGGCCAGGTCGGCGCATCGCTGATCGGAACTGATGCATTCCAGGAAGCTGACATCGTTGGGGCATCGATGCCCTTGGCAAAGCATTCCTTCCTGGTTACTCGCGCGGCCGAGATCCCTCAGCGCCTGGCTGAAGCCTTCTACATCGCCTCGACCGGTCGCCCCGGTCCGGTTCTTGTCGACATCACCCGTTCGGCTCAGGTTGAGGAATTTGAATACCACTGGCCGGTTGAGCTGCAGCTTCCCGGCTACGAGCCCGCATTCGAGCCCGTTCCACGCCAAATTGCTCGCGCCGCCGAGGAAATTGCGCGAGCCCAGGCTCCCGTGCTCTACGTTGGCGGTGGCCTCGTTCGGGCCCGCGCCGAAGAAGAACTGCGCACGCTGGTGGAACTGTCCGACGCGGCCGTCGTGACAACGCTTCCCGCGCGTGGAGCCTTCCCCGACTCTGACCCGCATAACCTCAAGATGCCGGGAATGCACGGTACCGTTCCCGCGGTTGGTGCATTGCAGCGCGCAGACTTGATTGTGGCTCTGGGTGCGCGCTTCGATGACCGCGTGACCGGCCAGCTGGACTCCTTCGCGCCTCGCGCACGTATCGTCCACGTCGATATCGATCTGGCCGAGATGTCGAAGAACCGCTACGCAGACGTGGCCGTGGTTGCGGATTTGAAGCCCGCCTTGGCTGCCCTGAATGCTGCCCTTCCCGAGGCCTATGAGCGTTTGGGTCGCCCGGACCTGTCGGGATGGTGGCGTTACCTTAACCGTCTGCGTGAGAAGTATCCGCTGGGGTGGAGCGAGCCGACCGACGGTTTCATGGCTCCCCAAGAGGTGATCTCGAAGCTTTCAGAAATTGCTGGTCCCGATGCGATCTATGTGACCGGTGTGGGCCAGCACCAGATGTGGGCCGCTCAGTTCCTTCAGCTGGAGAAGCCTTCCCACTTCATTTCTTCATGTGGTTTGGGAACCATGGGGTACTGCATCCCCGCAGCGATGGGTGCGCAAGTGGGCGCCCCCGAATCGGTCGTCTGGGCGATCGACGGTGATGGTTCCTTCCAGATGACCAACCAGGAATTGGCAACCTGCACCGTGAACGGAATTCCTGTGAAGGTCGCCCTGATCAACAACTCCGTGTTGGGAATGGTCCGCCAGTGGCAGACGCTGTTCTACGGTGAGCGCTACTCGAACACGACCCTGAACCCGCAAGATGGCGAGCAGATCCCGAACTTCGAGATGCTCGCTCAAGCCTATGGAATGGCCGCGCGGACCGTGCGCAATGCTGAAGAGATTGAAGAGGCCATTGAATGGGCCATGTCAATCAATGATCGTCCAGTTTTGTTGGACTTTAGGGTCTCTAAAGATGCTATGGTGTGGCCGATGGTTGCAGCAGGCGTCCCCAATGACGATATCCGCTACGCGCGAGATATCGCCCCCGACTGGGAGGTGGAAGACTGATGAGGCATACGCTTTCTGTTCTGGTGGAAAACAAGCCCGGCGTGCTGACCCGCGTCTCCGGTTTGTTTGCTCGCCGAGCCTTCAACATCAAGTCATTGACGGTGGGGGAGACCGAGCATCCCGATATTTCCCGCATGACCATCATTGTTGATGCGGATACCGCCCCCATTGAGCAGGTGAAGCGCCAGCTGGGCAAGCTCATCAATGTGCTGAAGATCGTTGAGCTTAACCCCGACGAGGCCGTCGAGCGTCGCATGCTGCTCATGAAGGTTCGTGCCGATGAGACGTGTCGAACCTCGGTATTGCAGATCGTGGATTTATTCCGCGCACATGTCGTTGATGTCCATCCCGAAGCGGTCGTTATTGAATCGATCGGTTCACTACCCAAGCTGGAGGCGCTGCTGCGGGCACTTGAGCCCTACGGCGTCACCGAACTCGTTCAATCGGGCGCCGTGGCGATCGGCCGCGGTGACCACTCGATTACGGATCAACTAAAGGAGAATTAACAATGGCAGAGATCATCTACGATGACGGCGCAGACCTGTCGCTGATCCAGTCCAAGAAGGTTGCCGTTATTGGCTACGGCTCGCAGGGACATGCACACGCGCTTAACCTGAAGGATTCCGGCGTTGACGTGGTCGTTGGTCTGCGTCCCGGTTCCTCTTCCTGGGCCAAGGCTGAGGCAGCTGGCCTCGAGGTGAAGGATGTTCCCGAGGCCGTGGCCGAGGGCGACGTCGTCTCCATCCTCCTGCCCGACCAGGTTCAGCGTTTCGTTTACGCCGAGCAGGTTGCCCCCAACCTGAAGGAAGGCGCAGCCCTGCTCTTCGCACACGGCTTCAACATCCGCTACGGCTACATCGAGGTCCCCACCGGCCACGATGTCATCATGGTTGCCCCCAAGGGTCCCGGTCACAAGGTCCGCGAGACCTACACCCAGGGCAAGGGCACCCCGGACGTCGTCGCCGTTGAGGTTGACGCTTCCGGTCAGGCTTGGGACCTGGTTCTGTCCTACGCAAAGGCAATCGGCGGCACCCGCGCCGGCGTCATCAAGACCACCTTCACTGAAGAGACCGAGACCGACCTCTTCGGCGAGCAGGCTGTTCTGTGTGGCGGCGTTTCTCACCTGATCCAGGCCGGTTTCGAGACCCTGGTGAACGCTGGCTACCAGCCCGAGATCGCTTACTTCGAGGTCTGCCACGAGATGAAGCAGATCGTCGACCTGATCAACGAAGGTGGCATCACCAAGCAGCGTTGGTCCTGCTCTGACACCGCTGAGTACGGCGACTACATCTCTGGCCCGCGCGTCATCGATGAATCCTCCAAGCAGGCTATGCGCGACATCCTGACCGATATTCAGGACGGTACCTTCGCACGCCGCTTCATTGAGGACCAGGACAATGGTGCTCTTGAGTTCAAGGCTCTGCGTGCCGAGGAAGAGTCTCACCCGATCGAGGCCACCGGCCAGAAGCTGCGTAAGGCTTTCGGTTGGACCCAGGCCGATGAGGACTACACCGAAGGCAGCGCTGCTCGCTGATCTGAGGTGATCTAAGGTTTGGGCGGCTTGCTCAGTCGACCTGACTACTGATCAAGACAGAGTTTTGATCCAAGGGCTACGGGCCGGTGCATTCGCACCGGCCCACAGCTTTTTTGTGTTCGCGCGCGGGTCGGAGCCCCTCCTTCCCGAAAAGACACACGAAGTCGGTGAATGTCATGCCTTGTAGCCTGTGTCTTTTGTTGACTTCGTGTGGAGGGTGGGGGAGAGGCCTTGGACAAGCTGTGTCATTTCTCGACTTCATGTGACAAACGCTCCCTGTTTGGCTGAGGAAACGAAGGAAACTTCGGTCTAGTTAAGAACAACGTGTGCCTATTGAAGCTTTCCTGTGTCAAAGCCAGCTACACACGCACAGCGCCACCCGTATTCGCACGCACATCAACAAAATTGGTGCAAATATGCTGAAAGTTGGCGAATAGTATCCTGGTGAAACTGTCTGAATGTCCCGTGAATTTGTAAGATGACTTATGTGGTGACTGAGACCTGACTCACGTGTCGCTTTTCAGTCGCGCATCCATATCATTCATCCAGAAGGACCAAAGATGACCCTCCGTCGATATGGGCGGGCCCTGGCAGCCGTCTCAGGTGCGGCACTCATGTGTGCCTCGCTCTCCGTGCCGGCACTGGCAACCCCCGAAAGTGACACGCAACCCAGCGATGCCGCCACGGCCTCGGCAAGTGAAGCAACTCCGGCTCCCATCACCGTTACCGCAACGCGAACCGACAAACTGGGGGACAAGGTCTACGTCGGGGACACCCTCACGTATACCTTCACCTACACGAACCAGACTGATGGTGCTCTGACCGTATTCCCGAAGGAATCAAACCTTTCTGGCGTCCTGACGACCGGTGCGCCGAACTGCCGCTGGCACAATCTTTCTGCACACACCACTAAGCAGTGCACCAGCGCAACGCACACCGTGACCGAGGCCGACCTAGCAGCCGGTTCCTTCACTCCGACCTCGGCCTGGGCGGCGACCCGTGACCGCAATGGCAACGACGTGATCGCCGGCGGAATTTCAGCCAATGCCGAGGCCGTCACCGTCCTTCCCGGCTCGCGTGCGCCTGAACCCGACCCGGTGGAAACACCCAAGGACTACGCAATCGGAGAGGTCGCGCGCCTGGCCTCGCCCGGGGTGGCGGGCTTTAAGTGCCACCGCATCCCCGCGCTGACCACGGCCACCAACGGCTGGATCATCGCTGCGTGGGATGGCCGCCCCGAAACCTGCCAGGACGCACCCCAGGCGAACTCGATCGTCTACCGTATTTCGAAGGACGGCGGTAAGTCGTGGACACCGATTCAAACTGCTCTGGCCGGGACGCCCGGGGCGAATAAGGTCGGTTTCTCTGATCCTTCTTTCGTCGTCGATCGCACGACCGGGACGATCTTCCTCTTCTCGGTGAAGTCCTTTGACGCGGGACTTTTCCAGTCGCAGCTCGGAACCGATCCCAACGCGCGCAACATCCTCCACGCGCACGTTGTCGAGTCGCACGACAATGGTCAGACGTGGGTGAACCCTCGCACGATCACCGATCAGGTGACGCAGGGACATGACGACCAGTGGTTCACGCGCTTTGCTTCATCTGGTGAGGGCATTCAGCTGCGCTACGGCGCACATGCGGGTCGCTTGATTCAGCAGTACGCGGTTGCAAATGCGGGGAGCACCTCGCTCATGGCCGTTTCGGTCTACTCGGATGACCATGGCGCAACGTGGAAGCCGGGTGCACCTAGCGAGGGCAGTGCGGATGAGAACAAGGTCGTCGAGCTCTCCGATGGTCGCCTGCTGCTCAACTCTCGTACTCAGGGAACCGCGGGCCAGCGCCTCGAGGCTATTTCCTACGATGGCGGCCAGACTTGGGGACCCTTCCGTCACAACTGGGACCTGACCGATCCTCGCAACAATGCTTCGATCATTCGCGCATACCCGAATGCGCCGCAGGGATCGGCACGTGCTCGCGTTCTGCTTTTCTCGAATGCGGATTCCTCCAGTGCCCGCGCGAATGGAACGATTCGCGTGTCCTATGACGATGGCTTTACTTGGAATGAGGGCAAGGTTTTCGAAAGTGGAGACATGGCCTACTCAACCCTGCATGCCCTCAATGATGGAACCTGGGGCCTGCTGTATGAGACCGGTGGGTACAAGAACATTGATTTCATGCGCGTTGATGCAGCGTACCTGGGCTTGAGCGACCCGGGCGAGGATGTCGCGCCTACTCCGCAGCCGACGCCTTCGGTCGATCCGCAGCCCGCGCCCACGCCGACTCCTTCGGTCGACCCGACCCCGGCGCCCACGGCGGAACCTACTCCCTCGGTGGACCCGAGCCCCTCCCCGTCAGTCGATCCGACGCCCGCTCCTCAGCCCACCCCTGATCCCGAGCCGACACCGGCCCCCGATCCCACGCCCTCTGCAACCCCCGCACACTGGGTGAACACAGTCGACGGCTGGAAGTGGCAGCTTGAGGATGGCAGCTTCGCGACCTCGCAAAGCGTCGTCATTGGTGATGCGACCTACCATTTCAACGCCGATGGAATCATGGCCACCGGTTGGGACCAGCAGGATGGAAAGTGGAGCCACTACACCTCCTATGGCGCGCGCACGAATGGTTGGTTTGAAGAAGCTGGTCACTGGTACTACTTCGAACCGAGCACGGGTGTCATGAAGATCTGGTGGGCCCAGATTGATGGCCACTGGTACAACTTCGGACTTGATGGCCGCATGGTGACCGGCTGGAAGAACCTCGATGGGCACTGGTACCGCTTTGGAACTGACGGTCACATGGCGACCGGGTGGCAGCGTATTGGCCTGTCCTGGTACTACTTCGGGAACGATGGTCAGATGCGGACCGGCTGGCAAAAGATTGATGGCCGCTGGTACTACTTCGCTCGTACTGGAGCGTGGATCTGATGATCGCCTGCTTATCCGTTGATTAACGAGGCCGGGGCCGGGGAGTGCGATTATGCTCCCCGGCCCCGGTGTCTGTTGAGGTCGTTATCGGGACAGGTAAGCAAGTCCACGTTCCATGCCTTCGGTTCCTTCGGTCGAGGGATTGCTATCGGGGCAGGGAAGCGAGGGGAAGAGGGGGCTAGGCCTCGTCGGTGGAGGACTGGTCTTCTTCGATTGTCGCCAGCGCAACCTGGGTTGCACCTGCTCGGGCGTTCCAGCCGAGGACTCCGACGGTGAGCGCGCCCATCACAAGGAAAATCAGGCTGGTCGAGGTTGAGCCGGGGGAATGCATGAAGGCCATTGCGATGACGGCGATTCCTTGCGCGGTGCCCAGGACTCCGCCCATAAAGAGCAGGACCCAGACAGCTTGATGGCCGGCGTTCCATGCGTGCGAGCCGACCGGGATATCGCGCAGATAGAGGCCAAGGGGAGGGCGTACGGCTTGGTTGCGGACCAGAAGCCCGGTCACGAAGAGGTGGAGGCCGGCAATAACAACGATAAGTGCGGCGCAAACCAGAAGGATAGTGACCAGGGTGTTCATGTGTTTCCTCTCGACTGCTCCAGACTAGCAGGATCGTGGGGAGAGGAAATTCCCAGAAGGTTTCTTCGCGGTCTGGCAGAATGAGGCCATGGGTTTGTCGAAGAAGCTCTTGAGCAAAGATGAAGTCGTTGTTCGCCACATGCACACGCACATCAAAGTGCTGCTGTGGAGGATCGTGGCGGTTGTGCTGCTGCTTTCTGCCGCGATTGTTGGATCGGTGTTTGTGCCTGTGGACTCGCGAAAGTGGGCGCTGCCGACGATTTGGATTGTCTTTGTGGTCGTGGCGATTCCGTTGTTCGTCATTCCTTGGCTGAAGTGGTTGTCGGTGACCTACACGGTGACGACGAAACGGATCATCACCCGCTCGGGCATTTTCCAGCGAGTGGGGCATGACCTTCCGCTCACGCGTATCTCGGATATCCAGATGGTCAAGGATCTAAACGATCGCCTGTTCGGATGTGGAACGCTGGCCTTGCAGACCTCGGCCGATGACCCGTTGCTGTTGCACGATGTGCCGAATGTGGAGATCGTGCAGGTTGAGATCTCGAACCTGCTGTTCAATGACGTTCAAGGAGCGATCGACGCCGACCCGAATTCGTGAGGGGGACGCGGCAGTAGCTCTCAAATAATCATTCGGAAGCTGGAATGTAGACGCACGGAACTGTATCGGCGCTCTACTGTTCGGGTATTTCAAGGGCTGGCAGTGTCTCCAGGAGCTCCTGGGTTCGCATCGAGACGGTGACAAGGCGCTTGATCAGGTCCACAACCGCGTCGGGGCGGCCCTGCTCGCGCAGGAAATCGTTCGGGTCGTTGACGATGCCCGACGCCTTGTCCGTCTTGACGTGGTAGCGGTCGATGATCCACTCCAGCGGGCTGCGGCCCGAAATCGAATAGCCCTGCGCCTCAGCCGGAATGCTCGTCAGCGTCACGTAGTCGTTGTACTCCAACGTACACGTAGAAGAAAATGTCCTCCTTCGTGATCCCCGCATCCCCGTAGTGCTCCCGGTACGAGGCCAGCGTCGCGTCTGTGACGTTATCGACGCGGCGGTACCCGTCCAGAATTACAGGGATCTGGTTGCCGATCGGCCGCGAAAAATCCAGCGACGAGGCCGTGGCCTCCCCACCCGTCTGGCTCTCCGAGGAGGTTGCCAGGTCGGCGAACAGGTTGGTTTCGTTGCCGGAGCTGGGGGAGAGGGGCTCCCAGGTGTAGAGAGGTGGTCTGGTCTGGTGTTGCTGACGCAGCGTGAGTAGGCATGAGCGGGTGTGGAGCATACGGCGGGCCTTGTACAGGGGATCCGTGGCACGCCCGCGCCGATGGTGAAGTTCTTGCCCGATACGCCTGCGGCACTCATCGAGAGCATCACCGGCAAGGTGCACGACGTGGAAGGGATCCATGACCGCCCTCGCGCCGGGGAGTTCTTCAGCGGTGGCGCTATTACAGCCAGTGAATCCATCCATCGCGACGATCTCAATGCACTCGCGCCACGTGTTGGGCTGGGAGGCCAGCCAGGTTGTGAAGACCCCCTTTGGATCGGCCCGGGACCATGTCCAAAAGCCGAGAGGGACCACTGTGATCATGGACGGGCATCACATCCAAGATGACAGTGACGTATTTGTCGCCATACGGGGTGTATCGCCACACGTGTTCATCCACGCCAATGACACGCACGCCTTCAAACCGAGCTGGATCATTGATCAGCAGACGTGCCCCTTCAGCCAGGACAGCAGTGTTGGCAGTATTCCAAGACACGTTTAGGGCATGGGCGATGCGCGCCACCGTCACACGATGAACAACCACGCCCGTCAGCGCCTAGCACACCGCCGCACGCGAGAGCTTTGCGCGCGGATCGGCCGCTTGGCTCATGTCTTGACACCACACGTGAGCACACTGCTGGCACCGGTAGCGGCGCACACTCACATGCACAATCGTGGGGCGCCACCCACAGGGCTCGTGCGCCAAGCGCTTGACCCTTGTGCCACAACAAATGCCCTGGCACCCGCAGCGTCGACACCACCAGTCCTCACCAATAATACGGCACGCCAACACTGCATGGTCTGACTCAATGCGCTGACCCGTCACCTCCAACCCCAAGCCATCCAGGCGAGCGAACGCGCTCAAATCAGGGCGATCAAAGACAGTATTGGACATGTCGAGGTCTTTCAGATGGACGGTGTAGCAATCTCCGTCATCGAAAGACCTCGAACCCTACCCGGCCATGACACGCCCAACCCCGCCAACAACATCTACACTCTCAAATGCGAAAAGCCGCCATACCGTCACCCTAACAACGCCCATGCACATCTGCGGCACGCGTGGTGATGGAAGCGTTGATATTCGGCGCTGTGCCACCACCTAATGTGCGAAGGGGGGCCGCCCTGGGTGTTCCACGGGCGGCCCTAGAGAACCAGCGTTGCTTGGACTAGTCAACGAAACAAACTACGGCTTGTTGATCGGAGGATAAGTCCAGCCTTCTTGAGCAAGATCGATTCCCATCATCGCGCAATAATGCGGGAAATGAGCGCCATTTTCGAGCTCCGTCTCGAATAGTTGACGAAATGCGCCAAGTAGCTGTTTGGTGCTCAGGGTGTAAATCGAGTGCAAATCAACATCGATCGCATTATGTGAACTAGAATTACAAAAAGCCATAAGCACGGCCACCGCGACAGAAGAGCTTTTGCTCAGCTTAGTAATACCACCTGTGCCGATCATCTTCGAGTATGTTTCAATGATGCGGCGCATGATGTTGCCCATGAGAGGAAAATGTGGAATGGGTTCCTGCCTAGATTCTGCCAAATCTACCTGGTCGCGATAATCTTTGATCTGATCCCAAAGTAGCTTATATTCCGTGCTAATAGTTGAGTTGTTTTTATGGTTATAGACCTTTGTTTCGTTTCCTTCTTTCTCTAGAGTGTAGTAATGTGCGTAAACTCCGTACTTGGATTTAGGTCCATTTTCCTTGGTGCAGTCGTAGCTTACCTCCGAAAGGAATCTTGTGTTATGAGTGCAGACGATCAGTTGAGATATATTGTATGTGAGCGGCTTTGTGATCTTGGGGTCTTTTAGGTACTGTGTAAGTCTTCTGATGATCTGAGTGATAAGAAAGAACGTCTGGGAGTCGGTAGAGGCGATGGGGTCATCGATGATGACGGTAGGTCCGCTGGAATTACTTGAAGATGTTGCTTCGTCAATGTTTTGAATGAAGTATAGGAAAGTGAGGATGGTCTTCTCGCCCTCTGAAAGAGTGTTCACGTCGCAG
>PPYE01453496.1_pt1 | contig 39594 bp, 49 predicted proteins | sample 1559881 | NCBI WGS metagenome assembly PPYE01 (sample SAMN08240022, study PRJNA423297) | Human gut metagenome, whole genome shotgun sequencing project. | reverse complement strand
CCGCAATATCTCGACCTTCCTCAAGGAGTTCGTCGTCAAGTTGCCCGAAGGCGAGAACCTCAAGTTCCGCAGCGGCGGCTACATCCAGATCGACATCCCGAAATACGACGCCATCAAGTTCTCGGACATGGACATCGACGAGGCGTACCGTGCCGACTGGGACAAGTTCAAGATGTGGGATCTGGTCACGACCAACCCCGAAGCTACGTTCCGTGCCTACTCGATGGCCAACCACCCGGCCGAGGGCAATATCATCATGCTCAATATCCGTATCGCCACGCCGCCGTTCGACAAGGCTACGGGCGGGTTCATGAAGGTGAACCCGGGTATCTGCTCGTCGTACATCTTCTCCCGCAAGCCGGGCGACAAGGTGACGATCTCGGGCCCCTACGGCGAGTTCTTCCTGCCGGACAACCTGCCCGACACGCAGGAGCTGATCTTCATCGGCGGCGGTGCCGGTATGGCCCCGATGCGCAGCCACCTGATGCATCTGTTCAAGACCGAGAAGACCAAGCGCCCCGTGTCGTTCTGGTACGGTGCCCGTGCGCTGAAGGAGGCTCCCTATGTGGACGAGTTCCATGCCATCGAAAAGGAGTTCCCCAATTTCAAGTTCAACCTGGCGCTCGACCGTCCCGATCCCGAGGCGGATGCAGCAGGCGTGAAATACACCCCGGGCTTCGTGCATAACGTGCTCTATGAGAATTACCTCAAGAACCACCAGGCGCCCGAGGACTGCATCTACCTCATGTGCGGCCCCCCGATGATGATCGCGTCGGTGGTCAAGATGCTGGACGACCTCGGAGTGCCGTCGGAGAATATCCTCTACGACAACTTCGGCTCGTAAATCAATGCAGCAAACTCACGACAAATACTAATTAACAAATGACAAGTAAAGCCCCTGTTTTATGGGGCTTTGCTTATTTTTGACAATGTGATTTTTAGTGTATTCTCTATCGTCATATTGTTGTTACTTGTCGTCAATTTGTTACTCGTTTGTTACTCTAAATTCAAATTATTACTATCTTCGCGGTAAACTCATTACCCATGACTACTGCAAAGATTAAAGAGCCAGTCAAATTAAGACGCAAACTATTAAAGAATGGGAATATTTCTTTATATCTTGACATTTACCAGTCTGGGCATCGTGTTTATGATTTTTTACATTTATATCTTATCCCAGAACACTCGAATGCTGATAGGATAAAAAATAAAGAGACGCTTAGCTTGGCGAATGCTATAAAATCTGAAAAAATCGTTGAAATGCAGAATCGCTCTCATGGTTTTTCTAATTCAAAGGCGCAGGTTAAGTTACGTTTTATTGATTATCTGCAATCCGAATCGGCACGATACCTGGAAAAGGGAGGGAGGATGTATGCTCAGAGCATCAAGAATTCAATAAATCATCTGGTGGCATACTCTGGCAACAAAATTACATTCAAACAGGTTGACAAGCAATATTTGCAGGGGTATATTGAATACCTTAACAAAGTCCGAGGGCGTGGAGGAAAGTTATTAACTGGCGCAACCAGGGCGCTGTATTTTCAAGTATTATCTACAGCTTTGAATAGGGCTGTCAAAGAGGGGGTTATCGAAAAAAATCCTGCTGATTCCATATCGGCAGAAGACCGTCCAGAAGCCGAAAATAAACCGCGCACGTTTCTTGTGATGGAGGAAATCAAAAAGTTGATTAACACGCCCTGCGAATATGATATGGTTAAAAGGGCATTCTTATTCAGTTGCTTTTGTGGGTTGCGCTTGTCGGACATTCAGAAATTAAGATGGGAAGATATTGAATGGATAGATGACGATAAAAGGCAAGTGCGCGTAATACAGCAAAAAACAGGCACGCCAATTTGGGTGCCCCTTTCTGCAAATGCCTTAAATCAGTTGCCTCAAACAGAATGTGAGACCGGGATTATATTTTCTCTCCCAATGGTATGGGTGATTGAGAAATATTTAGATAAATGGGCTAAAAAAGCGGGCATAAAAAAACATGTGACTTATCATGTGTCGCGTCACACTTTTGCAACATTGCTAATAACTTATAAGACAGATATATACACTGTATCTAAGTTGCTCGGTCATACTAATATCCAAACAACTCAGATATACGCAAAAATCATTGACGAAAAGAAGCGTGAAGCCGTTGATTTAATCCCGGAAATATAACTACATCGTATTCATCAACTCGCATACGACGGCAGCGAATATGGGTGCGCAGCATTCGCTCACTTCGAGCATCGCCATCCAGTATTGTGTGTCATCTTTTTCCATGTCCATTACATTTACAACAGGTGAATTGGTGCACATCTTCCCATAGCGCCTGGTTTATTTCGCCGGTAAGGTATGCTACCTCTTCCCCGGCCATCGGCAGGCCGAGGGTAAGGGCTATATCATCTACGAGGTGCCGCAGTTCGTGCTCAAAGCTGTTGAGAAATTCCCACGGCGAGGAGTGCATCCCTATTACGATGACACTTTGCCGATGCTCCTTGTTGGAGTAGGTGAATCCCGTATCCATTTCGCACTTCACCATATTCCCCTGTACGCGATGAAGAACCGTATCGGGGCATCCGATATCGGTAAGGGACTTGAGTATTTCGCCCGTATAGTAGCACGTCACGGCATAATATATGCGCAACGTCCAACCATACTTGTGAATACTCAAGTCCCGAATCTTCATTTTTCCTCCCTTTTTCCGTACTTGCGCCAGTTTCGCGCCAGCCTTCTGCGTTGTGCCCGGTTGAAGCGCTTGTTCTCGAATACGTCGTTCACCGCCCCGGCCAGTTCCTGGTACTTGTCGGCAGGCAGGTTACGGACGAGCGTTGCGATATTTTTCATCGATTTCGTCGTTGTCGTTTGTGAATTCGCTGATCTGGGGGTATTCTTCCATGGCTACATCATCTCTTCCCACAGGATGGGTGTTCCCGAGCCGATGGTATCGGCATAGTAACGTGTAAATGGCAAGCCGTCGTAGCCGTCCTCGTCATTGATATAGTCACGTATGAACATCGCCAGGTATTGTGGATTGGGTATCGACGACCCGAAATAGTCCGCCAATGCCATGTTGCAGACGTACACGCAATCATAGCCCTTGTCCTTTTTGAGTTCGATGCCGTACTGCTTGAGCAGCGCATCCACCTTATCCTTAGAATAGGGCTCGATCTTCTTGCCGTTCCTGTCCTTCATGCGGGAAACGGCGAATTCGCACATCTTCTTTGAAAAGTGCCAACCGTAATTTTCGAGATATTCCCGGAACCCTGCCGGGAAGTTTTCATGTGTATCTAACCTGTCCATATTTTTCGATTTAAAAATTGGAGAGGGCACTGCGGCCCCCTCCCTCCGGTTTACCGCCTGCGATACCGCGAATAGGGGCCTGTACCCCTTACGCCACGGCGTTCGCCGTAGGCGTCGTCATACTCATACCCGCCGCGGTCATACTCGCCACGTTCGCCGTAGCCGCCACCTTGTCCGTAGCTGCCACGCTCACCGTATCCGCCACGGCCTTCACGCCGGCCTTCTTCAAAGCCTTCTTCGTAGGCGCGTCGGAGCTCCCGCTCCATCTCCTCTTCGTGGCCGCCGAAGCCGCCACGGCCTTCACCTATGATTCTCCAACCCATAGTTACTTTGTTTTTGCAGGTGGTTCAGACTTGACAAGGCTCCTCAGTTCTTCCGCCGTCGGTATCTGGCTCAGCCGTTCGTTCATGTCAGCGAGCATCTTCCGCAACTCCCTGTTTTCGGCTTCGAGCTCCTTTGAACGCGCAGCTTCGGGGTCGAGCTGCATCAGGATCTCGTCGTAGACCTTCAGGTTGGCTTTGTGCCTGTCGAATGATTCCACGATGTCACGGCTTGCCTGCTGTGCCTCCATGATGGTCGGCTTCAACACTTCCCGTGTCGTCGCTACGGTAAGTCCGTCTTTTGAAACGATGTCCGCTTGCATAGGGACGCCCCAGGGCTCGTTGCCCTCTATCGAGATGTTGATGAATTGCGGCATCGGCGAGAATTGCCCGGGCTTTTGGGGCGGGAAATACGGTGCCGATACGTCTTTTACGTTGGCTGTATAAAACTTAGGCTGTTCCCTGTTGTCGAAAACGTAGACTAAGGAGCCTTTTCTCAAGTTCTGAAACATCTTGGTTAATGATTTGTGAAAGATAGGGGAGAAGGAGCCCTCCTCCCCGTCTTTCGGTTAATTGTTTTTTTAATTCAGACGGCACCGGTCATCAATTGCAAAGTATCGGTCTGCTTGTCATACCATATCTGGTATACCCCTGACCCCGGAATATCCGATACTGTAACATTTGCTCCGTTGTACGTCGTCAGATTCTTATTTTGCCCGTTGGTTTCAAACAGCACGGGAAGTGTTCCCGTTGTGCCGGCAGGGATTTCCTGTACCAACTCAACCAGCACGAGTCCCCGGTACCACGAATTTGCAAATGCGTGGTTGGGAAAGGAAAACACAACCCCTGTGGTCTCCACTGTCACGCCTGTAGTTTTTAGTACCGGTATGCCTCTGCGGTTAACATACTGAAATGGGAATACTGCCATATTTTTGTATTTTAAGTTATTATAACTAATTTTACATCGGGATAGGTTGGAGTCATGACCAACTGATAAGGGCTTGCCAAACGTCCTTCCCTCTTTTTCTCGTTTGGCACCACTAAATTGTTTGGCAATGACAAATCGGGAATTCATAGAGAGTGTTGCTCTCGAAGGAGAAGAATGGCGTATTATTGATGGTACGCTCGGCTATTTCGCGGTATCTGATTATGGTAGGGTTTCATCGCTATCCCATCGCGTGAGCGGAGGTAATAACAATAGTTGGACGACTAAACCTCGCATATTAACTCCTCGCCCAAATCGGGGAGGATATTTGAGAGTTAGACTTACATCCCTACACGGAGTAGATAAGACTGAATTAGTCCATAGGCTTGTTGCTAAAGCGTTCATCCCCAATCCTAATAACTATGCATATGTAGACCATATAGATGGGAACCGGACGAACAATGTGGCACGTAATCTTCGTTGGTGTACTCGTTCAATGAACATGCTTAACCCTGTCACAAGAGAGTGTGCAGCAAAAGCACGAAGAATACCCAACAAGAAAAACAGAAAGCCAATTGTCCAGATTAAAAATGGAATATTGGTTGCAAAATATAAAACAGCATCCGAAGCCCATCAATTACACGGATTTCACATCGGAGGAATATATGAATGCATTCGAAAACCAACTCGCACATTGAAAGGATTTCATTGGCGCTGGCTTTCGGATTGGGAAGCCTCTTATCAGTAAGTCAAAGAACATTTCACCTATCGGCGAATAATAGCATTATCCCCAAAATCCGCCGCTCCCCCCAAAGCCAAACCCTGCACCATATCCGAGACCATATTGTGCGGCAATACACGTAGGCACACCGACAATAGGCGAATAGGGCACGGTAGCCGTTTCGGGCAGCTTGCACTTGATGCTATTCACGTCATTCTGCAAAGCCGCTACAGCGGCGTTCACGGGTGCTACAGCCTGTCCTACAACACCGGCCATGTAGGCGTTTTGGTGTTCGAGGTTGAGCTGCGTGGTCAGCGTGCTGTTCTTTTCGCGCAGGGCATCAATTTTATCCTGCAATGCAGCTGCCTGCATTTGATCCAGTTTGGAAATTATCGCTGTAGTCCCGCTTTGAGAAGTTTCGCGAATTGTGTTTTGTAAATCACAGGTCTGACGTTGTGTTTCATAGGCAACGCTACTGAATCCGCGCTCCATGCCCACATTGACGCCATTGATGGCCTGCTTCATATCGCAGCAGCACGCGGCGATCTGGTTGCCGATTTGGCATCCCATCGACTGTACAGCGTTGATGATCTGCTGGCTTGACATGCCGAGGGTGCCCTGGATGTTGCACAGCGTGTTCTGAATCTGCTGCGTAGAGCAGTTGAGCGACGATGCCAGCTGATTGATGGCTGCGCCGTTCCCTTGGATTGCGTTCATAAGAAGTTCCCGTCCGGCGTCACCGTTGAGCTGCGCAGGAAGGCCATTGGCGTTGTTACCGCCGAAGCCGTTGCCACCAAAGCCGCCCCAGCAGAAGAACAGCAGGATGATCCAGATCCACCAGCACCCGTCACCGCCCCATGCACCACGGTTGTTGTTACCGTTCATGAGTGCCGCTACGAGGTTGGGATCCATGCCCTTGTTGCCCATCATTGACGAGACGAGAGCCGCGATGTCAAGGCCGCCACCCGAGCCGCCTCCATCGAAAATATAAGTTTTATCCGAACCCATTTTTAATAATTATTGAATGATTGCCGCCCCTGTCAAGGCCGGGCGTTCACCTGTTGCAACATTGCAAAGGTGGCTGCGGGCGGCAGGCATATCAATTCATTGGGGCGCAGATGGGAGGCAACTTCTTCGCAATAAGTTCGCACTGTATTTCGAATATAGGGTGGCTGTATCGCTTGCGTTCATCGAACCCGGCGACCATCTTCTCTATGGCCCGGCGGGAGAAGCGCATCATCCGGGCGATGTCGGTGATGTACATGCCGTTTTTATGGCAGAAGTGCACGAGCATGTAACGTGCATCGACCACATCTTGAAATTTATCCTTCGAAAGGATTTGTTCTTTGGCTATTTCAGTTTCAAATGCAACACATTCGAGTATTTGTGCAAAAAGCTCCGATTTACGCATATGATTTCCCGATTTTTTATTATAAATTTGTTATACCACTATACAAAAAGCCAACACACCGATTCAAGGAATAAGTCCTCAATGTGGTGCGTTGGCACAATCGTATAGTGGTATATGCGGGAAAGCGTTGGGGACTTTTTTATGCCCGTACCCCAAGGCCCGTTATTCGGTTACAACCGATGGGAAGTCATCCCAGTATATGTAAATCAGCTCTTCCATTGCGCGTAGTGTTTTCGTATTTCAAGGTATTCAGGGTTATCTTCATGGGCATATGCTTCCTGTTCGAAAGTTATCCTTCGGTACTTGAAGCCGTGAAATACCCAATCCAATAGGTAGACGATGTAGAAGGGCACATATAACAGTTCTCTCATCTGTGCGGTGTGTATCGCTTCGTGGTTTTTATTTTTATCCGACAACGGGCGGGCGGACTTGCGGGCAAATACGATCCCGAACAGATTGATAGCCTTGTATCCCTTGAAGGGGATGATGTCGTTATAAATTATCTTCATACCTGTCAGAATTGCCATAAAATAATACCTACTCCTACGCCGACCGTAGGCTGGAACCCTTGCGGTGTGTACGCCGCTCCGACCCCGGCCGTCAGGGCGAAGCGGCTGCGCCGGGTGACTACCTGCTGTCGGATAGTCGTGCGGTCGTATGTTTCTATCCAGTCGAGCGTCGGCCGAAGGTTGCCGATCCGGGGCCCGCTGACCTGTGCCCGGTAGGTGCTGTCCGAGTAGGGGCGCGTTTCCATCGCCACCTTCATCTGCACGCTGTCTGCCCCGACTTTCACAACGACGGTCTCCGTCACCGTGTCGGGCGGCGCGAAGAGCAACACCGGCACTGAGATGTCGGCGAAGCGGTACGTGCCGGGCAGCGGTTCCGGCCGCGGGTAGAACACCGTGTCGATGCGCGTAGTTTCTTCGACAACCACCGACGCGGCGCCCCGGCGGTAGCCCCAGCCGAAGAGCAGCGCTCCGGCAGCAAGGGCGGCGAGCAGGTAGAGGATCAAGCGTTTCATGCCGTCATGGGGATATATTTGCCCGCACGCATGGTCAACAGCTGCCGCCGCTGGCCACCCTGGCGGTTCTTGTAGCCTATATGCACCCAACGGGGCGTGCCGGCGGCATCCTCGTCCTCCGAGATCATCTGGTCGAAGGCGCGGCCCTTGAGCCACGTACGGCAAAAGCGCTTGAAGTCGGCCAGCCGGCCGTTGTCCGGCACCAGGTCGAACGCGAAGCCGACGCAATGCGCCGAGGTCGCAGAGCCCCCGACGGCTTTGTTGAGCGCGAAGCCGCGGTAACCGGACGAAACCCGGATTGCAGGCGTGCCCCACTGCTCATTGGCGCATTTCACCGCCCACGCCTCCCGCAGCGGGTCGAGCAGCTGCGCGACGGACATTTCGATATTGGAGCGGTGTTCCGCCGTCGGGGTATTGTCCAGGCCCTTTGCACGGGCCGTGGCCGAGCGCGTAAGCTCCGCCATTGTAAAATGCTTCATCAGGCAAAACGTTTAGTGTACAGGATATGCCCGACCCATCCGGCCATAGCACAAACAACCCCCACGAGGATGTAACGCGGGAATACGATTCCGAGCACTACGGCCACGGCCGCAACGATGCTCCATACGATCCATTTCTTTTTCATTTGTCCTTTTGTTTTTGTTTGTAGTTTTCCAAATAGGGAATCTTTTTAATCATCTCGAACGAGAGCACATAGTACAGGAAGTCGATGTATCGGTTCTTCGGGAATATGCGGTTCAGGTTCTTGAGGATGTTGACCCCGTAGAAATATATCAGGGCATATACTGCGAGCGAGATCGCCGACATCGCCCCGTCGTGGTTGTCGATGTTGTCCCCGACGAGCAGTATCATGGCCATCAGTCCCGATATTACCGCAGCCTCGGATATGCACTTGAAAGCCTTGCGGAATATGAATCCTTCGTGCTGCACGAGCACGCCGGCGAACAGGCCCGTGAAAAAGTTCGCGGCGAATATAATCATGCAGGCCGTCAGTATGTCGTGTATCGGGGCTATGGCGTTAAACATGTACACCAGGGCGCCTATCGACACCTGCCATACTTTCTCGCATAACCTTTCTATAAACCTCCACAATTCCTCCATAGGATATATTCTATTGTTCGGTCAGCACGTCTGCCTGCGCCTCGGGCGCCGCTTCCGACTTCTCCAATTCTGCGATCCTCTGTTCAAGCCGTTGCAGCACCGCGGCTAAAGTTTCCCCTTCGGAAACAAGCACGGCTTCGGCTACGGTTACGGGATAGAACGGCTCGCCGTTGGGCTTGTTGGTCATATACATCTTCATTGCTCAAGGTTTTGAAAGTCCATAACCGTTTCTTCGGCGGCCAGCTCTTCGGCACGCCGGGCCCTCAGCTCCGCAAGGGTCTTTTCGTTCGCGTTGTACTCCGCGTTGGCCGCTTCGTACTCCTCATAATCCAGAGGATAGGTAGCCCGGAAGTCAAGGCCGGACTTGATGCATTTGGCCGCCCTGTCGTCGGATTTGGCCATGACCGCCCGTAATTCGAGCTGCCGCGATTCGAGGATGTCGATCTGTCGTTGTGTTTCCATGGTTCAGATAATTATAAGGCGCAGACCGGGCGGGCAGCGAATTTATAGCACTTGCCTGTATAGCCCAGAGTGCCGCTCCCTCCGCTATAAATGTAGATGTAACTCTCCTGCATCTCGCATGGAGTATGGACATGATAATCACAACCATAGCACATGGTAGCTTTCAAGCGTAAGAGGGTACGGTTTACGGGGTCTTTCTCCACGTCAGCGACGAAACGCACCCTGTCGTGCATCAGCAGGTAGACCTCTTCCGACGACGGCAGCCACCATGCACCCGCCTCCAGTCCCGTCGTCATCCCTTCCACGGTGATGCCGAAGTCGAGAGCGGCCGCAGCGGCTGGGTAGCGGTACTGTGTCTTACCATAAATGTCCTCGAAGGTAAGCCGTCCGATCAGGTTCGTGTTGATCTTGCCATCCTGCAACATCGTCCCGAACGCCGTAGGATATTGTACCATGTGCTCGGCGAACAGGTAGTCCTTGTAGGTGGGATACACGGCAACCAGATCGGGGTTGTCGGCCTCGGTGAAAACGCTCTCCCGAATGACTATGCCGCTTCCCGGCTTTTGTCCTGTGGCTGCCTGGCCTCTCTCCGAATAATATTCCGCGAACTGGTCGAGGACACCACCTGCCATATTTGAACTCACACCATTCTTGCGGCGAATTTCTTCTCTGGTTCCTTTGATAAGTATCCCCGTGAGTGTTGTCTGATAGCTCACGTTCTCCCGAGGATAGGTGATTTGGCAGCCATTCGTAACGTCGATAAGCACATAATTGGGCGACCACGTGTTTGTCGACATGACAATTCGTCCCCCTGCTTCATCGGCAGAGGCTGTCCAGCCATAAGTGGTTCTGATTTTTTCGTCCGCATTGATCTGCGCGGCGATATCCGCGAGCGTCGCACCCGGGGCATAAGTGAATGCGTGGTCGGTATTATAGATACGAAGCGTGAAGGTTCCCCCCGTAGACAGTTCGAAGCCAGATAGGGCGACCTCGTAAGAGTACGCCCAGTAAACGCGGCTTGCCGCATTGCGAAGCGATACGATCAGCACCCGCTCGCCCTGCCGGGCATAGACCACGGCCACCGGGACAAGCTGCGGCGGCAGCTGCTCTGCAACAAGCGTCGCACCCTTGACGAAGCGGATAGTTCCCGTGGTCTTGTCGAAGACCGCAAGGTCACCAACCCCGGCGGCCGGCTTGTCCACTACGACGTTCACGCCGTCGTAGATGAGCGCCCCGTCGTCCTCGATGTAGGATACCGCCGACTGTGTGTCCTTGCGATTCTTGTCGGCCGTGTAACCCGCCTTGTTGGCGTATTTGTTGACTTGTGACATGTTGTATGTAGTTTAAGCGTTCTTCCAGTCCGACACCGCGCCGTTACCCACGGAGTGGTAGACCGCGTTGTTCTTCGTATCGACATAGAACTGCCCTGCGCGGTCGGGGGCTTTCGTCGGCGCACCCTCGCCCGTGACGACGAGGTTGTTGTCGCCCCACACGCCCAGTTTTTTCACCTGCAACTCCGGGATCAGCACTTTGCCCGAGAGCATTTCCATGAGCAGCCTTTCGAGGTGCGTCACGCGCGCTTCGAGCGTGCAGTCCGAGTGCGCGATAACCGAAATTTCGCTGAACGAAGCATCCGACCACGGCGTGAGCTTGTGCCTGGACAAGAAGTCGGCATCGGTGATCTCCGGCCCCGTGGTATAGTAGGTGTTGCCCAGCAGCGTGACGTCGACCTGCGTGAAGGGAGCGCCGCCCTTCACGTCGGGCATGTAGAGCGCTTTGGTTCCGTCGAGCGACAGCAGGCGGCAGCCGATGATCTCGACGGCCATATTTTTCGCCGCAGCATCGGTGCTTGCGTGGATGGTGGCCGCGCCCGTCGAAGTGCCTACGTGCGTGTCGCTGACGCACTCGCAGCCGTCTAACCGAATGGTCTGGTTGTCGGCAAGGCCCGCGCCGACGGGTGAATGGCACGTACTGAAGAGTTTGCAGTTCCGAATCGTCGTGAAATATCGCTCAGATGCGGCAAAGACCGAATCGATATGTATGCAGTAGCAGGCTTGGTGACCGCCGGCGCTGGCGTCCGTATAACTCTCGTCGTTCAGGCAGTTGACGGTCATGTTGGCGATGGTGCATTCGCCGCCCGCCTCGATGATCTTGGCGCGGTTCACGGAGTTGTTCTCATACGAGACGATGACGCCGTCGCGGCTCTCGCCGATAAGCGATATGCGGTTCGCCCCCTTGTTGATGATCGCATACGGGTAACCCATCGCCACATTCTTCGGGGCCTCGTGATCGTAAAGGCCGTTGCGGATAAACACCGTAACCGCGTTGTTCACGACATCGAAGGCGTCCCTTGCGAAGTCGCACGCCTGCGCGACCGAGAAGAAATGCCCCGTCCCGCCCTCGTCCACGGTGAAGGAGTCCGTGTCGAAGTTTTTCAGCGTGGCGCGGCTCTCGGCATCGCACCATGCGTCATAGTTATTGAGCGTGACGATCAAATCCTCGATGGTGACCTTCTGGCCGATATTGGTGGCTGCGGGTATGCTGGTGCCCACATTCAGCCCTCCCGCTACCGACGCCGCCTTGCCGCGGTAGTAGATTTCGTAGGTGCGGTCTGCCTTGAGGACGAACCAGCGGCCCCGCTGGTCGAGATTGTCCGAATAGGTAATGATCCGCAAAGAGCACTCTTTGTCCACGCGCAGCTTCATGCGCACGAAAATAAAGTCCGAAGCTGCGACCGGGATGCGGCTGGTCAGGGAGAAGTTCGACGTCACGCCTGACTGCGTAGGCGTAACGACCATGCTCCGATCCGTGATGTCCGAGCCCGTATTGTTATAATAGCTCTTCGTAAAGTCCTTGAGGATGTAGGCTACGTGGTCTTTGTAGCCTAATTCAGTATTCAATTCTTCCGAAGTCACATATCCGGAATCATTTTCCAGTTCGGACAGTTTCGTGGGAAGCTCCGTGCGGTCGGCCTTGCCCTGGATCATCTCCTGCAATGCCAGTGTCAACTTGTCCCAGGATACGGTGTTGTTGAGCAGGGAGGCGCGGATTTCGGAGCCTTCGACCGTAACCTGTATCTCGGAACCGATAGAGCCGACATATACTTTCACGAAGTCAGAAACCGGGATGGAGGATATGGAGCCGTCGGCATTTACGAACTCGATAGATTGGGTATCCTCGTTGTAATGCAGCCCCATCATCTCGATAGGCAGGTCGATGATGAACTTGGCACCGCCCTTTGTCGTGAAGGTCAGCTCGTAGGTTTTGTCGTTGAACTCCGGCAGTCCTACGCAGGTGTTGAGCAGCTCCCGGATGTCGGGATGCGCCGTGGGGGAGGTGTTGTGCCGCTCGATCTGGCCGCTGACGTCCGGGGTGGGAATTTCTGAGATCGCCTTGTCCGTATAGTTTTTGGCCTCGGTCAGTGTCTGCGCATCCCCGCCGGATATGTTGCTGTTGAGCTCCTCGGACGTGGCGTCAAACACATCGCTGACATTATTCCATAGTTCTGTTGTCTTGGTGTCCGTGTACGACTTTGCTTCAGCCAGTGCGCCCGCCGCAGCCTCCGTCAGTTCCTGCTTGGATGCCTTGTCGGACAACTCCTTCCTTATCTCCGTGTCGTCGTAGTTGGAGAGCCCGGCCAGCTTCTCCTTCTCCTGGTCGGTGTAGTCGTTCGTCGAAAGCCCTTTCCCTTCTTCCTTGTCGACCTTTTGGGCAAGGAGTTTGTCAATATTCCCGACCTTATTTACAGCGTCATTTGCCGCTTTTGCCGCCTCGTTCGCGGCGTTTGCAGCGTCGATAGGGGCTTCGGCATATTCTTCCTCCGTAAGTTCGGAATTCGGGTTGTATTTCTTGAATGCCTCGTAAGCACTCTCGCCGGGCAATCCGATAACAAGGCTTGACGCCTCAAGGTTGACAGTTTCCGTTGTAAGGTTGCTTTCGTCTTCGCCACCTTCCAAAAGTGTCGTAGGAACCAATTCGAAGGCCTTGCAGTAGTCGACCGCCGTTTGCCCTCTCTTCTGCAAATTCTCCCACATGGTGAGACGGTACACCCCGATGGATTTTTGCATTGCTCCGCTGATGGTGAAAATCGCGGTGTTGCCTTCGGTGGTGAAATCGACGGGAATGTCCATATGCGAAGGCAAATGGACGAAGAGTCTCAGGTCGCGCCCTTCGAGTGCTACCTGCTGCCCATTGGTGAGTATCGGCCAATGTATCTCTATGTCCTTGCCTATCCGGATGCGTTTCATATTCCTTTCGAGCGTTTATTCTTTTTTGAGAGCGGACATGATACTGTCGTAGAAGACCGCCTTGCACATCTTTGCGGTATCAACGATAATCAATTCCTCCTCGTCGGAAACTTCGATGCCGCCTTCGCTGTGGAGGATGCGGAATGCCAGGTCATGCGCTACGATGCCGTTCATGCCCATGTATATGGCGTTGGCAAACTCTTTCCTTGCATCGACGACAATATGCCCGGCGCGGGAAATGTCGGTGAACAGTTTGAACTCTTTTAAATTCAATGTTTTCATATATCCTGTTTTTGTGTTAATATTGGCACCAGTTGGCCGTCCACATACTGTTCATATGATCCCACAATATGATCCACAGCTTACCCCAATCCAAGGTAATTTCAGTGTTGTTTTGAGAGTTGGAATTGGTGCATATCCTGTGCTGGGTATTCCCGCGCGTCAACTTGACATTGCCGCTGCCGACCTTTCGGATGAAATAAATCTGCCCTTGTTTTGGTGAAGACGGTAAAGTCAGCGTAATCTCTCTCGTAGCCATACTGAACACCACGCTGTCCATGTCGGTCAGGGTTCTATTGGAAGAGGTTCGCACATTCCTCAGCCTGAAACCCGTTATGAACCCCCCTGGGATATATAAGGCATGGTTTCCGGACTGACGTGCAGCGGTAGTGGTTCCATCCGATAATGCTGCTCCGGTGACATTTATATACACTCCGTAATTGCCTGCCGTGCCGCCGGCTGCGCTGCGGCTTACTTCTGCTCTTATAGGCCCATAGAGGGCACCACCCGTTGATGCCGGCCAGGTGTCGACTCCAAGATAAAGATTAGTCTTACTGCCTGTAAACTTAATCAGATTGGAAGATAGAAGCATATCACCGAAGCTGTCTGTGGATTTTAATGCTCCTTCGTCAATTGTAAAGTTGCCTATCGTTCCGCTCGATGCGTTGATAGTCCCTGTAATATCGGCTTTGGTGGCCACGAATGACCCGTCCTTAGCAACCCTGAACGGCGCATTCGACGGCGTGTTGCTCCCGACGAACAGGGGAATATCGCCACCCACGAGCCCTGCGATGATAGTATTCACGGAAATGTCTGTCTTGGAGTTGTGCACCACGAACTCCATACCTTGCAGGAAGTTGATGACGGCATTCTCTGCGAACAACAGGGGCGTATATATCGGCACCATGTCGTTGAGTTGTTGCCAATATGCCGACGCGGATCCCGCCGCCGGTTTGTTGGAAGCAGACGAAGTGTGCGTCTGGCTGCACTGGAATTTCAGCTGTTTGTTGTTCGCATAGATCGTAACTATGTCTATGTATCTGGGGCCATTGGAGACAAGGTCGAGGTCATTGCGGTATTCCACTCCCGATGCCCATTCCGTGAGGCGGATTATGCAACCCTGCAAGCCATCCTTGCCGGGAGCGCCGTCTTCGCCGGGGGCGCCGTCATCACCTTTAGGGCCCTGCTCTCCCGATATGCGTACCGGAGTTGCCCAGCCTACCGTCGGGTGCAACAGACTATTGTTGGCGTCTATTTCTGCCTGGGTCATCCACAGATATTCACCCGAAGAGAGCGACGGCGGGGTGTCGCTCCAACCTGCGGGGGTGCGATCCGTTTTGACCAGCGCCGGCGCCGTGGTGGTGCTGTTATTCTTGGCGTATTTGAAGTCAGTATGCGGCCCCGGCTCCCCATCCTCGCCCGTTACGCGGATAGGCGTCGACCACGCCCCGGCCTTTCCGGTCGATGCGTCTATCGTAGCCTTGGACATCCACCATATACCGACACCAGTGGGCGCGTCATTCCATCCGGACGGAATGGGGTCGGAGGATGTCGGCTTTGCTGGCTCCGTATCGCTATTTTTAAATACATAGGATGTCCAGTTTCCCGGTTCGCCCGATACGCGCTGAGGGGCAGACCATGATTTGACCTCCCCGTCGACAACGGTGCCGGTACACATCCATGTAGGACGTTGATCCGACATCGGGAGCGTCTCCGCAGTCCAGCCTTCGGGCGGTATTTTAAGCTCCGTGGGTTTCGCCGGTTCGTTCTCGGACTTTTTGAATATGCTGACCGTTTCGAGCACCCCGTATCCGCCTAAGTATACCCACTCCTCGGCATCCTTGTCGGGCTCTGTCGTGGTGCCGTCGACCAGACAGCGCCAATGTCCGTTGTTCCAATATACGTCGTCGTTGCGGTTGTATGTTTCCGTGGCGCTCCACACTCCGCGGTCTATGATCGTGGGCACCTCTTCGCCGCCGGGCGTGAATTGCTGGATGACGCCCGACATATAGATGTTGTTCAGGTATGCCGAATACCCCCTCATCTCTATCCCGAATACGGACAGGTTTGACAGGTCGCCATATTGCGCGGCGATATTGGACGCAGTGAACTCCCAATCGGAAACTCCCGTTAAATAACGCTGGTATGTCCGGGTTTCATAGCGGGAGGTCTGCCGATCCTCATTCGAGAAGGAGCCATAGCCCACGAAGGTCATCGACGCCGCCGGATGATATTGGGTGGGGTAAGCTCCCGATACCGGGCGTAGTTGATACTTGAAGGTCTTGTAAGTTGCAGTGTCCAGCTCTTCGGTGATGCGGAAATAGCAGGTAGCGAACCCGGCAAAGCGCCTGTTGCCACGGCCGTCGTCATAATCCGCGCTTGCATTCTCCGAAGTGTTCAAATTGTGGAAGATGCCCATACATATATCCCCGACCCGAGGACTTCCGATCTCGCCTTCTTCGAGCTTGAGGGTGATGGTTTGGGCCGTGGTGTCGACGCTTTCGATGATCCCGGCACTTGGAGCATACCACGTATCGCCCATGGATATTTCGACACGGTTGTAGCGGAGTTCCGGCACCTCCAGGAATCCCCGAAGTTTCAGGCTCTGCATCTCTGCGTTCCCTTTCTTGTCGATTATGCCGCCAAAGCCAGTCATGCCGGATGCGAACCCCCCGAACTGGGCACCGTCGTCAAAGGTCATTTTACCTTTGAATGTGTCCGGGAACTGTTTGTTAGCGAATTCCCATAGTGCACGCTTGGCGGAATAGGCATTGTAGTCTGCGGCGGCAGTGGAATCGTAGCGGGTGATAAGGTAGATTGAGGCTCCCGATTCGGTAACGCCTATGCGCTGTGCGTACAGGTTTGCCTTCACCTCCGATTCTATGTTGCCGATACGAGAATATGCCGTATTGTCGCCTACCGTATATGTGGCGATATATTCGTTATATAGTTTTTTTTCGTATCCCTGGATGCGTGATAATCGGCCGCTTTCTCCGAAGCGTGGATCCACAAGGCGAACCGCTTGCCCGGCATCGTAATTCTTCTTGTTTTCTTGGCAGTATACGGGATTAGTTTCGCAGTCGTATACGTCCGTGTCGCTGCTGTGTTTCGCGGCATATGATTCCCCGGCCTTCAAGAGCTCCTTTTCAGCCTCCTCGATCCTTTCTTTAGGTAGTTTTACGCCTGTTATGACAAACGTATCTCCAGGCTCGGGATGCAGGCTTTCGTTGGGGATGATAAGTTGGCTTTCACCGGATGATTCTACTTGCGCGATGATCTCGAACTTCTTATCAAATCCATCCTCCGGTTTCCACGTCTCTGGTTTGTAGTTTATACTTAGCTCAAAATCCCGCCCCATAAGACTGCCGCTCGTGAAGGTAGCACCTAGGGTTTCGCCTTTAATCATGTCCGAAGGCCGGAACGGCGTGTCTTTGCAGTACATGACATACGCCTTATCCGTTTGCCCTTCGATGATCTCCCGGTCTACGGTCTCAATGCTGGTGACAGTCTCCGTATTCTTGGGGTATATGTCATCGAAGAACACGACCTGCTCCACAATGTCGCTTCCCGAAAGACCAGGTATTGCGTCGATATACCGCTGTCCGTCCGGCAGGCGAAGCCGAATTTCAGATACATGATTCGTTTCACCTCCTTGCGGAGCTTGCCCATAGTCGCTTGTGAGATTGCGAGTAGAGCCAAAGACGTAGAACCGGGTGCCGTAGCTCGAATCATCCCCTTTCTTTGCGGGAATGTTTTTCACTACATTCCCCTGTCTGAACTCTTCGGGAGATCCGAAGTCCAGTTTGCCAAAGCATAACGATATGAGGTCGCCGTTTTCCTCTGTCCACCATTCCGTCTCAAAGGTCTCGGCAATCGTATTGAGGATGTCCCAGCACTTATCGCCATTGAACGATACAAGCTTCGTAGCTTTAGGATTGTCAACGGTGATTGTGCCTACCTGCCAGTTTTCGCCTCCGAGCTGCTTGTTCATGTTGGCGACGATCAACGCCGCGAAGGATTCGAGGTCTGTGGTGTTGTGAAATACGGCTTCGGGATTGTCCCCACCCAGCCAGAAGCACACGAAACGCTTCATGTGGTTTTGCTGAGCCTCGAATTTGAGCGTATATTTATAGCCGCCGGTCTTATTGTCGAACTCCGGGCGCACCGTGGACATAATCTCGAACTTGCGGCCTTTATATGTGATGTAGGAACCACGAGCAAATGTCGTTGGTTCAAGGAGATTAAAGGGCAGCTCGATATAGTAGTCTCCCATGAGGACATATTTGATGATAGCCTCTTTGGTGACTGGCGCGTCCAATATTTCTGTTCCTGTCGGAGAGTAAATAATCATTTGCATCAAGGGCTCGGCGATTCCTCAAGCCTCTGTGCAAATGTGTGACTGTGCATTTTAATAAAAATGGGGAGCTGTAAAAATATCAATAAAAAAGCAGGGATTTCTCCCTACTTTAGTCATAATACAATGGCAGTATTAAATTACGTATGATTTTACGGTTTTAACCATGTGCTCTGAGGCTTAACAATTAATCGGGCATTATTATAAGCCATTTTAAGCGTCAGACATGTGCGTGCGGTATATGTGTTATTTTCAATTTTATGTACAACCAATGCTAAATCAGGATTGGGGGAGTTGGGTGTTAAACATAGTGGCAACAATAGTTGAATCCTATTGCCATAGAATTGGGGCACCGCAGTTTTATAGTTCGTTCTCACTTTTTTACGAGCTTCATCAATAGCCCCTTCCAACCGGCGACGAATTTCAGCATCACCACTCCCTTGCATAGCAGCTGGGAAACGACTTAGGTTATCTTGGATGATATGATCTATATCGGGAATAAGTTCGCAGTTGGGATTAAAAAGTAAGTCTTCGGGTTTTTGAAAAAAATCTGCTATCTTGGGCAAAGATGATTTAAATGTTCGCAATAATGCACCATCGCTTTTTTTGCAAAAACATTTAAAAACATAGGGCGGAACTCCTTCACCTTGATTTTTATTTTTGAAGAAGAAGGCAAATATTTCTTCCAGGTTTTTAGTGACAAGCCCAGTATTGAAGCAGCAATACTCGTTATTGGCTGTAAAGCAGATTTTGTTTTTCTGCTCTCAATTTTCGGAAGATGTGTTCTAAATAATTTTTCAGTATAGAGTGACTTTTTCTCTTGTCATCTGAAAAGTCCCACTCCTCTGGGTCGGCAAGATTTGTAGCCAAATCATCAATGCAACTTTGATATTTTGGGAAAATGGAGAATTTAAAAAGCTCTTGCTGGAAAAATTTATTTGCAGCCATAAATTTAGTGTAGTTAGTAGCTAAAAAAATTGAGCCCTAAAATAACTATTTAGGGCTCTATACAGTTGTTTTCATTTACACATTATACGGATAGACCCGTACGTCTATATCTTATTCGTGCTGCAAATATAATGCACGTATTAGCAAAATGCAAATTTTTCTCTGACTTTTTTACCCTCCTACACTACACCGTTAGGATGTAGTTAACTACACTTTGTAGTGAGGTTGGAAGGAAGGGAATAAAAACGCCCCGCATTTCTGCGAGGCGCCCCCAACGTGGTGTGGAAATAGTGGTATACGGGGGTTACTTTATCGGTGCCATCTTCTTTGGCGTTTGGACTACTTCGAATTGTCTTGCGAGGAAATCCAACCCTTTCTGCGTCACGAGGACTTTTATAACCGTGAACGATTCGTGGTTGTTGCGGTCTATTAACTTCTCCTTTAACTCGAAATAACCCCGGTTAATATACTCTTGCTTAGGCTCATTGCGATTGCAGAAGAATATACCGCGTTCACGGAGCCGTTGAAAGAGCGTGTTGCGGCCGAAGGGAAGGTTCAAAATCTTTGCCGCCTGCCCGACGTCGATCTTCTGGTCTGTGTCCAGTACTTTATCCATTAGTTCGGCTTTCGGGGCGAGCGCTGCGACCTGCTTGTGTGCCTGCTCCAACTGTTGCTTCTGGCGGGCTATAGTGTCATTGGCTACCAGCACGGCACGTGCCATTATCATTTCGGGCGTGTCCGTCTCTTTGGCCGACATGTATCCGCCAGTCTTGCGGATCGTGGGGAGAACTTCATCGCACACCCAGTCCTGGAACTGTTCGGCCTGCGGGAGCTTCGACCGCATGACAAGACGGTAAACGTCGGATTCGGGGATGTATTTCACCCTTTGAATGCCGCCATCGGTAGGGGTCGGCAAAATGGCGACCCCTTTAAGAGCATTTAGCGGCTGTTGAAGCATTGGGACGGGCATCGGGGTATAATTGGGCTAAATTTATGCAAATGCTTAACGCCGCATTTCCGAAACAATACCAACAGTTAGATTTGCTTTTTCCGGATGATGTAAGGGTTGAGAATGGCGAATAGATGCAAAGTCGTAAATACAAAGACGAGGGATGGCTAAAACCATTCCTCGCTTTTTTGGATATTCCAATTTGAAATTGTAAATTTGGGTTACTAACTCACTAAAATTTATTGTATGAAGAAGTATTTACTACTGTTATTATTCGCTGTTTTATGCGCTTATGCCAAAGCACAAAACTCGCCGCGATACCAAGGCGAGGTGAACATTGGTTATGGTTTCGGGATGGGTGATTATCAAATGGATAGATTTTATATTGAAACTATACATGGTGCCCGAATTATTCCTAATCTTTTTTTAGGTGCAGGCGCTGGATTGGCATTATTAGATAATGGGCACGCAACAATTCCCGTATTTGCGGATATAAAAGGATACCTAACTAAAAGCAAAATAGCACCGTATATATTTGCCAATCTCGGATATGGTTTTGGCGATGAAAAAGGATTTTATGGAGCCGGCGGTTTGGGTGTTGATTTTTCTGTGGCCTCGACATTAGGTGTTTTTATAAATATCGGCTATCAATCTTTGGGTATCGCCGACAATATCCAAGAAAACGGCACTTACGGCCCATCTAATATGGGCGCATTCTTAATACAAGCGGGATTTAGATTTTGAAACAAATTGGCTTCAATTATTTCTTGTGTTAAATATTATTGTGATTCCGGTTCAATACAAATTAGTGCTATATGAAGAAAATTGTTTGCATATTAGTTTTGCTATTATTATGCGCAGGTGCCGATGCACAAAAAAGAGACGACAAAGCCATTAGCAGTGAAATACTTGCAGAATTTGAGCGAATGAAAGCTGATTTTACTGAAAATGATAACGAATGGGTCTTTGTTAAAGTATTTGATGCTGAAAATCAATCAAAAGATGATATTTTTACTAAAGCATTAGAAGTGCTTGTTTCTCTATACAAAGACGCGAAGGAAGTTATTCAAATTAAAGATAAAGAATCAGGATTGATTGTTGGAAAGGGGTTTTCTGATTCCGACATTCGCACTATAAATTGGACTACAATTTGCCGAAATAGATGCTGGCACATAATTAAGATCGAAATAAAAGATAACAAATTTAGGGTTACCGTTACTGTTAGCGGGGTAGAAAGAGAGCAGGATGCAGATTTGCGTCATCCTTTTGATGGAACAGAATATACTTTAAGAAGTTTTTACCCTTATTGGACTGAATGTAAAACAAAGTTTAAGCAAGTTAGCTTTGATAATTTAAGATATGTATACAGTAGTTCGTTAGCTTTAATAAAAGCAGTTGAAGATGGCGTAAAGAAGGGTCTGAATAATTCATCTAATGAATGGTAAATATAAAGCCGGTTCGTAAGAGCCGGCTTTATATTTACAGAACAATTACCGTTTCGTCTTTATTAATCTGGTATTCCCCGCTGATATTTACGATATTCAGCACGGCATAGTCTTTTGCATTGATCTGGGCTCGTGCGCCGTGCATCAATATGATTGTATGTGTGAATTTAGCCCCGGAAGCCTCGATAGTGGCCTTCGTATCACCGACCAGGCATACATATTCTTTGCCCTTTAGCGTGATGTCGCCAGCGTCGACATATACTTCCAATCCTTGAAGATTGCTTCGGTTTTCCCTGAACACTTCGACCGAGGGGAAGTTGTGGTCTTGGCAGAACTCGATCCCTTGTGGGGTAAACATCAGTTTGATTAGCTCGGGGAAGTCTTGGACGCGGTTTATCTTTTTACAAGCGCCCGTTTGTAGTGCCATCGCCCGTATGGCATCTACACTCTTATTGTGTTGGGTTGTCATATATTTTCTGTTTCTGCGACCCTGTTTGCTGGGTTGGGTTCATTGAATTTTACTGTCAGTTGTGAGGTGGTAAGGTCTGCGGACATCATGTAGCTGCCTGAATTGCCCATGTAGGTCAAGTGGTAAATATCCGCAGATATTGAAGGGACGCTGATGTCCATTTTGCCTCTTTTTAGTAGTTCTATAAAACTGTTGTAGTTCAACGTGTGCTCTGCGAGCGTGTCACCGAAGATCACGAATGTTAGCGTCAGATCGCGGGCGGCAACTTTCGGTTCTTCGGGGTAAATTACCTGCTTGCCATTCTTTTTGGGGTCGTCATTCTCTACAAAATCTTTGAGGCTTGCCGGTGTTCTCAGACTTGCAATGAAACCCGATCCCATTGCGATACCCATTGCATAGGCATCGTAGCCGTTTATGAGTAAATCCCTTTTCATTCTCTTCCGTTTAATGCTTTGACTAAATAAGATTGTGCGGTGTCCAGGACATCGTAGCCTTTTGAGCTGACGAAAGAAGCGTAAAACATGCCATCGGCAAATACAATGCTGGTTCCCGACTTGTTGACTTCATCGAGCCACTTTTTGATCGCTTCGACAGCTTCATCACCGTAATTCATTCCGCTTATGTACCGCCGCTTCTCCTTGCCGTCGTAGGTTACAACATATCCGAGGGAACTGCGAAGATTCCATGTATGGTTCCGATAATTGGCTTCGACCTGTTGGAGTTTTACGGCCTCTCGCGCCTTCTCATCCATGAAATCCACGACCTCACCTTGAATGCCGTCGATGAACTTGCTTAGGTCTGATATGTCTTTTTTTATTCTCATTAATATTTAAGACATTATATGTTTTCCGTGTTTTTCTTTATGCTGTTTATTCCCTCTTCAATGCGTACCAGTGTTTTATCTATATTTTTGGTGCTTCCGTTTATTTCCACAATTTCCATGTAGGTCATCACAGCATATCGGAGCAGTTCATTATTTACCTGTACGCTTGCGTACATGGCTGTTTCAATATTGGCCATAGATGTTAAAAGACCGATTATTGATTGCGTCTGCGCCATTACATAGCCGCGGATGTCGGTAACCTTGCCTTGAATGTCCGTGAATCGGCCGTTTAACTCGTCGCCGGTATCTTGAGACATGGCTTTAAAGCCTCTCTCCGTGGCTTCCTGCCGAGCTGCTCCGGCATTTCCAAGCAACTCTTTTGTCTCGGCAGGAAGACTGTCCCAGACAGCTTGGAATGTCTCTCCAACCTTGTTAAGATCATCCGCAAAGCCGCTCATGGAGTCGGTAACATTTTCCATCCCCAGAAAAACGCCATCCTTAAACCATTTAGCCTTATATTTATCGAATACTTTACCGATTTCTTCCTCAAGAACCCTGCTTATAAGCATTTGTCTAACGATGTTTGCGACAATCTCGTCCACCTTTTCGCCCCACGCTTCGGCCGCATTCTCGCCTTCCATAAATGCGTCTATAAACGCATCTCCAAGTTCCTTTGCGATTTCTTCCGCCGTTCCGCCAATAATGGTTTCGACGACCTCGTTAATCACTTCAGCGGCTTCGGCTCCAAGCTCTTGAATTTGACGTTCCCATTCTTTTATCTTTGATTTGTCCGTTTTTTTCTTGTCGTTCTCTGCATTAATCTGCTTTTGAAGCAACAACTGCTGTTCTGCAAGATTGTTAAGTTTATCTCGGGTATCACTAAACTTATTTTTCCCCAGAAGATTGCTGTCTGTATATTTAAGGTTTGAATAGGCATCTGCTATACTTTTGATTGCCTTTTCTTCTATTTTAGCCGCGTTGATTCGCTTAACGATGGCTTCCCCGAAGGGGCTTAGTTTTCCGTATGCGCTCAATATCGCTTTCGTCGCATCATTATAAGCGTCTTTTACCTTCTGAATAGCATTAAAAGAATTTTCTTGGAGCCGAATTGCATTGGCATTATCCAATTCCCATTGCAGTTGCTCAATTCTACCTTGCAGTCGGTCTATTTCCGCTTGTTTTTCATCATCATTATTAAATAGGCTGGCTATTTTAGTTGCTATTGTCAATACCGCTTGAATAATAGCAAGAATAACGGATGCTCGCTCAACAGCTTTGATCGCACTGGCGGCGGTTGTTGATGTCGTTGTAATAGCTGCCGCCGACGATTCAGTAAGAGTGACAATGCTGCTAATCATACTGGCTGCATTAGTTGCAATTTCGCCCGCCGCACTAATGACTTCGCCAGTAGTGCCCCCAACGGCATCACCAATACCCTCGAATCCATCTGCAATATCACCGAGTGTCCTCTCTAATCGCTGCCATTTCTTGATCGCATTATCTTTGGGGGCTAATTTTGTACTCGAAGCAGCTTTATCTACTGCATTAATTTTTGCTTGCGTCTGATTGATCTCACCGCGCAATTTCTGTCCTTGGGCACTATCTGATGAATCGAGGGCATTATATTCGGATTCCAGTGCTTGTAGCGATGCCTCCAGCTCTGCTTTCAGGGCGGATAATTCATCCATGGTCTTGCCTGTCAATTCTCGCACCCATTGCCCGGCTTGTACTTCAATTTCTGCTACTGCTGCATCTCGCTCGGCTTCAAGTGCCTTCCGCTCTCCAATGCTGCCAGCATTTTCGATCTTACGGTCGTAAATGTCTTTTGTAGCTTGTAGTTTTTCCCGGAAGGTTCCATACGCTTTCAAATACTCGTCCCAAGATTGTATATTCTTATTGATTGTAGATGCCAACCCTTCGGGGCTTATCGAAATAGAAGAAACGCTTGCCCGTTCTTCAGTACGCTGGGCATTATTGGCATCGTTCAAGGCTTTTATTTGGGCTTGCTGCCCCTTGGTCAATTCCCCACCTTGCAACTCCCTGATGCGCTCCTCTGCCTCCTGTATGGCACGGGCGCGTTTCTGGTAGTCAAGGTCTATTTGCGCGAGTTTCTTGGCCGTGCCCTCCTTCATAGAATCTACTTCGGCCTGCAATGCATCATCCCGGAGCTTTTGCAATTGCTTGGTGAGCTCCTTTAGATTGCGCTCTTGATCGGATGCGGCTTTTTTTGCTGCGTTTTCGGCCTCTTGGCGGGCTTTTTCCGCCTTTGCATTAAGTTCATCCGGCGTTAAGGCGGTGTACAGCTTTTCTGCTGCGGGGGACAATTTTTCGATGCCGGCATTTATCGCCGCAATAAATGCATCGACATCACCTTCATAATCTTCATTAATGCGCTTCCATATAGTATTCCCTTCCTCACCAAGCTTCGATAGTGCGCTAATAAATTCTTTCCGGAATTGGGTTATGTTTGTTTTAGCCTCTGCAAAAGTTTTAGCACCCCAAATAGCGCTTTGGCCACCCTGACCCAAATCCATGTATGTCTGTATTGCCTTATCATATTCTTTTCTGTACTCTTTCAGTGCATTAGAATAATTGGTATAGGCATTCCCTGTTTTTTTGATGCGTGCTATACTCTTTTTGTCCTCTGTAATAAGTTCTTGGGCAGCCTTCGCCTCTGCGACCTCGATAATTGCATCGCGCAGGTTTTCATAAGCACCGACAGCATTTCCGACCATAACCTGTTCCGCAGCCATATTGCCGAAGTAAGCGGGGTATATGTCTTGCAGTTTTTTGACCGCTTCGGCTCTTTCTTCATAGGGCCTGGAAAGGTCTGTCGCAGCCCTATACAGCAGGTTCAATTTGGTTAATTCGGATTGAGCCGACACCGAACCTTGAGCCATAGCGGAATTAAAGCGTTCGAGTGCAGCGGCAGAGGCGTCTATCGTCGTTTTACCTTTGAACAGCGACGCTACCCAGTTGGTTATCTCCTTGCCGTAAAGGGTAAGCACGGTTACGCCGGCCACAAGCAGGGTTTGCCAGGAGAAGATCGACGATGCAATCTGTTTCCATACGGGCGTGAAGGTTTGCCCGGCTTTCTTCAATTCATCAACCGATTTCTTCGCCCGTGCTATTTCATCGGCCAGCATCGGCAGGTTGTTGGATATGGCGGAAAAGAATATTTGCGGGCCATATGCCAGCGACGGCAACTCGCGGGCAACTTGCTGAATTTGGAATCCCAGCATATTGAATCCAGAGGCGTAATTGCCGACATTGCGAGTATGGACGCCCATTGACGCATCCAGTTCTTTAACTTTTGCGTCAAGGCCTTCTATATTTTTAAGTAGGTTTTGTCCCCAGTTGCTACCGCGTTCGCTTTCATTCAGAGAGCGGTAGATAGTCCGCATTCTGCCCAGAGCCTGCGACACCTCGTCAATAGACCCTCTGGCAACCTGCTCTAATTTGATTTGGTTGGCGAGTTCTTGTCTTGCGCGGGATAGGGCTTGCTTATACTCTTCAATCGAAACGGAGGCATTAAGACGGCTTGCTTTTTGGTCTTGAGTGAGTTTTATGCCGCTGCTTTCTGTTTTGTTAAGATCGATGATTTTTGATTTAAGCCGTTTTATCTGCGCTTCGTATTGGGATATTAATGCGACATTCTCCCGTTTTGAGGCATTGACTGCTCTAAGCTCTTCAATAAGTTCATGATATGCCGCAGTTTCGGCCTGGGTAGCCGCTGTTCCTGGCGTAGAGCTGCCGCCAGCAGTTCCAGTCGTGGCCGAGGCAGTAGCCTTGGACGCCGCATCCATTGCCTGCTGCTCCATCTGGGCGATCTTGCGCATTGTCTGCTCGACACGCGCCTCCATCTCGCCAATTTTACGGTTTATGACGTCGAATTCCTTTGTACTGTCCGGGATTTCGGCCAGTACCTGCCGCAACCGCTCAAGCATGGTAATAAAACTCTTGAGTTTATCGGTTTCCGCGTTTATTTTGAATGATAATGCGCTCATTGCTGCTCTTTATTGCCTCTTTTCTTATTGTTTCTTCTCCGGGCCATATCGGCGCCCGATCCCCGCACTATTTTTTCCTCGTCCCCTACGAGCGTGCGCACCTTGTCGGTCATCATGAGTAGCATGGTAGGGTAGTTTATGCCTTGGAAGGCTTCGTTGTAGGAGATGTTCAATTGATCCATCATCGTTGCAATAATGCCCGTTATCGTATTATTCCCGACGGTTTCAGACACTGTTTTCCGGCGTGTTTTGTCGATCTTCACCGAATCGAACAAGTCTTTGCCCGATACGATGTCGGCTATTTTCATGGTCGCGGCGGAAATCTCTTCACAGGTGGCATACCGCTTGGCGTACCACAGGAATAGTTTTTGGCACCATGAGCGCCGAAAAAGCAGCTTGGATATTGTTTCCATGGAATATTTTTGCCTTCCAGAGATTGAAACGTCTATTTTCCCTCCGGCGAATGCCCTTGCCAAATCCTTCACGAACGGTTGGTATACCCGGAATTTCAGCACCCCGAGCTTTACCGACGCATGATGCGTATTCAGCAATGACCTGGCGACAATATCCGCCGATTTACTCATGGTCTTTGGATATTGTTGCGGACAATCCCTCCATTACGGCTGCAACCGAGGCAATATCCTCAAGGGGTATCATCAGCAGTATTTTCTGATAACAGTCGAACAACTCGTTGAATGTGCCCCGCTTCATGAATCTGCGGCGTAAAAACCACACCCTGACACCCGCGAATATGTTGCGGCTGCCGACAACCGCCAAGGCTATACTATGCGCCATCGCCGATATACATGCCTTACTCTCGTCCGGATCTTTGTTGACATCCCGCGCCGTCATGATGCGCGTTGCCGTCATGGGGGACATCTTGTATACAGTGTATCCCTTCGATGCTATGCGGATACTGATAAACTCCAATTTCATAAGATTGATTTTAAGAAATAGGGGTGAGGGGCACACGCCTCCCACCCCTGGACTGCTGATGGCTTGGAGGTTTTTATTCGACGTCCACCTCCGAAGAATCGAACCAATATTCCGACGAGACCGCCGTGTTGTCTGGTTCCAGGGCAGCAGCTGCTACACCGATACCTACGGCTCCCTCATTATTGGTGTTACGGGCGATAACCGAGGCCTTCGGAAAGACGCAATACTGGTTGTCTTCCGTCAGGGCGATCATGCATTTTTCAATGCGCGTGACGCCTCGCGCACGTTTCCATGACGTCTCCGACCCCGTGCCGCCCATGAAAGCCGCCTTGGTTTCATAGTCGTATTGCCCGATGGTAAACGACATCTGAATGTTACCCATTTCGGTGTCTTGGCGATATACGCCATTGGTGAGTTGATTCCTGTACTCCGTCGTAGACGGCTCCTCCTCTTCGATGCTCCATGTGTCTTGGTGGATGTTCTCCACCTGTTTCGTGCTGACATCTTTAATGATGGTTGCCAGAAGGGTACCCGTAAGATCTCCTGTGACCTTCGCGGGGTCTGCATAATACAGCTTCTTGATTCCTACTGCTATTACTTTTGCCATTGTTTTAGTTGTTTTTAATGTTTAATACTCTGAATAGTACTCTGATGTAGATATAGTGGCATCCGAGGTTTACATCTTCTTCGCGGCCGATATTCTCATACCTGTACCTGTATGCGGATCCGTCGTAAGTACCGTATGTCCATTCTTTGAACCTCGCCTTGGCTGCCCGTTCGAGTTCGTCCAGCCGTTTTAGGTTCGCTTCTCCCTTGATGTCGGGGACGCACAGGTTTACAGCAACAAAGCAATTTTCCCAATACGTGTCCGACGTCTGCTCGGGTGGTGTGATGACGACGATACGCTCTCTATTGACTTTCCCCTCGGGGATAGCCCATGAAGTGTGCATGTCCTTTATCCCAACCCCCTTACACGCCGAGAACAGTATGTTGCGCGCGTCTCCCGTTGTAATCATATCCAAAGGTCTGAAGCGTTGAAATAGTTGTTTACCTTGGCTATTGCCACAGAGCCTTCGCCCCGTACTGTGCCGGTCGCCTTGTCAATGCATTTCACGTAACCTCCTTTGGGTACTCCTCTCCCTTCGTAGACGATGTGGTATTTCGATTGGCGCACCTCCCCGTTCTCTGATACAAGGCGGACGGTTGTGTCGTCGTCGCAACGACAATCACCTATTTCCTGCCATGCATCATTTTCGGACATAGCTATCGGACGTCCCAGTTCGTCGTATTGTTTGGGAGGATCGATCCTCAAATAGAGTATGTGGGGCGCGAAATACATATTACCACAAGTTCGAAGCATCCTTTATCGAGGACAGGCCAATAGAGCTGCTCAATTCTTCGCCGGGCGTGATGCCATATTGCCGAAGCATCAGTTGTGCCCGTTGCTTCATGGCGCTTTCAGACCAGGACACCGAATGCCCGTTTTCGCTTACCGACAGAGGGTGCATTATCAGGCTGTCGATGAATTCGGATACGCGCTTGGCGATTAGTTGTTGCTGATGGTCGCTACCCGCCAGGGAGTTGGGATCGTAACCCCATTCCCTGGCGAAGCGGCGAACGCCATAGTCGGAGATGGTTCCGACCATGCTGAACTCCTGATGTATGCATTCTGCGACCGTCATGCACTCCTACGATTCTACACTCAGCGAGTAAATACCGTTGATTTCGGTAATGACGGGCAAAGAGATGGATTGCGCCTTCGTGAACTCCACGCCGTTCGAGTTATCCGTCTCGCCTTTGCCCCACTGCGAGATGCGGATGCGTCCGTAGTTGGAGTAGGCAACTCCCGGCTCGGGGCGAAGCTCGTTGTCTGCGTAGGCGTTTTTGATAACGCCGAGACGACCCTCCGGCACGAATACGAGGCTCTTGTCATTCCACGGTTTGTATTCGCGGATCTTGCCATTGTCCTGAATGCGCGTCATCCGTCGGATCACCTCGAATACGGGCAATCCGTTCGACCGCATGAACTCGTTTAGGTTGGCCAGCAGAAGTGGTGACGATGATTTGTCCGTGCCGAAGATGACCTGCTTCATCTTCTTGCTGCGCAGGATGTACGAAAGCCGCTTTTGATCCAGAAGGATGCGGTCGAAGGTCACCTTCTCCTGAGCCGCATCGACAATGCCTTGGATATCCTCGAATACATCGACCGTGTCGATGTTGCCCTCCGTCCACTGTGTATCTGCTGTGGCGATGTTTTCTTGCGGCATGCCATAGTCGATATTGCCTCGCACACCTCCTTCGGGGTTGTTTTCCTGAGTGAATGAAAATACCCCTTTGTTCGAGAGGGCACCTAGGAAGATGATGTCTATTTTGGCCTGTACGGATTCCACGACCCGTTCAACGCCGCCCCACATGAGGTTTACGAGCTGCTGTTTCTTTGCCTGATCTGAGATCATGCGTGAATCCAGCAGCTGAAGTACCTTCCGATAGTCTTCAATGGGCATCGGTAGGGTCATTTGGTGAATGAGGACTTTCTTGGCTATTGTAGCCAGGCCTTCAGTTCCCATAATGGATTCCTTGCCTTTCGAATCCAAGGTGGCAGCTGCTACGCCCAGATTATACGATCCGATGATCTCTTCGAAATTGAACCCTACCGTGGGAGTATCCCACTCCAAAAAACGCTCGTAGACATTTTGGTCGAACAAGCGCTTGCGCAGTTCAGATGCTGCGTCGATGCGAGCTTGCACCTGCTTGGTCAGCTCGCTGAAAATAGAAGAATAATATACTTCGCTCATTGTTTACCTGTCTTTTACTGTCTGATGTACTTGATTTCAGGGTTGTTTTTCATACTGTAGCCTTGCAGCCAAGTCTCGGGGATGGGGTATGCTACATCCTTGAGGATTCGCGCCCCATAAGCTGCCGAGACAGTCGGAAATCCATTGGCCTTGGTGTATTCCTTTGTCGTTTCGATGACGGCGTCCGGAATTTCATCCCCTCCGAGCAGATCAGCGCCTGCTACTGCTTCTGTCATTGCTGCGCTTAATGTGATTTCGTCGTATGATTCGTTGGCGGTGCTAATGCTCTTGATGGTGCCGGAGGAATCGCCTACTTTGACGGCATCGTTGATCTGGAACATAGAGCCCTTGATGACACGCGGTTTGGTTGTGGTACCGCCCTCTACGATTCGTGCCGATTTGCAGATGGTGCACTCCATGTTCTCGAAATCGAGTTTGATAGGCGTTCCCTCTTTGAGTATCGTGCCTTCCGGATAGGTGCCCTTCACGGCGAAATCACCCGGCAGCACTTCGCGCTCTCCGCGCCAGAATACCGGGAACCCGCCCTTAACTTGTGTCTTTTCGAATTTAATAGCCATGTTTGTTGTTGTTTTTATTTTGCATCCGGCAGATTTTCAGCCCACATTTTGGCCTCCTCTTTGCTTTGAGCCTCAGATGTGGAGAAGGGGAATGCCGTTTCCTGCCCCTCAAGCCCTGCGGCAACGAATCGCGTCTGGAGTGCTGCGAACTTCTCTTTGAGCTTCGCTTCGTCCGGATTTTCCTCGCTCATTGCAGATGCGAGGTTTAGGATATCATCCAATGCCGATTCGTTGATATTTGCCGCCTTGGCCGCTGTGCGCAGCAATGAATCCCGTTCGGCCTTTACACGCGCTGCTTCCAAGGCATCGTACTTTGCTTTTACAGCATTTTCACGCTCTTCCTGCTGGCGTTTGTAGGCTTTGAACCATTCGGGCTCTTCGCCACTGGGAGTAGTATTCGCCTGCCGCTCCCCTGTGGCAGGTTGCTCGATAGGCTTCCCGTCTTTGAGGTTATGCCGCTTCTCGTAGTTCTTGACTGCGGTCTGCTGCGCATCCCCTGCACGGTAGTCGCCGTAGCTGGTTAACACGTCCTGAAAGCCAATCCCCTCTGCTATGGTAGGTAATTGCGCTTCGTCCGTTACATTCTCTGACTTCTTCGTTGCGATTCGGTCGAGGATCGCATTGTCCACCCCTGCAAATTTGGTTTGGAGCAGTGCTAAAAGTTTTTCTTTCATATTATTTTAATTAATCTCTGTTGCAAAGATTTCGACGGGCATTTTAATAACAATGGGCAGGACGGAAATTTATACTTTTTTTGTACGGTAATTCAAAGCCTCTTTTATGCATTCAGATATCCAGCCGACCAAATAACAGAATGGCTCTTGGTTACTGCAATCAATGCGTCCACCGATATAATCGAATATCTCCATAGCCGCATGTGTAGATTCGTGGCAAACGTACTGGATATTTTGAGCGTTCGCCTTTGTGGCGAACCTGATAAGAACTCCACCCCTTTTATTTGTGATGTCGTATGTACTCTGCGTATCCGCCGCAGATGTGTCGTCCATATCTGTTATATTTTCAAACCTATCGCTTATTGCAGATGCGCTTTTTTCACCTATCACCACCCAAATTAACCGAGGATAAATTTGCGGATCAAATTGATGTATAATAGCCTTCATTGTCCTAAAAGTTTTATTCAGCCGAGGTGTTGATGCTTGAATTCTCGTCTTTTTTGGTCGAAAGGTTTGTTTTTGCATCCTGGTAAATGCTTGTGGCAGAGGCTTCTTTCATTTGCCTAATTCTTTCGATTTCCTCTTGGTAATTATCTGCAACACCCATTAATTTTACAGATTCCTCAAGTGAAAGCACTCCATCTGCATAGGCTTTCCCTATGGATTGCCACCTTGCAGTAATGTCTTCGTTGAAGGGCTCCGAAAATTCATGCTCGATCTTGAGGGTGGCGAGTTTGTCTCTCATATGGATATGAGTTACATTCATCATAATCGCCAAAATGAGATTCTTTTCCCGGTCGACGAGTTCGTCATATATCTCTTTTCGATTATCACGCTTGATATATCCGAGAACCATTGCGCGCTTAATGGCTTCACCGGACAAAGTCCCCAATCCGACCATTTTCTCTGGAGTGAACTCCGGAGTGAAAGTATCGAAAAGTATAGATTCTTTTAAATCCGACTTTTCCTGTTGCCTCGTTTCAGACGACATAGGTGGATTAAGGTATTCAAACCGATCATCTTTGCTTGACAGCTTGATCCCCTTTCCGGGGGAATCAGCTTTGGGAAGACTTTTGATAACCTCTGCGGTGGCAATGAACATTGGATCCGCAAAGTAATTGTTGGTGTCTGCGGTTTTTGAGTCAATACTTTCTTCCCGATCAATTCGGGGCTGCAATCCATCCCATGCCGTATTTTGCTTGTAATAAATGATGTTAATTTTACCAGTTGGATTAAGCACTGGGGTCACATCCCAACCTATTTTGGCTTTTCTGCCCCGGAATATAAAAGTGGGTGTATGAATGTCGAAATGCTCTACTGTTCCGGCGCCCTCCTTCAAATAATACCCACATCCAAATGCGAGGAGGTTACCATATTGGTCGAACATGGGGCGCAAGGTATATCCGTTAGACTTCGACAGCACAACTATTTTCACCCAAGGAAGCCCCGTTGCCTCGTCCCTGTAAATGTGATACAGCTTTGCACTTTGGGTTTCGGCTCCGGCCAGCCGTTTAGCCTGTCGCATCTTACTGTCGAATCGTATTTCTCGAAGGAATTGTTTGTAAGCCGAAAATGCATCGGCATCACCGGATTCGTCGGATACCTTCCATTTTATCGGATTTCCAAGCAGGAAGAACAATTCCACCTCATTTATATAGCGTTGACGAGTGCGGGGCAATTTCTCCGTGCGGTAATCTTCCTGTCCCTTCCTCGTTTTGTCTCGACGCCCCATTACGGCGTGGGATTTTGGATTGTATTCGCACAGGGCCTTGGACACTTCGACATCATGATCTTCCATCAAAGACATAGCCCGGCTGATGTCTTTTGCCTTGATAAGCTCCATTAAATCCCGCTCAACACCTAATGCATTGAGCGTTTTATTTTGGAAAAATGTAAAAAGGCGATCTAAAAAGTTCATTGTTTACCAAATATTAATATCACTTAAATCATCGTCTTGTATCGGTGTGCTGCGCTTTTCAAAGCATCCGGTCAGCGCATCGGGGGCATCGTCATGCGCATTGCCCCCTTCTTTCATGTATCCCATAATGGCCTGATAGAATTCCGGCCACCTTTTGTCCCAATTTGTCGGGAAAAATGTCATGTTGTTGACGTCTGCCGACTTGGTAAATATGCGCACCTGCTTATTATCGGTCTGGCAAAAGCAACTAACCGTTGTGTGGGTAATGTTCATCTGGCGAAGGATGCGTTCTACATTGCGCGCAAAGCCCCGCCCTCCGTTATTGCTTTCAATATTAGCCCATTCCGTCCTGTTCCTTGCAAGCATTTCGGCCGTCTTGGGTTCGGTATACTCCATGGGCTTTTTTGTGTAGAGCACATCGGTCACATAATTTCCCTCGGGTAATTCGTCGTAACATATCGAACATAGATAGTCGCTTCCCGTATCTGCTGTATCGGTGTAATTCTTATGCGTGCAATCTTTGGAGTAGGGGATAACGTCGTATGTTCGGAATTCACGATACATTAATCCCTCAAGAGGCTTGGGATTCTGCATGTACTGGGTCTCAAATATGAAGGGATCCGCTTCTTGGTATCGCTTTAATTTATCAAGCGCGAACCGATCCTCCCAAAGTGCACGTTCGGTAGGTAGCCCTGCATCTAAGATTGCGGGGAATTTGACAACATCCCATTCTCCACCTTCCTCTATCGTGCCTTCAAGCTGCAATAAGTATCCGCAAAAATCATCTGGAGCGAGCCTTTGAGCTGTTACAATGACCGGGGTGCGAACGTCATTAAGACGGTTCTTGAATGTAGAAGTCCACAGTTCGCCAATGCGCTCTTTGGTAGTACTGGAGTAGCTATCCTGCGCCTTCATTGGGTCGTCAATACTCATTGCACCGCTGAATTCTTGTGCTCCCAGTTTACCGCATCCAAATCCTGTTATTTGACCCATAAAGGGAGCCGCATACATTGCGCCCCCGCTTGAGGTGGATATACTTCCTTTGGCATTGTTGGACAGTTCGACATTTGGGAAGAATGCGCGGTAATTGGGATCCTCCATGATCCTTCGTATGTTCGTAACATTCCGGGTAGTAAGTTGATCGCTACTCGAAAGATGCATGAACTCGGAACGCGGATTGATGGCAAATCCTATCGCAGAGAAAGACACGACGGCTAACTCTGTTTTAGAATGTCGCGGAGGAATGTTAAACATGAGCCTATTAGTCGGGTGTTCTCCACGGAGTACTTGGTCGAGTTTATGGCATATTATTCGATGATGGGGCGCAATCCGAAAAGGTTGTTTGTTCACAGCCTCGAACATTACGGACGTAAATGCCAAACACCCTTCCTTCAACAAGAAGTCACCTACACTGGAATAATCAGTCATCGCTCCTGCTCATTTGTATTAATTGAAAGAAACGATCTGTGTTGAATGTCGGCTGCGGAAGGTCATTACCTTTAGTGTCAGTGTTGGCAGTTTTCTCCGGGGCATTGTATCCGAGCATGCGGTTGATGGTTTCTATCGCCTTGCTTTTGTCCATCAATTCCACGACGGGGCTACCTGAACGGTCAATCTTTATGGACTGGATTAAACGCCGTTTTTCAGGCGGAAGAGATTTTAGGTCTTGGAAAGAAATTGAGGGAACCTGCCGTACGCCATATTCGGTTTTCATATCAACCATGTCGGCATCGACAAAGTCGAGTACGTCGGCATTAATGATGGATACATTAAGCCGGATTAGCTCCTCTTTGGTGATAAGTTCTTTTTCGGCTAATTGGGCTTGAAGTTGTTTTACCCTTACCGTAACCTTACCGTTAGAAAGCAATTGAGATGCCTTGACAGATATCACATTATCTGTCATTCTGGAACAGTCATACGCAAAACGATACGCCTCGGATGCGTTGCCGCACTCGAGGTACTTGTTGCAGAACTTCTCCTGCTTTATCGTCAGCTTCCCTTCTGCCATGAAAAACAATCTCTCAGGGCAAAGGTGGGAGCAGGCATTTTAATAACAATGGATTCCGCCCCTAATTTTTGAGGCTTTTATCTTTGGATGGATTGTTCTAAAAGTTTGTGTTTTCCTCATAGGGAAAACTTACTTTGGTGGTGTTTATTGTTCTAAAGGTACAAAAAACCGTTACGTGAACGACTCAGATTTTGTGTCACTTTTTTATTGCTATTTAACGCATAGCGAAATGATAGATATTCCTATACTTACAAGCGAAACTAAAAAAGCTGCCCACGCCCACCGTCTATTGCGTTTTATTTCTTGTATTGACAATTCCCTAAATTCACGCTCTTGTCGAAGGGTTATTTCGCGCTCCTGTTGTTGGGCAAATATATATTCAGCACCACCATTATCAATTAATACTGCTGTGTTGCACGTTTTTTCTAATGCCAAATTAGATTTGCGAGTGGCCTCATATTCGACCAACGTATTCATTACTCTATCAGCCTGTGCTTCGTTCTGAGCTAATCGGTAAACATCAACGATAAGTAATGATTTACGCGGGTCGTTTATACTCGACAAAATTTCGTTTGTAAACGAAATATCCTCTTTATGAATCATGTAGTTACTCTATTTTTATATTGTATTCATTATCGTAAATGTATATATGCACCTTCTTGGATTCCCGCGTCCCGTTATATTCAGTGCGGGTTACTTTTAATAAATGGCTATCGGCTTCCTGTTCTAAGTATTCAACTGCATACCGTGGCGCTTGGTCATAGGAGCCCGTATATTCATCGAAAATCGCTACTTCCTGAACGTCGGATAGTTCGCCATGATCGTAAGCCACTAATTTGATTGATTGATCTGGACTTGTATACGCGAGCCAGGATTCTACATCATTAGGGTTTATGAGGATGCGAGATTGCGTATAATCTGCATTGGCGAAAGCTGCATCTATTATAGCTGCCGTCGATTTATTAGGTAAGGAATTGAACGTAAATGTATTTATTTCATTAATGCTCGAATTATAAAACCATACGGTTTGCTGCTGCGAGTCTGGAGAGAAGAATCTGAGGTATAAATAAAAGAACGGAAAGTCCCTATACAAATTTCCAAAGTTATGATGACCTACCGCAGCCGAACTGCGCATTTCTTCTAATACCGTCCTCCTGATTGTGTTATTATCCGATGTATATACAACAAAGTCAATTCGAGTTCTATTATTTTCCCAATCGCTGTATCTTATTGCGGCTGTGAAGTAATTATCCCCGAATGTTAATTGAGTTGGCCAGATCTCTGTAACATCATATTTATATTCCTCCCCATATTCTGTATATCCGACTGGTTTTCCCCAGTCTGTGTAATCATATATGCATTTACGAGTAAAGTAATCGAATACTCCAAGCCATGCATATGTGTTATTTCGCTTGCCCAATATTACAACATAATCTTTACCCCACCATTCCCGATATGAGGGGGAGGCCACGAAATCGTTGCTGTCATCTCCCCAACACTCTGTAATACGAAGTCCTACCGTGTCAACATTGGAAAAATCGAATTTCTTGTTGTAGCCACTTAGTGGATCAAAGCCATCATCATTATTGCTTTCTGATGTGCAGGCGCATAATGTTAGTCCAACAATGAATAGTAAGAAGTGTAATAACTTTTTCATGAGTTTATGAATTTACCCCTATCGAAATGAGTTGGTAAGAAAAGAGTAAAAAAATATTTGTGCTATTGAAATAAACCGAAGTTTTTATGTTTTGGCCTGCGGGCGCCCCGGTCATTTTTAAAGGAGACCGTAATCTCCTTTAAATGTGTAGCTCGATTATATGGAGCTTATTTTGGGTGGTTCTATTTTATCATATTGCTTCCGCTCTAATGAAGATGGCATAAGGCTAATTAGAATACCGCTATGCCTCTTTTTTTTGGGCGACATCGCCCTTGCTTTTCGCTCTCTCTTCTCGGTACAGGTCAATTAAAGCCCCGTTTTGCCGAATCAACTCCTCGTTTTGGCGGAGTAGTGAATCTAAGAATCTCTCCATAGTTTTTGGGTTATTTAGTTCAGCTTTCGTTGGCGTGACGTCTTCGCCTCCTTGGCTGACAGGTTGGTCTTCTATGTTGGATATGCCAAAATATTGGAGTATATATCTGGCATTTGCTCTACTCGGCTTGCCTTCTCCTTTCTTCCATTTGCCGATAATTGTTTGTGACAATCCAGTCGCTTTGGCGATTTTATACGGAGTGTCTTGTGTGCTTCGTAGTAATTCTACGGCCTTATCTATCAGTTTATCAGCCATGAAGGGTTTGTGCTTATGATATTCTGTAAATATATAATATTATTTGATTGAAAAATACTCTATTATTTTAGTAAATACTCAAATAGTTTAGTATATTTGCAATGTGAAACCCACAAAGCTGATACAAATATACGATTTAAGATGAAAAACGCAAGCGTGGGGACTGAATATTTGACGATTGTACCTTTTTGAAGGTAATAAAAACGGACAACGCGATGAAAGCAACTTACAACAAATCGAAGATCATGAAGAACGCCTGGTACCTTAAAAAGGTACAGCCGGGCAAGAGTTTGGGGGATTGCCTGCGCAAGGCTTGGCGCAACGAGAAGTTGGCGATGCTGACCGCGAAGATCGAGAACCGCCCGACGGAGCAGCCGAAGGCCACGGAGTACCGCCCCGAACTGCTGAAAGTGCCGACAGGTTTCTATGGTGTCCGAGGAATGTACTATGGTGACTAAAGCACGATGCAATATGAACGAAGTAATTCAATCGACTGACCGCTTGACGGCACTACTCGAGGAGCAGGCCGCCTGCATTGAGCGGATCATGGCAATACTGGACAAATAATATGAATATGAATACTGCAAATCAGCGCGCTGTAAAGTTGCCGTTCCAAGAATATGTTTCTACACTTGGGAAGACTCGCAAAAGTAAGTTGTGGGCAGAAATTCGGCTTGTGACAGGAAAGGACAAGACAACAATATGGCGCTGGGCGCACGGACGCACCCGTCCTGACAAGTCAGACAGGGATAACATAGCATTCTGTGTATATAAATTCTCTGAAAATAGGTTACCCGGCGACGCATTATTCCCAGAAGATTATCCATACAAAGGTACCCATGCAAAGGTTAAATAACGTAGAGTTTTTTAACTCACCCGAAGGAGAGGTGCAGATCCGCGATGAAAAGGGAGTGCGCACCTACATGGAAGAAGATAAAGAGCTTACGGATGCTTTGTTCTCGGTTATTGAACTGGATTACCCCAAGGCATTCAAGGCGTTGTCGGAGATTTACAACAAGAGCAAAGCGAACGCCCCTTACTTCAAATACAGGTGTGCCCACCGATTCATCCGCTGCAACTTCGGGATGTATGATAAAATACCCGATATGGACGAGTTCGGCCGGTTCAACTTCGAGAATGTTGCTTGTCCGCTGGTGGGGGAGTGCAAATACTATAAAGTAATCTGTAACCCAGAGTTTAATACTAACCTGACAATGCGGGAGAAAGAGATTGTCCGCCTCTATAAAGAGGGATATAAGACTGAACGGATTGCCGAAATACTGTCACTCTCCCAGTTGACGGTCGAAACACACAAACGAAACGCTATGCGTCGCACAGGGTCGACAACGCTTGCCGAACTCGTGATATGGGCTAACAACCACGGACTTTAAACACAAAACATACCCACCATGAAAACACTTTATCTCTGGGTTTCAGACAAAGGCTGGACACCCTTTCAGTACAATGAACTTTCTGAATTAGCCGCCGAATTTGAGGCGCGCAATATCAAACTGGGCAACGGGTGCGAACTGGGCGACGTGTGCGAACTGGGCTACGGGTGCAAACTGGGCGACGGGTGCAAACTGGGCTACGGGTGCAAACTGGGCTACGGGTGCAAACTGGG
>PPYE01739944.1_pt1 | contig 39596 bp, 39 predicted proteins | sample 1559881 | NCBI WGS metagenome assembly PPYE01 (sample SAMN08240022, study PRJNA423297) | Human gut metagenome, whole genome shotgun sequencing project. | reverse complement strand
CAAGCCTGCTGCCGCCACAAATAAACTTTGCTCTATTCGCACCCGAAATGGAGTTTACACAGAATTTGGGATTGACCCTGCCCGGGGCCCAAACCGTTTCACTCAGGGGTGATACTTCACATAAACAGTTCGTTTTCTTTGCGCTCACTGCAGATTTTTTTCATTTTGTTTGCAGCAATGGTCGTTAGAATTTTGCTTACTTCCCGGGAGTGTGTGGGACAGATGCTGACGCAGCGCATACAGCTGATGCATGCTTCATGATCTGTTTTGGATGGATCATCCAGCGGGATCGCCTGAACCGGACATTTTTTCGCACACAATCCGCAATTTGTGCAGCTCTTTTTTGCGGAGGGCTTGATCGGCACCCCATTATATTCCCGGTACGGACGGTTTCCGGGCAGGACCAGATCTTCTGTTACCAGATTTTCCTCCATGCGCCGACGGATCTCTTTTCCAAATTGAGCCAGTTGTTCCAGATCACTTTTGTCAGGACGCCCCTGTGCAAACTGATGCATGATGGAATGTTCTGCCACAGCGGCAACAGCTGCTATGCAGCGAAAACCAGAATCCGTCAGGATCGTCTTTAATTCGAGCAATGTGTCCTCGTAGGCGCGGTTACCATAAACCGCGATCAATATGGCTTTTGCACCGTTTGCCTTCAGCGCACCCAAACGAGCCGCTGCGGCCCCCGGGACCCGGCCGCCGAAAGAGGGGACGGCAACGATGCACAGATCTTCTTCTGAAAATGAGATTTGATGAAATCCTGCGGCAAAATCAGTCAAATCTATGGTGTCTGTTTCCCCGCCAAAGGATTGCACCAATTGATTGGCGACTTTTTCTGTGCCTCCGGTAGGGCTGAAGATGATTTTGTATAGACGCATTTCTATTCCTCCTTGTATACAGGGCAATGGTCCATCAGCTCTGCAGCATGACGAAAAAGTTCCGCTACGGTCAACAGGCTGCTGCTTGCAGAATCCAAATAATAGAAGTTTTTTGTGCCTTCGTGCCTGACGTCTATGATGCCTGCGTCTTTCAGAATTTTCAGATGATGGGATACCGCTGCGCGGGAGATGTTTGTGCTATTTTGAATTTCACCTACACGCAGGCCGCCTTTTCCGCAATTTTCAATTAAAACGCGGATGATTCGCTGTCGTGTTTCGTCTCCGATTGCACATAGCGCAGGCCGACAAATATCGAATTTTTGAGCCAGCTGTGTGCGGTCGGGTCTCATGGGTTCATCCATCCTGCCGCCTCCGTTTTCAATGGTCCATATCTGTGGACCATTATAGCACGAATCTGCGCGTACGGTTGATCGGTAAAGAAAATCGAGTTCATTCGCTTGCGTGCCCCATTCTGACGCGGATGCTGAAAGCCCCCGAAAACATTTCGTTTTCGGGGGCTTTCAAGGGATTGGATATTTTCTTTTTCCGGGTTGGCTGCCGGTGGCAGGCCGTGTATACCAGCGTGGAGGCGGCAGTGTTTGCGATCAAAGAAGCGTGCCGGCAAAAGCCTGCCCGGCCAGGATCATGCCAAGGCCGGTGACGGCGGCGACCGCCTTGCCGGCAGGGCCGCTGGTGAGCCGCTGGGCCACCGAGTCAAAGAGCCACTTGGCCGCGGCATAGATCACGCCGCCCAGAAGGGCCGTCAGCCAGATGTTATCCAGAGCGACCAGTCCCGCGGCCAGGGGCAGCAGGGCAAAGACGGCGGCGGCCAGCAGCGCCGCGCAGACAAGGCAGGGCGCCTTATCGGGCCGGGCCAGATAGTGCTCCAGCACCAGTGCGATGACGCAGAGGGCCAGCAGGTTCGGGATGTTCAAAACGGGCAGCACCGCCGCCGGGGCAAAGACCCGGCACAAAACCGCCGCCAGCATGGCGATGGCCGTCACCGCCGCCAGCAGGATGTTTCCAAGATATGCGTTCTTTCTCATGGCTCAACCTCCCCAGGTGGTGGCGCTGGAGGATGTATCCGCGCCGGTCACAAAGCCCACGGCGGCATTGACGCCCCGGGTGACGGCTTTGGAGGTCACCGTGGCGCCGGTGATGGCGTCCACATTGCCGCCCACCTCCGCGGTGCCGTCGGTGCCCAGGAACTGGATCAAAAAGTCGGCGTCCGTCAGCGCCCGGGCGCCCAGGCCCCAGGTCTCCTCCATCTGCCGGACGGTGAGTCCGGTGACGGTGCCGTCGTTGTCCACGCCCACCAGGAGCACTACCTCGCCGGCGTAGCCGTCGGTGCAGGTCTCCACCACGTAGCCGGTCTCGCCCTTGTAGACGGCCCGGATGGCCTCGTCCGTGCCGTCATAGGGCTCGGGGGAAAACGTCTTGCTCTCCGGCAGCACAAAGGCGATGGCGGCGTCCAGTTCCGCCTGGGCGTTCTTGGCGGCAAGGCCCGCGGTGCCCGCGCGGACGCCCAATACGATCAAAGCCGCCGTGGCCACGGAGAGTGCGGCTGTGAAAAGGTCCTTCTGCTTCATACCGCATCTCCTTTCCTGGTGCCGAACACCCGGGGGGCCGTGTAGCGGTCCATGGCCCAGGAGGCGGCGTTCATGATGAGGATGGCGTAGGTCACGCCCTCCGGGAACAATCCAAAGTAGCGGAATAGCACGGTCAGTGCGCCGCAGCCCACGCCGTAGAGGACCTGGCCCAGGGGCGTGACGGGGGAGGTGGCGTAGTCGGTGGCCATGAAGATGGCGCCCAGCAGCACGCCGCCGCCCAGCAGGTTATAGAGCATCCACATAACGGGATCGCCGGTTTTGGAAAACACCAGCGTCAGCACGGCCACCGTCAGAAGATAGGCAACAGGGATGCGGGGGGAGATGACCCGGCGGACCAGCAGGTACGCGCCGCCCAGCAGCAGTGCCAGAGAGGACACCTCTCCGATGCAGCCGGGGATGTTGCCGATGAACATGTCCCACAATCTCTCCTGGGGCAGGGCGGGCATGACCATGTGGTGCAGCGGCGTGGCGGCGGTGACCGCGTCCATGCCGTTCACCAGGCTGCTCACAGAGGAAAAGCGCACCATGGAGGCGGGAAACAGCAGCACCAGCAGGGCACGGGCCCCCAGCGCGGGGTTGAACACGTTCTGTCCAAGGCCGCCGCAAAGAGCCTTCACCGCCACGATGGCCACCACGGCGCCCAGGGCCGCCATCCAGTAGGGAACGGTGGCGGGCAGGGTCATGGCCAGCAGCACGCCGGTCACCAGGGCGGAGCCATCCATGGCCCGTCCGTCATGGAAGATGACCCGATTGGAAAACCACTCGGCGGCCAGGGCGGCGGCCACGGTGGAAAGCGTCACCAGCAGCGCCCGCACGCCGAAGTGCACGATGCCGAAAATGAGGGCGGGCAGGGCGGCCAGCACCACATCCCGCATGATGCGGCGGGTGGAGTCATTGCCCTTGATATGGGGGGAAGAGCTGACGGTCAGATTCATGTGGCCTGGGCCTCCTTTACAGTGGATTTTCCCTGCCGGATCACTTCCACCAGGGGGAGCTTGCCGGGGCAGGTATAGGCGCAGCAGCCGCACTCGATGCAGTCCAGCACGTGGAGACGGCTGAGATTGGCGGCGTCACCGCGGTAGCGGTAGAGATACAGGGGCTGGAGATGCATAGGGCACACCTGCATGCACCGGCCGCAGCGGATGCACAGGGGATTCTCCTTTTCCTGGTTCTGCCGCTGGGAAAGGCAGAGCACCGCGTTGGTGCCCTTGATGGTGATGGTGGTGAGGTCCCGCTGGGCCATGCCCATCATGGGGCCGCCGCTGACCACTTTCCAGGCGTTGTCCGTGAGGCCGCCGGCGTAGGCGATCAGCTCCTCGTAGGAGGTGCCGATGGGGCAGAGCACATTGCGGGGCGTCCGCACGCCCTCGCCGGTGACGGTGACGATGCGGTCCGTGACGCTCTGGCCCAGGACCACCGCCTTGTACACGGCGGCCACGGTGGCGGCGTTGAACACGGCGCAGTGGGCGGCGGCGGGCAGCTTGCCGGAGGGGACCTCCCGGCCGGTGACGGCCTGGATCAGCTGCTTTTCCGCACCCTGGGGATACCGGGTGGGCAGCACCATCAGCTCGATGCCGCACTCGGCAGTCAGGACCTCTTTGAGCCGGGCGATGGCCGCGGGCTTGTTGTCCTCAATGGCCAGGACGATCCGCTGGGGATCCAGCACCTTAGCGATGATCTGAAGGCCTGCCGCCACCTGCTCGGGGCTTGTGCGCAGCAGAATGTCGTCGGCGGTGATGTAGGGCTCGCACTCGCAGGCGTTGGCGATGAGGGTGTCGATCTTTCCAAGGCTGGTCAGGGCCTTCATGTTGGAGGGGAAGGCCGCGCCGCCGTGGCCCACCACGCCGGACTCCCGGATGATGGCCAGGATGGTGTCGATCTCCAGGGAGGCATAGTCGGGATGGGGGATCTGGGTGCAGTCGGGAGTATCCAGGCCGTCGTTTTCAATGACCACCGACAAGATGTCCTTGCCGGAGGGATGGCGACGGGGCTCGATGGCGGTCACGGTGCCGGAGACGGAGGCGTGGACGGGGACGCACAGTCCCTGGCCGTCGCCGATCTTCTGGCCCTTTTTCACCGTGTCGCCCACCTGCACCAGCGGCGTGCAGGCAACACCGATGTGCTGCAGCATGGGAACGGCCACCGTCCTGGGCACGAAAGCCGTGTCCAGCTGGGCCTCGGAAGAGAGCTCTTTTTGATAGGGCGGATGGATTCCGCCGAAAAATGGGCGTTTCATAGCTTCACCTCTTGTAATCATTAAGTGCGGATCAGCGCTTCAAAGCCGGGGCTGTAAAGCCGCGTACCGTCGGCAAGCAGCCACATGGCCTCGGCGCCGGTCTGGTCCAGAAGCGCCTGCCCCGCCTCCTGGGGAAGAATGAACAGGGCGGTGGAAAGGCAGTCCGCAAGGCCGGAGTCCGGGCAGGCCACGCTCACGGCCCGCCACCGGTCAGCGGGATACAGCGTCTCCGGGTCGATGATGTGGTGATAGGGCTTCCCGTCCACCACGTAGTAGCGCTGGTAATCGCCGCTGGTGACCACGGAGCCGGTCTCCAGATGCAGCGTGTGGAGGTAGTCGTCGGCATCGCCGTCGGGGGACTGGAGCCCCACCACCCAAGGATTTCCCGTGGGCTTTGGGCCGGTGGCGCGGACATTTCCGCCCACGCTCACCAAAAGCCCCTCCGGAGCGTTCCGGCACACCTGCTCCACGGACCAGCCTTTTGCGACCGCCCCCACGTCCAGCCGCGAAAGCGGGTCGGAGAGATAGACGGTGGAGGCGGCCTCGTCGATGACGATGCTGTCCATGGCGCTGTGGGCGGCTGCCTGAGTCAGGGCGTCCGCGTCCGGCAGGGCGGCTGCGGCGGGAAAGGAGATGCCGTGGGTCCTGGCATCGTGCCACAGCTTCAGCACGCTGCCCATGGCCACATTCACGGTGCCGCCGGAGAGGGCATAGTACTCCTGGCAATCCTGCAATAAGCGGATGATCCGCCCGTCCACCTGCACCGGGGCGATGCCCGCCTGGTCATTGACGGTCTTCAGGTTGTTCACACCGGGGTAGTCGTTGTAGATATCAAAGAGCTGGTGATATTCCAGCAGCTCGTCATGGATCTCCTGGGCCTGGGCCTGGAAGGCCTCCTCCGATTCGGCGTAGCCCAGAATGGTGGTGACGGTGTCAAACAGTGTCAGGAAGGTGGCCTGATACTGCTTGGGAGCGGCCTGCTCCGCCGGAGCGGCGGCGCAGCCGGTCAGCACCAGCACCGAAAGGGCCAGTGCGGCAATTCGTAAGCGCATAGGCTTACCGGGTGGCCTTGGCGATGAGCTCCTGGAAGCCGCCAATGGCGATGGTGACGGAGGAGGCAAGGTCTGCGTCGGTGGGCTGGGTGCGCTCGCCTACGGCGATGCCGCTCACTTCCTCTGCGGTCTTGCCGGTGACATAGGCGGCAAAGGAGGCGGCCTGTTCGTTCCATTCGGCGATGGCGCCGCCGTAGGCCTTCATGCCATAGTTCTCGCCAAGCTGGTTCTTGGTCTGCACGGGGGCGGTGAGGTCGCTGGTGACGGCGCCGGCGGCGTCGAACTTCACGGCGGGCTGCACACCGTCCAGCAGGCAGCTGGTGATGGTGTCGCCGTTAAAGGTGGTCACGGCCACGTTCACGTCAAACTGGGCAAGGCCCTCTTCTTCCGCGCCTGCGCTCTTGCTGCTGCCCAGGGAGGCGGTGGTGGTCAGGGCCAGGCGGTCGCCCTGCTGGGCGCCCAGGTGCTGGGCACCCTCCACAGCGGCTTCGATGGCGGCCACGTAACCGCCCAGATAAATGGTGGCCACAGAGGCAAGGTCGGTGTCGGCGGCATGGCCGGTCTCGTCCACGGCGCCGTTTTTCAGCTCGTCTACGGTCTTGCCCACGGCGTACCGGGCCAGGGCGGCGGCCTGCTCGTTCCACTCGTAGGCGGCGCCGCCGTAGGCCTTCATGCCGTAGTTTTCACCCAGCTCGTTCTTGGTCTGGATGGGGGCGGTGAGGTCGGTGGTGATGGCGCCGGCGGCGTCGAAGTTCACCGTGGCCTGCACGCCGTCAATGACGCAGGAGTCGATAACGCCCGCATCGTCCACGGTGACGGCGGCCAGCGTCACGTCAAAGCTGGCGGAGCCGGGTTCCTCCGCTCCTGCGCCTGTGCTGCCGTCCAGGCTGGTGAGGACCGCCAGACCGGTCTTGACGCTGCCCTCCGCGGCAGGGGCCGCAGGCGTATCTGTTTCCTGGGTGCCCTCCTGAGGCGGGCAGACATGGACCTGCGTGCCGGAGCAGCCGGCCAGCAATCCGGCGGTCAGGGCGATGCTCAAAATCCCTGCAAAGAATCGTTTCATAGAAGCCTCCTGTATGTTGTGGTTTCTCGTTTCGTACTGGTTTGACATAAATTTATCAAACAAAGCTTAATGGCAGATAGATAGAATCTAAATAAATATTTAGAAAACAAAAAAATATGCCCTTTCGGGCATATTTTTGTCAACTCTGTTTTGGTTGGGTCACTGGGATCGTCACGCAGAACGCAGCGCCGACACCCAGCCGGTTTTCCACATCGATGTCTCCGTGATGATCTTCCACCATCTGGGCCGCGATGGCAAGGCCCAACCCTGTGCCGCATCCTTCCGACTTGGTGGTGAAAAACGGCTCAAAAATATGGGGGATGACCTCCGGCCGGATGCCGGGACCCGTATCCTGCACCCGAAAGCAGACATTCTCCCCTTCCAGGCGGGTGGAGAGGGTGAGCGTACCGCCGCGGTCTTTCATGGCGTCAAATGCGTTGAGCACCAGATTCAGCAGGATCTGGGAAAGCTGAAGTTCGCTGCCTTCCAGCTGTACCCCGCTGCAATCAAGATCCAGCGTGACGGTCACGCCTTCCGGCTTGGCAGGCTTGGCCACGCTCATGACCTTTTTTACAAGCTCGTCCGGATGCAGGGGCCGGAACAGGGTCTCCGGATTTCTGCGGGCCAGGTCGGAGAGCCGCTGCACCAGCGTCTTGGCTCGGACGGAGGTGTTGTAGATCTCCAGAATGTCATCATACAAAGGGCCGTCTTCCTCCGGCAGTTTTTCCATGGCCATAAGACTGTATCCCATGATGGGGGAGAGAAGGTTGTTGAACTCGTGAGAGATGCCGGAGGTGAGGGTGCCGATCATCTCCAGGCGCTGGTGGTGGGCCAGCTGGGCCATTTTGCGGTTGAGCGCCTCCACGGCCTCCGCCTTGGCCTGTACCACGGCCAGCTCCTGCCGGTAGCGGCGGCTTTTTCCGGAGGTGCGGATCAGAAGGATCACCAGCAGCACAAGGCCCGCTGCCATAAGACCGGCGGAGCAGACCAAATGGGCTGCCATAGAGCGCATGGGTGACCAGAAGGCGTTATAATCCGCTGCCACGCCCACGGCAAAATATCCGTTGGTGTCTGTCCCGGCAGGCGTGACGGCCAGGCGCACGGAGGACGCGCCGCCGTCGGCAGGGGACAGGGCGACGAAAGACGCGCCCTCTTCGCCCATGTTTTGGTGGTGCAGCAGCGCCGACCCTGCATCGGATGCGGTGCCCGGAGAATCGGACAGCAGCACTGCGGTGGGTGCACCGTCCTGCGGGAGGATCAGCGTGGTTCCGCGGACATCCATCAAAAGGACCTGCTCCCGGTAATTTCCCTGCCCGGCAGGCAGCGCTGCGGTGATTTGATCATAAAAAGCGGAGAGCTCCAGAACGAGCCCGTCGTATAGGCCGGAGGAGCGCTCCCGGAGCAGCGCCAGATACATTCCGCCGTTATCGTCCAGGCAGACCAGCGCCTCCTCCGGGGAATCCGGTGTGACCTGGGGAGCGAAGCGAAGTCCGTGAAGCTGCTGGGAGGCGGGGTATGGCGTCCCGTCTTGCACGGACAGGGCGGAGCAAAAGCCCGTGGGCTGCTCTGCCAGGGCCTTTTCCAGCGCCAGGGCGGCCTGACGGGGCTCCCGCCGCTCCCAGGCGTATCGCACCTGCGGCGTGTCCGCGGCGGCAGAGAGAATGCGGAAAGCATCTTCCAGTGCTGCGGCAATGGCCTGGTCTACTGTATGGCCGGTATGCAGAAGGCGCTGGTCCGCGCTTTGGAGGACAGCTTGCTCATACCGGCGGATGGCCTGCTGCCCCGCGGCGGCGCCCAGAAGCACCAGCACCATTCCCAGAACAAAAAGCACCCTGGCCGGCCTTTTTATGTGCATATGAGTTTCCTCCCCTTGTCAAGTGCAGCTTGAAAAATTATACTATGAGAAAATGGGTGCTGTAAAGGAGGTAGTTTATGGCAGACAGAGTCCTGATCGTCGACGATGATGAAACAGTATGCACCATGCTCTATAAGGTGATCCGCAGCAACGGGATCCAGGCGGATACCGCTGCCTCCGGCGCTGAAGCCCTGCGGATGATGGAGCAGGAGCACTATGATCTCATGCTGCTGGATGTGAATATGCCGGGAATGGACGGGTTTGAGGTAGTGCAGACCCTGCGGCAGCGGGGAGTACGGATCCCCATCATGATCGTCAGCGGTCGGCAGGAGGACTATGATACCCTCTATGGCCTGGATATCGGAGCGGACGACTATGTGACCAAGCCCTTCAATCCCGTGGTGCTGGGGGCGAAGGTGAAGGCGCTGATCCGGAGGAGCCGGAATCACGGCGCAGGCTCCGCCGAGGAGATCATTGCGGGGCCATTCCGCTACCATACCGGGACGCTGCGGTTTTACAAAAACGGCCGGGAGATCCCGCTGTCTTCCAAAGAAAACGCCATGATGAAGCTGTTCATGGACAATGTCAATCGTATTTTTTCCAAGGACATGCTCTATGACATGATCTGGGGCGGGGCGATCATCGACGAAAATGCCATCATGGTCTATGTGAACCGCCTGCGGCAGAAAATCGAGGATGATCCGTCAAAGCCGCGGTATATTCAAACCGTTCGGGGATTGGGCTACCGCTTTTTGGTCTGACGGCGGATCTCGGTGTCCGGCAGGGCGATCACCGCAGAGGGACCGGCTCCATGTTGACCGAGGAGAGCGGCATCCGCAGCGTGCGCGGGGCCTGAAAAAGAAGACACGCTTTGCCGCGTGTCTTCTTTGCGTGCATAGCTGCGGGTGGGTGCGGTTTTGCCGTTCCCGGACAAAGAAGCCGACCGGCTGGAGGAACCGCTCTTTTACGGGGCCGCGTTTCCCAGTATATGGAGGATGGAGGAGAAGAAAAATCGGGCCATCTCCTCAGGACTGGCGGTGTCGTTCTCCAAAAGCCATTCCATGGTGGTGTTGAACAGTGCACCGATATACATGTAGAGCTGGTATTTTTCTATGGAGGACGAGGGCATGGTGCCTTCAATGCTTTCATGGAACCGGTTCAGCTCTTCCAAAAAGACGAACGCAAATCCGGAGCGGTACAGGTCCAGGATATAGTTTCGGTAAGTATGAAAATACTGAAAGCTCAGGAGGATGTTTTCATAAGTATAGAAGCTCTCCTGTCCCGGCGGGATTTTACTGCGGAAATCATCCAGCACATCCCGGATCAGGGTGACCAGCACATCCTCCTTGGAACAGTAATTGCGGTAAAAGGAGGCACGGGCCACGCCCGCACCCTCCACCAGCTCTGTAATGGTGATCTCGGAAAGGCTCTTTTTCTGCATCAGGGAAAAGAGCGTATGGGTGATATTTCTTTTGACACGGAAATTGGCTGCCCTTCGTTTGTCCATACGGTTGGCCCCTTTTCAATATGAGACATAAGCGCAGAAATTGTCTCAGTGACGGGAATTGATGCAGATGAGACAATGTGATACACTTGTCTCGTATTTTATCATGATTTTCCTCCTTGTCAACGAATGGAAGACAAGACGGACCGCGGCAACTCCATCCGCTCTGGGGAAGACCGGCTCATGCGGGCTGAGTTCTTACAGTGATTTGGACGACGGCATGCACAGCTGCGTGCGCCTGTTTTGCTGCGGGATGACCGCAACGGAAGAGAGGAAACATCACTGAATCCAAATGGAAAGGCAGCTATTAAAAAATGAAAGTGGCGATTGCAACCGATACAAACAGCGGCATGACCCGGGAAAAGGCGCGGGAGCAGGGGATCTATCTTTTGCCCATGCCCGTGATCATCGAGGACAAGATGTATCTGGAGGGGACGGATATCACCAGCGCACAGCTGTATGAGGCCATGCACCAGCATCGGACCATTTCCTCTTCCCAGCCGTCTCCGGGACAGATCCTGGAATTCTGGGACGGCATTTTTCAGGATGGATATGACGAGATCGTCTATATTCCCATGTCCAGCGGGCTGAGCAATTCCTGCTGCAACGCGATCCGGTTTTCGCAGGAGTACGAGGGCAAGGTCCAGGTGGTGGACAACCATCGGATCTCTGTCACCCAGGAGACATCTGCCCAATGCGCCCAAAAGCTGGCCGAACAGGGCCTCTGCGCCCGGGAGATCCGGGAATACCTGGAGGAGCGTGCTTATGACGCCAGCATTTATATCGCGGTGGACTCCATGGAGTACTTGAAAAAGGCGGGCGGATCACACCGGCGGCGGCAGCATTTGCCACGGTATTGAACCTGAAGCCCGTGCTGACCATCCAGGGGGACAAGCTGGATGTTCACACCAAGGCGCGGGGCATGAAGCAGGCGGAGGCGAAAATGATCGAGGCGGTCCGGCAGGACCGGCTGACACGCTTTGGAGATGTTCCGGATTCCCAGCTGCGGGTAGAGACCGCGGGGACCTTTGAAAGTGAAGAACAGGCCCAGCGGTGGCGCCAGCTGGTGCAGGCGGAATTTCCCACGATCCAGGTATCCTATGTGCAGCTGCCCTGCAGCATTGCCTGCCACGTGGGGATCAATGCCGCCGGCACGGGGATCGTGAAAAAGGAAGCCTGAGGGAAAGGGTAGGGGGCCAGGCCCTCTTTGATGAATAAAAAGCATGGTTGAGCAGAGAAAAATACAGCTTTTTGAAGAAGTGGCTGTTCCCAAGGCGGTGTTCACGCTGGCCATCCCCACGATCCTCAGCTGTCTGGTGATGGTCATCTACAATCTGGCGGACACCTATTTTGTGGGGATGCTGAATGACCCGGTTGAAAACGCGGCGGTCACGCTGGCCACCCCGGTGCTGCTGGCATTCAACGCGGTGAATAACCTTTTTGGAGTGGGCAGCTCCAGTATGATGAGCCGGGCGCTGGGCAAGCGGGAATATGACACGGTGCGGCGCAGCTCCTCTTTTGGATTTTATTGTGCATTGCTGAGCGGGATCGTGTTCTCCATTGGCTTTGCAGTGCTGCGCCAGCCCGTTTTGAATTTGCTTGGAGCGAACGCGGAAACCATGGCGGCCACCAGTGCCTATTTGAAGTGGACGGTCATCTGCGGTGCGGTGCCTGCGATCTTGAATGTGGTCATGGCGTATCTGGTGCGGGCGGAGGGCTGCGCGCTTCATGCCAGCGTGGGCACCATGAGCGGGTGCCTGCTGAACATCTTGCTGGATCCCATTTTCATTATGCCGTGGGGACTGGGCATGGGCGCCGCAGGAGCGGGACTAGCCACGTTTTTGTCCAACTGTGTGGCCTGTATTTATTTCCTTGTGCTGATGCTCGTACGGCGTAAGCGAACCTATATCTCCCTGTCGCCCAAGTCCCTCTGCATGGAAAAGGGGATCGTATACGGAGTGTGTGGCGTTGGGATTCCGGCGGCCATCCAGAACCTGCTCAATGTTACGGGCATGATGGTGCTCAACAATTTCACCGCCGGCTTCGGCTCTGATGCGGTGGCGGCCATGGGCATCGCCCAAAAGATCAATATGGTCCCCATGTATGTGGCGCTGGGGCTGAGCCAGGGGATCATGCCGCTTTTGAGCTATAACTTCGGCAGCGGCAATATCCGCAGATTCAAGGCAGTCCTCTGGTTCTGCATGCGAGTGGCGGTAGCGTTCATGGCGATCGTCTGCGTCGCGTATTTTTGCAGTGCCAGGTGGCTTGTGGCCCTGTTTATGGACAATGCGTCCATCGTGTCCTATGGCTATCGTTTTTTAAGAGGGCTATGCCTGGCCATGCCGTTCCTCTGCACGGACTTCCTGGCTGTGGGCGTGTTTCAGGCATGCGGCATGGGAAAGCGGGCGCTGAGCTTTGCTATCCTGCGCAAGATCGTGCTGGAGATCCCGGCGCTGTTCCTTTGGAACGCGCTGTGGCCCCTCTACGGTCTTGCTTACGCGCAGCCCACGGCGGAGATCATCCTGGCGGCAGCGGCAGTCGTGACCCTGCATCGTCTGAGTCGGGAACTGGAAGCAAGAGCGTCAGCGTCGGGCAGTGCCTGACGTGTGCTGAGTTTGGAGGGAGTACGGAAATGACGAAAAATTTTGCCCACCGCGGATACAGCGGCAAATACCCGGAAAACACCATGCTGGCATTCCGCAAGGCAGTGGAGGCTGGGGCGGATGGCATTGAGCTGGATGTGCAGCTGACGAAGGATGGGGTTCCCGTCATCATCCATGACGAGCTTGTGGACCGGACCACCAACGGCAATGGGTTTGTAAAGGATATGAACTTTACTGCGCTGCGGCAGCTGGACGCCTCCTGCATCTATACCGGGCAGTACGGCGTCAACCCCGTCCCCACGTTCCGGGAATACTGCGAGTTCGTCCGGGACCTGCCCATCACCACCAATATTGAGTTGAAGACCGGCGTTTTTGAGTACCCCGGTATTGAAGAAAAAATCCGGGACATGATCCAGGAGTTCCATCTGGAGGATAAGGTCATCCTCTCCAGCTTCAATCACTTTACCATCCTGCGGATGCAGAAGATCGCGCCGCAGCTCAAGTACGGCTTCCTTACGGAGGCATGGATCATTGACGCGGGAAAGTACTGCCACAGCCATGGCGTGCCCTGCTACCATCCGAATTTCCGCAGCCTGACCCACGAGGCAGTCCGGGAGCTGAAGCAGTATGGCCTGGAGATCAACACCTATACAGTGAACACGGAGGCCGACGCCCGTGATCTGATCGGAAAGGGCGTGGACACCCTGATTGGCAACTATCCGGAAATGATCCGAAACGTGCTGGCTGCCGATGCATCGAAGTGACCTATATGCCCCCGCTTTCAATTTTTGAAAAGCGGGGGCTTTTTTTGCCTGCGGGGAGGAAAGGACTTGACAATTTTGTTCTACAAATATAGAATAAAATCAGATACTACAAATGTAGAACAGGAGGCGCCGTTATGTCACAGGAGATCCGCAGGCTCCCGGACGCGGAGCTGGAGGTCATGCAGGCGGTGTGGGACTGCGAGGTGCCGGCGGAGCGCAGCGCCATCCAGGAGCGGCTGAAGAACACCCACCCCGTGGCGCCCACCACGCTTTTGACGGTGCTGGGCCGTCTTGCGGAAAAGGGCTTTTTGGAGATCGACAAGACCCACCGCAGCGCCCGGTATACGCCACTGATCACCCGGCAGGCGTACCTTGCCAGCCAGAGCCGTCGCTTTTTGGATAAACTCTGCGGCGGCAGCCTGCCTGCCTTTGCCTCGGCCCTGTGCGACGGGGGACTCACCCGGGAGGAGCTGAAAGAGCTGCGGGCGCTGCTGGAGGAGGATAGCCTATGATCGAGATCAGCGGAGAGACGATCGTTCGGGGCTTTTGGGTGGCAATCCTCAGTGGTGCCATGGCCTATGTGGTCTATGATGCGGGGGCACGGAGCACAGGTTCAGAGAAAAATGGACCGCGCTACCGCCCGCTGCTTGGGGGCTATGTGCTGCCGATGTATCTGGTGTGCCTTTTCGGGCTGAATGCTATATCCGGGGGTGATCGTCAGCTTTCCGCCGCTGTATCCATGTGCTTTGGGATTTTCCTTCAGATCTGCCTGTACTATGCCGTGCTGCTGCCGGTGCTGCCGCTGCTGCGGCGGCGCATCAGCGCCGTGGCCTGTGCTATGCTGTGGCTGGTGCCGACCTATCTGTACATCGCCTTTTACAGCTTCATGGAGCCCGTCCGGCCCCGTTTGGTGCTGCATGCCTCTGCGGAGTTGCTGAGGCTCCTGTTTTTGGTGTGGCTGGCAGGCGCCATCGCGGTGATGGGGTGGAAGATCCTCTCCCATCTGGTGTTCCGCCGGAGGCTGCTGCGGGAGGCCCAGGAGCCCGGGGAGGCGCTTTTGGCCCAGTGGAGAGAGGAATTGGAGCGGGCCAACGTGAAAAAGCCCAAGTGGAAGCTGGTGATCTCCCCCCAGGCCACCACGCCGCTTTCCATCGGCCTGTGGCCCCGTACCACCCGGGTGGTGCTGCCGGAGCGGACCTACTCCCGGGAGGAGCTGATGCTGGTCCTCCGCCATGAGATCGTCCACCTGAGCCGCATGGACGCCTGGGGGAAGTTTTTCCTGGCATTCTGCACGGCCATCTGCTGGTTCAACCCGCTGATGTGGATGGCCATGCGGAAAAGTGCCGACGATCTGGAGCTCAGCTGCGATGAGACTGTGACGGCGGAGCTGGACGAGGCAGAGCGGCGCCGGTATGCATTGCTGCTGCTGGACACCGCCGGGGACGAGCGGGGCTTCACCACGTGCCTTTCTGCCTCGTCCAAAGCCCTGCGCTACCGGCTCCGGGGCATCGTGCACCCCCTGCGCCGCACCTCCGGGGCCCTGACGGTGGGGCTGGCGTTTTTCATCTTGTGCATGACCTGCGGCTTTGTCTCCCTGGCGGTGGACAGCGGCACTGTGGGCGATCAGGTCTGGCCGGAGCAGGATACGGCGTATGCCATCACGGACATAGAGCGGAAGGTCAATGGTCGGTGGGTGCCCCAGATCTGCCTGGATGAAACGGCTTTCCGGGCGTACCTGGCGGCCCTGCCCACCTCTGATGTGATGGGGAAGTACAGCTACTCCGGTAATCCCTGGGCACTGCGGTTTGACCAGAAGGAGGGAGCGGTGCACTGGGTCCATCTGACGGACGATCTGATGGAGACATGGCCCCGGGATGAAACGCATTTTGAATATGCGTATCTGCCCCAGCACATCGACTGGGATTACCTGGACACGCTGCTGCTGCGGGAGCCGGAGCTCACAGTGAGATACATGGAGTCTACTCCGGAGGGAGACCGGCTGGAGCTGAGCCATGCCGCCACGCTGATGGAGCTCATCGATCTTACCCAGGAAAAAGTGCTGGTGCAGGAGGATGTGGATCAGGAGTACTTGTCGGGCTTTAGCAATGGATCGGTCAACTGGATGGACTTGGACTTTTTCTGGCCCCCGGCAGAGGACTTCACCGTGGAGGTGGTGCCTCTTTCCGAAGGAGAACCCTACACGCTGACCATGGCTGCCCAGGACACGGCACTGCCGGTGGTGATCCAGCAGGCCCGCTATATCGTCCGGGCAACGCTTGCAGGAGAGAATGGCACCCGCTATCAGGCGGAGTATCAGTTCATCCTGGAAAACGGAGCATAACAGAAAAAGCAAGGTGCCGCTGCCCGGCTGGGCGGCGGCACCGATTGTTTTATGAAAATTCCCGCTGGTGGGCCTGGAAGAACTCATAGAATGTGCGGACATTGTCCACTTCCGTCCAGCGGCACCGGGAGACGGGAATACGGTCCAGATCGTAGATTTCCGCGTCCTTCAAAGAGAGCAGGAACGGGGAGTGGGTGGCAATGATCAGCTGACAGCCGTAAAAGCGTACGGAGTCCTCCAAAAACTGCTTCAGTTCCAGCTGAAGCTGGGCGGAGAGGCTGTTTTCCGGCTCGTCCAGCAGATACAGCGCCTCCTGTCCGATCTCACGGGTAAAGTATAAAAAAGCGCTTTCTCCGTTGGATTTTTCGGGGATATCGTTGGTGATCCGGCTGCGTACATACTGGGAGCCGCTTTTGCGCTGGGCGTCCACGGTGTCCCGCAGGGCGTCCAGATCCGCCAAAGAGCGGAAGCGCAGCTCGGCGTGGCGCTTTTCCGCGTACTCCGCCAGCAGCTCCCGCCGCCGGGTGTCAATGCCCTCATTCATGCACCGCAGGTCCAGCAGATAGTCGAACACATCGTCACTGGTAATGACCCGGCTCCGCTGCCGGACAGAGAACGTAAAGGAGGTGGTAGGTTCCGATGCGCACAAACGCAGGTAGTCATTGAAGAAAGCACTGCGGTTATAGACGGCCTTGCGGGGCAGGGACAGCGACTCACCGATGAGATTCAAAAGCGTGGTCTTGCCGCTGCCGTTTCCGCCGCACAAAATGGTGATGGGTGCGAAGGTCAGGGCGGGCATTTTCTTAGGGGGAAAGAAGCCGAAAGGATAGCGGCTGCCGTAGCAGGTACGTTTGGACTCGGGCGCGTTGGCCAGAAAACTCCACTCTGCCGCCTCCGCCGGCAGCTGAAATCGCCGCAGATAGAGCATCTGCACCACTCCTCATTGAAAAAATACCGTGAAAGAAAGTTCCTTTACAGTATAGCATATTCAAAATGAGGAGCCAAGCAAGATTTTAGAATCCACAGAAAAAGGACAGTGGTCTGCTATTGACAGACAACCGTATGATAGCTATAATACAGTTAGAAAGTGTACTACGGAGATAATACGGTTGGAGGAGGTGATCGCCGTGATTTCCTTTGCGGAGTTTGTGCCCCGGGAGGGGAGTCCCCTTTATTTGCAGCTGGTGCGCTACGTGCAGCGGGGCATCGCGGCAGGCACCATCCGTCCCGGAGACGAGCTGCCCTCCCGGCGGGCACTGGCGGCGCTGCTGGGCGTGAATCCCAATACCATTCAAAAGGCTTGCGCCCTGCTGGAAGAGGAGGGAGTCATTGCCTCCCACACCGGCGCCAAAAGCGTGGTGACGGCGGACGAGACCGTGCGTCGCCGATTGACGGAGGAACTGCTGGAGTATGACGCATCCGCCCTGGTGCGGGGCCTGAGGCAGATGGGCATTACCCGCGCCCAGGCGGTGGAGCTGGTGGAGCGGCTGTGGGATCAGGAGGAGCGCGTATGAGACGATATACTTCCGTTTTGATGCTGGGGGCCCGGGGCGTGGTCATGCCCTTGATTGCTGTTTTGCTGCTGATGAGCGCGGCGGAGGCGGGGCTTGTATTTTGGGAACTATCCGGTGGATGGATCCTGGAGCGGTTCTGGTCGGAGGGCTATGTGGTATGGGCCTACCGTGCGGCCCTCGTTTTGCTGGCAGCCGCTTGCTGCGTCCATGTGAGCGGCCTGGGCGGCAGCCGGGTCTATTATACCATGCACCGTCTGCGCATCTCGGAGTGGACGGTGACGGTGCTGCTGGGCCTTTGCTATACCGCGGCGTTTGTGGTGCTGTGGGCGGTTCAGGCGGGGATCTTGACGGCTGTGACGGCGTATTGCGCCGCCCGCGCCGGCGCCGGGGCCCAGGCAGTGTTTTTGATCTCCTGGAACGACGACTTTTTCCACGCCATGCTGCCCCTGGGCCAGTGGACGGGGTATGTGCGGCAGATGCTGCTGGCATTGGGGATGGGCATGAGCTGCGCGGTCTGGTCCTTCTGGCGGCGCCGCAACAGCTTCGGCTATGCCGCGCCGATTATGGTCATCGCGGCGGCGGTGTTCACCGGCCTGGGCTGCCGGGACTTCGTGGTGGACATAAGCCTGGGCGTAGGGGCGTGCATCGTGGTGGTGTGTTCTTTGTATTTTGCAAGCGTGGAGGTGAGCCAGTGTGAAAGAGCGGGTTAAGGTATGGGTCCCCTACGGTCTGGATGCAGATCCGGTGCTCCACCGCATGGCGATGGGCCTTCTGGGCTGCGTGCTGGTGAGCCTGCGGTGCCCGATTTCCTGCGCGCAGGGTTGGGATAAGCTCTACAAGCTGGAGGGCGGCCGGAAGGTGCTGCGGACGGGGGTTACGATGCTGCCTTTTCGTGAATTGGTCTCCTGGAGCTTTATGGGCTTCGGACTGTTCTTCGCCGCCATGGCGGTGCTGGCCGCCTACTATGTGCTTTACCACCGCCAGGGGGGCAGCCGCACGGATTATCTCATGCGTCGGCTGCCGGACCGGTGGGAGTATCTCCGGCGGTGCCTGGCCCTGCCGGGTTTGGGCTGTGCGGCGGCACTGGTGCTGGCAGTCTTGCTGTGGACGCTGTATTTTTGGATGTATCTCCGCTTCACGCCGGCCGGGTGTCTCCCGCCGGAGCAGTGGACGGGATTTTGGAGGGCTGTGCCATGATGGAATGTCTTGGATTGAGCAAGTCTTACGGGTTCAATAAGCAGGCGCTGAACGGCGTGTCGCTGACCTTCGGCCCGGGAGAGATCGTGGGCCTCTTCGGAGAAAACGGCGCAGGCAAGACCACGCTTCTCAAGTGTCTGCTGGGCCTTTTGAACTACAAGGGAACGGTGACGCTGGAGGGAGAGCCTGTCACCGGGAAAAATATCCACCGCCTGTCCTTTGCCACCTGCGAGCACTCGTTTTTCCCCGGGCTCACGGCATCGGATCACCGGCAATTTTATGAGACCCACTTTCCCACGTTCCGTGGGGAGCGGTTCCGGGCCCTCATGGAGTTTTTTGAGCTGCCCTCCGGGCGCTGCATCCAGCATTTCTCCACCGGCCAGAAAAACCAGTTTGAGGTGATCCTGGCGCTGAGCCAGGGGGCGGACTACATTTTGATGGATGAGCCTTTTGCCGGAAACGATGTATTCAACCGGGAGGACTTTTACAAGGTGCTGCTGGGTATCTTGGAGCCCCACGAGACGGTGATCCTCTCCACGCACCTTTTGGAGGAAGTACAAAACTTCATTGGCCGGGCGGTGCTCATCCGCCAGGGGAAGATCGTGGGAGACACGTCCATGGAGACCCTGGAGGAGCAGGGCAAGGATCTGATGACCTACGTGAAGGAGACATATCACTACCGGGCGGACCGGGTCAGCCAGGCGCTGAACAGTCTGACCGGAGAAGAGTGAGAGAGGAGGTAGCCTCATGCGTGTTCGGCTTGGTGTTTTGCTGGTGCTGCTGGCGGCTGCCTGCGGCGGCCTTGCCTGGGCGCATGCTTCGGTAAACGACCAAAAGGACCAGGTGGACATCCAGGTGACCACCGTGGCCGGGGATGTCTCCGCCGTGGAGGGAACGGAGGTGACGCTGGAGGCGTCGCTTCTGGACCGGCTGTTCTGGTCTATCCGCTGTGTGCCTGGGAAGGAGCCGGCAGTACAGACGGAGTTTACCCGCTATTGGAATGAACACCCCCTGTCCTGGGAGCAGGATGACGGCGGTATGTATGTGAGCATCTTTAGCAACAACTGGTACAACGATGACGAGGAGCCGGACCGCTACGGCCTGACAACGCTGCTGGAGGCGGTGTCGGCAAACTGCCCCGCCGGGACGGATGATTACTGGGAAACCGTGCGCATGCGGGACTACTATGAGGAGTTTCCCATCTTTGTGGGAAACATCAATTTTATTCTCCAGGGCAACTATGTATACCTGGACGGCAATGAAAGTCCGGAAATGATGGCCCAGAATGCGCTGCGCCAGGTATTCCACATCCCTGTGCCGGAGGACCTGACAGTGGATGTGCAGATGAGCAAGAATACAGACGGTCATATATTCACATTCTACGTGAGCACGGAATGGGACCTGGAAGCCGCTACCGTGGCGACAGAGCAGGGCCTGTATTTCACCCTGGCGCCCTCTGATCCGGCGGTGACGCTGGACTTTTCTCACAGCGCCGTGGAGCAGGGGCTCTACTTCCTGCCCATCCACCAGAAGCCCTATACCGGGGAGATCCAGGGCGAGGATTTGGTCGGGATCAGCATGAATGGGACGGAGATCCGCACGGTATGCCCGTCGCCGGGAGCAAAGAGCTCCTGGCTGGGCACCAGCGAGGATGGGACATGGATCTACTATGTGACCCAGACAGAGGAAGAGACCACGCTGTGGGTGCTGGACGCCCAAAGCGGTGACATCGTCTCTCAGACGGCGCTGCCCTTCGGACCGGCGGATTTTCCGGAAGGCGCATACCTGTCGGGGGCCATCGTAGATGAGGGACTGGTGATGCCATACCGGCAGGACGACCGGTTTGTGTTGGTCACCGTGTCGGAGGAGGGGAAGGCCGCCGTGGCCTTTTCCGGAGACCTGCAGCCCTTGTTCCAGGAGGCCGATCTGGAGCAGTCGGATCTGATCTACGACGGGAATCGGCTGGTGCTGACCGCTTACCAAAGCCGCAATTACAGCTTTTGTCTTGCGGCCTACACGCCGGAGGGCCTTGCCTATCTGGGACGCTATGACGTGGGCCTGGATCTCATCTCCAGCGGGGCTTGGCGGCTGTGGCGGGCAGAGGGGGAGGGAAATTCCCTGGATGTCCGGTTTGTGACGTGAATATTGAACCGCGGCGCCCGGCTCAGGAGAGCCGGGCACTCTTTTGCGGTAAAAAAGCCGGGGTGAAAAAATTGGAAAAAGGAAGAAATCCGGGGGAACTTTTTTATTCGTGCCTCCGTCTGAAGAACAAAACAGCCGCCAAAGGCGGCGAGAAGGAGGACACAACATGAAGAAAAGACTGCTGGCATTGCTGGCGGCACTGACCCTGGCCCTGGCGCTGACGGCCTGCGGCGGGGAGACGAATACGGAGGAGCCCAACGAGCCGCCCCAGCAGGTGCAGGATGGGGAGACGGAGCAGACGCCGTCCCAGCCGGTGGATGATGCCCAGACCGATGACCAGGAGACCGAGGGCGAAACCGATGGTCAGGAGACGGAAGAGGATGCGCCGCAGACCCCGGAGGAGCCTGCCCAGGATCAGCCCGCCGCTGAGGCCGGCATGGAGCTGAGCCGTACGGACTTCACGCTCTCTTCCGCCGGCAGCAAATATCAGCTCAAGGCCACAGGTGCCCCGGACAAGTGCACGTTCGTGAGCTCTGATCCGAAGGTGGCCACTGTGGCGGAGGACGGCACCATTACCGCCGTGGCACCGGGCACAGCCATCGTCACCGTGACCAGTGGTACCGAGAGCCGCACCTGCATCGTGCGCTGCAACTGGAAGGCCCAGGAGAAGCCGGAGGAAAAGCCTGCAGAAAAGCCGGAGGAGAAACCTGCGGACACGTCTGTGGATCTGAAGGCTTTCTATGATGCCACCATTGCGGCCCACACCTTCCAGACGCTGCAGGAGTTCACCGGCGATGTGCTGGAGACCTACTACCCCGGCATGGGCGATATTGATACGAAGCAGTGCCTCGTCATGGGCACCATGATGAGCATGAACAACGGAGAGTTCTGTCTGGTGGAAGTGACCAACAGCGCGGATGTGGATACGGTCAAGGGCATCTTCCAAAGCCGCATCGATTACATGGCGGAAACCGGTGCCTGGTACCCCGGCCCCACGGAGCTTTGGACCAACTCCAGCCGGGTAGTCTCCAACGGCAATTATGTGATGATGGTGGTGCACGAGGACTGCGATACCATCGTGGAGGAATTCAACGCGCTGTTTTGATGTGCGCAAAAAGGGCAAAAACGGCATTTGACCGTTTTTGCCCTTTTATTTTGGAAAGAGTGGATGCAACCTGCATATTTCCGGGATTCATGGCTTGTCAAAAGCTGAACAATCTTGTAAAATAGCCCACAGGAACAAAAACGGAGCGATGGATATGCAGGAATTTTCGCCCAACGGCGGGGAGATCTCCCGCGAATTTTTGAATATGCTGGGGCAGAGCACCGGGGAGTACTATCTCTTTGTGAACTGCCTGGAACAGACAGTCTGCTTTTCCGAAAACATCCTGGAGGAGCGGGAGCTTTTTTGTCTGGAGGATGCGGTGTGCACACTGGAGGACTGGCGCCGGCGAATGGATCCCCGGGACGGCGAGCGCTTTTCCGAGCTTTTTGCCGCCTTGCTCGGAGGAGAGCGGGATACATTTGATTTCAGCTATCGGTCCGGAGCGGGCAGGCGGCAAAACCACTGGGTCCACGCCTGGGGCAAATGCAACCGGGACCGCAGCGGCAGACCGGATTTTATTTTTGGACGCCTTTCATGTCTGGGACGGGGCAGGGAGGAGATGTCCCTGCCCGCTTTCCGCAGCCGGGACCTGAAAAAGGAGATCTCCCGCCTGCTCAAAAGCGCGGTGCCGGGATATCTGCTTTTGGTGGGCGTGGACAATCTCAAGTCCATCAATCTGAAAAACGGCCGGGACTTCGGAGATGCGCTGCTGAAAGCTGTGGCCCGGGTGCTGGCAGACGAGACACCGGAGGGAGCGCGGATCTTTCGGGTCAACGGGGACTGGTTCGCCGTGACCCTGCCCGGGACGGACGAACCGGCGGTGGAGACTCTTTTTGGAAGACTGCGTGAACGTCTGGAGGGACGGTGCACCCTCTCAGGGGGCTGCGTTTCCTTTATGGATTATCATGTACCGGACGGAGATACACTGCTGCAATACGCGGAGAGCTCTCTGGAATCTGCAAAGGCCAACGGAAAAAACCGGCTGAGCTTTTTTTCTCCGGAGGACTACGAGCAAAAGCTCAAGGCCATGGAGCTGCGGGAGGACCTGCAGCGGAGCGTGGCCCATGACTTTTCCGGGTTTACGGTGTGCTATCAGGTGCAGGTACGCTCCGAGTCCTACCATGTTTACGGTGCGGAGGCACTTTTGCGGTATACGGCGCCGCTGCGGGGAGAGATCCCGCCGACGGAATTTGTGCCCGTGCTGGAGCAGACCGGACTGGTCTACCCCGTGGGCCTTTGGGTCATGGAGCGGGCGCTGGAGCAGTGCCGCCGGTGGCGCAGCGTGCTGCCGGAGTTCCATGTGGGTGTGAATATGTCGTACCGCCAGCTCAGGGACGCATCCATCGAGCAGGATGTGCTGGAGCTTCTGCGCCAGAGCGGGCTGCCGGGCAGCGCGCTGACCATTGAGATCACGGAGAGCATGCAGCTTCTGGACTATCCCCATCTCAACCGCATCTTCCGCAGATGGAAGGATCAGGGCATCGAGATCTCCGTGGATGACTTTGGAACAGGATATTCCAGCCTGCACCGGCTGCAGGAGATGGAGATCGATGAGATCAAGATCGACCGGTGCTTTGTGAGCAGTATTGAAAAGAGCGCGTATAACTACCGCCTTTTGAGCAATATGATCGAGCTGGCGGACAGCTGCGGTATCCGGGTCTGCTGCGAGGGTGCTGAGACGCAGACGGAGCTTCGGGTGCTGGAAGACCTCCATCCCTCACTGCTGCAGGGCTTTTTGTTTTCCGGTCCATGCTCACCGGAAGAGTTCACCGACCGGTTCGTCCGCTCCGGGCCTGTCTTTACGCCGCAGGAGCCCGTGAAGGCGCAGGACGTGCTGCCGCGGGCCGGGGCGCTGCTGCCGGGGGAGGAGGAGATCGCAAGGACCATCCTGGAGGCGGAAAACGATATTTTCTATCTCAGTGACATGGATACCTATGAGATCTACTATCTCAATCCCGCGGGGCAGAAACTCTTCGGCGTCCGGGACTACCGGGGACGCAAGTGCTACAAGGTGCTCCATGGAGCGGATGCACCCTGTGATTTTTGCACCAATGCCTGTCTGCGGCAGGACTCCTTTCATATTTGGGAAAATCAAAATACCTATTGCGGGCGGCGCTTTCTGCTCAAGGACAAGCTGGTTAACTACATGGGGAAGCAGGTACGGCTGGAGGTCGCTCTGGATATTACCAAGCAGGAGTACCTCAGTCCCACAGCCAAGGAGCGCCTGGCATTTGCGGATAAGATCGCGGGATACATGCATGCCCTTGCCCATCATGCCGACTATGGAGAGGCGGTGCATCAGGCGCTGTCCTCCGTGGGAGAGTTTTACCTGGCTGACCGGGCCTATTTGTTTGAACCCAGTGAAAAGCAGGATGGCAGCTGGAATAACACCTTTGAATGGTGCGCGCCCAATGTCCTTCCCCAGCGGGAGAGCCTGCAGGAGGTACCCGAGGACACGGTCCGCCGGTGGATGGCTCAGTTTGAGAAGGATCAGTCCGTGATCATCTACAATCTGGCCCCGCTGCAGGAGAGCGCCCCTCTGGAGTGGGAGATCCTGCAGCGTCAGGGCATCCAGCGGCTTATTGCCGTACCCATCCGGGACGGAGGCGAGACCATCGGCTTTATCGGCGTGGACAATCCCCGTTACTCCATCCGGGACGATACCCAGGTGCGGGTGCTGGCCAGCTTTCTTCTGGCCCGTATCCGGCAGGACCGCAACGAGCACCGGTATCAGGCGCTGCTGCGCTCTGCCAATCAGGACTTGCTGTGGTCTCTCGGCGTAGGCTTTTGGACGCTGCAGATCTGGAAGGCAGAGCAGCGGCAGGAGATGATCGCAGACGATTTCATGCGCAGTCAGCTGTGCATCAAGGATACGGCCAGCCTGGAGGCGTGCAGTACATATTGGTACAACGGGATCGCGGAGGAAGACCGCGGCAGAGTGGAAACCGCGCTGCGGGAGATGGCGGAGACGGGAAAGACCGTCCAGACGGAATTTACCTGGAATCATCCCCGCCGGGGAAGGATCCGCCTGCGGTTTTCCGGAATGCTGCTGGAACGGACAAAGGCCTCCTGCACGCTCAAGGGCTACTGCCGGATTCTGGATCCTTTCTGTCCGGCGGAAAACGAGGACGGGACATCTCCCGATATATAAAAATCAGAGGACACGGTGTGCAGCCGTGTCCTCTGATTTTGACCTATAAAAGCACTCAGCCCGCGAAAGAGGCATTTGCTCCGGCGCGCAGATGCGCCTGAGCCCAGTCACCCAGGTGCTGATTGATCCATCTTGCAATGAAGCCCACCAGCAAAGCGGAGATCAGCGTCCCTTCCCGGACGCCGGTCAGGGCGCCGTAGAGAAGGAAGCCCAAAACGGCAGCAGAGATCGCCATGGTCAGATCCACGGCCACTTTGGTTTTGCCGAAATCTTTATTCCAAGTGATGGAAATGGCCTTGATGGTGCACTCTCCCGGCAGCATGACTACGCTGGCTGCCATTTCCATGAAGACACCGACCCCAAGAACCAGGCAGCCAACCAGCAAGCAGATCACCTTTACAGGGTAGGATTCCGGGGAGAGAAACCACAAAGACCCCATGGAAAGGTCAATAAACAGGGAAAAGCCCAAAGAGACCGGCAGTTGAAGCCAGAATTGCCGGGGAAACCGCCGCCCCAAAATGACCAGCTGGATCACAATAAGCAGCAGAGAATAGAAAAGGGTGAACATTCCCAGAGAAAGGGGGAATCCTATGCTCAGTGTGTATGGAATGCTGGAAATGGGGGATGTGCCCAATTCCGCCTTTGTGATCAGGCTGATGCCAAGCGAGTTGACGTACAGCCCCAAGATGAAAAATAGATATCTGCGGATCAATTCCTGTTTGCTCACTGTAAAACCTCCGTGTCGATCATGCTTTCACAAGCAGTTCGGAGAGATCGAATCAGCACCTGCCGCTGGGATTCATCCAGCCCGGAGAGAACCTCCGCCTCCAGCCGGGAGAAGGTCTCCTGCACCTGCTGATGCTTGCTGCGGCCCAGCTCCGTCAGATACACATACTGCGTGCGGCGGTCGCCTTCCCGCGTATCCCGCCATATCAGTCCCTTTTCCTCCATCCGCGCCAGGAGCCCCGTCAGTGTGGCCGGGTCGATCTGGCAGCCGGCCGCCACTGCCTTTTGGGCGCTTCCGTCGTGCAGGCCCAGGTAGTCCAGGACCTTTGGCTGGCCGGAGGTGAGCCCTTCCCGGCTCAGTTCCGCCATGACCCGGCGATGGAACAGGCTGTGGGCAGCCATCAGAAGATAGTGAAAGCTCTGGTCCATGAGGATCCTCCAAACTATTTTTATACAAATTATTTGTATACAAATATAATATAGAATCCGGAAGAAACTGTCAAATAAAACCTCCTGCTGTTTTGAAATTTTTTCGGAAACGAAAGAAAGAAAAATCGAAAACGCGGAGAGACCATAATAAAAATTTATAGATATATGAAGATAAATAATTTCATTTTTTACCGTTGCTGGATTATAATGCCACTGACTGTTTGAGAAAAGAGAGGCGGAATCATGTTGGAATTTTTGAAAAAGCACGGACAGGGGATCCTTCTTTGTCTGGTGATCGCTGTGCCGTCCTGGTTTTTGGGAAAGGCGTTCCCCATCATCGGCGGCGCTGTGATCGCAATTTTGGCCGGTATGGTAGTGACGCTGCTGCTGCGTGACAAGTCCGGTATGGAGCCGGGCATCCGGTTCGTTTCCAAAAAGGTCCTGCAATGGGCCGTGATCCTGCTGGGATTTGGTATGGATCTGAACGTGGTGGTGCAGACTGGCCGGCAGTCCCTGCCCATCATTGTGTGCACCATCTCCGTGTCGCTCCTGGTGGCCTTTTTCCTGCGCAGATGGATGCGGATCCCCGGCAAAGTGGCTACGCTGGTAGGCGTGGGCTCCTCCATCTGCGGCGGTTCCGCTATTGCGGCTACGGCGCCGGTCATTGACGCAGACGAAGAAGAGGTGGCTCAGGCCATTTCCGTCATCTTCTTCTTTAATGTCCTGGCGGCGCTGCTGTTCCCGGCACTGGGACAGGCCATCGGCTTTGACACCACTTCCGGTGAGGCGTTCGGCATCTTTGCCGGTACGGCTGTGAACGATACTTCCTCCGTCACCGCCACCGCCGCTACCTGGGACAGCATGTGGAACCTGGGTTCTGCGACGCTGGACAAGGCGGTGACAGTAAAGCTCACCCGGACGCTGGCCATCATCCCCATCACCCTGGTGCTGGCGTTCCTGCGGACCCGCCGGGAAAAGCAGGATGGCGGAAATCGGGTGGATTTCAAGAAGATCTTCCCGTTCTTCATCCTGTTCTTCATTGCCGCATCCATCGTGACCACCGTAGCGGTGCACTTTGGCGTGTCCGCGTCGGTGTTTGACCCCGTCAAGGAATTGAGCAAGTTTTTGATCGTGCTGGCTATGGCGGCCATCGGCTTGAACACCAATATCGTCAAGCTGGTTCGCAGCGGCGGAAAGCCCATCGCCCTGGGCGCCTGCTGCTGGATCAGCATCACGGCGGTGAGCCTGCTGATGCAGCATTTGCTGGGGCTGATGTGATCTGAGAAAAGACGCGGCGAAAGCCGCGTCTTTTTTTCGGACCGCAGTGAAAAATAGCGAAATTGTAATGATTCTGTTGTTGACCTGGCGGCAAAATGGGATATTATGGTACGTATAAAGTTTAGCCGACCTGCGGCGAAAGGAGGGGGAGCGCATGCGTTTATACAGCGGCGGCGGGAAGCGGCTGCCTGAAAAGCGCCGCGCGGCTCCGGCGCACAGGGGCGGCAAACGGCTGGCTCCCTCCCGGCACAAGACGGCCCTTCTGGCACCTGTGGCGCTGCTGGCTGCCGGCGGCGTGACGCTGTCCGCCTGGCTGATGACAGAGGGAAAGCTGCCCGGCGGTTTCTGGCCCGAAGAGGCCACAGACATAACGGAGATCACCGGACCGGCGGAAACACTGCCCGATACAGAGCAGGCACCGTCCGATCCAGGAGGAACAGTGCCCGAGAATGTGCCGGAGGACGACCGCTTTATTCTCAGCTTTGCCGGAGACTGCACGCTGGGAGCGGAGCATACGGCCTGGAGCAAGACCGGCAATTTCCCGGATGTGGTGGGCAGTGACTACGCCTATCCTTTTTCCGGGGTGCGGGAGATACTGGCGCAGGACGATTTTACATTTGTCAACCTGGAGTGCGCCCTGACGGATCACAACGTCCCGGCGGATAAGACCTATCGTTTCCGGGGACTGCCGGAATACGGAGAGATCTTAACGGCGGGCAGTGTGGAGGCGGTGACCCTGGCCAACAACCATAGCCAGGATTATGGCGCTGCCGGACTGAAAGAGACCCGCCAGGTGCTGGAATCCCTCGGGATCTCCGCCGGCGGCGACGGAGAGACGTTTCTCTATACCACGGAGCGGGGGCTTCGGGTGGGCGTCTATACAGCGTACCATATCGGGCGGCAGGGGATCCGGCAGGCCATCTCCTCTTTGCAGGAACAGGGAGCGGAGGTGATCGTGGCGGCGTTCCATGCCGGCACGGAGGGATCTTATCAGCCCACGGACTTCCAGCGTCAGATGTTCCGCTATGCGGCGGAGTGCGGCGCCCAGATCGTCTATAACAGCCATCCCCATGTGCTGCAGCCCATGGAGTACTGGGGTGAGAGCGTTATCTTTTACAGTCTCGGAAATTTCTGCTTCGGCGGTAACCGCAACCCCACCGATAAGGACACGGCCATTTTGCAGGTGACTGTGGAGCGGCAGGAGGACGGCACGGTGACATTGGCGCAGGTGGATGCCCTTGCGTGCTCTGTTACCAGCACCAGCGGCCGCAACGACTATCGCCCGTGCCTTTATGCGCCTGACAGCGCGGGGGCAAAACGGGTGGAGCAGAAGCTCGACGGGACCTATCGGCCCAAAACGGCTGCACCGGCGACACCGGATGTGGCCGCCGGAGAGCAGACGGCAAAAGCGGAAAATCTGGCTGCTTCCATGACATAAGAAACCGGCACGACCTGTGAGGCGTGCCGGTTTCTTGCCTTTTGCTGGCAGTTGGCTCCTATTATAAAATGGGGCAGATTGTATTTTGGCGGACCGTTGTCTTTTTCCAATATTCCGGTATAATAAAAGGCAACTGTATCACATACAAAAATTTTTAAAAATAATTGTTCCAAAGCACAATGGAGGAAGCGGTATGTTGATAGCGAAGGAGACGGCGCTGTCTATTGTACAGGAAATGAAGGCAGCGGCCGGGTGCGACATCAATCTGATGGACGATACAGGGCGGATCGTGGCCAGTACAGACCAGGCACGCATGGGACAGATCCACGCCGGAGCCAGGGAGCTTTTGGAAAAGGGGCTGGACCGTCTGGTGGTCTATGAGGATGCACCCCGGCAGGGGACGCTCCGCGGGGTGAACCTGCCCATCCGCATGGAGGGCAGAGCGGCGGGGGTTATCGGGATCACCGGAGCGCCGGAACGGGTGGAGGCACTGGGCGGCGTCATCCAGCGAATGACGGAGATCCTGCTGCGGGATGCACAGCGTCAGCAGCAGGAGATGCTGCTGGAGGACGCCCGGCAGTGCTTTATCGAAAGCTGGCTTTTCTCCCAGGAGAGCGATCCGGCGGAACTGGAGCTGCGGGGACATCTGCTGGGCATCGACATTACCCGGCCGTGGACAGCGGCACTGCTGGAACTGCGGGGAGAGGGAGAGAACGACACCGGCAAGGAACTGGACAACGCCCGGGCGCTGACGAAGATCCGTCCCATCCTCCGCCGGGAGGACGCGCTGTGCGCCGTGGTGAACCAGCGGATCTTGATGCTGTTTGAAAGTCAGGGCAGACATGCCGGTTTGCTGCGCGTGGATCGGATCCGCAGCGAAGTGGAGTCCGCCTGCGGGGTGAAAGTATGCGGAGGTATCAGTGCCGGCGGACGGCGTGGGCTGGATGTGCGGCTTTGCTATCAGGAGGCGCGTACTGCATGTCTTGCGGCCCGCTCCGGCGGCGGGATCTTGTTTTACGACCAGGCTTCACTGGAGTTTTTGGCCAGGAGCATCCCGCCTGCCATCCGCCGTGATGTTTTGGAGCGGGTGCTGGGTGCCTGCCCGATGCAGGAGCGGCGGGAGCTGATGGAGACTGTCCGTCTGTATTTTCAATGTGACGGGCAGACAGAGCGGATGGCCGCCGCGCTGTATATCCATAAAAATACGGTACACTACCGGCTGCAAAAGCTGAAGGAAAAAACCGGGTACAGTATTCGGGTGCCGAAGGAGAGCGTCCTTTTGTGCCTTTGCGAGCTGTTTTCCCGGCAGGAGGAAGTATATAAGGAGGCGTAGCAACATGTCGATCCATACGGATGCAAAGACGATTCTGGAGACGGCCCTGCGTGCCTGCCGCCCGGACGAAGCGGTGCGCCGGGCGCTGGAGGGACGGGTGTTTTCAAAAGGGCGCATTGTTCTGGTGGCTGCCGGAAAGGCTGCCTGGCAGATGGCCTACTGTGCAGCCCAGGTACTGGGCGAGCGGCTTTCAGAGGGCGTAGTGGTGACCAAGTACGGCCATGGCATGGGGCCCATTGCCCGCTGTCACATCTATGAGGGCGGCCATCCGGTCCCGGATGAAAATTCCTTCCGCGGAACGGAAGCGGCCATAGCCCTGGTGAAGGACCTCACCGAGGAGGACACCGTGGTGTTTTTGCTCTCCGGCGGCGGCTCGGCACTGTTTGAGAGCCCGCTGATCCCCGGAGCGGAACTGGCGGAGCTGACGGAGGCCATGCTGGCCAGCGGGGCGGACATCGTGGAGATGAATACGGTGCGCAAGCGGCTGTCTGCGGTCAAGGGCGGCCGGTTTGCCCGGCTGTGCGCACCGGCACAGGTGTTTGCTGTGGTCCTGTCGGATATTCTGGGCGACCCGCTGGATATGATCGCCTCCGGTCCTGCCTGTCCGGACGCCTCCACCTGCGCCGATGCCTTTGCTGTGGAGGAGAAGTACCGGCTGCCTCTGTCTCCGCAGGCCAGGCAGCTGCTCTCGGTGGAAACGCCCAAGCAGTTGGATAATGTGGAGACGGTCATCACCGGCAGTGTCCGGGAGCTTTGCGCGGCGGCGGCCGGTGCCTGTCGGGAGCTTGGCTATCGCCCCGTACTGCTGACAGACCGCCTTTGCTGCGAGGCGCGGGAAGCAGGCTCGTTCCTTTCGTCCATTGCCCGTACCCACGACGAAGACGGGGAATCCCTGGCCTTTTTGGCAGGCGGCGAGACGGTAGTGCATCTGACCGGCTCCGGCCTGGGCGGGCGAAATCAGGAGCTGGCTCTGGCTGCCGCACCGGGGATCGACGGCATGGCGGACACGGTGATCTTCTCCGTCGGTTCTGACGGTACGGACGGCCCCACGGACGCTGCCGGCGGCATGGTGGACGGCATGACCATGGAGCGCCTGCGCAGAGCGGGACTTTCCGTACACCGCGTTCTGGCGGACAACGATGCCTACCATGCGCTGGACGCCGTGGGTGGACTGATCCGCACCGGTCCCACCGGTACCAATGTAAACGACGTGGCGGTGGTACTGCTGCGCCGGGACAGACGCTGAGCCCGTCCCCCCGTCAAAGGAACAAGTTTCGCCGCCGGAACCTGGTATACTGCCCGTAGTATCGATGATATGGGAGGAAATGCCATGAAGAAAATGCTGACCCGCGTGCTGTTTTTGTGCGCAGTCGCGGCGGCAGGGAACTTCACCGGAGAGGTCCGTGCTTCCGCACTGCCGGAGGGGCTTTACTACCTGGAGGCGGAGGTGGCGGAGCAGCGGGCGGACTATGCGGTGTTCGGCACAGTGGACGGCGATGGGCCTACGGAATGCACTTATATGCGGGAAGGAAGGTACCGGGAGGATGTTCCGTATCTTCTGACCATGGACACCATGGGAACGGCGGCACCGGAGGATGATGAGATCCTGGTGGTCTGGCAGTGTGCGGATGGCCGCTGAGGCCGCTTGACATTCTCCACGGGGGTTTGCTATCATACATATACCCCTATTGGTATTGGAGGCGGCACAATGAGACAGTGTATGGACGCCGAGAACCTGCACCGGCGGCTGCGCAAAATTATGGGACAAGTGCAGGCCATTGACCGGATGGTGGACGAGGACGTGCCCTGCGAGGATGTTCTGGCGCAGATCAACGCGGCAAAGTCCGCGCTGCACCGGTGCGGTCAGGTGGTGCTGGAGGGACATATCCAGCACTGTGTCCGTGACGGCATCGAACACGGGGACGCGGACAAGACCATTGCCAGCTTTACCAAAGCGGTGGAGCGATTTGCCAATATGCGCTGAAAAGGCGGCTGCCCGACGGGCGGCCGTCTTTTTCTTGACACAGGGGCGCCTCTATGATACTTTATACCTATACCCCCATAGGTATAAAGGAGGAGAACTATGGAACATCTGGAGAAGCTCCTGGATTGGGGCGGCACGAAGCGGGATATCGTGTTTTTGGCTGTGTCGGCCCTCTCTCTGCTTGCCAGCGGCTTTCATCTGCTGCCGCTGCCCTTTGATGCGGCATGGGTCGCCATCGTGCTGTGCGGCGTGCCCATCATTCTGGAGGCGGTCATCGGCCTTGTGACGGCCTTTGATATCAAGGCGGACGTGCTGGTCTCCATGGCGCTGGTGGCCTCTGTGGCCATTGGAGAGGACTTTGCCGCCGGAGAGGTGGCCTTTATCATGCAGTTGGGCGCTCTGCTGGAGGACCTGACCGTGGCCCGTGCCCGCTCGGGTATTGAAAAGCTGGTGCACCTGACCCCGCGCACTGCCCGGGTGCTTACCGCACAAGGAGAGCGGGTGGTCCCGGCCCAGCAGGTACAGGTAGGGGACCTGGTGCGGGTCCTGCCGGGGGAGACCATTCCTGTGGACGGTGTCATCACCGCAGGCAGCACCTCGGTGGACCAGGCAGTGATGACCGGGGAGTCTGTTCCGGTGGACAAAGGCGTGGGAGACAAGGTCTCCAGCGGTACGGTCAACCAGTTTGGCTCCTTTGATATGCGTGCTTTGAAAGTCGGGGAGGACAGCTCCATCCAGCGGATGATCCGCCTGGTGCAGTCCGCGGACGCGGGAAAGGCCAAGATCGTCGGCCTGGCAGACCGCTGGGCCACCTGGATCGTGGTCATTGCCCTGGCCGCGGCGGCGCTTACCTGGGTTGTCACCGGCGAGATCCTCCGGTCTGTGACGATTCTGGTGGTGTTTTGTCCCTGCGCACTGGTCCTGGCTACTCCAACGGCCATTATGGCCGCCATCGGCAACGCCACCCGGCACGGGCTGCTGGTCCGGGAGGGGGATGCACTGGAACGGCTGGCTGGCGTTGGATTCGTGGCTTTCGACAAGACCGGGACGCTCACGTACGGGACTCCTCATGTGGTCGGATTGGAGAGCCTTTCACCCTGCTTTTCCAGAGAAGAACTCTATGGGCTGGCCGCAGGTGCAGAGGCCCGCTCTGAGCATCCGCTGGGCAAGGCGCTGGTATCCAGTTACCGGCAGGAGACCGGGCGTGCGCCTTCCGAGGCGGAGGAGTTCACCATGCGGCCCGGACAAGGCGTCACGGCCCGGGTGGAGGGCCATTGGGTGGCTGCCGGGAATGAGGCCCTGCTGGAGAGTCAGGGGACGGGCATTTCCACTCAGGCAGCCGCAGCGGCACAGGAGTATATGTCCCGGGGCTGCACGGTCATCTACCTGGCGGTGGACGGCTCCTTTGCCGGCTTTGCGGCACTTGCTGATACCGTGCGCCCTCAGGCGGCGGACATGGTGGCGGCGCTGAAAAAAGGCGGCGTGGAGCCGGTGCTCATCACCGGGGACCGGCGGGGTGCGGCGGAGCGGATCGCCGGGGCGGTGGGCATCGGGACCGTGCGGTCCGAGTGCCTCCCTGAGGATAAGCTCACGGTCATCGACCAGCTGCAAAACAGCGGACGACCGGTGTGCATGGTGGGCGACGGCATCAACGATGCGCCGGCGCTGAAGCGGGCGCTGGTGGGGATCGCCATGGGCGGTATCGGCAGTGATATCGCGGTGGATGCGGCGGACATCGCTCTGGTCAAGGATGAGATCGGCGAGCTGCCTCATCTGCTGGCGCTGTCCCGGAAGATGATGCGGACCATCCGTGCAAACCTGACGTTTTCCATGGTGCTGAACTTCGCGGCGATCTTCCTGGCCATGGGCGGACGGCTGGAACCGGTGGTGGGAGCGCTGGTCCACAACGCCGGGTCGGTTTTTGTGATATTGCACTCGGCGCTGCTGCTGCGCTGGCGGCAGCGGTAAGGCGGCTTGCGCTTTTTCCGCCGCCGGACTATAATGAAAAAAACGGCCCGGGCCATGCCCGGGAAAAGGAGGCGGCGTATGGAGATCACGTTGCGAAAAGGCGGACTGGAAGCCCGGGTGGATACCATGGGCGGCGAGTTGGTGTCGCTGCAAAACGGGGCGGACGAGTATATCTGGAACGGGGACCCGGCCTATTGGTCCGGCCGGAATCCGGTGCTCTTTCCCATTGTGGGCGCTCTGCGGGACGGGACGGTGCGAATCGGGCAGAGGGTCTGCCGCATGGCCCGTCATGGCTTTGCCCGTCGGCGGGAGTTTTCTGTGGCCGCGCAGGGGCCGGATTTTGTGGAGTTTTGCCTTCGGGAGGATCCCGAGACGCTGGAACAGTACCCGTTTGCGTTTTTGCTCAACGTGCGCCATACGCTGACTGACGAAGGATTTGAGACGAGCTTTTGCGTGGAGAACCCGGGCGGCGAGGCGATGCCTTTTTGCATCGGCGGACATACGGCGTTCCGCTGCCCCATCCGCCCCGGAGCGTCCTTTGAGGATTACCGCCTGGTATTTGAACGGGAAGAGGATGCCTGGGCGCTGCTGCCGGGAGCAGACGGCTGCCTGAACCCGGATCACCGGGAGCATTTTTTGCCGGGCACGGACACCATTCCGCTGCGGCATGAGGTGTTTGACCGGGTGGACACCCTGATTTTTGAAGGGCTGCGCTCCAAAACCGTGAGGCTGATGCACAGAGATGGCCACGGAGTGGAGATGGATTTTGGCGCCTTCCCCATGGTAGCGTTTTGGACCATGCCCGGTGCCAATGCGCCGTATATCTGCATGGAGCCATGGCAGGGCTGCGGCGCCTTTGAACAGGAGAGCGGGCAGTTTGCCGACAAGCGGCACTGCGTGATGCTGGCACCCGGCGAGCGCTGGCAGGCAGCCTACGGAGTCCGGATCATACAGAAATAAAAAGCAAGCCCCGACGGGAGATTCCCGCCGGGGCTTTTTTCAACTGTGCTGTTCCACAAATTGCCGGATCTTTCCAAAGGTCTCGTCGCTCAGATCGTGCTCGACCTTGCAGGCATCCTCCGCTGCCGCGTCAGGGGACACGCCAAGCAGTACAAAAAGCCGGGTAATGGTCTTGTGCCGGTCATAGACGCGGCTGGCAATGGCAAGGCCGCTTTCATTCAATGTGATGCTCCCGTCCGGGCTCATGGAAATATATCCGTTTTCCCGCAGCTTTTTCATGGCGATGCTGACGCTGGGTTTGGAATATCCCAGTTCATTGACGATATCAATGGAGTGCACGATGCCCCTGCGTTCTTTGAGAACCAGGATGGACTCCAGATAATCCTCCGCAGACTCGTGGATCACCATAGCCGCTCACCTCTTTCCATGCAGTCTGATTTTTATTATGGTAACAATAAACGGCCAAGAAAGCAAGGACATTTTTCCGGCTGTGCGGAGGGCGTATTGCGCAGAATGGATTTTTACGCTACAATCAGGAAGACTGGGGGAGATGTAATTGAAACGATGGAAAAAGATCCTGCTGGGTGCAGCCGGAGGCGTTGCGGCAGTGCTGCTGGCCTACGTGGGATATGTCTTCGCAGCCTATGACCGGCTGGAGGATTGCATAGAGCTGACTGTGGAGCACAATAGCGAAGAGCAGGCAGAGGCGGGCGTGCCGTATACACTGGTGTCCTATAACGTGGGCTTTGGAGCTTACAGTGCCGATTACAGCTTTTTCATGGACGGCGGTACGGAGTCCCGGGCCTACTCTGCCCAGGCGGTGCGGGACAATCTCTCCGGCGCCATGGAGGAGGTCCAGTCCCTGCACCCGGATTTTGTGTTTTTGCAGGAGGTGGACCAGGATGCCACCCGCAGCCACCATGTGGATGAGACGAAGCTGGTGCGGGAGGCACTGACCGGACTTTCCAGCAGCTTTGCCCAGAACTATGATTCCCCATACCTGTTTTGGCCGATCCTGGAGCCTCACGGAGCATCCAAGTCCGGTATCTTGACCTTTTCCGGATATGATGTAGACCGGGCGGTGCGGCGCAGCCTCCCGGTGGCGACAGGCCCCTCCAAGCTCATCGACCTGGATCGCTGCTACACCGTCTCTGCGCTCCCGGTGAGCAACGGCCGGACCCTGCGGCTATACAATGTGCATCTGTCTGCCTATCTGACCGATGGGGAAATAGCGATCGAGCAGATGAACATGCTGCTGGAGGATATGTACAGCGCCTATGCGGCAGGGGACTATGTGGTCTGCGGCGGAGATTTCAATAAGGACCTGCTGGGAGACTCTGCGGAAGTTTTCGGCATCAGCGGAAATGGGGAGAGCTGGGCGGCTCCGTTCCCGGAGGAGCTGCTGCCGGAGGGGATCACGCTGGCGGCGCCTCTGGAGGAGAGCGCGCCTGTGCCGTCCTGCCGCAACGCAGATGCGCCCTATGACCCGGAGACGAGTTTCGTGCTGACAGTGGACGGCTTTCTGGTGTCGGAGAATGTGGAGGTCCGCCGGGCGTGGACAGTGGATACGGGCTTTGCCTGGTCGGACCACAATCCTGTGGCGCTGACGTTCGTTTTAAGGCCTCAGTAAAAAATGGTGAAAAAAAGAAAAAACAGGGTTGACAACCATGGGCTTACCTGCTATACTAGCACATGTTCCGAACGGGAACAAACGGCTTGGGGGTATAGCTCAGCTGGGAGAGCGCTTGACTGGCAGTCAAGAGGTCAGCGGTTCGATCCCGCTTATCTCCACCAAGGACCCACAGCAAATTTGCTGTGGGTCCTTCCCTGAAAAACAATTTGTTGAAACACTGATTTTGAAAAGAAAAAAGTGTTGACAAAGCAAATTGGTTTTGATATAATAATCCTGTTCTGTTCGGAACGAATATGGGGGTATAGCTCAGCTGGGAGAGCGCTTGACTGGCAGTCAAGAGGTCAGCGGTTCGATCCCGCTTATCTCCACCAAAAAGACCTGAAACTTCGGTTTCAGGTCTTTTGTTTTGCGTCGGCGCGGAAAAAGGCATCTGGCCTGCGGGGCTTGACTGTGCCGCTGCTTGAAATGGCCAAAGGCGGATTCTCTCTCCAGCCATTGCTTTTTGAAAGGCTGCATGATATGCTTTCACCGAGAGATGATTCAGGGTGTGCGGCAAGAGAGGTGCGGCATGAAAGTCTATCACAAAAATTACTTTATATGGGGCATCATCTTTTTGATCCCTGTGCCGCTGTTCGCACTGGGCATCTTAGAGGCGGAGCTGTGGCAATGGCTTCTTGCCATCGGCCTTTCTGCGAAGTTTTTGTTTGCCGGCCTTTCGGAGCAGGAGGGGAAACGGTGGGACAACATTGCAAAGAACTATCAGAGAGTGTCCCGGGAGCTCTTTGGAAAATATGCCGGAGTCAAAACAAATCTTCCGTGGATTATCCTGGGCGGATTTTTTGCGGTCACTCTGCTGATCAGATTTTTAGGCAACATCATCATTCCGGTATGGATCGCGGTCTGATTCGCAATCGTGCTGACGATCGCTGTTTTTTACAGTATCGGTCTTGACCGAAAGATCCGGGAACAGATCGAGCGGGAGATGGATGCCAAGGATGACACCGGCCGCTGAACGTTTTCGGACAGGAGGATATCCCTTGGTTTATTATCAGATGCAAATAAAAAGTGTCCCGGACCCATATGGGCCCGGGACACTTTTTTATGGAGCTCTTTTACCGCATGATTTCCGGCCTGGAGCCTACTGTGTCCGGCCGTTGGCTGCTCAATGGCAGGGATATCACCCACCTGCCTGTTCCGGAGCGGCACGTCGGTGTTGTGTCCTCTGCCGCCGGGGGGGGGTTCGGTTTGGTTCCGAAAATGACAGGAGAATTCACTCTTCAATTTGCACTGCAAATGAGAAAAAAGAGAGACTTTTCCATGCGCAATGAAATAGGGGCAGACGTTCATTGGCTTCTGGCACAGATGGGGCTTTTGGACTGCAGAACATTTAAAGTTAAGGAACTGTCCAACGAACAAAAGGTTCGGCTTGCCATCGCAAGAAGCCTTGCAGGTAATCCTGAACTGCTGCTGATGGATGATCCGTTTGTATCCTTGCGCAGAGAAGAAGCCGCCCGTGTCTGGAGGGATTTGCAGCGCTGCCTCGCCTCCCAAATGGAGGACTTTCATTTTACCGGTGCGGTCCTGATTTTTGCACAAGAGCCCAGCCGATATTCGGAACTGGCAGACAGAGAAATCAGCATTGCACGCTTTTGCCGTTGTGACGGAATGCAAAAAGAGGCAGCCGCTGACACAAGCTCCCGCTCGGACAGAAAGCCGGCTTCTGCGGCCCGGGAGACCGCTGAAACACCATCGATCCGGGACATCGCCAGACAGTCCAAAACCATACCGGAACTGCTCCAAAAATCGCTTCCCTTGTTCCAGAACAGGGTGCCGACGGTACAATGGGCCCTTCGCCCTGATGGAAAGCTGGAGGAATTGCTTCGGAAAAAGCTGGTACTGAAAGCCAATGGCGGTCCGGATGTTTTTCAATGGCAGACCATTTTGGCTGTGGTTCGTCTGAACGACAGCCTCGACCCGGCGCATAACATTCTGTTTTTGGAAAAAGGTCTGATTACCGGCTTGAAATTTGAGTTGATGTCTGCGGAGCGGCCATGGCGTGTCCTGCATACCCCCACGTATCTGCCCTATTCTGAAATTCAAGCCGTGGAGTATGCAGGGCCCAAAAAGAGCGGTTTTCGGGAAAAACCGGGATATTTCCAGATTGATATCGAGGGCGGGAGATACCGCCAGTACGGTCAGAGGTGGTACGATCTGGAGTGCCTGAAGGAACTCCTCTATGCACTGAGGGATCTGTCCGCCGACGCCTAAAATCGCCCCGCACGAACGGGAAGACCGCTTCTTGCATGGCCAGTGATTGCAGGGGAGCGTAAGTCGGGATAAGGAAAGGGCAGCAGGCGTTATCGCAAATCCTGAGCCGCATAAGCAAAAAGGAGGGATGCTCCCGGTGAAACGAAGCATCCCTCCTGTGATAAAATCAAAAATCCGCCTGCTGTATTTCCGTGCCCTGCTTTGAAATTTGATTTTTGTAAAAAAAGCAAGAAAAACCCGCCATTTTCAAATGAAAATGGCGGGTTTTTGGTCCCCCAAGGGATGATAAATCCGAACGCTCGATCTGTTCAAAAGTGATTTGTTCTGCACCTTCCTTGTAGTTGAAGGTCACAAGGATGTAGTCATCGTATACGACCACACTATTAACAAAGCCATCAATCAGCCGTCTGCGCCCATCCAAGGTATTGGTGTCCACTTTGCGGAACTGGAGAATGTAGAACTGAATCTGCTCTCTGGTGAACTGCGGGTCAATCCCAAATTCTGTGTAAACTCCATTTCGGGTGCGAATAGAGCAAAGTTTATTTGTGGCGGCAGCAGGCT